>ENA-OUOG01001357-OUOG01001357.1-marine-metagenome-genome-assembly--contig:-NODE-1357-length-28788-cov-8.202118_pt1 | contig 28788 bp, 29 predicted proteins | sample MGYA00248635_ERZ508505 | MGnify/ENA primary metagenome ERZ508505 (study PRJEB26176, sample SAMN06267871) | marine metagenome | isolation source: Saanich Inlet, British Columbia, Canada | place: Pacific...
GACGAGACTTATAACTTCCGCTTCAAGCCAAACTGGGGCTCGGGGCTGCAAATGCTGCAGCGTGAAGACAACAAGCCCGGTGATGCCTATCATATCGTAGATGGATCAACCATTTGCATCGACACGGGCTATCACCCTTGCTGCGTTTTGCCCGGCCATGAGATGTATTATTTCACCATTCTGGGCGGGCTGTCGCAGCGCTCGCTCGTGCAGTATTTCCAGCCGACCCATGCCGCACAGATTGAAACGATCCCCGGGATCAAGGATATGATCGCCAAGTTCAAATGAGCCTTGTTACCCTGTCAGATGTCCTGAACCCCGCCCTGCGCGAGGGCTATGCTGTGGCGGGTCTGGTCACATTGGGCTGGGAAGATATCTGCGCCTATGTCGAGGCCGCCGAGGCCGAAGGCGTCTCGGTCATCTTGCAGGCAGGCCCGTCGTGCCGTGCCCATACCCCCCTGCCCGTCTTGGGCAAGATGTTTCGCCATCTGGCAGAAGGCGCATCCGTTCCTATTGTGGCCCATCTCGATCACGGCACCAGCTTTGACGAATGCCAAGAGGCATTGGATGCGGGCTTTACTTCATTGATGTTTGACGGCTCGCGCCTGCCATTGTCCCAAAATATCGACGAGACCGCCGCGGTTGCGGAATTGGCCCATGGCGCGGGTGTGTCTTGTGAGGGCGAGATCGGCTTTGTGGGCTATTCTGGCGGGGCGAAGTCAAGTGGCACCGACCCCGAAGAGGCCGCGCGCTTTGCCCGTGAGACCCGTGTGGATGCCATGGCCGTCTCCGTGGGCAATCTGCATCTGCAACAAGGCGAAGGCGCAGGGCTTGATGTGGCGCGCATTCGCGCGATCGAGGCCCTTTGCGACACGCCCCTCGTGATCCATGGCGGATCGGGCGTGCCCGCAGCACAACGCCGCGACTTGGCGCAAAATTCCAATATCTGCAAATTCAATATCGGCACCGAATTGCGGATGGCCTTTGGCAGCGCTTTGCGTGACTCTGTGAACAAAGACCCCGAACGCTTTGACCGAGTGGAAATCCTGCGCGACACGATCCCGCCCTTGGTCGCCGCGACGCGAAGAGTGTTATCCACATTGAAGAAACGCATCTAATATCTGTTTTTAAACAAAAAATTCTGCGTTGGCCTGCGCCTGCCAGTCAATCACCCTGAGGTGAATTCTCGCTCACGACTTATCCACATCCTTGCTTTCGGGCTCAACTTCGGCCTCAGCCTCTGGGTCCAGCGGGTCTGTCCAAGTGACAAAAAACGCCCACAACAGATAGGCGCTGGCGGCCCCGAAAACCAAAGCCCAACCTGTATTTCCGTTCACAAATTCGATGGTTGTCCAAGCGATACAGATGCCTGCCACCAAAATCCTGACCCAAACGGGACGAAACCAAGGATGGCTGACATCAAACGTTTCTTTCTTGAGCATATTCATACCAATCCGGCCTTGGGAGAGGCCTTTGCAAAGGGGGTCTAGCTACAGCTCATCCCGAATTGAGGTGCAAATGTAAAGGTCACAGCCTTGCGGGTTCGTTGATGTCATCCAGCGTCAGCGCGCGCGAGGGCAATGGCACACCCGCCGCGAAACTGCCCTGCACGGATTGATCCATGGGCGTGGTGGTGCCCGTCATCATGCCGCTGTCATCCGAGGCAAGGAACAGCACGGCGCGGGCCACCTCTTCGGGGTCGAGCAAACGGCCAAAGGGCAGGCTTGCGCGCGCCTTGTCTTCCCAATCAGGATCACCGCTTTCGGCAATCTGGATTTCACGCTCATGGTCCGAGGCCATCCAGCCGATGTCCAATTGGTTGACGCGGATACGGTTGCGCAACAACGAAAAGGCCGCATTACGCGTGAGGGTTCCCAAAGCGGCCTTGGAGGCACAATAGGGCGTGATGAAAGGCTGCCCGCCATATTGCGAGACCGAGCCTATATTGACGATCGAGCCCTCGACCCCGTCACGGATCATCAATTTGGCCGCATCCTGCATCAGGAAAAACGGCGCACGCGCATTCACCTGCATCATCTGGTCAAACAGCTCGGGCGAGGTATCCAGCAAGCCGCCCCGATCTGTCAGGGCTGCGGCATTCACCAAGACATCCAAACGGCCAAAGGCGTCATCCGTGGCCGCGATCACCGCGCGGCAATCCTCGACTTTTCCCAAATCTGCCTGCACAAACAGGGACTTAACGCCTGTCTCTTGGCTGATGGAGGCGGCCATCGCCTCTCCCTTATCGGCGCTGCGCGCACAGATCACCACGCCTGCGGCACCCGCCTTTGCAAACAAGCGCGCAATCGCGGCCCCTAGCCCTTGGCTGCCGCCTGTGACGACACAGATTTTTCCATCAATGCGGTTCATGACCGTCCCCTTTTTGCCAAACCTGCCTCATATCCCTTGCGCGCTTGGCGCACTTCTTCGCGCGTGCTGACCTCGGGCACGGCCACCTCCCACCATGTGCCCCCATCGGGCGTTGAGGGGTAAGGGTCGGTGTCGATCACAACGACAAAGGGGCCTTGCGCATCTTTGGCGCGCGCCAATGCCTTCTCCAACTCGGTGATCGAGCCGACCTGCACGGCCGCCGCCCCCATGCTCGCGGCATGGGCGGCAAAATCGATATTGGACGGGTTCACATGGTGGGATTTGTCGAGGAGGTTGTTAAACTCGGCCCCGCCCGTGCCCATCTGCAACCGATTGATACAGCCAAACCCGCGGTTATCAGTGACCACCATCGTGAATTTGATGCCCATCATCACGGCTGTGGCCAGCTCGGAATTCATCATCATATAGCTGCCATCGCCGATCATGCAGATTACATCGCGATCAGGCTCGGCCATTTTGATGCCCATAGCGCCCGCAATCTCATAGCCCATGCAGGAAAAGCCGTATTCCATATGATAAGACATCGGCCGCGTGGCTTTCCACAGTTTGTGCAATTCACCGGGCATGGTGCCTGCCGCACACATCACGACCGTATTGGGGCCAGCGGCGCGCTGCACGGCGCCCACGACCTGCATATCGGTCGGCAGAGCATTTGCATCAGTCGCAGCATCATTCGGGGCATCGGTCAGCGGGTCCACGGCGCCAAACCAATCGGCCTTCAACTGGGGCGCAGGTGGCGTGTAGGTCTTGCCCGCCAAGGCACGGCTCAACCCCTCCAGCCCCACACCCGCATCCGCGCAGAGCGGCTCGGCCCCGTGTTTCATGGCGTCATAGGCGTTCACATTCAGGCTGACCAATTTTCGATCTGGCTGTTTGAACAGCGCCCAAGACCCCGTCGTGAAATCTTGGAACCGCGTGCCGACACCCAAAACCAGATCCGCGTTCTCGCATACCGTATTGGCCGAGGCAGCCCCCGTCACACCAATCGGGCCAAGGTTCATCGGATGGTCCCAAGGCAAGGCCGATTTGCCCGCCTGCGTTTCAACCACGGGGATTTGATGCGCCTCGGCAAAGCGGCGCAGCGCATCGGTGGCATGGGCATAATGCACACCCCCACCCGCCACGATCACGGGTGATTTTGCCGATGACAGCAGTGCGGCAACGGCATCCAATTCCACAGGATCGGGCTGGATACGGCGCAAACGCCAGACCTTCGGCTCGAAGAATGACACAGGCCAATCAAAGGCTTCGGCCTGCACGTCTTGGCAAAAGGACAGCGTGACGGGGCCGCAATCGGCAGGGTCGGTCATCACACGGAAGGCGCGCGGCAAGGCCGTCAGCAAATGCTCGGGCCGCGTGATCCTGTCGAAATAGCGGCTGACGGGGCGGAAACAGTCATTGGCACTGACAACGCCATCGCCGAAATCTTCGATCTGTTGCAAAACGGGGTCTGGCCCGCGATTGGCAAACACATCACCTGGCACAAATAAAACAGGAAGGCGGTTCACATGCGCAAGGGCTGCTGCGGTCACCATATTGGTGGCACCAGGCCCGATGGAGGAGGTGACAGCCATCGCCCGCTTGCGCCCCAATTGCTTGGAATAGGCAATGGCTGCATGGGCCATGCTTTGCTCATTCTGGCCACGATAGGTCGGCATCTCGTCCTTGATGCCATGCAGCGCCTCTCCCAAACCTGCTACATTGCCATGCCCGAAAATGGCCCAGAACCCTGCAATAAAGGCCTCGCCCTCAGGGGTCTTCTGGGCGGCAATATATTTGACCATGGCCTGTGCAGCGGTCAGTCGTATCGTCTTTGTCATGGCTGTGATCCTTCACTAGATGGTCAATGGGGGTTTGCGCTTTGGGCCGCGATGGCGGCAAACCCGACTGACATCTGTCTCTCCCTTGCCCAAGCAAGAAAGCACCGCTCTCCCTTCGGCGCATTTCACTTGGTCTTTTGTAACTATGGTCTCGATCAGAACGAGAAACGACAAAGGGGGCCAAGGTCAAGCATGTTCAGGACGATCGAGCGTGAAACCCGCTCAATGTCGATCACCCCAGCAATACCGCCCCTTGTGTCGTGAGGGTCAGGCCCGCGCGCAAAGGAGATATTGGCAGCGCGGTTTTCCCTGCTAGTGTTCTGGGCAACAAGACCTGCAATGCTTTGGGAGGGGCGGCGTGGAGAAACGAGACTACAGCCTGTTGGGACAAGACGCAGAGCGCGCGGTCGAGAGCGGCTTGGCGGCTGCGCAATGGTATCACAGCGATATCCCCCGCCCGCAGATGAAGGCCTTGATGAAGCGCAGCGACCAGCCCGCCATCCGCGATGCCGTGATCTTGTTCGGGGCAATGGCCCTTTTTGCGGGTTTGGGGATTTTGCTTTGGCCCACATGGTGGTCTGCGCCGTTCTGGCTGGCCTATGGGGTGCTTTACGGCTCGGCCATGGATGCGCGTTGGCATGAATGCGGGCATGGCACCGCCTTTCGGACGGCATGGATGAATGACGCGCTTTATCAGGTCGCGTGTTTTTGCATGATCCGAAACCCCGTTTCATGGCGGTGGAGCCATGCGCGCCATCATACCGACACCATCATCGTTGGCCGCGACCCCGAGATTTTGGCCATGCGCCCGCCCGCTTTGGCCCAGATCGCGATAAATCTTTTTGGGGTGATGGATGTCTGGCGCGGCCTCATGCGGATGATGTTGAATGCCTCGGGCAAGCTTGATCCGCAGGAGGCCAGCTATATCCCGCAAAGCGAACAGCCCAAGCTGATCCGCGTGGCGCGTATTTGGGTGGCCATCTATGCCGCGACCATCGCCTTGGCGCTTGCGCAGGCCTCGCTGCTGCCGCTGATGGTCATCGGCCTGCCCCGCCTATATGGGGCATGGCACCATGTGTTGACGGGAATATTGCAGCATACGGGCTTGGCCGAGAATGTGACCGATCACAGGCTTAACACCCGCACCGTCCATATGAACCCGATCAGCCGCTTCATCTATCTCAATATGAATTACCATGTGGAACACCACATGTTCCCGATGGTTCCCTATCATCGCCTGCCCGCGCTCCATGATTTGATCAAGGATGACCTGCCCCCTGCCAGCCCCTCCATGCTGGCGGCCCTGCGTGAAATGTGGCCGATCCTGCGACGACAATTACGCGGCGAGGATATCTATCTGCGCCGTGATCTGCCCCCGACAGCCCAACCCTACCGCGAGGAATTCCACCGCGCCGCTTTGGGCCAACCCGCCGATTAACCGCCCCCAAGAAGGAGGACCCGCCATGGCCGACTGGATTGACGCCTGCGCCCCAGACGATATCGACCAAGAAGATGTGATCCGCTTTGACCATGAGGGGCGCAGCTATGCGCTTTATCGCAGTCTTGGGGATGAGTATTTCTGCACGGCGGGGCTTTGCACCCATGAAGAGGTGCATCTGGCCGATGGTTTGGTGATGGATTACACCATCGAATGCCCCAAACATAACGGCCAGTTCGACTATCGCACGGGCGAGGCAATGCGCGCCCCTGTTTGCGAAAACCTTGCAACCTATAAGGTCAAACACGAAGGCGGTCGCATCTGGGTACAAATCTAGCACAGCGCATAGGGCTGGAAGGCCACGAGCTGCGCGCTAGGTCTTGGACAACATGTAAAAAGTCCGAGCAGCCCCGATGTCCAAACTGGAAATCCTCTATAATTCCGAATGCCCGATCTGCAATCGCGAGATCGAGCATTACAAAAAACTGCCCTCAGACGCTCTCACCTTCACCCCGATCACCCCTGACACCCTGCGCGATTGGGGAATGGAGGAGGATCAAGCCGCAATGAAACTGCATGCGCGCTTTGAGGGTCAGGAAATCGGGGGCCAGACAATTGAAGGTGTCGAGGCCTTCATGGCCCTTTGGGCAAGGCTGCCCTACTACCACCCGCTTGCGAAACTCCTGCGCATCAAACCGTTAAAAGTGGTATCAGAGGCAATCTACGGCAAGCTGCTCGCACCTTTGCTGTTCAGAATGCACAAATCCCGTCAGGCAAAAGAACGGGCGCGCATCCTTTGAGAATCAATCCCCGTGCCGACATGGGTCATGACCTCGAAACGCCGCGAAAACATCACCGATGTCTTTGATATTAGGGATTGATGGTGCCCCCACACGGACTCGAACCGTGGACCCCCTGATTACCATCTCATATCAAAAATGTTTTATCTATTAAGTAAAATCAAAAATTCGCACGACATGGATTGTCACGATACACCACCATATGCCATCATAAAAGGTGGATAATAAGGTGGATGGATTGTGACAAAGCGCAACGCTCTCAGCCCAGCATTCGTTAAAAATGCCCCCCCTGGCAAGCATTGCGATGGGGGTGGTTTATGGCTGCATGTGAGAGACACAGGCGGTCAATGGGTGCTGCGCTACGCTGTTATGGGCCAACGCCGAGAAATGGGCCTAGGTGGCGTGCGTGATGTGTCGCTGAAAGAGGCGCGGGAATATGCGGAGCAGTATCGTAGAATGGCACGCGATGGCATTGACCCTATCCGTGAACGGCGCCAGCGAAAGGCCGCAATGCTCCGCCCTGAACACAATCTGAAAGATATTGCTCAGGAAGCCTACGAGGCCCGCAAATCGCAGCTCAAGGGTGAAGGCACGGCAGGCAGATGGTTTTCGCCAATCGAGAAGCACGTTTTACCAAAGCTTGGCCGCATGCCTGTTGAAGAAATCACGGCACGTGATGTGAAGGACGCGCTCGCTCCAATTTGGCACACAAAATCCGAGACAGCCCGCAAGGCGGCCAATCGCTTGCAGATCGTCATCAAACATGCAGCAGCAATGGAGCTGAATGTAGACATCGGCGTCGTGGAGAAGGCCAAGCAGCTACTAGGTCGGCCACGCCACACACCGCAGAACACGCCATCGATGTCTTGGCAGGATGCACCCGCCTTCTATCAATCGCTGAAAGAACCAACCATCACGCACTTGGCCCTACGACTGCTGATGCTGACAGGCTCCCGCAGTATGCCCATAAGGTTCGCGCATGTTGATCATCTAAAAGATGATGTGTGGATTATTCCAGCCGCCAACATGAAGGCGACAGTTGGCAAAGCACGTGACTTCCACATCCCAATGTCAAAGGAAGCCCTTTCTGTGTGGCAGACAGCCATGCAATTCGCGCGAGACGGTTATCTGTTTCCAGGAATACGCAAAGGCGTAATTAGCGATGCGGCGATGTCTCGGCTCATGGAGCGGCGTGTCCTGGAAGCCCGTCCTCATGGTTTCCGCGCAACCCTTCGCACGTGGCTCACAGACCAAACCAATGCTTCATATGAAGTAGGTGAAACCATACTTGCTCATCAAGTCGGAACCAAAGTGCATCGCACATACCAGCAGTCAGACATGCTTGAGCAGCGGCGGCCCTATATGGAGCGGTGGGCGGAATATTTAAGGGAGCAATAATCAGTGACACGAACTGGAACCGGGCGCGAACTCACGGGCGTGGGAGTATATTTCCACGAATTGAAGGAGATTTTACTAAATCATTTAAGTCATTTAGGGCTTGATGATGAAACGGCATATTATCATGGCATGCACATTTTTGGTAAGTATCATGAAATAAGGGCCATACAATCCGCCGCTTCCTACGGTTATCAAGCTTTACGCGATATCCACCAACTGTCTAAAGCTGAAGAGTATTTAGACAAAATTGATTCAATTTTTAAAAACCTAGAAAATCCACTTAAAAATTCATCTCCCAATCACCTTTCCAAAAGCATGAAACGCATAAGAAACTCGATAGAAATAACAAAATCTCACAGGAGAGAAGTTGCATCGATATACAATGCCGTCGTTGAAGACGAAGCTGCGAAAAACGGGCTAGGGCCTCCAAAGCGAGGCAGGGGCAGGCCAGAAAATCGGCAAGCTAATGCAGTGGCGATCGAAGTGGCTACATTGCTGCGACTGGTTACGCAAAAAGATGTCTCCATCACAAAGGATCCATACGTTGATAGAGACGTCAGAACTGGGCTGTTTATAGATCTGTTGAAAGATATTTTTGACAGTCTTGGACTGGGTTCCTCTCCGGTAGTAAGCGCTGCAGAATACGCAGTAACACGACAGCGGACGCAAAAATAAACAAACCGGGAATTTATACGTCTTGTACAGGATATTAGTCGCCATGGCAGACCTTGCTGCACCGAAAGCAGTCAAGGAGTGTCACAATGACCCTTATTTCCTTTAGCCAACTTCAAGACCTACTCGCTGGCAGATCACGCAGTAGCATTTACCGCGACCTAGATGCGGGCCGCCTGCCCCGCCCCATGCGTTTCGGGAGCCGTCTCTATTGGGACAAGTCACAGGTTCTTCAGAAGCTACAGGACTTCCTCCCTGAGGAGGCACAGCAATGATTATCAATGCCCGCACATCCGAAACCAGCGACCTCTACATGAATGTTGTAGCGCGGCCTCTGACCAACCTTCGCATCGCTGTCTGCCGCAACGGCATCCAGTGGCTTGTGCAGGTGAGAGAGGGAGAACGGGGCGGAGCAGCGCGCTGGAAGACCTGCGCTTATGTGACAACCCGACCAGGCCTAATCGCAGCCGTCCTTAGGTATGCGCGGCTCTCAGAGCGTGATGCCACGGAAGTGGTGGATGCGCTGCCATCTCGGCAGTCGTTCACAGCATCAAGCAGTTTGAATTGAAAACCCGCCAGCTGCAGTTGCGAGCTGACGGGTAGCCTGAAGAACTTCACGATAGCACAACTGCGCACTGGCCTCTAGCAAAAGGAGGCACGAGCATGCCACATTTTCCCCTGTTCAATGGCAACCGCGACACGCGACGCCATGACGGTCGAGACTACGACACAACCAACTTCTCTGATATTAAGAAGCGCTGCGCCAACCCCGCAGCGGTCGAGAAGCAGGACGCCCCTGCATTCATCCCCTCAAGCTATATTGGCCACCTTGCCAGAAGCCATGAGGAACAGCGCCAGCGTGGACAGTTTCACACTATGATTATCGATGTTGATACAGGCGCACATCAGATCGATTTTGTGCAGACCTGTGTCCAGCGTATAATTGGCGACAAGACGGTCATTATCTACTCATCGAGCAGCGCGACAGAAGATAATCCTAAATGGCGCGGGATTATACCAATCCGCCATCCCATCCCTGGAGCGGATTACAAAGACGTGCAGGAAGCACTGTTCGATTTGTTGGCCGAACAAGGCCTTCAGGCAGATCGCGCCATGGCACGGACTGGGCAGCCTGTTTACCTGCCAAACGTGCCACCGTCGCGCAGGGACGAGAATGGCGAGCCGCTGTTCTACCAATACTCAATCGGCGGCAGCTCAGGCTTGCAGCATCTACCAGAAGCCGTTGTGGCCCGCGCAGCCTCCAATAAGGCGAACAGGCTCGAGGCTGAGCGGGTGGCCAGGAAAGATACATTGGAGCGTGCGGAGAAGAACCGCAAACTACGTGAAGCGTCAGGTGGGCCGAGCGTTATCGAAACCTTTTTGGCGGAACATGACCTGACCACGATCATGCTTGAACATGGATGGCTGCCGCGCGGCGGCGATTGGTTGGCCTCCCCCTTCTCTCAATCCAAAGGGCGGTCTGTCTGGGTGGCAGACCAACGCGCCGTAAGCTTCACTACCAGCGATGCAGGCCGCATCGGCAAAACAACCGAAAATGGATGGACGACCTATGACGCGTGGGACGTCTACGTGGCCTGTGTTCACGGCAATAACATGCGTGTGGCTCTTCTCGAATACAGGCAGCAATGCGGCTACGAGCAGCGTGCCTTGTACCACATGCTCAAAAAGTGGGGGCTGTCATGAATAAGCCTGACACACAGAATGCCGTGATGGTTTCAGAGAGCGATACGCCCATCGACTTCGGCGACAGCCGCACAACCGACAAGCTAGACCGCCTCAATCTTGAGATAGATGGACGTGGCATCCCAGCCTCACTCTTGAACTGTGCCATCCTGTTAGACGGACTATCCGATTGGGACGGCGTATTTGCCTATGATGAGCTTGCCGCGCAGATCATGATCATGCGTCCAATGCCAGGCTCACGCGGCAATCCCAACTTCTTTAAGCCACGACGGTTTGAAGACACGGATGTCTCCCGAGTGCGGATGTGGCTGTCACGCCGTATGAAATGGAGCAAGGTTACCAAGAATGACGTTTATGACGCCATTGACCTTGTGGCAAAGCAACGGGTCATTTCTCCAATCCGCCATTACCTTGAAGACCTACCCCTCGTAGATGCCACGGAGGCGTCAGACTTCCTGTGTGAGGTGTTGAATAGGCACTTTGGGCTGAGGCGTTTCAATGTGCATCCAGATGCGATACGGTTTGCTGAACTTGCCTTCAGGAAATGGCTCATCTCAGCGGTGGCGCGGGCTTTAGACCCTGGGTGCAAGGCAGACCATGTGCTGATCTTGGAAGGCACCCAAGGCGCTGGCAAGTCCACGGCAATACGCATCTTGTGTGGAGACGAAGCCTTCGGGGACAGCGTTCCATCTCTCCATACGAAGGACGCGGCAGATTACGTCCGAGGCAAATGGATTATCGAGCTTGCGGAACTGTCATCCGTATCAAAGGCAGAGGTGGAGCATGTCAAAGCTTACATCACACGGACGGAGGAGAAGTTCAGACCCGCATATGGTCGTGCGGAAGTGGCATATCCCCGCCGCTGTGTGTTTGTCGGGACAACCAACCGCACGGACTACCTGCGCGATGAAACGGGCAATCGACGGTTTTGGCCCGTGCAGGTGGAGGCCATTGACCATGACCTCATCCGCCAAGACCGCGACCGTATTTGGGCTGCGGCCCTGTCCCTCTACAGGGCAGGTGAGGCGTGGTGGCTCACACCCGACGAAGCGGCTCTGGCAGGTGCGGAGCAGGCGAAAAGGACTACCGTTGACCCTCTGTATGAAGAAGTTGCCCAGTGGCTCGCTGAGACGAGAAAATCTGAGACATGTATGAAGCAGGTTGCGCAACGCTTCCTTCATACTGAGAGCGACATCACCACCGCAGCCCTCTCCCCCCAGCTTCAGCACAGGATACGGGGTGCATTGAATGCAGCTGGTTACGAGAGCCAAGGCCGCCAGTTTACATCTGGCGACTACAAAGGCCTGACCATATTTTCGAAGGTTGGAGGGCCGCCGAAGTAGAGCAGCGCGCTCGGTTCATCCCTCCACGCCATGGTAGAGCAACCCTCCGCCGTGGCGTTTTTTTTGCTATTTAGGGGAGACAGTAGAGCCAGTCGAGCTGTTAGACTGCTTTCTGTGAAAGTACATCAACATATTGGATTTGCAGGGTTATTCCGAAGCAATTGGCTATTGCATTTAGCCACTCCGTGGATTGTGGCGAAAGTGTAAATAGATTGCTCGACTGCTCTACTCAGGCGCCCTGCCGCCAACAAAATCCCACACTGCTGTGTCATCCCAACATCTCACCATCTCTGGGGAGGGGGTGGATGGAATTTATAGGAGCGCTCACTTTGAACCAGCGCTCGAAACCTCGTTTAATGCTAACCCATAAATTTGTACAACGATTATCTGAGTAAAGCAGGCTGATAATACTCATGATAATGTCGCAGTCTCGCGCGCGCGACGGACAAATCACTGAACAACAGGGGGCTGTTAAAACGGGTCCTGTGATAGCAAATTAGATGCGGGTACGTTCAGGCCTCGCAACTTAACTAGCGACAGGAATGCTCTAAGGGGGGTGGTAATCAATGACGGTGACAAGATTCATTCCGTAGCGCGTGATGTTTTCATTAAGCATCACCGTGACCGAGCTTTACAGTCCTACGCTTTCCTAACTATAGGGGCGGACCACTTAAAAGGGGGAGGCTCACTATGAGCCCAAACCGACCGATGCCGCGGGATTTGCGAACGACTGTGCCCCCCCGTCCACGGGTCGCGGGCGCGGCGTAAAACCAACCGAGCTGTCAGAGCCAGTTCCTGGTGCAACTGAATCAGATCAAAACCGTAGCGACTTCCTGCTGGATGCTCATGCTCGTCTGATACCTTTCAGAAAGCACCGCGTAGCTTTCCAGTATGCCGTCGGCTTCTTGTCCGCTGGCGAGGCGTGGTCGTCCTCGGCGATGACGTTTTTCACCCAGTCCCAGCGAAACGGGATGGATCTTGACCTCGGCCAGGTCGTCCCCTTCAAAGCGGCAGATGGGGACCACTGTTTGCCAGTAGCGCAGGTCGGACGGGAACCCCTTTTGATCATCTTGGGTGCGTTGCTTGTAGAGCTTAGCCGGCGTTAGCTGGTCATCGGCGCGAAACCGATCGTAGGACTCGCCTGGAAGTTGGCGAACCATTTCGTTCTGACCGATGAAATTTCCAAGGCTGTAAAAAATCGGCTTGCCCTTATAGATTTCCATCCCGCGTAACAAATGCGGGCCATGGCCGACGACGATATCCGCGCCTACGTCAATCACTGCATGAGCAAATTCAACAATGAAATCGGCGGGTTCGTCTTTTTCATTGGCGTGTTCATGGGCGTGGATGCTGACCATGGCGATGTCAGAGGCCAACTTTGCTTCTTCGACCCAACGGATGATCGCAGCAAGGTCCTTTGGATTAGGATGGCGAATGTGTCGGGTCTGATCACCGACGCGGAAATTCATACCGTTGAACGGGAATATTCCCTCGGGCGCTTCGAAGGCAAAGCCTGTGCCGATTCGAAACTGCCTGAATTTCTCCAGCCCCAAACCCTCGGCCATCTGCTGCACCACGGCCATTTGATCGGGCGTCACTTCATAGGTGCTATCTGGCCAGAGAGGATTGAGGCCGGAGCGGCCCTGCATCGCTTGGGTTTGGCGCGCGGCTTCCTGTCCTTTGGAAAAAGTCGAGCCGCAGGCCACCATGCCGATCGTCGCCTTGGGGGTGGTGAAATAGGCGGCGCGGCGGGCTTCTTCGAGGTGTCTGCCAGCACCAGCATGGCACAGCCCGCGCCGATCAAGTTGATCAAGCGCGTATTCCAGCCCCGAAATGGAATAGTCGAGCGTGTGGTTGGTGGCCGTGGAGAACATGCCGAAGCCAGCCTCGGTCAGATCATCCAGCACCCACGACGGCGCGCCGAAATGCGACCCGCCGCTATCGAACGCCGGATCGCCGTGAAAGTCATTGGGCAAGACTTCAAGGTTGGTGAAAGCCGCGTCGCACCCCCGGATCAAGTCGAACAGCGGTTTGATCTCGGGATCGGTGGTGCTGAGGAGGCGGCGTTGGAGAATGCTGTCGCCGGTCAGGGCCAATGTGGTCATGACGCACCTCCGTTGAAGTAGTGGAGCAGGATGCGGGCATAAATCGACTTGAGTTTGTTGATTTCCGCGACCGACACCCGTTCATCGACCATATGCATGGTCTCGCCTGTCAAACCAGCCTCAACAACGGGGCAATGAGACACAAGGTGACGCGCATCCGAGATGCCGCCCGTTGTGGTCAGGTCTGGTGTCCGCCCGGTTTCTGCCTGCATTGCCCGCTGGATCATATCGGAGAATTTGCCCGGCGGAGAAAAAAAGCATTCGCCCGACACGTGGTGGTCGCTTGTGATCGTGACGCCGTGCTCGTCAGCGACCCGCGCCACGCGCGCTGCCACCCAATCGAGGATCGCGTCCGACGTCCAATTGTCATTGAAGCGGATGTTCACGGTCGCTTTGCACGCACCGGGAATAATGTTGCGCGCCGGGTTGCCCGTATCAACGGTTGTGATGGCCAGCGTGGAGGGAGCAAAATTCTGGCTGCCTTCATCCAGCGTGCTGCCTTCAAACACATGCAGAAGATCGACCAGCGCAGGCAAAGGGTTTAACGCTTTGTCCGGATAACCTGTGTGGCCCTGCACCCCCGTCACCGTCAGGTAGACGGTCACCGCGCCCCGCCGACCGATCTTGATGGCGTCGCCGATTTTCTTGACGCTCGTGGGCTCGCCGACAAGGAAGTGGTCGGCCTGAAGGCCTCTGGCCTCCATCCAATCCACAATCGCACGGGTGCCGTCCGGTGATCCGGTTTCCTCGGCTCCGGTGATGGCCAAGATCAAACGCCCATCCGGCGGCGCGTTGTCTACCAATTCTATAGCGGCGGCACAAAAGGCAGCGACACTCGATTTCATATCCGTGGAACCACGCCCATAGAGCATTCCTTCGCGGATCTCGGCACCAAACGGATCACAAGACCAGTCCCCCCGATCCCCGATCGGGACCACATCCGTGTGCCCACTGTAGCCGAAGGTCTGCCCATTGCGGCCATCCCCCCAAATCGCCACGAGGTTGGGAATGCCCTTGCGGTCAACACGGTGGCAGTCAAAGCCATACGCGCTGAGCAGCCTGTCCAGCAGTTGCAACGCGCCACCTTCTGCCGGTGTCACTGTTTGACACTGCACAAGGTCCGCCGTCAGTTTGACCGGATCAACCATTGTCTCGATCACGGGTACGGGACGCGGCCTCATGCCATCTCCTTTTCGAGCAAGTGGCAAGCGCTCTGATGAGATGCCGAGAGTGCTTCCAGCACCGGCGCCTTCGCTTTGCAGATGTCCGAGGCGAATTCACACCGGGGGTGGAAGGTGCAGCCAGAGGGCGGGTTGATCGGGTTGGGATAGGCCGTACCAAGATCGACGTCTGGCACCCCTGCTCCGGGTTCTGGCGTCAACACAGATTTCAGAAGTGCCCGCGTGTAGGGATGGCGCGGGTTTGAAAAAAGCGTTTTCGTGTCCGCCACCTCGACGACGCGGCCCAGATACATCACCACAACACGGGTCGCGATATGTTCGACCACCGCCATGTCGTGCGTGATGAGAAGATAGGTCAGCCCCATCTCGGCACGCAACTCCAGAAGCAGGTTCAGGATTTGCGCCTGAACAGACACGTCCAGAGCAGATGTGGGTTCATCACAGACCACGATCTCAGGGTTCAGGATCAGGGCGCGGGCGATGGCAACGCGTTGGCGCTGACCGCCCGAAAGCTGGTTGGGATAGTTGTGATAGAAGTTCCGCGGCAGGCCCACCCGCTCCATGATCGCCTCGACTTTTTGGCGTTGCTCGGCCAGGTTTCCGACGCCGTGCAGCTTGAGCGGTCGTCGGATAATCTCACCAATCGTGCGGCGCGGGTTGAGGGACGAATAGGGATCCTGAAAGATCGATTGCAGCTTGCGCGACCGCTCTATGTTGGACAGCGTCGCGATGTCCTGACCACCCAGTTTGAGGCTGCCCGCGGTGGGCGATTGCAGTCCAAGTAACATCCGCGCCAAGGTTGACTTGCCACAGCCAGACTCGCCGACAATGGCAACGACTTCGCCTTTATGCAGATCAAGAGAAATGTTATCGACGGCGCGCAACGGCTCGGCCCCGGTAAACAGGCCCTGTTTTACCTTGAAAACACATTCGGCTGCTTCGGCACTCAGGATCGGCGGCAACTGGGCATCGACGCCAGAGTCATAGCTGTCGCCGTCACCGGTGCGGCGTTCCGCAAGGCTCGACGTGCCATCGCGCAATTGATCCAAAGACAGCATGCAACGATAGGCCTGACCGTTGCCGGCATCCTGCAACGAAACGGCCACTTGCAGGCAAGCGTCATGGGCGCGCGTGCAGCGGTTGGCAAAGCGGCAACCCTTGAAGCGGGTCTTGAGCGAGGGCACCAGACCCGGGATCGAGCCGAGTCTGCCACCCGGTTCGATTTGACCCGGAATCGGGATGCTTTCCAGCAAACCTTGCGTATAGGGATGCACCGGCGCGCTCAGCACGTCTGCCACAGCACCGGCTTCAATCACCTGTCCCGCATACATCACTGCAATCTTGTCCGACACGCGCGCCACGACACCCATGTCGTGCGAGATGATGATCAGCCCGATGTTCAGCTCTTTTTGCAGAGACTTCAACAAGTTCAGGATTTGCGCCTGAATGGTGACGTCCAGCGCCGTTGTTGGCTCATCCGCGATGATCAATTCAGGTTCGTTCATCAACATCATGGCAATCATGACCCTCTGGCGCAGACCGCCAGACAGCTGATGCGGATACTGAGCCAACCGGCTTTTCGAGGCTGTGATGCCGACTTTTTCCAATAAGGCCACGGCGCGTGCGCGCGCCTCGCCCGCAGCGACACCCTTATGAAGTTGCATATGCTCCGTCATCTGTCGCCCAATCGTGTAGACCGGGTTGAGCGAGGTCATGGGTTCCTGAAAGATCATCGCGATCTTGTTGCCGCGCAGATCGGCCAACTGTTCCTCGGTCGCGCTCAGCAGGTCGGTGTCGCCCAGTCTCAGACAAGTGGCCTCGGTCCGCGTGCCTTTGGGCAGCAAACCCATGATTGCCATCGACGAGACTGATTTGCCTGAACCGCTTTCACCAACGATGCCAAGGGTCTCACCCCGTTTGACGCTGAAAGAGACATCGCGCACGGCGGTCATCTCACCTTCGGCCAGCTTGAGCGTAACAGAGAGGTCCTGAACTTCGAGTAATGCTGTCATGGGTCTATCCTCAATTCCGGCTCTCAGGAGCGGTGATATCGCGGATGCCATCGCCTAGCAGGTTCACAGCCAGAACAAGCAGGAACAAAGCGGCACCGGGAATCACGACGAGGTAGGGTTTGAAGTACATCATGGTCTTGCCCTCGGCGATCATCAGCCCCCAAGAGGCGGTCGGCGGTTGCACACCAACACCCAAGAAGGACAGCGATGCCTCGTGGATGATGACCACAGCCATCTCCAGCGAGAAAACTACGATGATCTGGTTAAAGAGGTTCGGCATGATTTCATAAAACAGGATCTGGCGATCCGAACTGCCAATCGAACGCGCTGCCGAGACATATTCCAGCGACCGGATTTGCCGGGTCAGCGTGCGCGTAACAACCATGTAGTATTGCCAATGCAAGACCCCCAAGACCACGACCAGCGTTGTGACCGATGATCCCACAAAGAACACCAGCGCCATAGCGAGCAGAAGCGACGGCAAGGCCAATTGACAGGTCAAGAGGAACGATGCCGCTTGGTCGGTGCGTCCACCCAGATACCCGGCGGCCAAACCTATGCAGACACCAATCAGGCAACCCAGTGTGGCGGCACCAAAGCCCACCCCCATCGAGACGCGCGCGCCGTAAATCAGGCGGCTCAGATAGTCGCGACCCAGCTGGTCGGTGCCGAGGATATGCTCCCACGTGCCGCCTTCGGACCAGACCGGAGATACCAGTCGCCTGGACAAATCCTGCGCATAGGGATCATGGGGTGCAAAGAACGGTGCAAAGATGGCGATTAATGCGAAACTGATCACAATGAAGGCGCCGAACTGAAACCCCAAGTGGCCTTTGGCCTTGCGGATCATCCGCTCTTTTGGGGTCAGATCAACAATTTCGTCGGCCATAGAAGCGACGGCTGTAGCAGTTGACATCATAGCGTTCACTCCACACGCATGCGCGGATCAAGCCACGCGTTCAGGATGTCGCCCAAAACCGTCAGGACGATAAAAATGAGAGCAAAGAAGAAGACCAGCATCTGCACGGTCGGAACGTCGGCCCCAAGGATCGACTCGTAGGCCAGGCGCCCAAGCCCGTTTAAGGCGAAGACGGTCTCGGTGATAACCGAGCCGCCCAGCTTATAGCCAAGCTGGATGGTCAAGACACTCACCACAGGCAAAAGCGCGTTGCGCAGCGCATGGCGAAACAGGATCTGACGAGGCCGAAACCCCTTGGCACGCGCGGTGCGGATATAGTCAGATCCAAGCACCTCGATCATGCCCGTACGGGTCAAGCGCAAGACTTGCGGAACTGAACTGGTACCCAGAACAAAGCACGGCAGGATGAAGTGCTTCCATGTGGAATCGCCCGAAACAGGGAAGATCGGGAACATCACACCCAGCAGAATTATCAGGATCAAGCCGAGCCAGAAATTGGGAATAGCCTGTGCGGTAGTGCCAAAGCTCAGAGCAAATCGATCAAGCCATCCATTTGGCTTCATCGCGGCAAGGACACCCAGAAAAAGACCCACAACGGTGGTGATGGCCAACGCGCCAAGCGCCAACGTGATAGTGACGGGTGCGCGTTCGATCAGAAGGTCGAAAACCGGCTGTCTCCAGTAATAGCTGTCACCAAAGTCACCGACTGCGATACTTCCCAGCCACTCGAAGAAACGAACATAGAGCGGGCGATCGAAACCGTATTGCACGCGGATCTGATCGATGGCGTCTTGTGTTGCGTCTTCGCCGGCGACCATGGCAGCAGGATCGGCGGCCAAGTTCAGCAAAAGGAAAGTGGCCAGAGATACGGTCAAGGCAACCGCAAGGCCCAGCGCAAGGCGTTTGAGTATGAACTTAAGCACGGCGTCGGTCCCTTTGAGGGTTGCGGGATGCCGGGCACGTCACACGCGCCCGGCAGAGCGGTGGATTACCGCCAGCTCATCTCGTTCAGACGCGGCAGACCGTCGGCAGGCGCCTCGAATGCTACGTCAACGCTGTGTACGTAGTTCTGCGAGTACTGGAAGAGTGGCAGCAAATACGCCTCATCAGCTACCCTGCGCAAAGCAGACGCGTAAAGTGCCGCGCGCTCTTCCTGATCGACAGTTTCCAGTGCAGCCGCAAACCAAGCCTCAACCTCCGGGTCGTGATGGAGGTTTCGGTTGGACCCTGCGACATAGTAGTTGGAAATCGCACCGACATCCGGCGTCGCATAAAATCCCCAAGCATTCTGGAAGGCTTCCAGCTGACCGGCAGACCGCGCCTGAGTCAGCGCAGACAGGGCACCATAGTTGATGTTCGCCGTGACACCGACCTCGGCCAGATCTGCGGCCACAGCTTCCATGATCGGACGCTCGCGGTAGGCCGTCAGTTCAAATTCGAAACCGTCGGGATAACCAGCTTCGGCCAGAAGCTCTCGGGCACGGTCGGAGTTGTAGCTGTATTCGGTCACATCGACGTCGCACCCGAACATACCCAGATTGCAGGTCGAATGAACAGCCCGACCCGACCCGCCGACGAGGAATTCAACGATTTCTTCGCGGTTGACGGCGTGATTCAGTGCCTGACGCACCAATCGGTTTGTCAGCGGACCTTCAGGATCTGTGACGCCTGCGGCATCCAGCACCAGGAAACTGACGCGGGTGGACACGCCGGAAACGTGGTCAACCATCGGCAGTGCGCCCAGATCCTGTGCTGTATCATCGGGCACATTGAACGACCAATTCACGCCACCCGACAACAATTCCGCCGTCACAGTGCCCCAATCAGGGATCGGACGCAGAACGATATTCTCAATGGAACCAGACGCTTTTGGGCCCCCATCATAGTAGCCGTCAAAGCGCTCAAGCGTGACGCCCGCGCCCATATCAAAACTGGCAATCCGGTAAGGGCCGGTGCCGTTGAACATTTGTGTCAGAGCATCGGAGCCGTCGTCATAGCTTCCCGCCCTGCGGGTCAGAACGAACACAGCAATGTCGCGCAACATAAGCGGATACGGGTTTTGCGCGGTCACTCGCACGGTCCGGTCATCGACCGCAACGGCGCTTTCAAACCAACCGCGGATGAAGGCACCGCGTCGTGTCTCGGACTCTTCATCGGCAATCCATTCAAATGAATACACGATGTCCTCGACAGTCACCGGCGAGCCATCATGAAACGACAGACCTTCGCGAAGGGTAAAGTCGATCGTGCGATCGTCGACCCATGAATAGCTTTCGGCCAGTGCTCCGACATACTCACCTGTCTCAAGATCAATCTCGACCAGCTGGTCCGAGGTCAGATACGACAAGATCAGGTTCTCCCGAGAGGTCGAATACAGACCATCGAGCGTTTGCACTTCCTTGTTGAACGCGGCGACGAGCGTATCGTTCGCTTGATCAGCAAAGGCTGGAAGTGCGGTTGATAGCGCCAGCGCAGAGGCTAGAAAAACGGCTTTGACAGACATCCAAATTCTCCCTTCTTGAATACGGTCTCGCCAATCATAAGGGATCAGCGTTGCATTAATCTAATTCATGATTATTATTATCACTATGCACAAAAAGAATATCAATGCGATCGATTTGAATCTCTTGAAAGTTTTCTCGGCTTTGGCATCGCAGCGCAGCGTGACCAAGGCTGCAGATGCCGTCGGGTTGAGCCAGCCAGCCGTGAGTCATGCCCTCCGGCGATTGCGGGATCTGCTGGATGATGACTTGTTCGTTCGCACAGCCGACGGGATGCAACCGACAGAGCGGTGCCGAGACCTTGCTCCGGCGATCGCGGCCAGCCTGAAGATGCTCGAAGATGCTCTGACCGTGAAAGAGGTGCATGATCCAGCAAACCTGCAGGCTACTTATCGGCTTGGCATGAACGATTTGTTCTCGACACTTCTCGTGCCGGACTTGACTGCTAATGCAGCCAATCAGGCCCCGAACGTATCCTTGCGATTTCTGCACACACTTGAGATCAACAAGAGCCTGAGCGATGCCTATTCCGACCTCGATGCTGGCACCATCGACATGACGATTATCCAGGATTTTGACACACCTTCACGGTTCGACCGCGAGTTGCTTGGGGCCAGCGATTTCGTCTGTGCTGCACGTGCCTCACATCCGAGTTTCGGTCCCACTGTGAGTTTAGAGCAGTACACCCAATTTGGTCACATCATGTTCACGACCCTGGATGCTGAATATGGCCGGATTGACGAAGCCCTCGCAAAGAAGGGAATTCGACGGAGGATACAATTGCGTGTCCCGCACTATTCCGCAGCCCTCAGCGCAACCGCGCAAACCGACCTCGTATACACGATGCCGCGCATCCTTGCACCACATGCCCAGCAGGCCTTTGGTCTGAAAATGTCCGAGTTGCCTTTCGAGGCACCCTTACGGAAGATCTTTCAGGTCTGGCATAAAACCCGGACCAAGGAGTTTGGGCATCAATGGCTGCGCTCAGTTGTTTCAGAGGCTGCCAACAAAGCAGGCATCGTCACGCATGATCTCGCCTAGTGGTTTGGGAAGAGCTGCATGGAACGAATCGCATCACAGCCGGCGCCGTTGACGAGGCACGTGGGTTTTTTCCCGCGATCGGCCTGCACCCGAGTGTGCGTTGTGCCTCATAAACGGTCACTCCAGAAATGGCGGGCAAGGTCAGCTATGTCCCGCACACTACCAGTTCGCCGCGACCCCGGGTTTGCGCCTGCGGCAGTCTAAAACTAACCTTAATAGGCTATGGCTTTACGGAAGAAGTCACATTGGGCAACGCCATCGAGACAGCTGCGCTATTGCACCAGCAGTGGTCTAGGTCATCCTTGGATCCGCACCCCTAGCCAATTGAGCTACTTTGCAAGTTGCGTCACGTCTCGGCAACAACGCGCGCGCGTGCGGGTTCAAAGACGCAGCTGCGCGCGCGTGGGACGCGATGCAAGAAGGGTAGATAAAAGGGTGGATGACTTTAACGCAGTATCACTTAATACGTTGATTTATAATCATACTTTATCATAAAATGGTGCCCCCACACGGACTCGAACCGCGGACCCTCTGATTACAAATCAGATGCTCTACCAGCTGAGCTATAGGGGCATTGCGAGGTGCAATAAATCAGGTCGCGCGCCAGTGCAAGCCTTGCCTGCATCCTTATGATGATCCATTTACTCTGACAGATAGTCGCATGTAGAAACGCGAAACACGAAGCGAAGGATTGGCACGGGATCATGCAGGTCATTTTTCATCTGGGCGCGCCTTGCACCGACGATGACCGCTTGGTCAAATCCCTGTTGAAAAACAGGCGTCGGCTGATGAAATCAGGCGTGTGCGTGCCCCCTCCGGGACGCTACCGCACCGTGATCCGCGATACCTCGCGCGCGCTCAAAGGGCGGCCTGCCTCGGAAGAGGTGCAAGATGCGTTGCTCAACGCGATTGCGGATAATCTGCAGCCCGACCGCCTGATTCTGTCGGACCCGAGATTCATCTGCATTAATCGTCTGGTGATTCAGGGGGCGCAACTCTGGCCCGCGATTGAACGGCAAACCGATAATCTGCGCGCGCTCTTTCCCGAGGCGGAGATCGAGTTTCATTTCGGCATGCGCGATCCTGCAACCTTGATCCCTGCCCTGTTCAAAAGCTCGCGCTTTGCCGATTTCAACGAATTCACCGAAAATATGCAGCACCAAGCCGTCACTTGGTCCGAGATGCTGCACCGTTTGCGCGCGGCACAGCCCGATGCGGGCATCACCGTTTGGGCGAATGAGGATACCCCGTTTCTATGGGGCGAAGTGATGCGCGAGATGGCGGGCGTTGATCAGACCTCGCCGCTTGCGGGGGTCGATGATTTGATCGAGACCCTCATGCAGCCCGCAGGTTTTGAGCGGATGCAGGCCTATCTGGCGAAAAATCCGCCCGAGAATGAAATGCATCGCCGCAGGATTTTGGGCGCGTTCCTCGACAAATACGCCCTTGAAGACGAGATCGAGGATCAGATAGATGTGCCAGGCTGGACCGAAGAACTGATGGATGAGCTATCCGAGAGATATGACGCCGATCTTGACGCCATATCCCGTATCCCCGGTGTGAACCTGTTGATGCCTTGACGGATCATGTTTGGGAAAATGCGCCTTAGCGCATTCCCAAAGCTTCTTTATACATCTCGAGAACCGCCTCTTCTTCGGCGATATCATCAGGCTCGCGCTTGCGCAGCGCCACGACCTTGCGCAGGACCTTGGTGTCATAGCCACGCGATTTCGCCTCGGCCATCACCTCTTTTTGTTGATCGGCAATGTCTTTCTTTTCCATCTCGAGGCGTTCGAAGCGCTCGACGAACTGGCGAAGCTCATCCGCGGTGACGCGATAGGAATTGGAGCTGGGGTCGGTGACATCATCCATCATCAAGGGCCTCTGATCTGATATGAAAAAGGATCGAAGGGCACGATTAGCGGGCCTCAGGCCGCGCTGCAAGGGCCGATGGCGCTTGCCCGTGCGCCTGTGATCCGTTAGCGCAGGCACAAAGGCAAGTTACGTAAGGAATGCAGCATGGATTGGCTTATCTGGTCGGGAAGCGGCTTGGCAGTGATCGGATTGATCGGGCTGGTCTATTGCATTGTTACCGCGATGCGCGCCAAACGGGCCAACCTGCCCGATGAGGAAATGCGCAGCCGTCTGCAGCGCGTGGTTGCGATCAATATGGCCGCACTTCTGATCTCGGCGCTTGGCCTGATGTGCGTGGTCACGGGCATTATTCTAAGCTGACCCCTTGAGGGGTTTGCCATCACATTTCCACTGGCACATCACTGCCCACGCTGTGCCTGCCGAATGCGCTTTCCTTGGATGCGGCAAGAAGGCATGGTGAGGCACGGCCCATCACAGATGACAAAATACTGATAGAGATAAGGTAATTTTCCATGGATATCCGACCCATCACCGATAGTTTCTCAGTCGCGCCGCAACTCCAACCCAGCGATCTGAGCCTATTGGCCGAGCAAGGGGTCAAAACGATCATCTGCAACCGTCCCGATATGGAAAACCCACCCGAGCTTCAGGCCCCCCAAATGCAAATAGCAGCGGAAGCCGCAGGTCTGGAGTTCGTCTTCAACCCCGTGACGGGCAGCGCCATGACCATGAATAATGTAGAAGAACAATCCGATGCGATTGCAGGATCAGACGGGCCGATTGTGGCCTATTGCGCCAGCGGAACCCGATCTGCCGTGATGTGGGCCTTCGCCATGGCGGGCGAAATGGCGACCGCAGATATCCTCGCATCGGTCAGCGCGGCTGGGTATCAGCTGGATCATATGGCAGGCCAGATCGACGCCATCGCACAGGCACGCGATTGATGGCCACGCCATGACCCGCCTTTCCCCCAATGCGCAAGGCATCCTTTATATGGTGGCCGCGATGTTCATGTTTTCAAGCATGGATATGTTGGCCAAGCTGCTCTCGGAGCGATACGAGGTGCTGCAGGTGGTTTGGGCGCGCTATGCGGGGCAGATGGCTGTGGTGCTGATCGTGCTGGCCCCGCGTTTGCGGGCGCTGATCCAGACCAAGCATCTCGGGCTGCAATTGCTGCGCTCGGCCCTGCTGTTTTCAGCAACCTTTTGCTTTTTCACATCGCTTTCCTACATGAATATCGCCTCGGCCACGGCGGTGATGAATGTGCATCCAATGCTGCTGACATTGGGGGCGGCCCTGATCCTCAAGGAAAGTTTAGGTCCGCGCCGTATCTTTGGCATTATCGCCGCCCTGATTGGCGCGTTGATCATCATCCGTCCAGGTGCGGATGTGTTCACACTGGCCTCGCTCTTGCCGCTGGCGGCAGGGTTTTTCTATGCTTCCTATGCGCTGGCAACGCGGTTTTTGGGCCGCGACGAGGATATCCTGACCTCCTTCATCTATACCGCGCTGATCGGCACAATCGTGGCCTCCAGCCTTGTTCCAACGGTCTGGACCCTACCGGATATGGGCGATACAGGCCTGTTCCTTTTGCTTGGCGCGATCGCGGCTTTGGGGCAATTGGCGCTGATCAAATCGCTGACCGTAGCCGAAGCAGGCGCCGTGGCACCCTTTGGTTATTGCGGTGTGGTCTTTGCAACCTTCTACGGCGTGATCGCCTTTGGCGAATTGCCCGATGCTTATGGCCTGCTTGGCGCGCTTGTGATCATCGGGGCGGGGCTTTATGTCTGGCACCGCGAAACGCAAGCCAAAGCCGCGCCACAGGCCAGCGCTTCGGCCGCGCATCGGGATTGATCAGGGGAAAGTCTGGCCCATGGCCGCCTATGACCGCGACAGACGCACCACATCGGATTGGCTGATCGACAGGCTCGCACGCGGCCTGATCGGCACCGCGCGTCTGCTGCCCTATGAGACGCGGGGCCACTTCATGGGCTGGCTAATGAGGCGCGTCTTTGGCCCGATCACCCGCTTTCGCCCCCGTGCAGAAGAACAGCTGCGCTATATCTGGCCCGATATGCCCCCTGCCCGCACCCGCCAGATCGCCAATGATGTGCTGTTCAATTTCGGCCAATCCCTGATCGAGCAATATTCAGGCGAGGAGCTTCTGGAACGCTCCAAGGCTTGGCGCATCACAGGCGAAGGCTGGGACGCGGTAGAAGAGGCGCGCAAAGCGGGGCGGCCTATCTTGTTCGTGTCAGGACATTTCGGGAATTTTCAGGCCTTTCGCGGCACACTGAATATGCGCGGCTATGCGATGGGGGGGCTCTATCGCCCGATGAATAACGGGTATTTCAACGATCATTACATCGAGATGATGAAATCCTTCGGCGGCCCCGCTTTCCCGCGCGGACGGCGCGGCCTGAATGACCTTATCCGCCATATGAAAAATGCAGGCCAATGCGCGATCCTGCTGGACCAGTATTTCTACGATGGCGTTCGGGTGGATTTCATGGGCAAGCCCGCCCCCACGGCCCTAACAGGCGGTGAAATGGCCCTGCGCTATGATGCACTTTTGGTTCCGATCTATGCCAAACGCATCGGCAAAACGGCTGATTTCGAAATCATCGTGGAGCCGCCCATTCCCCATTCCAATGCCGAAGAGATGACCCAAGCCATCGCCACCAGCCTTGAGCGTCAGGTCGAGGCCGCGCCCGAGCAATGGTATTGGGTGCATCGCCGCTGGAAACCCTCGCGGCAGGAACGTTTTTTCGCACCATTGGACGAAGAAAGCCGCGCAGCAGATACCGCCGCGAAAAGAACGGGCGAGGATTAATCCTCGCGCGGCAGGCGCATCGCGCCAAGGATACGGCCAGGGCCTGCGGCTTGTACGATCACGGCCAAGGGCAGATCATCCTGCGGCTGCACACGCCCCACAAAGGGCCGCCCGCCATCCCATTCCCCGATCACCTGCCAAGAGCGCACGATATTGTGGTATTCCGCATTGCGCCCCGCATTTTCACCGCGCGCAATCTCCACCTCGCTATGAGGCATGAACCGGACAAGCTGGACAAGCATATCTGGGCGCGGTGGTGCCATCTCGGTGCGGGCCTCGATCGTATAGATGCCGCCCTCATGGCTGATATTAATCGCAACGGGGTAGCTCAGCCCGCGATGTGCGGAGATGGTATCGGCTACATCCATGGGGCGGTTACCAACCACATGATCGGCCCCGCCAATGATCATCTGCGGGGTATAGACCATACCCGCCCCTGCGACACGCGCATAGCTTTGCTGGCGCAGGGTGAATTGATGGTCGGCAAAAGTATCGGCCCATCCGATGTAATCCCAGTAATCCACATGCAGGCCAAGCGCGATCACATCGTCACGATCGGCCAATTGCGCCAGCAATTCATCGGCGGGCGGACAGGAGGAGCACCCTTGCGAGGTATATAATTCCACCACAACAGGACCATCGGCGCGCGCAGCATTTGCGGCCAGCGTCAAAGACAGCGCGGTCAGCGCGGACAGGACGGCTCGGATCATGTTGGGTTTCCTTCGGGTTGGGTCGTAGGGGTCTTGAGCACCCTAGTTAAGCGCGATGGCATCACAAATCCAATCAAGCCTTTGCGAGACCCTGTTACAACCAACGCCGCGTTGCGTCCATGTATCGCTCGGCCTCGGCCCCGAAAGCCTCGCGCAGGGCGGCTTCTTCGGGCAGCACAAAACGCGTGGTCAGGATGCGTGCGAAGATGAAAGGCAAAACCAAGGGCAGCAGCGCGCCAAGATAAAACACCCAGCCCACAAGGATGATCAGCATCGCCAGATAGATCGGGTTTCGCGACAAGCGGTAAGGCCCCTCGATGATCAGGGATTGCGGCTTGTGATGCGGCTCGATCGTTGTCTTTTTGCGCAGGAACCACATCGCAGACCAACCCACCAGCCCGAACCCGCCAAGCATCAAGGCCACGCCACTGGCCAGCCCGACCGAACCTGGCAAGGTGATCAAAGGCAAGACCTTGGCAATGCCCCAAGCCAGCGCACAAAACCCCGCAAGCCAAAGTGGCGGAAGATCGGGAAAGCCCTTCATGCGGCTGCCGCCCGTGTCAAAAGCACGTTTTTGCGCATATCCCCCGTCACCTCAAAGCCGCGCGCCTCAAGCGATGTCATAAGTGCTGCGATCTTATCCTCGCCCACGATATGGGGGTGCAATTCAACCACCATGGCCCGCACCTCTGCCAGATCGACATCTGCAAGCAATTCGATCTCCGCGCCCTCGACATCCATCACCACCACATCGGGGCACAGCTCGGCCAGAATATCGGCCAGCGCGTCACTTGGCACCGTGATCGCGGTTTGCGTCTCAGCGCGTTGATAGATCGAAGACGAGATCACATTATCGCTTTGATGAAAGGTGACAGGCTTGCCATCATGTGTGACGGCCTTCATCCGCAATTCAGGCACGGGCGAGTTCAGCGCATAATTCGCCTCGATCACCTCTTTCTGACGGGGATTGGCCTCATAGGAGACGACATTCCCCTCGCCCGCGATCTTGGCGGCCGCTATCCCGACGAAACCGATGCCGCCACCAATCTCCAGCACTTTATCCCCTGCGCGAACGCAACGCCTGAGCATTTCGCGCTCACCATCTTCATAGGTGTTTTTGAACAACCCGTTGCGCACCGCCCTCGGGATTGTCTCGCCGCAATGCACGCTGATCCCATCACGGGTGATGATCTGGGTATTGAGCAATCGATGCCAGTATAATTTCAGGTTTCGAAACGGGTCGGCCATGGGGGGCATCCTCAATAAAATATGCTTTGCTATAGCAATAGAGCGTTTAGCGGACAAGCGCGATGGCTTGCCCGCCCGCGCGCAGGCATGCTAGGCCCTCGCAAGCTTGTTTCCAGCCAACCTCATTTATGGATCCTGACGTGACCGAGACCTCTTCCCGCAGCTTCTTCATGCGCGACCTGCGCCCTGAAACACCGCTGGAAAAACTGCTCGATCTGGGTCAGTACCTGCCGGGCGCATTGGGCTGGATTTGCTACCGCAAACTCAAACGCCGCCTCTCGAACCGGTCCTATGCCGTGTTTGACCAGATGCTGGAGCAAATCGGCGCGGGTGATATCGTGATCGATCTTGGGGCCAATGTGGGCGAGATCACGCAGCAAATGGCCGCCACAGGCGCCACCGTTCATGCGTTCGAGCCCGACCCCGAGACTTTCACCCATCTACAAAACGCCACGAAGGATTTGGGCAATGTCGTGCTGCATCAGGCGGCTGTCGGCGGCGAGGATGGCACTGTCACCTTGTTCCGCCCCCCGTCATGGCAGGATGAGCAATCGCGGCGCAGCGCCTCCAAGGCCAATTCGATTATGGAAGGGGATCGTACAGCGCAATTTGATGCCGCTTGCGAGGTTGAATTGATCGATTTTGCAAGGTTCCTCAATGAATTACCTTCGAAAGTAAAAGTCATCAAGGTGGATATCGAAGGGGCGGAATGGGCAATGTTGCGCGCGGTAGAAGCCCGCGCGCTGGACCGCTTCGATGCCATGTTCATCGAAACCCATGAACGCTTCGATCTGTCG
>ENA-OUOG01001359-OUOG01001359.1-marine-metagenome-genome-assembly--contig:-NODE-1359-length-28732-cov-8.859292_pt1 | contig 28732 bp, 22 predicted proteins | sample MGYA00248635_ERZ508505 | MGnify/ENA primary metagenome ERZ508505 (study PRJEB26176, sample SAMN06267871) | marine metagenome | isolation source: Saanich Inlet, British Columbia, Canada | place: Pacific...
AACATCCTTATCAAACAACTCAAGAGCATTAAAGCAGCTCACCCAGGAGTATCTATAGTGGTAATAGGTCCTAGTGACATGAGCAGAAATAATGGAGGTAACATGGTATCATATAGCAATATACCCCTGATACGAGACGCCATGAAAGAGGCTGCCTTTGAAACCGGATGCTGCTTCTGGGACTTGTACGAAGCTATGGGCGGAGAGAACTCAATGTCCGCTTGGGTAAGTAAAGGGCTCGCACAAAAGGACTATACGCACTTCAGCTATAAAGGAGCAAAATATGTCGGCGAAATGCTATTTAATGCCATAATGGAACAAGTCGAAAGAGATTTATGAAACTAACTCCAGACTATTTTATGAAACAAGCTTTGAGGCAAGCAGAGAATGCTTTTGCTGAGGAAGAAGTACCCATAGGAGCTATAGTGGTAGCTGATAACCAAATCATAGGGAAAGGCTACAATCAAGTAGAAAAACTAAATGATCCTACGGCGCATGCAGAGATGCTAGCGATTACTGCAGCCAGCGGATATCTCAACTCGAAGTACTTGAATGAATGCACGTTATATGTCACAGTAGAGCCTTGTGTGATGTGCTATGGCGCTATACGTAATGCGCGGATAAAAAATATTGTTATTGGTTGTATGGAACCAAAACATGGCTTTACCAACTTTGTAAACAATGCACAAAAATTGAATGTGCTGAAAGGTGTGCTGGAGGAGGAAAGTAGCATGTTGATGAAGACTTTTTTTGAAAGTAGGCGGTAGGTGATACCTACTGAGTATTAGATTATGTAACCTGAAGGAAGCGCTGTCGTAGTAAAGTCTATTACCTCTTTTTCTCTTGTAAAGGCAATGGAAATTCTGCTGTTATTACTCCTATATTCTTGTTTGCTGAGCTACCAGCAATCAATGTTCATTTTCTATTTTCAATAGTACTCCTGACGTTGGTGATTTTGGCCAAGAGATGTATTTCTCCTTGAATAAAGTCCGATAATTTTTACTGTTTCCATTTGATGGGTGGCTTCACAGATGCACTATAAGGCACAGTATGGATCAGCATTTTGCCGGGTTAGTTCTCTCTGCCGTTGGAAACTAGGCGTATGTTTGTTGGAATCACAAAAAAATAAACATGAAGAAATTATTAAAACAAGAGCCATCGGAAGGAAAAATTTGCACCATAGAACTTTTTGGAGCCAAAGGGAGCAAGACTATATCTGGCGACCAGTCAATTCTTTTCACAAAACTAGTATCTACAGAAGGAACGACTACATGGATTCTATTGCATCAGAATTAAGGGTTCTCAATGGGCCTTTATGAAAAATCATCCTGCTTCCACCTAAAAATCAGTGTTTTCAAGTGAGCTGAGTCCAAAATAAAAATCGTAATTAGGTTAAAACCTTAGCACCGCATTGAACTTGATGCCGAACGGTTGAGCATTGGGGTGTTCTTCATCCAGGTATGTAAGACGGTGAATAAAATCTACGCGTATGAAACGAAAGATATTTTCGATTCCGTAGCCTACTTCTACGTAAGGTATGCCGTTTTTGAAAAAGCTTGGATTGGTTATGCTTGGATTATTGAGTGGCATTAGGGCTCTATTGGCCTCACTCATAGTGCCATACACCGCCTTAGTATTTACAAAACTTCGCCACTTTAATCTTTTAGCTAGGGGTATTCTATTCATTATGAGCCCATTAAACTGATGCTCATAGTCTGCTGAAACATATTGGTCTGCTGCAAACTCGAAGAAATCCATCAGGTTGTAGGACAGCGAACTACTGAAAATAGACTGATTACCACGCATAATATAAAGTGCTGGGTAAGGTGCTTCGCCAAAAGTTTTATAAGCCTTAATGGTATACTCAAACATACCAAGGTTGCCCAAGCTGTTGTACTGCCAAAGCTCAGCTCCTACCTTATCAAAAGTGAAATCACCACCAAGAATATTGTCAAAACCACGGGTATAATCCAAAGACAACACCGGAGCTTTTAAATTTCCTAAGCTATATCGGCTGGTGCGTCTATAGATGAATTGCTCTTTGCGAGAGAAACGGCCTCGCAGGTTTATCGAGGTAATATCAAAGTTGGAGCGAACAGATGAGGTGGTATCACCCGAAGTTTCATAATAACCAAAATTAAAATCTCCTATGGGCTCAAACTCATAGGTCTTGTGGGTCAAATTTACCCTTTGTGTGTACCCCTTGACAAGTTCTTTTTCAGCCCATATTTTTTTGGTAAAACTTCGGTTTAACTGATCAGTACCTAATAGAGCAAATGCATCGTACAAGGCTGAGGTCCCAACATCCTCATCGGTCAAACCGATAAGTTCTACGTCGTTTTTAATAAATATGCCCGCTTTAGACCATTTCGTACGACTAAAAACATAGTCGGCAAATGCTCCGTATTTAAACTGTTCATCTCCAAAGCCATACGCACCATATCCTCTAAACTGAAAGTCTTTGTGAAATTTAGGGGAGGTTCTGAAACCGATACGGGTTCTAAGACCCTCGAGATTATTATATCCAAGTAGATAGTACCATGGTCCGATATCTATTTTCCCTTTTGGTATATGTCCTTCTACTGCTATTTCTACAATGTCGATATAGCTTTTTATCATAGGTTGATTCTTGAGTGAATCTACCATTTGGTATACGCGCCTATCTTCTTCTGTTATCCTTTCATGGCGAGCGGTGTCCCAGTATTCTTCTGATCGGTCAAAAGAGTTGTCTGCCACCTCTACTTTTTCTTCATAAAAGGGAAGTTCATGCAGCGCGTTAATTTTCGTATTCTTGGTACTATTATAGTACAGCCCGATCATTCCCACGGTATTATTCGTGAGTTCAGCGATGTCTATCAAGACACGTGTTTTATTAGGTAGCCAGTAGGTAGGCTCGACCTCTTCAAACTCTTGTTGTATTTTTAGTTTTTCTACAAAATTTAGGTTTGCCTCACTCGTTATTTCTAGACTAAGTTGCTTTAATGCGTACGATTTGGTTTCTATCCAGATCATCCCTTGAAAAACCAGGTCCATAGGGTTTTTGGGGTCAACTTGTATTTGGTAGCAAGACTTCCCGTCTATCACTACACTATCTCTCAGCGTAAAATAATAGTAAGCATTCGCCGTACTACTCATTGGCGATATAAAATCCTTATCTAAGATATACAGGTTGTTTTCGTAGAAATTATATTGCTGAAAAGTGGAGCCAAGTATTTGCGATACATAACTCTCATCACCTACTCCCACACCTTGAATTTTTATAGCTTTTATCTTTTCTTTGGTTCGTCGAGGAAACTTACGGAAGTAATAGTCACTAATAGTTTCGGATACAAAAACAGGCAATACTTTTTTTGCTGAGCTATCGCTGAAAGAGCTAATGGTATCAAAAAGTGGCTCCATAGCACTGTATATCTTACGCCGTTTAAAGTTTTCCGTTACATTGTCTACTGCCAGCTGTACTTTGTTATATGCCTCGTATTCGTAGAATTCTATTTTCTCTGGATTGTAGTCCTTTTTGCGTTTTTGAGCACGTTTCATAATGACCACAGCAGGATTAATGCCTCCTGGCCGTACTACAAATTCTTGTAAGGTACTAGCTGCTTCACTCAGTGAGAAATCTATGACTTGGGTCTGGTTAAGTACCACTGCTTTACGCGCAGAGGTATAGCCCATGTATGAGGTAAGTAGGCTGTCTACTGGTTCGGTAGTTTCTATGGAGTAGTATCCGTCAAAATCGGTAATCGCTCCTAGCTTTATATTGACCCCTCTGATAGCTACATAGGGCAAAGGGTCTCCAGTGGTAGCGTCAGTTACACGCCCAGTGATGATTGTTTGTGACCAAGCTGAAATGCTGATTAATGCAGAAAGGAGTATGAGTATAATAGTTTTCACTTTTGGTAAAGTAAGCAGCAAGTATAATTAAAAAGGAGGTTACCTTACATCAAAAATGCTAATACTACATCTTCAAAGGCTTTTGGCTGCTCCGCATGCACCCAATGACCTGCGTCTGATATACCTATAAATTCCGAATCGGTAAACGTTTCTGCTATTTTTAGCATGTCATCTTCTGTGATGTAGCCGGACTTTTCTCCGTAGATAAAAAGAGTAGGCAAACTGATAATCCACTGAAATAGCATGGCATCTATCATGGTAGGATAGAATGCCTCAATAGGCCCAAGGTTAAATTTAAGGGTATATCCTACCTCTGCCTTATCCAAGTTTTTGAGTAAGAACTGGCGAATACCCATATTGCTTTCTATCTCTGCGAGAGCGGTATCTGCTTCCTTTCGCGTTTCACACTTGGAGAAGTCTATAGTATTGAACGCTTTGAAATAAGCCGTGTGGCCAGGGGTGTACTTTTTCGGAGCGATATCTACTACTATGAGCTTTTCTATTTTGTCTGGATGTAGGTCTGCAAATTTCATCACTACTTTACCACCCATAGAATGACCGAGTACATGGGCTTTTTCTACTCCTAAGTGGTTCATTAACTCAGCTAGATCTTCTGCCATTAGATCAAAAGACATGGCGTCAATATGTGGGCTTTGTCCGTGATTTCGTTGATCTACAGTGACTACATTGAAGTGAACAGAGAGTTTCCTGGCCATATTGTGCCAGTTATCTAGCATACCAAAAAGCCCGTGAAGGATGAAGAGGTATTCTGTGGAGTCTGGATTGGCGTATATCTTGTGAAAAAGCTTCATTTTGCTGCACAAAGGTCTTAAAATTTTGCATAAAAAAACCACTCGGTATCGAGTGGTTTTTAATGGTTAGGTAAAACTCTTATCCTAAGATATCTTCTACTGGAGTATAATCCAAGTCAAAGGCTTCAGATACTCCTTTGTAGCAAACTTTTCCATTTACTACGTTTAGACCAAGCTTCAGTTCTTTGTTTTCATTACACGCTTGTCTCCACCCTTTATTGGCTAATTGTATAGCATATGGAAGAGTCGCATTGGTAAGCGCTACGGTAGAGGTGTATGGTACTGCACCTGGCATATTCGCTACACAATAGTGAACTATATCGTCTATGATATAAGTAGGATCCTCGTGCGTAGTAGGTCTACACGTTTCTATACATCCACCTTGGTCTACAGCTACATCCACTACTACTGTGCCTGGAGACATTAGTTTTAACATATCTCTAGTGATGAGGTTTGGAGCTTTAGCACCCGGTATCAGCACTGCACCTACTATTAGGTCCATATGTGGTATAAGTTCACGTATATTCATCTCGTTACTAAAACGAGTAACAACGTTTGCTGGCATCACATCATTCAGGTATCTAAGTCTTGTTAAACTTAAGTCCAGTATAGTTACTTGAGCACCTAGTCCTGCAGCCATTTTAGCTGCTTGTGTTCCTACTACTCCACCTCCTATTACAAGAACTTTTCCAGGAGTTACACCTGGTACTCCGCCTAGCAATACTCCTTTTCCTTTTATTGGCTTCTCTAGGTATTTAGCACCTTGCTGTACAGCCATTCTACCTGCTACTTCACTCATAGGTATAAGTAAAGGTAGGCTTCTGTCCGCTGCCTCTACAGTCTCATACGCGAGACATACAGAACCGCTTTCTATCATAGCATCTGTAAGTGGTCTGTGACTTGCAAAGTGAAAGTACGTAAATACTAACTGGTCTTTTTTGATAAGCTTATACTCAGACTCTATCGGCTCCTTTACCTTCATAATCATTTCGGCGATAGCGTATATCTCCTCTATGGTATCTAGTATTTGTGCGCCAGCGTCCATATACATTTGGTCACTAAAACCGCTACCTATACCGCCGCTTTTCTGGACATAAACGGTATGGCCACGTTTAGTTAGTTCTAAAGCTCCACCTGGAGTAAGAGCGATACGATTTTCATTGTTTTTGATTTCTGTAGGTACGCCGATGATCATTTTTTCAAATTTTTTAAATTGGTGCAAAAGTAGGTTTTTTAGTATTCGGAAACGTCATTTGTTCTTAGGTGGAAATTTTCTATATTCCTGGAGTATGCAAATGTCTCTAAAATCTATCTTAGTAGTAAGCGTTCTATGTGTTATTGGTAGTTGTAAAAAGGATAAAATAGCGGACTCTTGCGAAAACAACACGATACAAATTTCACCCAGTAACTTCAACCAAGACTCGGCACTTATTTTTATACCTAGTGCATTCACACCTAACGGGGATGGTCTTAATGACCTATTCCATCCAATTGTAAATGGAATATCTATGACCAGTTTTAAGGTTTGTAAAAGAAACAACGTAATTTTTACGGCAGACAAGCAAAATCCAAGTTGGGATGGTACAGACCAAGACGGTGATGCATGCAAAGACGGTGTGTATAGGTACGAAATAAAGGGTAACAATGCTACAGATGGTGATTTTGAAATAACAGGTGAAGTAAGCATTCTTCTTAGCGAAAAGTACTTGTGTTCGCCCTGTAGATTCGAAGATCAGATTGACCCATCCTCGGGGTTTGTATTCCCGACGTTAGAAGTCTGCGAGGGACAATAGGTCTTAACCTGAGTCTAAAATAACAATCGAACTGAGGTTCTTAGTCTACCTCACATTCACCACCTCAGCTCTATACGTGCCTTTATCGGTTGTTACCGTTATCCAGAATACACCGCTTCTTGTTGTCCATTGAAGCACGGCTTTTGACCCATTGATGCTATGGGTGTTTTCTACCAGTTGGCCTTGGCTATTGTAGAGTGTTACACTTTGTATGATGCCAAGTCCTGCAGCGTCTATAGTTACGTGCCCATTGGTAGGGTTGGGATAAACTCTCAGCGGAGAGTTGGTAAGTCTATCAAGACCAGCGGTTTTTACGATGCTATTACTGGTATCAGATATACATCCATTGGTATCTTGATACACGGCAGTAAAGCTTCCGATTCTACCATTTATAGCTATTACACTAGTGTTAGCATCTGAAGTTGCCACGTTGTCTATAAACCAAAAATGTGTACCAGTAAGGCTAGACGCTATGCTGTCACCTATTTTAGTAAGTACAGGCACATTGGTATTGCTATTAAAAGTAATATTTACGGTATCAGAAGAGCTACATCCGTTAGAGTCCGTTACGCTTATCGAGTAATCACCAGAGGTGCTGATTGTGGTGTAGCTAAGTGTATCACCATTACTCCATGAGTAGCTGTTTCCTGGGGCAAGAGCTAGTAAAAGGCTATCGCCACAAAAAGCAGTGTCGTTACCCAATTCTATATTTGGAAGACTATAAATATTCACATATACCGAATCTGTATTAGAACATCCTTGATTATCTTCAAAGTATAGAGAATACATTCCAGCAGTGTTTAAAGACACACTTTGAGTAGTATCCCCAGTGCTCCAGAGGTATGTGTCAAAAGACTTGCTCGTCAGTAGTACCGCAGTATCACTACAATATGTTATGGTATCCGCCCAGTCTTGATAAGGCACGGTATATATGTCTATGTTTATGGTATCCCTACTTTGGCATCCATTGGAATCCGTAGTAAGGATGCTATACTCACCCGTACTATTTACTGAAATTGATGATGTGGTGGCACCCGTACTCCAAACTTGTGAGCTCATAGTGTTATTTGCTAGAGTTATGGATCCATCACATTGTGAACTATCATTTCCTAGATCTACTTCTTGTGCATTCCAAATGGTTATATATGCAGTATCTCTATTTTGACACCCATTAGAGTCGGTAACTAAAATAGCATAATCGCCTGTTGTGTTTATGGTGATGGTCTCATTATTAAGGCCAACATTCCAGGCATAGCTTGCAAATGTGCCAGCAGATAGGGTCATGCTGGCTTCACATGTACTGCTATCTTCTAGGTGTGTCACGGGTAATGGGTTTATTATTATAGTCAGAGTGTCTGCGTATTCACAGGTAAATGAATCACTGTAGCTTACCCATGGACTAACTCCTTTAGAAAAGCTACGCAGAGAATCTGTACTCCCATCACTCCATAGGAGATTGCTAAATATGGAATCTAGCTCTAAGACGATACTATCTCCCAAGCATGTAGAATAGCTTTTCTCGAAGTCATTATCAAAATTGTCTTTGGTTCGTATTCTAATTTTATCTTGATTGATTTTGCCAGTAGAATCTATGACTCTCACGGTATAGGAGTTATCTAATAACCTCGGTAAATCAAGCAGAGCAAGAGAAGATAAAGTGTCTCCAGTCAAAAGGGTAGTGTCATTCTCGTACCATTGATAGCTAGGAATACCTTTAGCATATGTGGTAGTAGTGTTGAGGATAACAGAGGTGCCTGCGCATATGAGCGTATCATCAGCAAAATCGATTATGGTCTGCAATACTGAATCTACCTGTAACGTATCATAGGAGACTCCGGGACAATTGAACGGACTGTTGTTAATCGTAGATTTTATATGAAAGATGGTGTTTCTATTTATACGAACGGTATCTTTATGTCGAGTAGTAAGAATAGAATTCGTTGAATTAAACTTAACAATGTTGGTATCAATTATGAGAACATCTGTGCTATCTAATACTGTTATGAGGTAAGAAGGGTTGCCTTTAAATGTCGTAGAATCAATTTGATTTTCGACTACATAGAGGTCGTTGGATATCTTGGTTATAGTAAGTTGAGATTCAGCTCGTTTTTTTACTCTGACGATAAACATTCTACTGGCTTCTCCTTTTAATGGACAAGCATTATCTTCCACACGTGCAGTAAATGTATAAGGTAAAGCGCTTGCAGAACCATGAGGCGGTGTCCAGCAAAATCTACCAGTTTTGTGTAATGCAGCAGGGTTTGTTATGGTAAATGTAGCTCCAGGAATTCCATTATTCCAAAAAAGCTGCGTTGTATCAGGAGCTGGCGAACTTTTTGGTGGAGGTGGAACAAAGACAGCGTCATCTGTGGTAATATTAAAACAGAGTTGATCACCTTCACATACGCTATATGAAAACGGACCATCAATCTCAGGCGGATTATTGCCAGGACAACTCTTTACTATTACCTGCATTTCTCTAGTACTTTTTCCAATTATTTGGGCTACGCCATTCGTATCATTTCGCCATTCAGTCACTTCTATGACCACCACTGCTACCTCACTACAGTTCGTAGGGGTAACTATAAAATCTCCAGTTAAAGGGTCTAGATATATTCCTATAGGTGGACTAGCACCAGGGTTATTGTACGGATACGATAGGGAACCAGGGTAGTATGCCGTAATTGGTCTCTGGTAATTAAACGAACCAGAATAGGTTACATTCCGACCATACCCAGTTCTGGCTGGCGCAAAGCGATAACTCAATGAATCGAGATCTGAAGTGTCACTCGCCCCTAAATTATAAAAGAAAGGCTGGTTACAACAGAATATACCAACTGCGTCATTTGTAAATTGAGGAGAAGAGTTGGTAGGCGCTTTTTGCAAATCAATTTCTACGTCATTGTAAAGCGTTGTTCCGCTTGGTCCAGTAGTAATAGCGCTGTTTCTAACATTAATACTTGCGCCTACTATCACGTTTCCAGAGCAGGAGGCTAAAGAGCTTAGCGGTGTGGTATTAAAATCTAAAATTCCTTTATACACATGCTTTTCTATTCCCTCTCCAGAAAGTGCAGTATTGGATGGATTGCATCCAGCTGAAGCTGTGGGACAAATTGGTGTGATGTCTGTAATGCTGCTAAGAGTCAGTGCGAAGCTTCTTGTTGTTGAACCACACCGGATTGTAATTTGTCCTGCATTATTCAAGGCTATTCCTCTACAGTCCCTGTACCAAGTTAGGGAAAACTCAAACTTAAGAGTGTCTACACATTCGTAGGTAATATCACACCCAGCTATATGAGTCGCATATGATTTTTTGACACTTAAAGAGAGTAAAAGTAGAAGGGAAATGGGTATAAGCTTTTTCATAAGGTTCGTCAAATATATCGTTTTAAATAGACCACGGAGTTTCCTAAATGTTGCATTGGGCTGTAATAACCTTTCTATTCCACTATCTCTTTAGCTATTTCTTCGGGCAGCTTCCCTTCTTCTAGTCCTTTAACTATAGCCTCCTCATAGTGGTCTAGCTTGGATAGGAGTAGGTCTTGTACACTTTTACGAGCCCAGTAGTGCATTTGTTCCTTTCTATGAGTTTCTTTCCATGAGTTTTGGCTTACCGTTTTTTCAAAGTCAAAAGCCTTTTCCCAAAAGACATCAATTCCTTTGTTCGTTATAGCAGATGCTGTTATTACTTTGGGTATCCATCCGCTATTTGAGCCTATGCTGAATGGAGTCGAAGTAGGCATCAAGTGTAACGCCATACTGTACTCTTTGGCAGTAAGATTGGCTTGCCTTTCTGCATCTCCATCGGCTTTATTTATTACGATGATGTCCGCCATCTCCATGATTCCTCGCTTGATTCCTTGCAGCTCGTCTCCGCCACCAGGGTTTAGCACCAGTGTGAAAAGATCTGTAAGCTGTGCCACCTCAGTTTCCCCTTGGCCTACGCCTACACTTTCTATGAGTATAGTGTTGTATCCAGCAGCTTCACACAGTAGCATGGCTAGTCGTGTATTTTTGGCCAGCCCACCCAGTTGAGAGCCACTAGAGGTTGGTCGTATGTATGCTCGTTCGTGTGCACTGAGCTTATTCATACGCGTTTTATCACCCAGTATACTTCCATGTGTTTTACCACTGCTTGGGTCTATGCTTAGTACGGCTATTTTTCGGGTTGGGTCTTGGAGTAGTTTTATTCCTATCGCTTCTATAAATGTACTCTTACCTGCACCCGGAGTTCCAGTTATTCCTATTCTGTAGGTATCGTCTTGTGGTCCGAAGTGCGCTATCACCTCTAGAGCGAGGTCTCGCTTTTCGGCGAGTGTGCTCTCTGCTAGAGTGATGGCTTTGCTCAGTGTTCTGGAGTCCCCAGAAGCGATGCCTTGTATGAGTTCTTCTTTGGTCATTCTTGGTAAAAAACTCTATTTACGCGTTCACTTACGTTCGTAAGTATTTCATAAGGTATCGTGCCTATCTGTTTGGCTAGGGTTTCTACTCGAGGCATATCGCCAAAGATAAGAACTTCGTCTCCTTCTTCACATTCTATAGCTGTAACGTCGCACATAGTCATATCCATACATACATTTCCTACTACTGTAGCTTCTTGATTATGTATCAAAAACGAGCCGGTTCCTTGGCTAAAAAGTCGATTGTATCCGTCTGCATATCCCACGGCTACTATGGCTATTTTTCGGTCGTGGTCAGACTTATCATGCTGTCCATAACCGACACCCTCTCCAGCAGAAACAGTGCGTATTTGGGTGATGTATGACTTGAATGTGCTTACGGGCAGTAGGTTACGAGAAGCGGCAGAGGCAGATATGCCATATAGGCCGATGCCGAGTCTTACCATGTCAAAACGTGCATCCGGAAAACGCTCTATACCCGCAGTATTGGATAAGTGCTTTATGAGTGTCGTATTTAATCCCGATGCAAGTCCTTCGGTTAATTCTGTGAAGACTGCTATTTGCCGTGCGGTAAAGAAGTCCATCTCCTCACTATCCGAGGAGGCTAAGTGACTAAACACAGAGACTACAGTAGGAGCATTTTCAGCTTTTAGCGCTGTTAAAAGCTGAGGAAGATCCGAGGTGTCAAAACCAAGACGATGCATTCCGGTATCAAACTCCAAGTGTATTTTTATATCTTTATTTTGAATCTTAGACAGACTATCAAATGAGTAAATGACAGGCTCTATCTGAAAATCTAGGTACGGTGTGAGATCGGTAAGGTCTGGATTTAGTACCATTATGGGCGTAGATACTCCAGATGAACGGAGCTTGGTAGCTTCATCTGTGTACGCTACCCCGAGGTAGTCAATCTTATTTGTTTCTAGCAGTTTGGCTATTTGGTAATCACCACTACCGTATGCCAGTGCTTTTACCATAGCCATCACTTTGGTTTGCTTCCCTACCTTCGCTTTTACGGCGTCTATGTTATGCTGCATTCTGCTTAGGTTCACTTCTAGGTAGGTTTGGTGTGTTCTTTTTCGAAGTCGTTCCGCTATTTTTTCAAACTCAAATACACGCGCCCCTTTCAATAGCACACATTCGTTATTGAGTTCGTATACGGGATGTTGTTTTAGGAATGAAGCGGTGTCTGGATAAAAAGTACTTGGCATCTTAAACAAGCTTTGAGCATTTGACAGCTCTTTACCAATACCGATCAGTTGGCTTACTTTATTTTTTAGTAAAACAGTATTTACGTCTTTGTAAAGTTGGGCGGCACTTTGGTTACTTTCCAATATATCGGAGAGTATTACAGTTATTTTTTCTTGGGTATTTTGTTGTTTCAGAAAATCAAAAGCAATTTCAAGTGACTGAAAATCAGAGTTATAAAAGTCTAAGATTAAGGTATTCCCTTGCATGCCCTCTACCTGCTGCAGTCGCATATCTATCGTAGGAAGTAAGGATACTTTAGCCAATAGATGCTCTATTTCGGCACCCAGCGCCAATGCAGTAGCGAGTGCTGTAAACGTATTTTCTACACTTGCCTTGTCTGCGTTAGCTGGTTTTAGCAGATAGCTATTGTCTTTATAGGTTACTGTATATTCACCGGAAATAGTTTTTACCACGTGTAGATCACATTGCGTGGCACTACCCCAAGTGAATGTCTTTTTACCTAGCTTGGTGATAGCAGAGACTACTTTGGGCTGATGTACTGAGCACACTATTGTCTCGCAGTCCGAAAACAGTTTGAGCTTCTCTTCCAACTTTTGTTCTGTACTCTCAAAATTAGCGGAGTGAGAATCACCAAGGTGCGTAAATACGCCAACAGTAGGCTGTATCATTTTACGCAGGTTATCCATTTCGTTTGGCTCAGATATCCCTGCCTCAAAAATTCCAACGGTATGATTGAAATTTAATCTCCATAAAGAAAGAGGCACGCCTATCTGAGAGTTGTAGCTTTTGGGGCTTTTGCATACGCTGTATTGATCACTTAGCAGTGTGCTAACCCACTCTTTGACTATAGTTTTGCCGTTACTCCCAGTAATGGCCACAGTAGGAATAGTAAACTGAGCACGGTGATAAGTTGCCAGTTTTTGAAGCGCATATAGCGTATCCTTAACTAAAATATAGTTGCACCCTATATTGGGAATAGCCGATACCAATACGGCTACAGCTCCTTGACTTATAGCCTGTGGAACAAAAGTGTTTCCATTGGTTTTGGTTGTACTGATGGCTATAAAGAGTGCCGCATGTTGTCTACTACTTCGGGTATCAGTATAGATATTAACTATACTCAGACTCCCATCACCGTGAAGTGTGCCGTCTACTATTTGGGCTATTTCTGCTAAGGAGTACAAATGGATTACAAAAGTAGTGTTATTGTGCACTAATTTAGCCCCCTCAGAGTGGAGGAGTACAGCAAAATAAGATACACACCAAGCCAGGCGAAGAGCAAGATAGCCAAGTTCTGCGCTTATCAGGAGCGTTGCCACCAAGAGGTGCGCGATAAACTGTACGGGTATGGTCTAGCCAAAGAAGACGTTGAGCTACTTATTTATGAACTTATTCAGCATGATTTTCTGAACGAAGAAAGATTCGCTATAGCATATGTACGCGGCAAGTTTATCCATAAAAAGTGGGGAAGAAACAAGATTCGAATGGAGTTAAAGAAGCGAAAGATATCGGACTATTGTATCAAAAAAGGTATGCAAGAAATAGAGGAGGACAGGTATGAGGAAGTGCTTCTTAGTTTGTTGAATAAGAAAATAGATAGCCTGAAAGCGATTAAAGGGTATCAAAAAAATTACAAAGCAGCCCAGTTTGTGATGAATAAAGGCTATGAAGGAGATATCGTTTGGGCATTAATCAAAGCTCATTTCCCAGAGAAACAGTAATATGGAGATACTCAGTCATCTAAACATACCGAGTCCCATCACTCAAGTGCAAACAGCCTGGAGTAAAAAAGCAGGCATAGAGCTTTGTATGAAAAGAGATGACCTCATTCACCCGATTATATCGGGTAATAAGTGGCGAAAATTAGCTGGTGTATTTGCACACTACCCTAAAGAGAGCTTTACTCAACTTACTACCTACGGAGGGGCGTATTCAAATCACCTAGTGGCTACAGCAGCAGCATGTGCAGCTTTAGGAATACGATGCGCAGGAATAATTCGAGGTGAAGAGCCTAAGGTATGGAATCCGGTATTGAAAATGTGTCAACTCTATGGGATGAATCTACAGTTTGTGTCAAGAGAAACCTATAAAAAGAGCAATAGAACCGAAGGAATAGTTGGGGATGTACTTTATGTGCCAGAGGGTGGAGCCAGCAAGCTAGGAACTAAAGGATGCCAAGATATTTTAAATGAAACAGATCTTTCACAGATAGATAAAGTTTTTGTATCCTGTGGTACGGGCACCACTATTAGCGGAATGTATCAGTCACTTACCCAGGTTAAAAATCCGCCTAGACTGTATGGAATTCAAGTCCTCAAAGGAGAAGGATACATAGCCAACGATATAGAACAGGACTACGGGATTACCGGTGTGACTATCTATGATGAGTATCACTGCGGTGGGTATGCAAAAACCAATAATGAATTGATTGAGTTTGTTAAAGAATTCGCTCGTGAGACCGGGATACTTCTGGATCCTATCTACACTGGTAAAATGATGCTTGCTATCCAGAAACTATGCGAAAATGAAAGCATAAAAAAAGGGGAGAAAATACTAGCTATCCATACAGGTGGACTGACGGGGTGGTTTGGCAAAGCAGCAGAGCTATAGTTGGTCTCACAACGAGTAAAAACCATATGGCTATCAGCATATGGTTAAATATACGTGGTACAATATCCCTTTCACTGTAAGCGGCACTTCTTGAACCTGGTGTACCTAAACCCGATGTAAACTAAAAAGCCCCATTGCATTGCAATGGGGCTTCCTTTTGAGTTGATATATTTTATTGTCCTGCTGGAGCTACTACTGTAGGAGTTACAGGCGCTGCTGCTGTCTTTACTACACCTCTGATAGTAAGGAATTCAGTTCCTCCGTCACCATTGTGCTTCACAGTTATTGTTTTAGTGAAGTTACCTGGTCTTCCTTTAGAGTTATAGATAGCGGTGATTACACCTTCTTCTCCTGGAGCGATAGGCTCTTTCGTCCATTTTGGTGTAGTACATCCACAAGATGCCTTCACGCTATTAAGTACTAGAGGAGCATTACCTGTGTTTTTGAAAGTAAAAGTAACTGTAGCTTGTACGCCTTCTTCTATTTCCCCAAAATCATGGGAGGTTTTCTCAAGGCTCATCTTAGCTTTAGACTCAGAAGACAAAGTTACTTTGTCACTTTGAGCTATTGAGATAGCTGAGAATCCGAATACAAAAGCAGATAGTAAGATTAAATTTTTCATTTTTTTATATTTAATATTTTTTCAAAATTAATGTTCAACACTTTAAGAACAAATAGAATGCCAAAATAAAAGAGGCAGTCAATTGTCATATTAAGAATAGTTTGGTTTTCGTTTTTCGAGGAATGCTGTGGTCCCCTCACGAAAGTCATTGGTTTCAAAGCTCTTGGCGAAACTGTCTATTTCGTATTGTAGACCGTCCTCGTTTTCATACAATGCATTGGTACACTTAATCACTTCAGCTATAGCAAACGGTGATTTTCCTACTAGTTTCTCTACATATGTAATACTTGTGGGTAGCAGTTCTTCTATACTTACTACTTGAGTGACCAGTCCATAATCGAGCGCCGTGGATGCGTTAATCGATTTAGCAGTGATGAGCATATCGAGTGCTCTACCTCGTCCTATTATCTGTGCAAGACGCTGAGTTCCGCCATATCCTGGAGGCACACCTAAGTTTACTTCTGGCTGTCCAAACAAGGCATTTTCACTTGCTATACGTACATGACAAGCCATCGTAAGTTCACACCCACCACCTAGCGCATAACCATTTACAGCAGCTATTACGGGGATCTCACTTTCTTCTATACTCGTAAATACTTTCCCGCCTTTGGCACTCATTTCTTTTGCATCAGCTTCGCCAAAGTTGGCAAATTCTGAAATATCTGCACCTGCAGCAAAAGCTTTTTCTCCTTTTCCGGTAAGAATAATTCCACGAACAGACTTCTCCTTGTTGAGTCGAGCTACTTCTTGTCCTATTTCTTGTATGAGTTCTACGTTTAGTGCGTTGAGTTTATTCTCACGGTTTATGGTGATGATTTGCACTACCCCCGAACCATCAGGGTTGTTGTTTTCTGATATAATGTTATTGTACATTGTTGGGCAAATTTAAGGTATGATTCAATACTATTCCACTTGCTTCAGCGGACAAGTGATATTTATCGCTACTTCGGGCCAGAGTTTTGAAATCCCATCTTCGCCTTTGTGTAGGTCGTCACATTCCTTATTTAGTGCAGATAGTCCACCTTCTGCATTCCAGTCTGGTAGATGGATGACCGTATTAATATCAAGCAAAAGGGTGTCAATAGAATAGTCAGCTATGACCGTTTTTTTAATCCCATTCATAGTTATCTCGATGTAGATATTGTCGTTGACTACGGAATCAATGGTACCAAGTATTTCATTTGGGACGGAAAAGGCCCCAAAGAAAAAGGATACAATTTTCGGGTCACGAATTGCATTATTCGAATTCACAGAAGTCGTATTTATTGTGATTCGAGCATTTGTGAGTAGCTCTGGAATAGTTCCTGTGGTATTCTTAGCATCGATGAAGATAGAATCAAATGACCCACTAACACCTATCCGTTGAGTGGTTTTGAATGCCGTCCATTTTAACGCAGTAGAATCTGTTGTTAGCGTATACACCTGCTCTTTTTCTTGCGTTTTTGTCTCATTATTTTCTGAGTTAGACTTGGGAGAGCAAGAGGATAAGAAGCTCGACCCTAAAAGGAGTAAAATGCAATGTATTTTTCATGGGTTCTAAGGTAGCCCTTTATAAACGCGGAAAAGGTGACATAGGTCACATAAAAATCTGAGAGGTATACATCAAAGACCTAATATTCTACCTTTGCCCTAATGCAATTGGATAAAACACTAGCGTTTGATGAGTTTGCTCAGGCAAGCTTAGCAGATTGGAAAGCAAAAGCAACAAAGGATTTGAAAGGAAAGTCCTTAGATGAATTAGCATATACGACCTCAGACGGAATAAGGCTAGAGCCCTATTTTTCAGATGAGAATAGCACGTCTCTAGTGTCTGTAGGACGAGCAGATTGGCAAATCACATTGCTAGCAAAGACTCAACTATCAGGAGTAGACAAAACCATAGGCAGCCTAGACAAACTAGGAAAGAGTTGTGGAAGCCTAGTACTAAACAACCTGACCAATGCAGCGAATGAACAGTCAGTTTATTTTGAGCTGGGAACGAAGTTCTACGAAAACATTGCGAAGCTAAGAGCACTACGAATTGCAAATCCAACTACAGAAATAAATGTAGTAGTTCCTGCATCTGATGATGAGTTTACGCATAACAACTTGGTAAGACAAACCATCACCGCAGCTTCTGCTATCATCGGAGGAGCAAAGCATATTTGTGTATTGCCATTCAACAATAAAGAAAACGAACAAAGCCTTCGACTCGCTAAAAATATCTTACTCCTGCTCAAAAGTGAAAGCTATATGGGAGAATTGCATGATGCAGCTAGTGGGAGTTGGTTTTTGGAGAAGCTGACGGAGCAGTACATGGAGCACATCGACTCTGCTCAGCACAGGCTCAGTCAAAAGGTAGACAATGCGTCTTCAGAAGCCGACCCTTCGACTCCGCTCAGGATGACTTCTGAGACTCCACTTAGTATGACTGGATTTACCGCAGGTATAGCACCATACTTACGTGGTCCATACTCTACGATGTATGCTATTCGCCCATGGACCATTCGCCAGTATGCAGGATTTAGTACGGCAGAAAAAAGCAACGCGTTCTACAAAAGAAACTTGGCTGCGGGTCAAAAAGGACTCTCTGTAGCTTTTGACTTAGCTACACATAGAGGTTATGATAGTGACCACGAGCGAGTTACGGGAGATGTGGGAATGGCTGGAGTGGCTATAGATAGCATAGAGGACATGAAAATCCTTTTTGATGAGATTCCACTCGGGGATATCTCTGTCAGTATGACTATGAATGGTGCTGTACTTCCAATAATGGCATTTTATATAGCTGCTGCCAAAGAGCAAGGAGTAGACCAAGCGAAACTAGCTGGAACAATCCAAAATGATATTCTCAAAGAGTTTATGGTGCGAAACACCTACATCTATCCACCAGCTCCTAGTATGCGAATCATCTCTGATATCTTTAAATATACTTCGGGTAATATGCCAAAGTTCAATAGCATAAGTATTAGTGGGTACCACATGCAGGAAGCAGGAGCTACTCCAGAACTGGAATTGGCATATACCATTGCTGATGGTCTAGACTATGTGCGCACGGGAATAGAAGCAGGTTTGGCGATAGATGATTTCGCTCCTAGATTGAGTTTTTTCTGGGGGATCGGGATGAATTTTTATAAAGAAATCGCGAAGCTGCGAGCAGGCAGACTGCTTTGGGCGAAGCTGATTAAAAGGTTTGATCCGCAAAATGATAAATCTATGGCGCTCAGAACCCATTGTCAAACCAGCGGATGGAGTCTTACGGAGCAAGACCCGTATAACAATGTAGCTCGAACTACTATTGAAGCATTAGCTGCCGTTTTTGGTGGAACACAGAGTTTGCACACCAACAGTTTTGATGAAGCGATGGCTTTACCAACGGACTTCAGTGCTAAAATAGCCAGAAATACACAAAAAATTATACAAGAAGAAACGGATATCACTAAGGTAATAGACCCGTGGGGGGGGAGTGTACTCATAGAAAAGTATACGCAGGAACTTGCGGATAAAGCGTGGGAGTATATTCTAGAAATAGAGGAACTTGGAGGTATGTCTAAGGCCATTGAAAGTGGAATCCCAAAAATGCGTATCGAAGAATGTGCAGCCGTCAAACAAGCGAAAATAGATGCAGGGAAAGAGATCATAGTAGGTGTAAATAAATATAAGTCAGAGGAGAAAGCAGATTTTGACATTCTAGAAGTAGATAACGATGCGGTACGCAAGAGTCAGATAGAAAGAATCAATAGCGTAAAGGCAGAAAGAGACAGTAGTAAAGCTGAGATGTTATTAGCTAAGCTTGAAAAAGCAGCAGCGTCAGACGAAAACCTACTTGAAATCTGTGTAGAAGCAGCGGAAGCTAGAGTTACGTTGGGTGAGATGTCCACTGCCTTAGAAAACGTATTTGGACGCTTCCAAGCGCAGAATGCGACCATAAGTGGCGTATATTTGAAAGAAGTGCAAAACGACGATAAGGTAATAGCAGCGCGAAAAGCGGCAGATGATTTTGCTGCAAAGGATGGACGTAGACCAAGGATATTAGTAGCCAAAATGGGTCAAGATGGCCATGATAGAGGTGCTAAGATTATTGCTACTGCATTTGCAGATTTAGGTTTTGATGTAGATATAGGTCCACTTTTTCAAACACCAGCGGAGGTGGCAAAACAAGCTATGGAAAATGATGTACATATACTTGGGGTATCTTCTCTTGCAGCAGGACACAAAACCTTAATGCCGGAAGTAATCGGTGAATTGAAAAAGCAAGGTATGGAGGACATCATAGTCGTAGCTGGGGGAGTTATTCCCGAGCAAGATTATCAGTTCTTGTATGACTCAGGAGTAGATTTCGTGTTTGGTCCAGGTACAGTGATAGCAGAGGCTGCTATAGATATTTTGGAGAAAATGGGATAAAGGTATTCTTGAAACTAAAGGCCTTATTTTAGCATTGGAGAAAAATATTTTCTAACTTTTTTATAGTTTATAGTTTATAGTTTTGGAGACAGAACAATAATAAGATTGATATGAACAAAACACTATTGGTACTATGCGGACTAACAATTGGAGCATTTTTACAAGCCTGCGGTACAGATGATGAGCCAGCAGTAACTCCTGGTAAAACAGTAAACGGATCGTTACTTTACGATAAGGATTGGAACCGTAACTGAAGTACTTGGCATGTTTTTGATTCTGATGGCACTTGGAATGAAAATGGCACTTGGAAGTGGCTTGGCGACAGCAACAGTGACAGTATGGAGGTTAGTAATCGCTTTGGAACTTCTGTCCTCTACTTTGAATATATAGAGGCAAAAGAAATGAAATGTGGCACTACTCTTCCGGTAACGATTTATACGAGCCCTTAGGAGATTCTACTAGCTTCTCTGTTTACAGTGTTTAGAAACGTAGTAACTTTGGCACCATGAGCATTTGGCGCGTACTATTATCTGTACTTTTCCCTCCACTAGCCGTGTATGATAGAGGCTGTGGTTCTATTGTAATTGTTTTTATTTTAACCTTGTGTGCGTGGGTTCCGGGTGTGATAGGAGCATTGGTGATTCTGAATAAGCCTAAGGAGGAACGGTAAGCCCATACATTTTGGCATAAATTAGTACGAATTTATGGATTTATATTCCATAAATTAATATAAATTTGTGGAATGGGTAGCTGGATAAATCGACATTTGAGCATTGAAGAAAACCGTCAAAAAGGTAAGGTGCTTATCATATACGGCCCAAGGCAAATAGGTAAAACCTCGCTTATTGATAATTTTAAAAAGAAGACCAAGCTCAAAACGCTCAACACTACGGGAGAGAATATTCGTATCCGTACTATTTTTGAACAAGGTGATCTAGAGGAGATACTAGCTTTTGTAGAAGGGTATGAGCTTCTCATTATCGACGAGGCCCAAACGATAAATAATATTGGCTTTGCCTTTAAGTTGCTTACGGATCATAACAAAGAACTCACTATCATAGCCACGGGCTCATCTTCTTTTGAGCTTGCTAACCAGGTAGGTGAGCCGCTAGTAGGAAGAAAGCGTACGGTAGAAATGTTTCCTATCTCTATGCTGGAACTGAAAAATAGTTACAATAACTATGAGCTAAAGGAAAAGCTTGAGGAGTTTCTGATCTACGGATTTTATCCAGAAGTAATCACTGCTAAGACTAGTGCACGTAAGCAGAGTATAGCCACAGAGATAGCTACTTCATATCTTTTTAAGGATATTTTGATGTTGGATAACATCCTCTCTTCTTCCAAGATCAATCAAATAGTGCGTATGCTCGCCTTTCAGATAGGTAGCGAGGTTTCGTTTAATGAAATAGCGACTAAAGTGGGCTTAGATGTGAAGACTGTCAGTAAATATTTGGACATTTTAGAAAAATCATTTGTACTAAAAAGCCTTGGTGGATACAGTGGAAACTTGCGAGACGAAGTGACTCAAAAGCGAAAGTATTATTTCTACGACACAGGAATACGCAATGCGTTGGTGGCCAATTTTAACCCCATAGAGCTTAGAAATGACGTAGGTGCACTTTGGGAGAATTTCTTAGTTATGGAGCGCTTCAAAAGGAATGCCTACCAAGAGGTGGTCTCTAATTACTATTTTTGGAGAACATACCAATCTGGTGAGATAGATTTCATAGAAGAAAGAGAAGGTAAATTGTTTGCCTACGAATTTAAGTGGGGTAAAAAGCCGGCTAAGTTTCCTAAAAAATTCACGTCAACCTACACTGACAGTGAAACTTTTCTTGTAAATCAAGTAAATTGCCTCGAATTCATTCTCTAAATTAGTATGAATTTGTGGAATTAAGCTTTAGTTGTCGGTGTTTTGTTGAGGCTGACACCGCCTTTATTCCACCTTCCTATACAATTAATGAAAGACATTGTGAGTTGTTAATTAAGAACGCACCTCACCATGTTAGCTTTGAAGCAAATATCTACGTTGAAAATACTAGGAAAAATATTAGTTTCGGCAATCTTGGTCGCTTTAGTGTTTGCCTTTTTTCAGCTAATGAAAACTGAGCCAGCCGAGCATGCAGTGTGCAATGCCCCTGGAATAGAGTGTCAAACCGCCTACTATACGGATGATGCTCCTGAAAAACCAGTGGTAGACACTGCAGCTATAGTGCAGATAGCACTAGACAAAATTCAAAAAGAGGTGACAGATGACTACCTCTCTAGTCTAGCGGGCAGAAAACTCTGGGGTATAGATATATCAAAGTATCAGACCAATATCAATTGGAAACTGATGGTGAAAAAGAACAAACCGGATTTTGTTTTTGTAAAGGTGACCGAGGGTACCACTATAGTGGATAGAATGTACCGATCGCACAAGCGAAACCTTGAGGAACACGATATACTGCACGGAGCATATCACTTTATGAGTTTTAGAAGTAGTGGCAAACAACAAGCACAAAAATTCATACGACATGCTGGTTTGAAGAAGGGGAATATGGTGCCAGTATTAGACGTGGAATACACCAGAAGCAGAATGCCAAGTAAGCGAAAGGTCTTACGCGAGATTAGAAACTATTGCTCTGTGATAGAAAAACACTACGGAGTAAAACCCATAATTTATACTCACCCCCACTTATATTCCAAGTACTTAAAAGGATCTTTTGATAACTATCCGCTATGGATTTGTGATTACAGACCTAATCCCCGTCATGACTGGGCTATATGGCAGCACACAGATAAAGCTAGACTGTGGGGATACTCTGGCAGACTAGATAAGAATGTGATGAAGAGCGATAAGAGAACGCTCAAGACACTATTACTCCTCTAAAATTAGGCGCTTTATTTATACTGCTACAGGAGCACTTATTCTAGGATGTGGATCGTATCCCTCTACCACAAAATCTTCAAACACGTAACCAAATACAGACTTCTTATCTGGGTTTAATTTCACCTTAGGGTATTCGCGGGGTTCCCGACTTAGTTGCTCTTTTACCTGCTCAAAATGATTACTGTAAATATGTGCATCACCGAATGTATGTACAAACTCTCCAGGCTCCAGTCCTACTTCTTGAGCTATCATAAGGGTAAGCAGTGCATAGCTGGCTATGTTAAAAGGAACTCCTAAGAATAAATCAGCACTGCGTTGGTATAGCTGGCAGCTAAGTTTACCATCTGCTACATAAAATTGGAATAGGCAGTGACATGGAGTAAGCGCCATGTCGCTCAATTCTCCTACATTCCAAGCATTTACGATTATTCTACGGCTATCTGGATTGTTTTTTAGGGTGTCTAGTACGTACTGTATTTGATCTATTTTTTCACCGTTGGGAGCTTCCCATTCTCTCCATTGTTTGCCATATACAGGACCTAGGTCACCATTTTCGTCTGCCCAAGCGTCCCATATTTTTATATTGTGGTTCTTGAGGTATTGGATATTCGTATCCCCCTTAAGAAACCAGAGAAGCTCGTGCACCACTGACTTCCAGTGTATCTTTTTAGAAGTAATGAGAGGAAATGATTCCGCTAAATCAAAGCGTAGCTGCCCCCCGAAAACACTGATAGTTCCGGTGCCTGTTCTGTCTGTTTTTTTGGTTCCATTTTCAAACACATATTTCAGGAAATCTTCGTATTGTCTCATTGTGCTACAAAGCACGACCTATTTGTGCGAAATAAATTGTTGTATTATTGGTCGTTACCAACAATATTTAAACTTGGATGTTTAGTTTTGCGAAGCATTAATAGTAAGATAAATGGCAGTAGCAATAAAATTACCTAGGATGAGCGACACAATGGAGGAAGGTACCATCGTATCTTGGTTTGTCAAAGTAGGAGATACCGTAAAGTCCAGTGAAATGATAGCAGACGTAGAGACCGATAAGGCTACTATGGAGCTAGAAAATTTCGAAAAAGGGGAAGTGCTTTACCTTCTAGAAGAAGGTTCTACAGTCCCTGTAGAGACCGTTATAGCCGTAATAGGAAAGAAGGGAGAGGATTTTCAAGATCTACTCAAAGAAGCTCCAGCGGAGAAAAAAGAAGAACCAGCCGAAGAAGCTCCAGCAGCTCCGACTCCTAGTGAACCAGCAGCACCTGTTGCCTCAAGTGCACCTGCGACAAGTAGTTCCAGTGCTAATAACGGGCGAATTTTCGCATCACCGTTAGCCAAAAGCATGGCAGAGGAGAAAGGCATAAACCTAGAAACTGTTTCTGGATCTGGAGACAATGGCCGAATTATCAAAAAAGACATAGAGAACTACAAGCCATCAGCAGCAGGTACCAGTGCTTCGACAGTAGGTGTAGAAAGCTATGATGAAGTTCCAGTCTCGCAAATGCGTAAGACAATTGCCAAGCGATTAGCCGAGTCTAAATTCACTGCGCCACACTTCTACCTTACCAAGGAGATTAAAATGGATGCAGTACTAGCTGCACGCAAACGCATGAATGAGTATACCGATAACCGTATCTCTATCAATGATATTATTATTAAAGCTACGGCAGTAGCGCTTAAGAGCCATCCCAATATAAATTCATCTTGGCTAGGTGATAAGATACGAAGAAATCACCATGTACATATTGGTGTAGCAGTAGCTATCGATGATGGTCTATTGGTACCTGTAGTGCGTTTTGCAGATAGCAAGTCACTTTCTCAGATAGGAGCAGAAGTAAGAGATCTAGCAGGAAAAGCGAAGACCAAAGAACTAAAACCACAAGATTGGGAAGGAAATACCTTCACTATCTCAAACCTCGGTGCCTTTGGTGTTGATGAGTTCACAGCAATAGTCAATCCACCGGATGCGTGTATCTTAGCTATAGGAAGTTCTAAAGAGACTGTCATAGTTGAAAACGGCGAGATGAGACCAGGTCACGTGATGAAAGTTACGTTGAGTTGTGATCACCGGGCTGTAGACGGTGTCACAGGAGCTAATTTCCTTAAGACCTTTGCTGAGCTGCTAGAAGAGCCAGTAAGACTACTGGTTTAAGCTTCGCTAAACAACATTTAGAGCCCAATTCTTAAGTGAGTTGGGCTTTTTTGTTAGGCAGCTTCTGGTTTCCTCTTCTAGGCTTTTTAAACGATTTAGCAATAGTCTCAATGGGCTTCAGCCCATTGCCAAACAGGTATGATTGGTTGGCTTTAGCCGAAAGTTTATTTTCTGGGAGGTATGATAGTATCTATTCTTTGTTCATACCGTATCTAATAATTTAGTTGTCAAAACCTTTGGAATGTAGGCTTCTATAAAATCATTGGTTTAAGTTTCGTTAAACAACATTACTTAAAGCCAATTCTTGTAAGAGGATTGGGCTTCTGTTTTCTAAAGACTCTTTTGATTCTATCCCAAACGCTAAGTGCGCCTTAAATAGTTTTAAGTTTCTTTATTAATTTCTCTTGACAACTCGCTCCTTTTGTACTTAAACCTATTGGTTAAATGGTACCCTCAATATATTTATACTACTATTTATCTCTCCTTTCAGACCTGTGGATTGACTTAAATAGGAAAGTGGAATCATAAAATTCTGCAATAAATAGTCTTTTCCTATCACAGAGCAAGAGTAGGATAGCAAGCAGACTAGGAATATACTGAAGTTTACTAGATGTTTAATAGTCATTTCTTAAATCAAGTGTAAGGATTTTACTTTTTAAGTAAAGACAATCTGATAGTATCATTATGATACTATCAGATTGCATATTGATCCATGCGATTTTGGCACCTTTTATAGCGGTTTGCATATTCCCAAAGAATACTTTATACTTGCAAAGCCTTTCAGGCACCACTCAAGAAAATTTCCAAATTTTTTCTAGAACACAGTAAAAACATTTAATTCTTAATAATACATGTACGATATTCTTTCATTAGGAGAGATGCTCCTTCCTGATTTGCGCAACATCGCAGATGAGCACGATATAGCTCATAAGGGACTAAAGAAGCAAGATCTAGCCTATAAAATTCTAGATTACCAAGCGGTGAATCCAGAAAAATTCAAAGGAGTAAAATCTTCTTCTGATAACAAGCCTAAGGAACAAACAGAAGCTAAGCCACCAAGAGTAAAAAAGGCAGCTCCTATACGTAAGCCAAAAGAGGAGCGAACCACAGAGACCGCTAAAGATGCTCCTAAAGAGGAGAAAAAGGAGGCAAGAAAAGATCGTACACGAAATGATCGCCCACGTAAAGAAAGTCCCAAACGAGTAGCTCCAGAGGGTGAAAAAGACGCTACCGAGAGACCTAAAAGCAAAGAGCGTGTAAGTAGAGACGACCGCATGGCTAAGCGTGAGGGAAATGACAATAAAGAGGAGAAGAAACCAAGCGACAGGCCAGCTAAAGACAACAACCAAAAAACGAACAGCAATAACCCTAATCACAAGCAATTGACCCCTGAGGAGAAAGAAGCGAGAGATAAGGAAAGAGCGGATAGAGAGGCAGAACGTGCAGAGCGAGATGCAGAGCGTAAAAAAGCAGAAGAGACAAAAAGAGCTAAACGTGAAGCAGAAGAAAAGTTAATCAATTACCTAGAGCTAGAAGGTGTGGTAACTACGCAAGGTGTGTTAGAGGTGATATCGGACGGGTACGGTTTTTTAAGATCTGCAGATTATAATTATCAGCCTTCACCTGACGATGTATACATGGCACCTAATCAGATTCGTCAAAATGGTCTTAAAACTGGCGATACTGTAAGAGGAAATATTCGACCACCAAAAGAAGGCGAGAAGTACTTTGCGCTAATTAATATACTAAGTATTAACGGTAGAACGGTTGAGTTTGTAAAAGATAGAGTAGCGTTTCACCACCTTACTCCTCTTTTTCCAGATGAGAAGTTTAACTTAGAGTATCAGAATGATAACTATAGTACCCGTATTATGGATATCATCTCACCTATAGGAAAAGGGCAACGTGGACTGATCGTAGCACAGCCTAAGACAGGTAAAACAAATCTACTGAAAGACGTAGCTAACGCTATATCTGCTAATCACCCAGAGGTATACATGATTATCCTACTCATAGACGAGCGTCCAGAGGAGGTTACTGATATGGCTCGTAATGTCAAGGCAGAAGTGGTAGCATCTACCTTTGATGAGCCTGCAGATAAGCATGTGAAGCTTGCAAATATTGTATTGGAAAAAGCTAAAAGACTTACAGAGTGTGGACACGATGTGGTGATACTACTAGACTCTATCACGCGTCTCGCTAGAGCATATAACACAGTACAGCCAGCGAGTGGTAAAATACTAAGTGGTGGTGTAGATGCGAATGCGCTACAGAAGCCTAAGCGTTTCTTCGGAGCTGCGCGTAACATAGAAAATGGAGGTTCACTGACTATCATAGCTACTGCTCTTACAGAGACCGGATCTAAGATGGACGAAGTAATCTTTGAAGAGTTTAAGGGTACAGGTAATATGGAGCTTCAGTTAGATAGAAAACTATCCAATAAGCGCATCTACCCAGCTATTGATATTGTTTCATCCAGTACACGTAGAGAGGATTTATTATTGGATAAAATGGTTCTTCAGAAAATGTGGGTGATGCGTAATCACTTGGCAGACATGAATCCTGAAGAGGCAATGAACACTATGCTGAACTACATGAAAGGTACTAAGAACAACGATGAGTTCCTAGTAAGTATGAACGGATAAGCTCGTTTACATAAAACGATTAAGGAAGAGTAATTACAATTGATTTGTAGTTACTCTTTTTGTTTTCATAAGGGTTTGTGTTTTGAAGTCGCTCTATTAGAATTTGATCTCCAGATTTTGCACGTCTAATAATGCTAAGTATGGGTCCACTGATTTTACCCGTGGAAGAAGCCATTAAATTGCCATCTTGAGAAGATAGTATTAGACTAAACGAAAGTGGATTTCCACTTTCGTTTACAAAGCAAGGTACAGGCGCTATTTCCCCTTTTTTGGATTTTAAGAATCAGTGAAGTGAGCGAATCAAGGTTTGAGTTGATTAGACTAAAAGTAGATTCGCACTTTGCTTGGTCTATTATATTAAACCTATACTCAGGCACATACCTATACTCGCCCTCTTTTAGATATATTGTTTTGTTGAAAACGATATTCTCTGCATAGGATAGTTGATCTATGCTTTTGATGACTTTCGAGAAATCAGAGAGGTTATTTACATCATAGGAGTCAATGAAAATATTGACACTCATGCCTCCAGATACTGCTCTGGGAGCTATGGTCATTTGTACCTTCACAGAAGTGTCTAGCCATTCTTTTGTGTTTAGACAATGATTGAAACCAAAAGAGTCAAGAAGCAACTTCTTGAATTGCTCTTTAGTCACATTTATGGAGGAGTATGGAGATATAGGGCTCATAGAGAAATATTGCCAGCAGGTATCTAGTTTGGGCACAACTATGGAATCTATTACCATATGCACATCTTTCACTTGGTACATGGCCCCTCCTCTTTCATAGTTTATATCCGTAAAGAAAATATGGTCAAACGGTTTAATGTTTTTAATATTTGTGACTAAAGAGCTTTGATATTCTGTCTTCAAGTAGCTATCTTGTATAAAGAAATCTGCATCGATCTCCTTGCCTGCTGACCTAAATTGGATGCCGTATGATGCCGCATTTTCTCTACCTTCTTCATAGCCTAGGCAACTATTAAAAGTGGTCCAAATGCTGTCTATCTTTTGAAAATCCTCAATAGAGATTACCTGAATGGAATCTTGATTATCAAATGCATAGTGACATTCATCTGCTATGGGTACTACAGGGTAGATGAGTTCTTCTGTGACTTGACTGAAAATAGATGTATATAGTACTGTCAGCAGGAATAAAAACCCAGTTCGCATTTATCGTATCAAGGTAACGGTACCGCTATATTCATACTCCTCATCATTCAGAGCAGTAACAACTAGTTGGTAAGCATAAACGTCTTGTTGAGCGAGTTCACCATTATAGTTACCATTCCAAGGTTTAGTCTTGGTAGTACCGTCTAGGCTGGTTGTTATTTCCGATGTGCG
>ENA-OUOG01001360-OUOG01001360.1-marine-metagenome-genome-assembly--contig:-NODE-1360-length-28710-cov-5.365941_pt1 | contig 28710 bp, 17 predicted proteins | sample MGYA00248635_ERZ508505 | MGnify/ENA primary metagenome ERZ508505 (study PRJEB26176, sample SAMN06267871) | marine metagenome | isolation source: Saanich Inlet, British Columbia, Canada | place: Pacific...
CCGACGCCCCAGGAGTCATGAACTCGCCCGCGGCTGACTCCGCGGCTCTCGCGCCCGCCGTGTCCTCCGACGCCGGCAAGCGCACGGCCACCGAGGCCGGGCTCCCCGAGGCCGCCTCTGCGCCCGCGGCTCCCGCGGCGAAGCAGTTAAAGGAGAACGCCACCCCGGTGATTGAGGTGGTTCCGGCCTCGAAGCCCAAGGAGGTGATCGAGGTGGAGGCGCCGCGCGCGAACGCGGCGTAGACGGAAACGCGGAGAGCGCTTCTCTCTTCGCGTCGAGGGACGTCGTTTCGAACAACGTCCCCTCCTCTTCGCTCCTCCGTCGCGTCGCGCGAATCTTTTTGATTCGCGCGACGCGACGTGACCCTACGCTCGAGACGCGATGTGAACGACTTAGAAATGCGCGTGTTTTGATACCAAGACGTCTTTCGATCGACCGAGCCGTAGTCCGTCGTCCGGAGAGCCTTTAGAGCGCTCTTGACGAAGAAAGACGATCATGGATTTCAGAAATCGCTTCGTTCATCTCACACGACTCTCCCGAGAGGCACGCGTCCAAATGCGTCTCTTCACTTCGAGAGGCGCGGCGCGCCATGGCGGCGCCCGCGGCGCCTCTCGCGCTCATCTGCTCACACAAGCGCACGGTGGCGAACGGCCACGCGCGCGAGACGAGCGCGGCGTGCGTCGACGGCGACTTCGCGGTGACCTCGTCGTGGGACGGGGAGCTCCGGGTCTGGCGTGAGCACTCTGATGCGGTGGCGTCCGCGTTCGGCGAGGCCGCGCAGCGCGTCCGCGCGTACCCCGACCAGCCCTCGGCGGTCACCGCGATGGCGCGCGTCGCGGACGGGTACCTGGTCAGCGGCGGCGTCGACGGGACGTGCGCGGTGTGGACCAGGCACGAAACACGCGAGCCGCTCCACAACAGCCACGTCGTCGCGCCAACCAGCGGTGTGTCTGATTCCGGCGATGACGATGGCGACGGCGCAATCTCCGCGCGCGCGGCGGAGGACGTCGCCTCCGGAAACTCCGTCTCCTTTCCCGACCCCGCGACGCCCGTCCCCGAGCCCGTGGAGGACCCCGAGGAGGAGGGCATAGATGCCGAGACGAAAGAACTGAGGCTCGCCGCGAAGGTCAAGTGGCGAAACGAAGACGCGTTCCGCGGACCGTACAAACGCGTCGGAGAGTGGTTCAACGCCGCGGACCCCGACGGCGTGTTTTCCCGTTCGTCTCGTACCTCAAGCGACGACTGTGACGACGGGAAGCGTCAAAAACAAAAACAAAAACAGAGCTGTACCGTTCGCGCCATCGTCCCGCTGTACCCGCGTTCGGGGCTCGCGGGCGACGACGAAAAGGCCGCGCCTCCGCCCGTCGACGCCTCTTCGGTTGAAAACGAAACGCCGCGGCTGTTAGCGTTGGCGGCTTCGTCTAACGGCGGCGGGCTGGTCAAAGGGGTGTTTCTCGTGGACGTCGAGGACGGGTTCAAACGAACGCAGCATCTCGAACACCCGGAGGGCGTCACGTGCGTACTCGCGGACCAGACAAATTCGGACGGACACGACAGGCTCGTCACCGGATGTCTGGACGGCGCGATTCGCGTGTGGCGAGCGCGAGCGTTTTTTGTACGGAGCGGAGACGAAACAGACCCAAAGCCCGTCGCGCCGTTTGACGACGCGACGGAGACGCGCGAGGCGTACGAGAAAAGGTGCGCTTTGATCGAACGAGCGCGTGAGGAACGTCGGCGGGAACTCTACGCGACCCCCGCGTTTACGCTGGAGGCGACCCTGCGCGGGCACGAAGGCAGAGCCGTGACGTGTCTGGCGTGGCTCGGGACGCACCACGCGTTCCCAAGGCCGTGGCGCCCGCCGCCGCCGCCGCAAAGAGAGTTCGACAACGACGTCACCGAGGAGGAGGCGGCGGCGGCGGAGGCGGCCGCGGCGGCGGAGGCGGCGGAGGCGGAGCCGCCCGCGGACTGGCCGGGGAAGGACTCGTGCCTGTACTTCGTCAGCGGCGGCGCCGACGGGAGCGTCAAGATGTGGGAGCGGCGCGCGCGGCGAGAAAATGTCGAGACGGAGGAGAACGACGGCTCCGTCGCGAACGGCTCTTTCGCTCTTCCGGAAGTCATCTCCGCGAAGGCGACGGATGAGGCGTACGAGTGGGCGGCCGAAACTTCGGAGCACGAGGTGTCGGACGCGCCCGCGGCGCCGCGCATCGCGCGCGACGTGATGCGCGGACCGCTTCAGTCCTTGTTGGAAGGGGTCGGGGTGAAGTCGTTGGCGATCTTCGGGGGGAAGATCGTCGCCGGCCTGAGCGACGGGCGCGTGTGCGTCTGGGGACACAGAGTGCGCGACGCGAGCCTTATGCCCGGCTGGACCTTGGAGAAGATCCACCCGCCGGCGAACCGGAAGAAGAGCGCCGTCGTTTCTCTGCACGGGTTCGGACACAACATGCTCGTGTGCTGCGCGGACGGGAACGCGCACCTGTACGCGTGACAAAGTTTCTTTTCATCACGGGAAAAACGTTTTTTTAGAATCATATCACGCGTACGGCAGACTACCGTACGACACGATCGCGTATCGCGCGCCTTCACGCCACGGATGCCACGCCGGTGCCTTCTTTCTGCGCCGTCTCCTCCAGCGCCGCGCCCACGCCGGTGGCCGGAGGAGACGGCGCCTCGGAAACCTTCGCGGCTTCGTCGTCGCGCGAAAGCACGCGCGTGGACGCGACCGCGCGCACCGCCGCGCGCTCCGTCGCGGCTTGGTCGTCGATTTCCTTTTGCCGCGCGCGCGCCGCGGCGTCTTCCGCCTTTTCCAAAGACGCGCACTTCTCTACGCGCTCCTCGACTTGACGCATGGTCAAACCCGACTCCGTGCCCTTCGCGAGCCTCCGCATGAGCGTCAGCGCGAGTTTCATGTGCCGGTTCACCACCCAGGACTCGCACGCCGGCCGAACCGGTTTCCACTCCGTGCCTTCTTTTGAGACCGAAGTCCCGCCTCCGAACCCGGGATCCGTCGCTCTTCCTTTCGCGCGCGACGCGTGCCACGCGACGATTTGCCTTTGCATCTTCGCGTCTAGCCTTTTAAAGTCGTCGTACCACTTCTCGCAGTAGAACAGGTTCGGCACGTCGGGGTGCTCTTTTAGTCTGTGACCGTCCGCGGCGAAATACGTGTAGAGGCCAGTCGCCGAACAGCGAGCGACGCCGAGCGTCTTGGGCACGCCCGTGCGTAAACACTTCCCCGTGTGTCGGTCGACGCCGAGGGAAGACGGCGTGGCGCGAAGACGCGTGGACGTCTTTGTCTTTGTATGTTCGTCGTTAAGGTCCTGAGTTTTGTCGTAGATCGCGAGCCGGCGCGCCCACATCGCGAGCCCGTCCACGGGCCGGCCCTTGCCCTCGCGCACCAGCCGCGAATCGCGGCCGGCGGCGTACTGATTCGCCAGGCGCCGCCGGAGGTTAGCGTTCTGCATCTCCACCTCGTGGCGCTCGGAAGGCGTGGGATGCGCCGAGGGCTGAAGCCGCACCGGCCACGTCCGCCGCGCGGGGGGCTTGTTGGAGATGGGGCGGGGCGCGGGACCCGCCGGTGTCCCGGAAGACCCGGAGATGGACGACGCGTTCGAAGCGTTCGTCCCCGCGACGCGGCGACGCACGTCCGCGGAGACCCCGGATTGAGGACGAGAGGACCCGTCGTCCCACGCGGGCTTGCGCCTGTCCGCGGCTCTCGGGCCCTTCGGCCCGCGCTTGTGCTTCGGCTTCAGGCTCAGGTCTCCGTCGGGCGCGTGGAATCGCGACGGCGGCTCGCGCTTCAGCGCCTCCAGCCGCGACGCGATGAAGGCGTTGCATCGCTCAACCTCCTCGGCGGCCGCGCGGCGACGACGCGCCTCCGTGGTCTTCGGCGCGTCGGGGTTCGCGCTGAGCGAGAAGTGGTGCGGCTGCGCGTACGGCGACGCCTCGGGGGGCGCCGCGCGCCGCGCCACGGAAGCCATGGCGAGTGCGCGCGAAGAGTGACGGGCGCTCCGAGAGAAACGCTCGCGGCGTTGACTCAAAGCCTCTTCCCCCTTCCTAAACTGAAACTGTTAAATTCCAAAAGTGTATGAGGCCAGTCATGCATTATTGCATTTGCAGAGTATTTAGTAATGACTTTATGTCAAAAAGAGCAATGATGATTAACACGCCGATTCGATGGCGCGGTCGATCGAAACTGCGATGGCTTCGGCCCCGCCCCCGCCGTCGACCACAACGCACGGCGCGGTTTCGGTCGCGGGAGACGAGAGCAGCACAGTTCGTGTCGCACAGCCCACGGGTGTTCGCCGCGTGAGCCTCGCCGCGTTCGTGCTCGTGCCGACGGGGGAAGTCGCTCGCCGATCGGGTAGGGTTTCTTTTCTCGCGAAACAGAGGGACACGTCGCGATGTCCGCGCAGGTGACCCGCCGGGCGGCGGAGAAGCTGGCGCGCGTCTCCGCGCGCGTGTCCTTCGTCGCGACGCACGCGGCGACGACGCGCGGCGGCCTCGCGCGCGCCGGCGCCGTCGCCACCGCTCGCGCCGCGTCGGACGCTGCGCGCGCGATCGGAGAAAACGCGCCCTTCGCGTTCGGCGCGCGCGGTTCGGCGCGCGGGTTCGCCGCCGAGGCGGACGCCGCCGCGGACCCCGACGACGACCGCGTCGTCGACTTGGACCGGGAGGAGTTCCCGGACGTGTCCCCCCGGGTCATCCGCCTCGCGGACGACATCTGCTCGCTCACGTTGCTGGAGGTGCACGACATGACCACCATCTTGACCAAGCGCCTGGGTTTGTCGGGAAGCCCGATGCCGATGATGGCGGCGGGCGCCGCGCCGGCGGCGGGCGCGGGCGCCGCCGCGCCCGCGGCGGCGGAGGAGGAGCAGACGGAGTTCGCCGTCAAGCTGGAGGGCTTCGACCCGGCGCAGAAGATCAAGGTGATCAAGGAGGTGCGCGCGGCGACCGAGCTCGGGTTGAAGGAGGCGAAGGATCTCGTCGAGGGCGCGCCCGCGGTTTTGAAGAAGGGCCTGAAGAAGGAGGACGCCGAGGCGATCAAGGAGAAGATCGAGAAGGTGGGGGGGAAGGTGGTGCTGGAGTAGACGCGCGACGCGGTGACGCGGTGACGCTATCGTTGTGATGGGTGATTATAGAGTCTACTGCGGTGTTAACGGCGGGACCGTCGCGCGCGTATCGCGTCGAGCGAAAAAAATCAGAAAAGACTCTCCGAGACGACATTTGATCACTTCCCGAACGGGTTCTTGGGCAGCGACGGCATCTTCGCCATCTTCGGCGCCGACGGCATCGCGGAGAACATCTTGCTCGACATCGACGTGGACGTCGTGGGTCGCTTTCCGTTTGTTTCCTTCGGCGCGCCCTTTTCGGACGCGTTCAACTCCTTAGACGCGGTTTCTTCCGTTAAGAGGTCGGAGTTCGCGACGACTGACGGCGCGGCTTCCCCGACGAGCGTCGCGAAGTCGATCGAGGGCGCCGCCGGGCTCGACGGGTCTTGGTCTTCGTTCGCGACGTCTTGCGCCGTCGAGACACTGGAAGAAGCCGACGAGCCGACGATGGCCTTATCGTTCGCGTGTGTCGTCGAGACCGACGACGCGACGGTTTTTTTGGAACCCCCGAACATCGCGCGGCGCATCTCCGACGCCGAGGGCACGGACACGGACGGCGCGTACTGGTACGATCGCTTCGCCTTGGTCGTCGCCGGATTCATTCCGCTCGCCGCGCCGCGTTCCCGCGCTTCCATCGCCGCCGCCTCCGCCGCCGCCACCAGACGCCAGTCCTCATCGCGGAGCATCGCCTCCGCGAGCGCGCCGTCCGACGCGTCGAGAAGCGTAGAAGCAGTTCCCGTACGTGAATCAGGCGGAATCGACGCGGAGACCAGCGCGCGGAGCGCCGGCACGAGCGCGTCTCGCCGCGTTCCCGCGCTTTTCGCGTTTTTCGGAACGTCAGATGCCGTCGCGTTCCTCGCCTCGTCGTCCTCCGCCTCGAGTATCCCGCGCGCGGCGCCGAAACACAGAGACGCCAAACGTCGCCGCGTCGCGACGTCGTTCGTTTTTGCAAAAACGTCAATAGACGACTCGTCGCCGAACGCCGCGACGGTCACCGCCGCCACCCGAGACGCGACGCCGTCCCAGAAGGCGTCGCGTTTTGATCGAGAAGAGCCTTCTGAAGAAAACGAAAAGGGCCTCTCTCCGCCGTATGAGAAAGATCCCGGGCCTCTCTTGTCTCGACGCCGCGACGCGGCGGCGTCGCGCACCGCCGAACAAAAAGCCGCCGCGACGAAAACGTTTCGTCGCGCCAACGCGTCGTCCAGCAAACGCAGAGCCTCTTTCGCGACGTCCTCTTTCGTCGCGCTCGGATCCGATTCGCTTCCGCTTTCGTCCAAGGCGCCGCCCTCAGCGTGCGCGTCGCCGACGCGCACGAGCGCCGCGGCGGCGCGCGCCGCGACAGACTCAGGGCCCGCGGCGAGCCGGCTCAGCGCGGGGAGCACGCGCGCCGCCGCCGACGGCGGACCCGCCGCCGCCGCCGAGCCAAGAAGCGTCGTCGCCAGCAGCGCCGCCGGCGGCGGGTCCCGGTCCCGGTCCCCGTCCCCGTCCGCCCCCTCTTCGCGCGCCGTCTCGCCCGCGACCGCCTCGAGCACGCGCGTGATGGCGTCCCGTACGCAGGCGCCCTCGGTTGGGACGACGTCCGCGGGCGGGTCGTCTGAGGACCGCGGTGTGAGATCGTCAGCGGAGCTCGCGAGCGCGTGCGTCTCGGAGTCCGCGTTTGGAAGCTCTTCAACGCACAGCGCGACGGCGCGACGCACCGCGACGTCCGCCGAAACGTCCTCTCCCGAATACGTAAAGTACGCGTCTTCACCGTTCACGTCTTCGCTTCCCTTGCTCGCTTTCGCTTCACGAAGATTCAGATTGTTACTCATACGCTTCGCTTCGCGCTCGACGTATTCGCGCACGAACGTTTCCAGCGCGCCCGGTCCGCAGAGCGGGAGCGCGGCGGCGAGCGCGACGGGCGTCGCGAACAAAGGGTCGGCGGTCGCGCTCGTCAACGCCGGGACGATTTTTGTGACTGAAACGGTTTCGCCCGCGCACTCGCAGAGCGCCTTCGTCGCGCGCGCCGCGTCGCGCCGCAGGGTCGCATCTTCTCCGTCGTCCTTCGGGACGGAGAGCACCAGCGTATGAATGAGCGCGGAGGCGTTCGAGGCGAACCAGCGCGCGACGGACTCTTTGAACCGTTCGTCGTTCTCCGGAACCTTCGTCTCGCGACGAAGAAGAGCCTCTTCTTCGTCGCGGAACGTCTCGAGCGTCCGCGCGAAGAGCCGCAGGTAAAAGCGCGCGCGGAAACGGTCGGGTAGTATCGGACCGTCCTCCGCGTTTCTCGCCAGCGCCTCCGCGACGGCTCCTCCGACGCGTCCCTTGGCGAAGCTCTCCAGGAAGGCGACGGGCGAGATTTCGGCTCCGCCGTCCGCGCCGTTCGCTTCCGCGGGAGCGCAGCGGACGCGCCACCGCGTCATGGCGGGCGCCGCGCACTCCGCCGCGCACTCCGAGACGTGCTCTGACGCGTCCTCCAACGCCGCCGCCACGAACGACTCCGCGGACGCCGCGACCGCCGATTCAGGGCAAGAACACGACACGTCGCACGCCGCCGCGAACGCGCGGAGCGACGCGCGTCGCGTCTCCGGGCAAGAAGACGACGACGACGACGCGTCTTCCGACGACGCGTCCTCCTCCGCGCGACACGCGAAGAACGCGTCGAAGAGCAGAGGGAAGCACGTTTTGAGCCGCGTCGTGTCGGGGAGCGCGCGCGCGACGGCGGCGACGCAATGACACGCGGCGACGCGTCTCTCTTGTTTTTTATGCGCCAGCTCCGAGCGCAGGACGGGCGCGAGTTCGGCGACGACGCGCTTCTCCCCGGCGTCCCGCGCGACGGCGAACGCCGTCGCCGCGAGCGCGTCGCGGTGATTTGGTTCGGGCCTTTTCACGAGGTCGAACATGTGACGAAGGGTCTCGACGCGCACCGACGCGACGCGGTGGCGCGTCGCCGCGCGCGCGAAGAGGGGTAATAACTCGTGCCTTTTCGCCACCAGCGTCGCGCTCGCGATTTTGGGCAGCGCGTCCGCCAGTAAACGGACGGTCGCCTCCTCCTCCGCGGACGCCTCGAAGGCGTGCACGGGAGGGGACATTTGGGTGAGCGTAGACGAGGTAGACTCGGTCGTCGTGTTCGTCGCAGACTTAATGTCAGGCGTCGTTAACGACGAATCGGCGTTAACGGCGCAAAGCTTGGCGCCGGAGAGAGCTCTCGTCTCGGCGAGCGCGTTTTTGAACTCGCGCGTTTTTCCCTCCAGGTCGCGCTCGAGGTGCTTCGCGTTTTCGTCGGCGCGCTCGAAGTCCCGCTGTAACTCAACACGTTTCGTCTCCAGCGACGCGATTTGTCGAAGCGCCTGCTCCAGTCGCGACTCGAGAGAGGCCCGTTCGCGATGCGATTCCCCAATTTTTGTCTCTGCGTTTGAGACGCCTTCAAAAAGCGACGCCGTCTCCGCCTCCTTCGCCGCCAAAGCTCTTTCCAACGTTTCTATTCGTTCCAAGTTCACGACGGACGTTTTCCGAAGCTCGTCGTGCGCGGCGTCTCGCGCGTTGAGTCTCTCCGCGCGGTGCACGGCTCTTCGCAAACCGTCGGCGACCATGGCGAGATTCGCCGTTTCGTCTGATTCGCCGAAAAACATGTCGCCGTCGCGCGCCTCGTCGCGGAGCGTCAGCCGCGTCGCTCTGTACCCCCGGCGGTCGAGGTAGTCCGCGACGAGCGCGTTCAGAACGCGTCGCTCGGAGTCGCTCGGAGGCGGCAGAGGCGGAGGAGGCGGAGGCGACGCAGAGAGAAGATCGGTCCCGTTTGACGGTTCGCGTAATACGGATTCGACGTCGGGATCCGCGAACGCGCGCGACGAGAGAGAGAAAGCAAACGCTTTGGCGTCGGTCTCGTCGCCGCGCGGCTCTGACGTCCCGGCGGCGCCTCGGCGCTTCTCCGCAGCCTGGCGCTCGAGCTCAGCCGCCTCGAGCTCGAGTCTGGCGCGCTGGAGGTCCTCCGCCGCGAGCTCGGCGTCGTACTCGGCGACGCGCGCGCGGCTCTCCTGCTCGCGGACGCTCGCCTGCAGCAGCGGCACATCCACCTGCTCGGCGTACGCGCGCAGGTCGTTTGGAGGGAACCGCTCTTGGTCCCCGAAGTACCTCTCCAGCGTGTCCCGGGCCTCCTCGAGGCGCGCGGCGTCCGCGTCGACGCGCTCCGCGGGCGCGCCGTGCCACGCCGAGGTGCTCTCGACGACATCCTGGAACAGCTCGAACGCCGCGGCGAGGTGCTCGCGCTCGAGAAGGAAGGACACCACGTCGCGCGCGTCGATCTTCGGTCTTCTCGTCTCATCCGCGGCACGAGGCGGAGAGTCCCCGCCCTCGCGGGTCGACGCCGGCGTCGACTCGGCGACGACCGCCGGCGTCGCTTCGACGGCCACCGACGCCTCCGCCGCCGCGCCCGCCATCGCGACCGTGGTCCACGCGCCGCGGAGTGCGCGCGCGAGCGGCGGGCGAGGGAACGACGACGCGAACGGACGAAGCGTGTGTCGGTGAACCGCGGAAGGCGGAACGCAAAAAAAAAGTCGCACTAAAAGCGACGAGAGACGACGGAAAAGGTGATCACCACAACTACAGCTAGCTCCTACGTAAAGCGTCCACAGATATCCCACACCGATATCCCACACAGCGTAGGTCACTTATCCTTCACCGCGCTGATGTACAACACGTTGTTCCCGCGCACGAACGCGTCGCCGTACTTGTTCTTCAACTGGCCGTTGACGTATTCCTGTTTGTTTTTTTTTTTCGCGGGCGTAATGTAATCATCGCGATTTCGCGTTCGGACGAGCGCGGGAACGGGAACGGGACCCACACGGGAAGAAGCGACGAAAACAGCGTCAGAAGAACACACGAAGGCTTTCATTGTGTGCTACGTCGATCGAGCCTGTCACACGCTTCCGACATGAAGCGCGTCGTCGGAGGTCTCGTCGTCCGTCGGCGAAAAAGCGCTTCCAGCGCGCGACGCCGCGCGTGGAAAAAAGAAAAGCCCACTAGGGTTCCCTTCGATCGCGATCGAAGGGTGCTCGACGCGATCGCGCGCGGTCGGGTCGCCGGTTCACGAACGGGTTCGCGCGTCGCTTCGCTTCGCGGCGTGACACGCGACGCGCAGGCTACGCCGACGCGCGCGCGTGGCGGTGACCACCCGAATCGCGCGCTTCCTCTGGGCCGTTCGAGGTCATCACGACCACGTACCTCCGTCTGCTCCATGGCGATGTTCATGTAGCCATCCAGGGAGCTCATGATCCCGCGGTAATCCACCCCGGAGTTGAGCTTCACCAGCACCTTCTGGCCCTTGATGGACTTCAAAAAGTCCGCGGGGCTCTTCGCGTCCGACATCGAGGCGTGGCGTATGGGTGACCGAGCGCGCGCGCACCGAATGGGGTCGAGGGGGCGCTCATCGAGGGAGGCGGCAAAATCGGGGCCCGCACGAAGAAATTTTCTCGAGTGACGTGAAAAGTGCCCCTCGGAAAAGGCGGTGTGACGAATCGCAAGGGCCACTCACGTCCGCCCCGTCTCCGCGTCGACCTCCTTTCGCGCGCGTCCCCGAACGAAAGCACGCACTCCTCGGCATGTTCGTGACCGCGTCTTCCGTCTTTGCGCCGCGCGTCGGCGCCTTCGGCGCCCCTGTCTCGGGGGCGCGAGCGAAAAAACGCCCGGCCCTCGTGGTGGCGTCCTTTCGCGAGATCCCCGACAAGAAGAAGGTAACAACGCCGTCCACGCGCACGCGCGCGGTGTCGAGCGACCGCGGGGGCGTGCCCTCGCTTTTGCCCAACCTCGAGGACCTCGCGAAACCCTTCGTGCGCGCCAAGGCGTCGCTCAACGAGGGCATAGCGTCCTTCTACGACGAGAGCTCCGGGCTGTGGGAGGAGCAGTGGGGCGAACACATGCATCACGGTTTTTACCCAAACGGATGCGATCGAGACGACCACGCGCGCGCGCAGGTGGACATGATCGACGAGGCTCTGAAGTGGGCGGAAGTCGACGGCTCGAAGATAAAAACGATGCTTGACGTCGGATGCGGCATCGGCGGGAGCTCACGGCACATCGCGAGGACGTTCGGGTGCGACGCGGAGGGCATCACGCTGTCTCCCGTGCAGGCAAAACGCGCGAACGAGCTTTCAGAGCTTTCAGAGTTTTCGCAGTCGCGCGGCGCGGAGACTACGACGTTCGAGTCTCCGCAAACACGATCTCCTCGCGACGAAAAAATGACTCGCGACCCTCGCTTGACCTTCCGCGTCGCGGACGCGTTAGCGCAGCCTTTTCCAAACGACCAATTCGACCTGGTGTGGTCCATGGAGAGCGGCGAGCACATGCCGGATAAAAAAAAGTTTATAGGCGAGCTGGCCCGCGTGTGCGCGCCCGGCGGGAAAATAATAATCGCCACGTGGTGCCACCGCGACCTTCTTGAGGGCGAGCATTCGCTTCCCGAGTCGGAACAGTTTTTGCTGGACCGCATATGCGACGCGTATTACCTCCCGAAGTGGTGCTCCGTGTCGGACTACGAGCGCATCGCAAAGCTTGACGTCGAAAACTTGACGGACGTGAAAACGGCGGATTGGTCAAAGGAAGTCACGCCGTTTTGGCGCGCCGTCATCGGCGTCGCGCTGACAAAGCGCGGCGTCCTCGGTTTACTCAGAGCCGGGCCCGCGACCGTTCGCGGGGGGCTGGTGATGCCCCTGATGCAGAAAGGACTGCGGGACGGCACGATCAAGTTCAACCTGATCACCGCCACGAAGAGGGCGTGAAGAGACGCCGGCTTCCGAGACGAGAACGAAGACTCTTTTGAATGCCTCACCTTATGAGAATGCTTTCACGTATGCCTCGCTCGTTTCCCCATCTCCACCTTAATCGACTCCTTCACGCCTCTGTGATCCGTCGTTCGCGTCGCGACGCGCGCCATTCCGGCCGCACCGGCGGCGAGGAGCGCGAACCACGCGGTTCTCGTTTCGCGCCCCGCGAACGCCGCCACCGCCGGGTGGTCGATCGCGGTGGCGATGCACGCGGCGCCGGCGAGAACCGCCCCGGCGCCGCATTTCCGGTGGAAGCTCTTCACCGCGGCGCGGTGCTGTTCGGGGACGTGATGTAACAAACCCAGCGTCTTGAAGTTGAGCGCGCCGAGGAGAATCGAGAGTAACGTAAGCGTCGCGGCGGCGACGCCGAGTCGAGCGTGCGCCGTCGCGAAGTGCGGTTTGTTCATGATGTTTTTGTTCACGTAGATCGCGACGAGTCCCCCGAACGCGAGCGCCGCCGCGAACGTCTGCAGCGCCGCGTGCGTCCACATTAAACGCAAGCGCTCGGGACCCAAACCCATCGTGCGCGACTTGAGCGCGACGAACGCGCCCAGGGGCATGAGCGCGCCGAAACTCAACGACATGGCGGTCGGGTGGTACGTGAACAACACGGTCGCGTCGAAGATGCGCAACGGGACAGAGACGCCGAGCGCCGCGGCGGCGAAGACGGCGGTCCACTCCGCCACACCCCGGGGTCGCAGTTTCTGCTCGAGAGACATGTTGCCCTCGTTCTCGACCCGCCGACCGAGCGGCGTCGACATCGCCCGCCGCGCCGAGGCGTGTGACCGCGCGGAATCTGGCATTTTCTTTTTTACGTTAACACCGGAGTGCGTTTTTTTCTCATCTCCAATCAATCAATCGAAAACACTTCCGAAAGCTCGGCTCCGCTCGGCTCGGCCGACGCGTTTGGCTACGCGTCTCTCGTTTGAGTCACTAACTCCTCTCGTCCTCGTCCGTCAGCGCCTCATCCGCCGAGAGGTACTCCGTCTCCGACCGAGAAGACGAAAACGCTCTTTTCGCGTTCACAGAAGCGTACTCGGAGACGAACCCTCCCCGTCCCGAGCTTCCCCGTCCCGAGCCCCTACCCCGTCCCCGTCCCGAGCCCCCCCGACCCCCCCCGTGGGTCCCGTAAGTCCCGATCCCTCCCCGCTTGCGCTTCTTCTCCGCCGCCTTCCCGAGGCCGAGCTTCTTCTCGCGATCGCGCAGCCGAGCAGTCTGCGTCTTGCCGTCGTTCGTCGCGCGCGCCAGAAGCACCGCGGCGTCGCGCTCGGCGTCGCCCGGGTACAAGTCGCGTGTCAGCGGCGCGGCGGCGTGCCCGCCGGGGCACGTCGCGCGCGCGTGCCGCAACACCGCGTCTTTGGTCGCCGCCGCGCTCCGCAAGTCGAAGACGAGCCTGAGCCTTTCTTTTTTCGCCGCCCCGCCGTTCGGGGCTTCGGCTTCGTCCGCGCCGCGACCGCTCTCCGCCCCGTCATCCGAGAGCTCATCCTCGGCGTCCGTCGCCGGGTCCTCGGGCTCGTCCATGCGGGTCACGATGTCGTACGCGCCGAGGAGGCCGCGCGGGACGGTCAGCCGGCGGCGCATGGGCACGCGGCGCACCGGGGGATCATCGAGCAGCTCGTTCCCGTCCTCGTCCATCGCGTACACGGGGTAAGGCTCGGGCGCGGGAGCCGACGCGGCGAGCGTCGCGGCCACCAGCGCGTTCGCGGTCGTCGCGTTGACGTTCTGGCGCATCGAGGGCGGCGCGTACAGACGCGCGGAGTCGTGCGCCGCGGACGACCCAGTACCGACGCCGCGCGTCTCGGGCGCGTCACCGCGTGGCGTCGATTCTCTCGGCACCGACCGCGCGAGACCGGACGACGCCCTGGCGTCGAGCGCTCGCGCGGCGCGCACACCGACCTCCATCCTCGGCTCGTCCCCGCCGCCGAGCTCGCGGGAGCCCTCCCCGGGCGAAACGCCCGCTCGTCGGGCGCGTCGGGCGGTTGTGACGCGTCGGTGCTGAATGTCGATTGCCGACTGGTCGGTTGGATGTCGAGGTTGACCGAAACTTCCACCGGATGAGCCAAAATGGGCATTTCGGCTTCCGCGGCCCTTGACTCGGAGGGTCACCGCGATGGCGACCCCCGGCGGAGGTTCCCTGCGCGTGTACGACAGGGACCTGCTTGATGAGGTGTTGGGCTCGCCGAAGGTACGCGCCGGCGCCGCGAAGCCTCCCCGCCGCGCGCGTCGCTGCATCCGCGATTCGTCATCGCGATTCAGAGAGACCCTCAGTACCCCCCGACGCGTCCCTCGCCCCCGGACCGCTCGACTGACCCGCGCTCCCCCAACTCCTCACCGCAGAATCTGAGCCGCGAACCTTCCAAGCTCCGGCGGTCGTACGACGAGGACGCCGCGTTCGCGGTCGGCGACGAGGACCTGTCGAGCGAGGACGGGTCGGACGCGGAGGAGGAAGCGACCACGAACTTGGTCGTGCGCGACGCGGATGACGAATTCGCCGTCCGCGACGACGACGACGGCGACGAGGTGGACGGGCAGACGACTTCGCCCCAGAGCGAGGACGGGGACGACGCGCGAGAAGACCCTTATGCCTCCTCTGAAGGCGACGACGCCGCGTCGGACGCGACGAGCGTCTCGAACGACGATGGGTCCGAGAAGTCGTCCGCCACGGACGGAGCCTCGGAGGATGGCGCCTCGGAACGCGCCGCTCTTTCCGACGCGGAGTCGGACCCGCGCGTCGCCGCCGGCGTCGGCCTGACGAAGGAGCAGCTGTTGCGGAAGAAGACGGAGGACGAGAACGCGCGACGGTTTTTCCAGTCCGAGGAGTTGCGCGAGTCCGTGTTCCGCAGGAAAGCCGCCGCGGCGTCGCGCGCGAACGCGACGTTCGAACGACTCTTGTCCGACGTCGAGGCGGGCATGGGCCCCGACGGCGTCGTCGCGCGGAGCGACGACCTCGTGTATCGCCGCGAAGAAGCTCTGGCGAAGAAACATTCAGAGATCCACGAACAGTGGGAAGAGCGGATCTTCAACAAGCTCCAGGCGCAGATCAAGACGCGAGTAGACGCCGTGGACCCCGAAGAGTTAAGCGTCTCGCTTCGTCGCAACGCGCGCGAGTACGCCGAGACGGTTTCGCGGAAACAAAAAAACAATCCAAAAGCCGGCGTGTTCCTGGACACGACGCTCGGGTACGAGTACGACCCCGCGGCACGCGCGGCTGAGCGAACGAAGACCGTGTTTGTCGACTCGCTTCTGGACCCCACGAAGCGGGACATTTATAAGCCCGTACGGGAACGTTTAGAGGCTGGCAAAATTCTCAACCGACGTGCGGCGCTGGAAACCGCGCGCGCGTCGACGAAGGATACGCTGGCGTTTGCGTTTTGGAACAATCTCGACTACACGCCGCACGGGCGGTACACGGACGCGGACGGCGAGTTGTTACCCTCGGACGCCGCCATTCCCGGTTTCTTCACGCAGGGCAAGGAGCGGTGGAACCAGCACTCGGCTGGGAACGTGCGGGACGACTACGTGTTCCCGCGCGGCGCGGAGGGCGACGCAGAGGTCCGACGCGAGTACTTCCAGGCGCAAAGGCTGGGCGCGCGCAAAAAACGCACGGCGTTCAACGCCGCGCCCGAGGACGTGGACGGAGGCACGAGGACGACGCTCGGTTTGGTTAACCAGACGGACATGAAAACGCAAGGCACGCGTTTCGGACACAAGGGCGTTACCGGCGGCGACGCGTTTTTACAGCGCAGAGGTTTAGGACCGCCGCGTTCAAACGACGGGTACGTTCCCGGAACGTCGCCTACTCGTCCGGATTTGTTCGGGGTTATGAACCAGGAGGGTTTGTTTGACGCGTACGGCCGCGGCGACAAGGACGATCTGCGTGTGAAGGGCCACCGCGGAGACGCTTGGTACGCAAACAGGGGCAAGGCGTGCTTCGAGGAGCTCGCGGTTCAAAAAAGCACGCGCAAGGGTCTGTACCAAGTCATGCAGGGTGGCGGGTCGTACGGTGACTCTTCGAACCCCGCGGGGCAAAACGTCGGCGATAAATGGCTGGACCAAAAACTGAAAGACCCGGTGTTTTCCGTGGACGGCTTGAAATACGGCTCGCGGTACAGCGGGGACGCGCAGGGTGACCTGTACGGCCAGCTGAGCCACACGCACAAGCTCTCGGAGCACCCCACGAAGCAGATCGTCGACCCGCCGGACCCGATGTTTACGCGGATGCAGAGTTTAAACGCGGGGGACGATGAACGCCGATCGAGGCGACACGTCCAGCAGTACGTCACGCAGCTGTGATGAGGGAACGACAAAAGCGTTTTTGTCGTACGATACATACGCTCACACAGACTAAGAAAAAAACGTCTTCGCTCTTCGCGTGTACCACGTATCTAATAGTCACTTGCCCTTGTTGTCTCCGGCGGCTTTGGCTTCGAGCTTCTTGAGCCTGCGCCGCTCCGCCGCGCACGCGTTGCAGTACCACTTGCCCTTGATCTTGGCGTCCGTGCTTAGGCCGACGCAGGCGAAGTGGAACCACTCCACCGCGCACGCCTCGTTCTCGCACGCGATCATCTCCCCGAACGACACGCGGTTGCACACGCAGTACTTGGGCTCGTCCGGGTTAGTCGAAGGACCCGCGCCGAGAACCGGAGGCGGTTCGGGGGACGCCAAACCCGCGCCTCCGACGCTCGCCGCCGTCGGCGGCGGCACCAACCCTTTCGCCACCGCCGCCGCGGCTTCTTTCTCCGCCAAAGCCTGGTCGAACACCCGCAAGTCTTTATCCAGACGCGCGATGTGCTGCTCGACCAGGTCGTAGCACTGCTGCGCGAGCGCGACTTTCTCGTCGCACACCGCGACGGCGCGTTTCGTCATTTCGTCCACGTCGTGCTTTTCTTTTTCTTTTTCTTTCGGCGGAATCATCGAAAGATCGGTCTTAGACGCGCCATCGCCCCTCGCGCGCTTGCCCGTCCCCTCGCGCGCCTCCTCCAGCTTCGCGTCCACCAAGCGCTTGATCGAGCCCGTCAGCCCCGACGCGGTCTCGTCCAGGTGGCGCAGGCGCTTCAGGTACGACACCAGGGGCGCGGAGAGGGTGTCGGTGTCCGCCAGAGCGGCGGACACCACGCCCTGCGTCGCCGGGTTCGCCGCCCGGGGCATCGCGTCGAGAGAGACGCGCACGCGCTCCGAGAGAGACCCGAGAGAGGTCCACCGGAGACGCTCGGACCGGGGTCCGCGGAAGGACTCCGACCGCGCGCGCCCGGTCGTTGTGATGAGAGCCGAGGAAATTTATTTGAGTTTGAGAGCGGGAACAAATGGGGAACGGGGGAATGCGAGGCCGTGCCGATACCAGGTCACGGTCGAGAACGACGGATAAAAAGGCACGTCGACGCTCGACGCGCGCCATTCTTTGCGACGGAAGTGCGTGGAAGCATGGCGTCCATCACCTCCTCCCTCTCGCTCTCCGCGAAGGCGGCCGTTGCCGGCCGCAAGGTCACGCTCGGGAACAAGCGCGGTGCGTCTCGCGGCTCGCTCCCCGCCCGCGGACGCGTTTCCGACGCGCATCCGCGATTTCCGCCACCCACCGCCTTTTCGCGGCGACCGAAACCCCATTTCTAGGGTCTTGGTGACGCCTCCGAGCCGCCCGGCCGGCGACCGCGAGCGCCCCGGACGACGCGGGACCGCGCCGAGGCCGCCCGCGCGGCCGTCGTGAAGCGCGCGCGGAGGCGTCGCGCGGCGTCGCGCGGTCTCGGGCGGGTCGCGTCGCGCGTCGCGCGTCGCTCGCGACGCGCCACGCGACGCGGCGCCCAGCTTCGTGCTTATCCGTTTTTCTCTCGCGGCGCGCCTTCGCGATTCGCGCGACTCGCACTTAAGTCTGACCCTCCTCTCTCTCCCTCGCGCTTCCTCCCTCGCGACTCGTACCGTTCCTCGAACCCCTTTCGAAAACCGCGCAGTCGCCGCCGTTCCCGGCCGCTCCGCGTGCGTGCAGGCGCTCGCCGCGGACGTCGCGAAGGTTTCGTTCGACGGCGCCGCGTCTGGCACGGCGGTTCTCGACCTCAAGACGGCGTCCCCCGACGTCGCCAAGGGCCTCGTGCACAAGTACGTGGTGATGGTGCGCCAGAACGCGCGCCGGGGGACGGCGTCGACGCTCACCAAGAGCGAGGTGCGGGGTGGCGGGCGCAAGCCCTTCAAGCAGAAGGGCACCGGCAACGCGCGCGCGGGTTCTTCCCGCACGCCGCTCAAGCCCGGCGGCGGCGTCATCTTCGGCCCCAAGCCCAAGGATTGGTCCATCAAGATGAACAAGAAGGAGCGTCGTTTGGCGATGGCGACGGCGATCCAGTCCGCGTCGGGCGCGATGATCGTCGTGGACGACCTCGCGAAGGTGGCGACGCCCAAGACCAAGGCGATGGGCGAGGCGCTCAAGGCTTGGGGCGTCGCCGAGGGCGAGAAGGCGTACCTCATCACCAAGGATGCCTCGGCGAATGTGACGCTCGCGACGCGCAACATGGCGCGCGTCGTGCAGACGGACATCACGCACCTCAACGTGTACGACGTGCTCAACGCGGACAAGGTGGTCGTGGAGGAGAGCGCGCTGCAGTACATCAACGACTTTTACGGCGCCGAGGGGGGCGCCTGGGCGTGAGCGCGAGACGTGAGGTGATTGACGACGACGAGACGAGGCGCGTCGGGACGCCGCCGCGACGACGAGTGTAGGACGGCGCGACGAGTGTAGGACAGTTTGTGACGCGACGAGAGCTTGTACAGAGAACACGCGCGGTTCGACGGTTGGACGTTTCGGGAAGGAGGCGAGCGCGTGACGCGTGACGCGCGGAGGCGACGTCGAGATAAACGAGCAAATGCAAAGCGCGTGTGGTGTTACACGTCGGACGCGGCGAAACGAGCTCGCCGCGTCTACCCGCGCCCCCCGCGTCGACGCGAAAGGAATCCGCGTTCCGAGACGCTCGCTCTGCGACGCTCACTTCGGCATGTCGCGCGCGGCGGGAATGACCTGCTTGGCCTGCGCGACGAAGCCTTCCACGTCCTTGGGCTGCGCCCACATCCGAGAGTGCCAAAGGGGGGTGCCGTCGGGGGGGCCGCAGAGGCCGCAATAGTTGCAGCACCAGTTGACCTTGTTCGGAATGCAGCAGCAGAAGTTCGAGATGGGCACGTAGGAGACGTAGTCGCCGCCGCAGCACGCCTGGTGGCAGGTGAGTTTCACGCAGCAGAGCATGCAACCGTTGTCCACCTTCTCTAAGGTGGGCTCGTACTGGAGGCATCCCAGATTCTTCTTCTTCTTGAGCCACGGCTTCTTATCGAAGTACGTGAGGCACAACATGTCGGGGAACTTGCAGCACGGCCTGCAACACGATAAGCAGCACCTGTACGTCTTGTTGTACTCCAGCGCGCCTTCGCGGAGGTACATGTACGAGCGCTCGGGGTCCTCCTCGAGGCAAGCGCAGCACAATTGATGCTTCACGCAGCAGGTGGGATCACCCATCTCGGCGTTGTACCAAATCTTGATGTGAGAGGGATCAGACAGCCTGGTCGCGCCATTCTGGTGGGTGGTGCGATCGCAGATCTGCTGCAGGTTCATCGTCTGCTTCTCGGGGGCAGCCATGACGAATGCGTGACGCGAGGAAGAGCTGCTCTCGGAGGTGGGCGGGGAACGCGACAACAGTCAGCGGTGGTTTCGCGATTCGAACCGAATTGGTCGTTTTGGGCGCGCGAGACGGTTCGGTCGCGCGGAAACGGGGGCGCGACGCGCGCGCGCGCGACCGGAGCGAACGGGAGTTCCGTTCGCGCGCGCGCGCGCGCAGGAAGGGGGGCGCGTCTCGGACGCGCCCGCGTCCGGAGGAGGAGGGCGTACCGTTATTCGCGCGGCAAATTGTGATCATGAACGCGTTTGTCCTCGTAAGCAAAAGGCAGGATCTTTTTCTGTTTTCGGGTTTTTCAGACTGCGTCTTCATGCGGTGATCGCCGTTTTTTCGATGTCTGTTCTACATCGACACGAACGTTCGTTCCGTTTTTAGCAACAGCTTTTTTTTCGGCTTCGTGGGCGCGGCTGGAGGACGCCGCACGCCGGAGTGATCGACGCAGTCTTTCTTTTCGTTTCTCTCTTGGCACACTTGTTGAGTGCCGAGATCGCGCCACTTCGTTCGGCGCGGCGTCAGGCGCCGCGGGGGTATCCTCCGGGGCGTCGCGCGTCTCCTCTCGGCGGGCACGGCGTGGCGCCGCGATGGATCGCGCGCGCGTCGCGAGCGCGGCTGAGGCGTCCAGGGCCCGCATCGAGGAGGACCTCGGGGCGGGCGAGTCGGTGTCCGAGCGCGTGGGCAGGGTCTTCGCGGGGTACCGATGCGGGACCATGACGGTACGTCTCGATCCGACGCGCGCGGGCGTGAGGTTTCCGAAACGCGCACTCCGTTTTCGCCCACGCTGAAAGCGCCGACGCGATGGGCGTGAGGTTTCCGAAACGCGACCACGACGCGTGTCGCGCCGCGTCGCGCTTCGAATCGCTCAGTAGGCACCGATGTCGTCTGTTTTTGTTTTCGCGTCAAAAAGCCCGTTTCATCGCCGCCGTCGTCGCGCGAGCCGGAGTCGCGACAAAACGCGTATCTGACACCGCACGTACTCCCGTATCGTCCTTCGCTCAACGAAACACTACTATCGATATCGACTCAAAAGCGCGGCGTCGAGCACCCCGGCGACATCGCCGAGGCGGCGAGTCTTTCGTCCATAGCGTTGCCTCCGTGCCACTACCCCATCCACGAGACGCTCGGCGCCGCCATCGACTCCGGCGCTCTGTCGCGTTTGCAGCTCGAGGGCGTGGCGTACGCGTGCCAGAAGCACCTCGAGCGTCTGCCGGACGGCACCAGGGCGGGGTTCATGATCGGCGACGGCGCGGGCGTCGGCAAGGGGCGGCAAATCTCGGGCGTCGTGTTAGATAACTTCGCGCGAGGTCGACGGCGACACGTCTGGATTTCTTCGTCGCGCGACTTGAAGCGCGACGCCGAACGCGACCTACACGACCTCGGATGTTACGGCTTGCGCGTGATCGACGGCGTCAAGGAGCTGGAGCGCGAAACGCGAGCGGTGGGTTTAAGTAAGTCGTGCGCGGAGGGCGTGCTGTTCGTGACGTACAGCGCGCTAGTCATGAAAAACGCCGCCGGGAAGCAAAGGCTGGAGCAAATTCTCGAGTGGTTCGCCGGCGGCGACGACGAGAAGGACGAGAAGGACGGCGTAAAAAGGGAGCGCGCCGCTTCCGGGTGTTTGATCTTCGACGAGTGCCACAAGGCGAAGAACTTCAACGCCGGCGCGGACACCGGTTCGAAAGTCGCGGCGTGCGTGATTGAACTCCAGCGGCGCTTACCGAACGCGCGCGTCGTGTATTGCAGCGCGACGGGCGTGAGCGAAGTGGGCAACATGGCGTACTTAAATCGGTTGGGGTTTTGGGGAAGAGGCACGCCCTTTCACGACGCGAAGGCGTTCATCGACGCGATGAAACACCGCGGCGTCGGGTTTTTAGAAATGCTCGCGATGGAGATGAAAGCCAGCGGTAAGTACGTCAGCCGCGGTTTATCGTTCCGCCAAGCCGAGTTTTGCGCGATTGAAACCGTGTTGGATTCGAGACAAAAAGCGGCGTACGACGCGTGCGCGGATTTCGTGGCGAAGCTCAAGGCGTGCCTCGCGCAGGCTCTGGCGGAGACGCGCAGCGGGGCGGCGCGCGCGGGCGCGACGTGGAAGGCGTACTGGTCCATGCACCAGAGGCTGTTCAAGCTTTTATGCGTCTCCGCGAAAGTTCCGGAGGTTGTCAGGCACGCCAAAGCCGCGCTTAAGCGGGGGCAGTGCGTCGTGGTCGGCATGCAGACCACGGGCGAGAGCGCCGAGGCTTGGGAGATGGAGGTAACTAAAGGTAACTCCATCTCCGGCGACGTCCCCAGAGGTGAGTTTGTCAGCACGACGCGCGCGATGCTCCGCGCGTTCGTCGAGACGCACTTCCCGACGCACATCGTCGACGTCGCCGCGGTTGACAGCGCGGAGGGCGCGAACGGCGCCGGAGTCGAAGTTCACGAAAAGAGCGCGCCCTTTCGGACCGATGGCGGCGTTTCCGGCGTCTCCAGCCGGGGCGTCGCTCTGCGTCCGCACGCGGAGTGCGTCGAGGCGAAGGGTATCCTGCTTGACCTGATCGAGCGCCTCGATTTGCCTCCCAACGCGCTGGACGAGCTCGTCGACGAGCTGGGCGGGCCGACGGCGGTTGCGGAGATGACCGGCCGCCGGTGGCGCGTCGTGCGGCGCGGCGGGCGGTTACGGCGCGAAGCTCGGGGCGGTGACGTCGTCGGGAACGGCGTCGGGAACGCCGGTTCCGACGATAAGACGGACGGCGTGAACATCAAGGAGAAGCGCGCGTTTCAGAGCGGCGAGAAGCTCGTGGCGGTGATCTCGGACGCGGCGAGCACGGGCATATCTCTGCACGCGCGCGCGGGCGAGGGCAACCAGAGGCGGCGCGTGCACGTCACGATCGAGCTCCCTTGGTCCGCGGACAAGGCGATTCAGCAGCTCGGGCGGACGCACCGCTCGAACCAAACCTCGGGGCCGTCGTACGTGATGGTCAGCACCAACCTGGGCGGAGAGCGACGTTTCGCCGCCGCCGTCGCGCGGCGGCTGCAGAGCCTGGGCGCGCTGACGCGCGGGGACCGCCGCGCCGCCACCGGCATCGACCTGTCCGAAGGCAACCTGGACTCGCCGCTGGGAAGGCAGGCGCTGAAGAAGATGTACGACGCGCTCGTGTTGCGAAACACACACGGTCCCAGAGGCGGCCTCGCGAACGGCGTGCCGCTCGAGGCTGTGCTCGCGCACCTGCCGCGGCGCGACGAAGAAGAAGAGCGACAAGGGCAGGCGTCTTCGGAGACGCCTGACGAAGAAAACGACGCGCCGGACGCGTCGGCGTACTTGTTTTTAGAGGCGCGTTCGCCGGGCGCTGGCGTCTCGGCGCTTCACGACGAGCTCCGCGCCTGTGTGGTATCGCTCGGCGTCCAGGTGGGCTTGAGCCCTGGTGTGTTGACGGACCAGCAGAGGCTGATGCTCGCGGAGACGGGTTCCGGTTCGCGCGACGTGTCGGACGTCCGCCGGTTCCTGAACCGCGTTTTGGGTTTACCGACGCGCGCGCAGAATCTCCTCTTCGGGTACTTCCTCGAGACGCTCGAGGCGGAGACGCGCGCGGCGAAGGCGGAGGGGCGGTACACCGAGGGCGTCTCGGACTTAAGCGGGTCCGACGTGACGATCGAGACGAGCGAAACGCTGGTGAAGGACCCGTTCGATCCGGCAAACGCCGGCGCGGAACTAAAAAAGACCACCGTCGCGGTGGACCGCGGCGTGAGTTTTCGCGACGCGCGCGTTTCGCTGCGGCGGCACGCCGCGCGCTTCGGCGGCTTGCGGCCTCGCGACGGGTTTTACCGCATGCGCCGGGAGATGTACGGGCGCGCGCAGGTGATTTTGGCGCTCACCAAGCCCGGCACGAGGAATACCTTCGCGGTGACCCGCCCGAACACGGGCGCCTCGCTCTTCGAGATGGAGCTCGAGGACCTCGACGCGAAGTACGTCAAGGTGGAGTTAAATGGCGCTTTTTTGGAGGAGGACGACGCGGAAGGAAACGAAAAAGGAAACGAAGCGATAAAGGCGGCCGATAAAGACGATGCTTTGACGCGCTTACGGTCTGACTGGACGGAAACGTTCGACTTAACAGAGTTGGGGTGCATGCACGGCGGCGTGTGCGCGAACGAGCTTTGCCGGATCGGGACGCGAAAGGTGCGGTGCTGCGTGTTGTCTGGCGCGGTCGTGCCGAGCTGGGGCGTGTTGGAAAAAGTGTTGGAAAAACACGCCGACCGCTTCCCCCGGAGCGACCGGGGCATGCGCGCGGCGCGCGTCGTCGCGGAGGACGGCACGAAGGTGGTCGGCATACGCTACCCCGAGGAGCTGCTGGAGGAGGTGCGCGAGAAGCTCGTGCAGGAGTGGGCCGCGCGAGACGACGCCGAGCGTCGGCGCGGCGAACGAGGAAAAAACGACACGGGCGAAGACGAAGACGTCTCGCAAAGAAAAAGCCGCGAAGGCGTGACCCCGGTGGACGCGCGGTGCGCGCGTCGCGCGGCGACGGCGCCCAAGACCATGCGCTCGTTCTTCCAGACCGGAACGCACACGCCCGAGTTTGACGCGTTTGATCGAGTCGAAAACGGCTCGATCTCCCTTACGCTTGAGCCTTCAAAGAAGCGCTTGAAGGGCGTTTCGGAAAAACGAGACACCCGTCTCGCGAAAAATAACAAAAACGCGGGAACACGCTTTTTCGCGCCAAAGGGCGTGGGCGTCGCGGCGCCGCGACGCGGGACGCAGACGTGTCCCATCTGCCAGCACGTGTTCCCGGCGAGCTCGCTCAACACGGACGTCAACGTGCACGTCGACAAGTGCGTGGAGCGAGCAACCGGGGCGGGATGACGGTTTGTTTCTTACGGCGTTCTTTGGAGGATGCGACGAGACCTCCGCGCGAGGAGAAAAATAGTCGCGTGGTTATGTACACGGATGAGTACTTCACTAGCTAGTGCGAGTGGCCGTGACCGTGGCCGTGCTTCTCCTCCTTCTTCTCGCCGTGGCCGTGCCCGTGGCCGTGGCTCTCTTCCTTCTTCTCGCCGTGGCCGTGGCCGTGGCCGTGCCCGTGGTCCTCGGTGCACTGGGTCTTACCCCCGTCGTGGCTGTGGCCGTGCCCGTGGCCGTGCTTCTCCTCCTTCTTCTCGCCGTGGCCGTGGCCGTGGCCGTGCCCGTGGTCCTCGGTGCACTGGGTTTTGCCCCCGTCGTGCGAGTGGCCGTGCGCGTCCTGGCTGTGGTCCGCGGTGCACGGCACGCCCCCGTGCGAGTGCGTGTGCGGCGCGGCGTCGGCGGCGGGCACGGGCGGTTTCTCGAACTTCACCTCCGTCGTCTCCCCCGCGCTGTCCGAGATCCGGGGCGTCAGCACGTACTCGTTCACCTTCTCGCCCGCGGGCTTCTCCAGGACGATGGACACCGCCGCGCCGTTCCTGATGTCCACGGAGAGCATGTTCCCAGGCGTGCCGTTGATCTTCACGGACGCCGCGAACGAGGTCGCGCCGACGGAGACGTGCGTCGTGCCCTTGGGCACGACGACGTCGTACGCGGTCACGGCGCCGTCGAACGCGGGCTCGAGCGTCGCGGGCGCCTTCTTGAACCCCGCGCTCGACTTGAAGTTGACCTCGCCGCCCTCATCGAGGGGAAGCTGCGCGTCCACGGACAGGAAGTTGATCACGGCGGCCATTGTGTCGGCGGCGGTGAGGCGAACAGTGATCGCCCGGTCGATGTCTGCGCCGCAGAGACAAGGCGCACGCGCCAAAAAAGTTGAGCACACGCGCCGCACGCAACGCAGCGCTGCGCTCGACGGAGGGAAACTTTTCAGACTGTCAACACACACAGAAAACCAAGCCCATTCGCATCAACGCAAAATCTCCGCGTTGAAAAAGCAATCAATATCTTCAGCCAGTCTCCGAGCGAGTGTTCAATTCGACTGCGCGCCGACCACTCGACCACCATGCCGCTCGACGTCTCCCCCACCGCCACCGCGGACATCCGCATGGGCACCGGCCCGGCGGGCCGCGCCCCCCAGACCGTCATGCAGGTGCGCGCACCTCCCTCGGAAGCCCAACCATCCGTGCGCGCAATTTTCCCGATCTGACTCGGCAACCCGCGAGGAAGAACCAACAACGCGCCTCCGCCACGCGGGCCCGAGCCCGCGACGCGTCGCGTCGAGTCCGGAGGTGTCCCACGTCGTCTCGTCGATTTTCGTCATGTGTCGGCGCGTGAGAGGCTTCGGCACGGGCGCCTCCCGCGCGACGCTCGCGACCCGAGCGTCGAGCCGCGTTTGATCGTCGCATTCGCTCCGCGACGCGCCGATCCGCGATCGCGACTGACCGTCGCTTCCCCCTCGCGCCTCGCAGGTCTTCAAGAAGTGCTCCGAGCACAAGCTCTCCAACACGATGGCCCTGAAAGGTGCGTGTCGCGCCCTCGGCGACCGCGCGGTGACTGCACGCGTGCCGTCGAGCGCGGACTCCCCACCGCCTCCTCCGTCGCGCACGTGTCACGACACCTCGGCGCGAAAGTCGTCGCGCAAGGCGCCAGCTGTGTGCGCGCGCCACCCGGCGAGCGCGGCGCGACTTTTCACGACGGCGTTTCCGAAGATTTCCTATTTTTTTATTCTCGCGCTACGACGCGACGGCCGCGACTGACGTTCCTTTCGCTCAAAAAACGCGTTCTCGAACCCGCAGCGTGTGACGGCAAGACTTGGACGTGGAAGGAGTACTACGACGACACTCTGAAGACCGCTAAGTCCTTCATGGCTCTCGGCGTCGGCCGCTTCGAGTCGGTGTCCATCTTGGGATTCAACTCGCCGGAGTGGCTGTTGGCCAACAACGGCGCCATCGCGGCGGGCGGCTTCGCCGCCGGCATCTACACCACCAACGAGCCCCCCGCGTGCAAGTACATCGTGGACCACTGCAACGCGCGCGTCGTGGTGGTGGAAGGCCAGAAGCAGCTGGACAAGATCCTCGCCATCCGCGCCGAGCTCCCGAAACTCGCGGCTATCGTCGTGTACGGCGGCGATTTCGACAAAAGCGCCAACGACGGCGTCGGACCGGGCACCGCCAAGGTGTACGGCTGGGACGAGTTCATGACCCTCGGTGAGAAAATCTCTGACGCTGACTTACAGTCCAGAATCGACGACCAGCAGCCCGGGCACTGCTGCACGCTCATCTACACCTCCGGCACCACCGGCAACCCCAAGGCGGTTATGATCTCGCACGATAACGTCACCTGGACCACGCAGGCGAACCTGGACCACCAGCCCGCCATCACGTCTGGCCCCCTTCGTGTGGTGTCCTACCTCCCCCTGTCGCACATCGCCGCGCAGATCGTGGACATCCACTCGCCCATGGGCGGTCTTCTCCTCGGTCTGCCCGCGGAGGTGCACTTCGCGCGCCCGGACGCGCTGAAGGGCTCGCTGAAGCAGACGCTCATCGACGCCAAGCCCACGGTGTTCTTCGCCGTGCCGCGCGTCTGGGAGAAGTTCGCCGAGGCGATGCAGGCTGTGGGCAAGAAAACCACGGGTTTGAAGAAGCGCATGTCCACCTGGGCCAAGGGCCTCGGGTCGCAGATGCACGACGCCGCGCAGGTTGGCTCCAAGCGCTCCAACCCGGTTTTCGGGTTCCTCGCGAAGGCGCTGCTCAAGAAGGCGAAGGCCGCGCTCGGCTTAGAGCAGTGCCGCGTGTTCCTCTCCGGCGCGGCGCCCATCACGCTGGACACTTTGAACTACTTCGGGTCGCTCACGATCAACATCGTGGAGGTGTACGGCATGTCCGAGAACACCGGCCCGCAGACGTGCGGCAAGCCCTCGTACTTCAAGGCGGGCACGTGCGGCACGACGTTGCCCGGCGTGGAGATCAAGATCGACCACGACCCGAGCCGCGACAAGCCCGGAGAGGGCGAGGTGTGCTTCCGCGGCCGCCACGTCATGATGGGCTACATGCACAACGCGGAGAAGACCGCGGAGACGATCGACGCGGACGGGTGGCTGCACTCGGGCGACGTCGGCCGCGTGGACAAAGACACGGGCTTGCTCGGCATCACCGGGCGCATCAAGGAGCTCATCATCACCGCGGGCGGCGAGAACATCGCGCCCGTGCCGATCGAGGACCGCCTCAAGTCCCTGCTGCCGGGCATCTCCAACGTGATGATGATCGGCGACAAGCGCAAGTACAACACCTGCCTCGTCACGCTGCGCCAGGAGCAGGACCCGGACACCGACGGCGGGTTCCTCGACGCGCTTTTCGGTAACTCGCTGGAGGTTTCCGCGGCGACGACGGTGACCGCCGCTAAGAAGGACCCGAAGTGGACAACGTACATCCAGAAGGCCATCGACACGTACAACAAAGAGGCGGTCTCCAACGCGCAGAAGATCCAGAAGTTCTCCATCCTGGACTGCGACTTCTCCGTGCCGGGCAACGAGCTCACCTCCACGCAGAAGCTCAAGCGCAACGTCGTCACCGAGAAGTACAAGGCGGTGATTGACGGGATGTACTGAGAGAAGCGCGTACTGAGAGAAGCGCGGACGGCGCTACGAGACTGGAGACCCGTACGAACCGCGTCGGCGGTTCGGAGACGAGACGAGACGAGACGAGCGGGGACCCGCGTTTTTTCGACGACGAGACGAACGTTTTGAACATACGTAAGAAAACATACGTGAATGCGAGACTACGTCTCATGAGACGACGCAGCATCCCGTCTCGGGCCCCGCGCTCATGTCTGTCTTTTTCCTTGTCTCTTTTTCTCGCCGCGCGACGTTTTTTTTCTCAAACGAGTTCTTCCCCGCGAAGAGTTTGTTCGCGACGGCGCTCGACGCGTCCATCGCAGAACGCAGAGAAACCGAACCTAGAGTCGTACCGAGCATAGCCGACGAAACAACCACTTGGTTCGAATCGGGACTCGCTATGTCTCGTTCGCCGAACGCGAACGGCGTATACACGACGTCGGCGGCGTTCGCGTCCGGCGAGTCGATCACGACGAACAACTTCGCGCCGCGCGGAAGGGGGTCTATTAACTTAGTAAACAGCTCGTCGCGCGTGATCGCGCCCGCCGTCTCGAAGTCGCATGGTAAAAGCGCGGTGGTGTCTTCGGCGGTGTCTTCCGCGGATCGTCTTTGTATTCCGCGGTACGACGCGTCCGCCGCGGCGTTTCTTTTTTCCAACGCCTCCGCCGACGCGGTTCGGCCGGAGAAG
>ENA-OUOG01001361-OUOG01001361.1-marine-metagenome-genome-assembly--contig:-NODE-1361-length-28705-cov-6.434819_pt1 | contig 28705 bp, 27 predicted proteins | sample MGYA00248635_ERZ508505 | MGnify/ENA primary metagenome ERZ508505 (study PRJEB26176, sample SAMN06267871) | marine metagenome | isolation source: Saanich Inlet, British Columbia, Canada | place: Pacific...
GATGGGTCGTGTTCCTGGTATGAGTTTGCGAAAGAGATTGTTGGTCAAACTAATCCCCAGTTTAATCTAGAACATTTGCATGCGATTCGGACCCATGAGTTTCCGACCAAAACTAAACGGCCTGCGAATAGTGTCTTGAGTAATGTTAAAATAAAAGAAATATTCGAACTAAATTTTAGTGACTGGCAAAGTTGTTTGAACCAGGTCATAGCGGAGGAACGGTAACATGAATCGAAAGGGCATTATCCTAGCGGGAGGGTCAGGCACCAGGCTTTATCCAGTGACGCAAACCATCTCCAAACAGTTACTCCCGGTCTACGATAAGCCGATGATATATTACCCGCTGACTACACTCATGCTTGGCGGTATTCGGGACATCTTAATCATCTCCACCCCAGAAGACACGCCCCGATTTGAGTCACTGTTGGGTGATGGATCTCAGTGGGGCATAAATTTTAAATACAAGGTGCAACCCAGTCCAGATGGTTTAGCGCAAGCATTTCTATTAGGCGAGGAATTTATTGGCGACAATCCGTCCACCTTAATCCTTGGGGACAATATTTTTTACGGCCACGACCTGCAAGATTTACTCCAATCAGCAGACCAAAGAGAAACTGGGGCAACGGTGTTTGCTTACCACGTGCATGACCCTGAACGTTATGGCGTAGCCGAATTTGATGATAATAATCAGGTGATTTCTCTCGAGGAAAAACCAGTCAAACCCAAATCGAACTTCGCGGTGACGGGTCTTTATTTTTATGATGAGCAGGTAGTCGATTTAGCCAAGAGCCTAAAGCCTTCACCACGTGGTGAGTTGGAAATTACCGATCTAAATAAGTTGTATTTAGCTCAGAAAAGCTTAAGTGTTGAGATTATGGACCGGGGTTATGCCTGGCTGGATACCGGCACGCATGACTCATTGCTCGATGCAGGGCAGTTCATCTCCACCATTGAAAATAGACAGGGTTTAAAGGTAGCCTGTCCGGAAGAGGTGGCTTATCGTCAGGGTTGGATTGGCGCATCACAGTTAGAAGGGTTAGCGAAACCGTTACTGAAAAACCAATACGGCCAGTACCTCATGAAGGTCTTATCAGAATAATTTAAGAATGAGTGATGCAAACATATTTCCACATCCTATTCTGATAACCGGCGGGGCCGGTTTTTTAGGATTACACATGGTAGCTTTATGTATAGAAAAACAAGTCGATGTGATGGTGATCGATAACCTAAGCAATAGTGATTTATCTAACTTACAAAAATTAGAGTCACACTTTAATGTCACTATTCCTTTTTATGAAATCGACATCCGTGATCAAGATAAATTAAAAGATTTTTTTAATGAGCATCAATTCAGCGCGGTGATTCATTTTGCGGGACTGAAGTCCGTATCGGAGTCAGTCGCCAATCCTGATCTATATCATGACAATAATGTGGTGGGTTCACAGAATGTGATCGATTGCATTAAGGAGCAGGGCATTAAGAATGTCATCTTCTCATCCAGTGCGACGGTGTATGGTGATCCCCAGTATTTGCCGATTGATGAGAACCACCCAGTTCAACCCTTTAACCCATACGGTGAAACTAAAGCTCAGGTCGAACAACTTTTTTTACAAGATGAGTATTTTAAAACAGCCTCAGTGAAGCTATTAAGGTACTTTAATCCAGTGGGTTCTTACATGGGTATTATTGGTGAAAAACCGAATGGTGTGCCTAATAATTTGATGCCATACATATTGGGAGTCGCTCGAGGAGAGTATGATTTCCTCAACATCTATGGTGATGATTATGAGACTGAAGACGGGACTGGGGTGAGGGATTACATCCACGTCATGGATCTCATCGAGGCTCATTGGACTGCATTAATTGATGATACCCCTGGTTGTGAAATTTATAATGTGGGTTGCGGTAAAGGAGTTTCTGTTAAAGAAATGGTAAAGGCTTTTGAGGATGTTAATAAAGTAAATATCCCAACTCAAATTCAACCCCGACGTGACGGGGATATTGCCTCCTGTTATGCGGCCGTGGATAAAATAAAAAATCATTTAAATTGGACTGCACAGTTAACACTAGATGATATCTGTCGCGATGCATGGAAGGTCGGCTCTTAAATGAAATATTTCGATTTAGCAAAAGAAAAATTATCCTCATTATGGTCGATGTGGTTGGTGATCATATTGACAGCTTTGTGGTCCATTTTCATTCAAGACGGTCAGATCAATCGCGATGGCTTGCTCTATTTAAAGCAGGCTTATTTAATTGCTGAGGGAAGCTGGAAAGAGGGTTTGGCACTATACCCATGGCCATTCTTTAGCATCCTGATTGCGGCTTTTCACAAAATCACAAATTTACATTTGCAAGTGGTGGCTCATGGCGTAGATTTAGCTTTATTTGCCATAGCCGCTTTGTTTTATCTTAAAACGCTTCAACTCATTTATAACAAAGAAAAACACATCCTATTTTTTGGCGGGATCATTTTATTGTCCTTTATTCCGATCATGGATAATTATGTAGGGATGGTACTGAGAGACCATGGATTATGGGCGGGTTGTATGATGGGGACATACTTTTATTTTAAGTATCTGTCTCAAAAAAACTTCATTAACAATTTAATTTGGCAATTAAGCTTCGTCTTCGCAGGACTATTTCGACCAGAAGCGCTTGTTTTTTTAATTCTGATTCCGGCATTTAATGTAATCATTAATCGAAGCTTTAATCTTAATAGTCAGACTATTCAAAAATTAATAAAAGAATATTCTGTTGTTTTGATTTATATCATTGCTTCTGTCGCTAATAAATTATTGAGCAACGTAAATGACTTAGGTGATCAATCACAGAGTCGTTTAAGTGAATTTATTCCAAGACTAATCAGTTTCTTTGAGCAAATGAGTTCACCATTGCCACTCACAACCAATCATCCATATTTAAATGACCTGTTGGTGAATTACCCCATCACCATCACATTTGGTGTGCTGTTAACGATACTCATAGTCAAATGGATTAAGGGTCTTGGTCTTATAGTCAGTGGATTGTTGATTTATCACTTTAATAAGGCTAATCAGAATAAGCTTGATCGAGAAATTAAATTGTCATTGTATTTTTTTATTATCATTAGTTTTTTACTGGTCGGTTTTAATTTATTTAACGTGTATGTGTTATCCAATCGTTATTGGGGTTTTCATTGGTTTTGGGTGTTTATTCTTGTTTCTCCAGTACTGATAAACCTATTTAAATTAAAAACAACAAAATTAACAAACGCTTTAAAATTTTTAGTTTCAATTTATATAGCTATTTCAATTATGAATGCTGCTGTGGATTCAAATAAAAACACTAATGAGATGGATGCTGGCGAATATCTTAAAATTATGGGTCTAGAGAGTAATCAATCAATTAAATTGATTAATGCAGATCGGGTAGGCTACTATGGCGGTATGTCTATACCAGACTTAATGGGCGCAACTCAACCTGAACAAGATAATACCCAATTAGTTATTCTTAACGGAAGGGAAGATGAGGTAATGAAAATTTTAGAGAAAGGCTATCAGTTAGAAAAAAGTTTTACAAAAAATCAGCAGGGGATTTATATCTTCAAAAGGTCTACAAGTGATTAATCAGTTTCTTGATATATTAAAGCTGATTCAATTAGAGCTGATTTGTTTGTTTGCAGTTTTTTTTATAATTTCTTTCTTCTGGAAAAAGATTTTTATTTCATTGTCACTTAAAGCATATCATTCAAAACAAAGGTTACATCAAGAGGAGATTCCTCGCATTGGTGGCTTGATCATTTATGTATTTTTGATAATGACAGCTTTTTTTTCTTTAGATTCTGATCTTTTAAATGTTATTTTAATGACAGCTATTCCCATCATTTTTATTGGAGTAAAAGAGGATTTGTTTCACAACACTAGCCCCAAATTAAGATTGATTTTTATGATTGTAAGTGCATCTTTATTTGTTACTTTGCTTCCTACAAATTTACCTGAAATTGATTTTCCTATTATCAATCAAGTTTTGTCTTTTTCTATCTTGAAAGAAATTTTCTTTATCTTTGCAATATTAGTCATTATCAATGGTAATAATCTAATTGATGGCGTGAATGGAAATATGGCCTTAACCAATATTGTTCAGCTTGTTGTTCTTGCTTTATTAGCTTCAACTGTAAATGATAGCCGTATGGTTGAGGTGTATTTAATTTTAATGTTACCGCTTATTATTTTTTTAATATTTAATTTTCCTATGGGAAAAATTTTTAGCGGTGATGTGGGTGCTTATTTTTATGGATTTGCTATCAGTGCGTCAGTCATTTATTTGTTTGGGGAATATGATCAATTTTTTTCATGGAACGCTGTTTTAATCCTTATTTATCCCTCATCGGAACTCTTATTTTCATTTATCAGAAAAAAAATATTTGAGTCAAAAAGCCCTTTTTTTGCAGATAGACATCATTTACATACATTGATATATAAATTAATAAAAACAAAAACAACTATTTCCAATAATAGCTATGTTCTGTTTTTTCTTTTTCCTTTAATATTGACACCTATTTTTGCAGTTGCATATTTTGATGACCTTAAAGTAATTTCTTTTATTATTGCATTTATAATGACCATGTATATTTTTTGTTATATTGTTTTACATAAGATCATATATTTGAGGAAATCTGTTGGAAAAAAAACCAATTAATTATTTTTTAATTTTTTAACAAATAAGGGGTTATAAATTGACCAGTTTTGATAAATTTTTATCAAGCGATGATTCTTCTAAATTAAAAAGAATGGTAGAAATTTTACCTGAAATATATCAACCAATCTATGGTTATCCTGACCTCACTAATGATGCCTCAAGGGAATGTGATGATCGTCTCAAAGAGATTGTAAAAATTTATAATAATTTACAAGCAAAACTTGGAAGGCCTTTAAAGGTTTTGGATCTTGGCTGTGCTCAAGGTTATTTTTGTTTTAAATTAGCATATATTGGTGCGACTGTTCATGGGGTTGATTTTTTAAATAAAAATATCGAATTATGCAAATATATATCATCTTTAAATTCCAATTTAAATGTAAGCTTTAGTTGTGAAGATATTGAATGTTTTATTAAAAATATGCGAAACAAAAAATATGACTTAGTTATAGGTCTTAGCGTGTTTCATCATTTGTCTCATAAGATTGGAAAATTACAAACAAAAAAACTAGTTAATCTTTTGGCTATGAAGACAGGATTATCACTAATAGAAGTTGCTTTAGCTAAAGAGCCTCTTTATTGGGGTAAATCTCAATTTGATGATCCAAGAGAGCTTTTAAGCGACATTCCATTTGTAAGGAAGATTAAGTCCTTTACTACTCATTTGTCAAAAATAAAACGTCCCTTATTTATTTGTAGTTCTAAATTCTGGTCATTGGGTAATATTATTGGATGCTTTGACAATTGGAGCCAATTATCACATCAATTCGATCATCATATCCACCAAAAAACTCGAAGATATTTTTTTTCGAAAAACATAGTAATAAAACATTATCTTTTTAGTAAAAATGATATGGGTAGGTTAAATAAAAATGTTTATCTTAGAGAGATTGAAGCATACAAAAATATCCCATTAGGTATTAATGTACCAAAATTAAAATTTTATTACAGTAATGAACAAGAAGGGTGGGTAATGCTTGATAGGATTCCTGGAGAAATGCTTAGCTCCCTGATGGTAAAAAATAAAATTTCTGACGCAAGCTTAGTAATTAAGAAGGTGCTAAAACAATTAATAGTTTTAGAGAATTCAGGCCTCTATTTTAACGATTTACGTCACTGGAATTTAATACAATCACCTGGGGACGATATATTCTTTATAGACATTGCTTCATTGTCAACCAATCCAGTAGATTGCGCTTATCCAAAGAATATTTATGTTTCATTTTTAATATTTGTTCAGGAGTTATTAAATAATGAGATTTGTCAATTCGGAGAATCTAGAAATGGCCTGATAGCCTCATTTACACTTCCTGATTTTTATGAAAATTGGTTTAGTGAAATATTAAATTTAAAAGTAAATAAAATATCATTTAAGTTGATTCTAAAGCTATTTGACTCTAAAGAAAAAACACATAAAAAAATCGTCAGATCAAACACCTTAAAATCTCTTTACCTAAAAGATCTTCATGAGACAAAAGAATACCAAAATATATTAATAAATAAAAAAATTGATGAGCAGGTAAAAATAAGGTTAAAGTTACAAATCACTGATAAAATCAAGTGTATTGATGACCTGAATTTGCAAATTAATGACATTTATAACTCAAAAGCATGGAAACTTATTACTCAATTACGAAAGCTTTTAAAAATTTTTAAAAAATAATTATGTATAAAAATAAAATATTTAATTAATGATAAAAGTTGAAAATACAAATATACCTGATCTTAAAATTCTTATTCCACAATGCTTTAAAGATGATAGGGGTTTTTTTTATGAATCATTTAATGAAAATGAATTTCATTTAAATGTGTCTAAAGATGTTGTATTTATTCAAGACAACCATTCATCTTCATCTGCTGGTGTTCTTCGCGGTCTTCACTATCAAAAACCTCCTTATGAGCAAGCTAAACTTGTTCGAGTAATATCTGGAGAGATCTTTGATGTCGCTGTAGACCTAAGGAAAGATTCGAAAACTTTTGGATTATGGGTGGGAGTGATATTGTCTGAATCTAATAAGAAGCAACTTTGGATTCCAAAGGGATTCGCTCATGGTTTTGTTGCATTGTCTGATAATTCTCAAGTTCTTTATAAGACTGATAATAACTATTGCAAGTCTGCTGAAGTTTCGATTAAATGGAATGATGATGATATAAATATTCAATGGCCCAATATCAAATCGAAATTTATAATAAGTGAAAAAGACAGCGAAGCTATGGGCTTTAAGGAATTTATGAAATCTTCCTATAGTATTTAAAAATTTATGAAAAATGTTGCAGTAATAATTGTTGGAGGTTCGGGAGAAAGATTATGGCCACTTTCTAGAACTTCTATTCCAAAACCATTTATTAATTTTGATGAAAAGGGAAATTGTCTTCTTAAGAAATTAATTGAAAGATTGGAATCTTCAGAAAAATTTAGCCATATTTTATTCTCTACTCACCAAGACTATTTTTATCTTATAAAAAAGATTTTGAAAAAGAAATATAATTTTTCATATGATTTTATACTTGAGCCTTTAATTATGAATACCTCCGCAGCAATTGCTTCTTCAATTAAATTTTTATCAGAGAAGTTTGACGCCGAACAGAATGTATTTGTATTTCCTGCAGATCACTTTATAAATAATAACCAAAAATTTAATGACGTAATTGATTCAGCAGCTAATTTTATTAACCAAGGATATTTATGTTTATTTGGAATAAAACCATCGCACCCCTCTGTTAATTATGGATATATTAAGTACTCAAAAAATAATGTTATTAATTTTACTGAAAAGCCAAATAAAAAAAGAGCACTAGCTTTTATCGATTCAAAAAATTATCTCTGGAATTCAGGTATTTTTTCCTTCCAGATTGGAGCATTTCTTAAGGAATTTAAAAGCATCAACTCTGTGCAATTCAGACTTATAGAAGATTGTATTTCTAGGTCACCCTTGATGAAAATAGATAATTCTGATGTTTTGAATCTTGATAAAGCAAAGTATAAAAAGTTAGAAAAAATATCTTTAGATTATTCCCTCATTGAAAAAACAAATCTCTTAAAAGTTATTAAATGTAACTTTAGTTGGCAAGATCTTGGTTCATTTGGTGAATTTGAAAGTTTTTACAAAAAAAATACAAATAGTTATTTAAATTTTAATTCTGAAAATACAAACATATTATCTGATGATAATAAGTTTATTGCCACACTTGGCCTTAAAAATATTGGCATAGTAAATACACATGATGCACTTTTAGTCTATAATAAAAAAAAGATTTTTGGATTAAAAGAACTTGTCCTTAAAATTAAAAGAAAAAAACCAGATATTATTAATAAGTCTAAAACGACCCATCGTCCTTGGGGATTATTTTCGATTATTGACCAAGGCTCTAACTACAAAATCAAAAAAATTATATTGGAGCCAAAGTCAGAAATATCATTACAGTATCATAATTTTAGATCCGAATACTGGTTTGTTTTGACTGGCTCTCCAATAATAATCTTAGGTGACCATGAGACTAAGTTAAAACCAGGGGAAACTATTAAAATTGAAAAAAAGCAAACGCATCAGTTAATAAACAAATCTAATAATGTAGTTGAAATAATAGAAATACAGTATGGTAAGTATTTGGAAGAAGACGACATCCGCCGCTTAAAAGACAGATATGCGAGGTTTGATGTTTAAATTCGCTGCAAAAGGATTAAGTTTGCTTGTATTATCTTTGTCAAATTTTCACTATTGGAGTTGGACAGGTTATTTAGATATTGTATCAAGATATGCCAGAACCAAGCTTGGTCCTTGGTGGGGCGTAATCAATGCCTCAATATTTATTTTTTTGATTACTATGCTCTGGTCTAGCATCCTAAACGTTCAGATTGTAGATTATTTAATTTATCTATCTGTTGGCTATATTGTATGGCTTTGGATCTCAACTCAAATTATTGAGTCATCCCAGGGTTATGTCCCTTACTTAAATATTGTAAAGCAGACATATATTCCCTTTTATTCATTCATTTTTAGGATTTCCGTTAGAAATTTTATTGTTTTGTTACACAATTTTTTGATTATTATTTTTGCTTTAATTTATAAAGGTCATTTTGATTTCTATTTTGGCCTTATTTCCTTTTTTGGCTTATGTTTGGTTTTTTTAAACATTTTTTTTCTAATGACTATAGTAAGTCTTTTATCGAGTCGGTTTAGCGATGTTGGCGCAGCAACAGGGACTTTTGTTCAATTAGCTTTCTTTTTTACACCTGTTATATGGCTAAAAGAAGCATTCAAAGGAAAAACTTTTTTTATAGAGTTAAACCCCTTTTATAATTGGATTGAAATTGTGAGATCTCCACTTTTGGGTGAGGTACCTACATTGTATAGTTATTCATTTGCCACCTTTAGCTTCATATTTTTAATGTTTATATCCTTTGTTCTCTATGGCAAGTACGAAAAAAGAATTGTTTTCTGGATTTAAAAAATGGCATTAATTAATTTATCTAATGTTTCGCTGTCAATTCCATTGTATTCAAAAAATAATATCAGCCTTAAAAAAAAGCTTTTAAATAAATTCAATGTAAGGGAAACAACAAGAATTTCAAAAGACAACCATGTTTCAGTCATAAACAATTTATCTTTAAGTTTAAAAGATGGAGATAAGTTAGGTGTTTATGGAAAAAATGGTTCTGGAAAAACTTCACTCTTAAGATTGATGAATGGAGTTTACACTCCAACAACTGGAACTGTTGTGACGACTGGCAAAATTGCTTCATTAATCGATATTTCCGGAGGTTTTGATGCTGAACTGTCTGGATATGAAAATATAATCCTTAGAGGTCTTCAGCTTGGTAAGTCATATCAAGATATAGTAAGCAATGCTGAATACATAATACAATTTTCTGAAATTGAAGATTTTATCTACCTACCTATGAGAACCTATTCTTCTGGTATGGTTATGAGGCTTGCATTTTCAATTATGATTATTTTGGATTTCGATATACTCATTATGGATGAATGGTTGAGCGTGGGAGATCAAAATTTTGTAAAAAAAGCAGAGCGAGAATTAATGGAAAGAATAAATAAATCATCTATTTTGGTTATAGCTTCTCACAGTCTTGATTTGTTAAAAAAAATTTCTAATAAAATTTTATACATTGAGACTAATACTATTGATGAGAGTATTTAGGATTATTTAATAATTTTATCAACTCTGAAACTTTCAGTAATTTTTGTATTTATAGCAAGGAATTTATATGAATCGTAAAATCGACGATAATGTCTACTACAATAATATTTATTGGGGTTCTTTTGATCTGGTTTCAAAACATATCAATAAGACTATATCTGACGATGAAAATAAAGTTTGGTACTTAGATTTTTATAATTATTCAAAAAAAAGAACTTTTAAGAAAGCCTTGATACTTAATTGCGGTAATGGTCGTGTAGAAAGAGAAATTTTAAGTCAAATACCTTTATTTGAAGAATGTGTGGGTATTGATATCTCAAAAAAATTTATTAAAAAATGCAAAGAAGAAGCAAAAAAGAATAATTTAAACTTTCGCTATTACCAAATGGATATTAACAAATCTGAACTTCCAGAGGATTCATTTGATTTGGTAATTAATCATGCAGCCCTACATCACATATCTCACTTAAAAAAAGTACTTTTAGGAATTTATTCAAAAATGACTAAAGATTCCTTTTTTGTTAATTATGATTATGTAGGGCCTCATAGAAATCAGTACCCTTACAAGGATTACAGCACATTCTGGCAAACAAACAAATCATTACCAACAAGGTATCAAAAAAAGCTAAGCTATGCACATCTTCCAACTATGCTAGCCACAGACTATTCCGAGGCAATTCATTCCGAGCTAATTCTTACTGAAATGGCAAATTTTTTTAATTTTAAAAAACATAAAAAATTTGGTGGGACAATTGCTTATAATTTACTTTATGACAACATTAATTTACTTAAAGACCAGCATACCAGAGCCGGAAATAAGGCTATAAAACAAATAATCGATGAAGATGTTAGGTTTACATCCGAAACTGGAATTTCTTATTTCGATTATTTCGTTTGTACTAAAAAACACAGTATTAATCAAAATGCAGTAAAAAAAGGGGTAAAATTAGAAATTGAAAGAGAGAATATTGCAAAAAAAAATGGAGGCATTTACTATGAAAATACTTTATTACAAGATGTTTTTTTAAGACTTAGTGATTTGGAGTACGAGTTAAAAGTTCGGAAGCAAATAGAAAAATTTTCGATTGCGGCAACATTAATATTTTTTGTAAAAAAATTATTACCAAAACCACTAAAGAGTTTTCTAAAAAATATTTTAAAATACTTGAGACTAAGATGATAGACGACAATAAAATTGGGGTTGTAATTCCAAGCTACAATGTGGCTTCTCATATTGTTTCTGTTGTATCAAGTATGCCAAGCTACGTTGACCGTATCTACATAGTTGATGATTGCTGTCCACAAAATTCCGGTAAGGTTGTTAAAGAATGTAAAACTTTACCAAGAAATATTAAATCCTCAATATATATTATAAAGAATAAGGAAAACCTAGGTGTTGGTGGTGCAGTGAAAAATGGATTTGAACAGGCACTTAAAGATAAAATGAATATTATAGTTAAGATTGATGGTGACGGACAGATGGATCCATCGTTAATAAAATCATTTGCTATTCCACTTATTGAAAAAAAAGCCAATTATGTCAAGGGAAACCGTTTTTATAATTTAGACGACTTGAAAGAAATGCCTCTAGTCAGGATAATTGGAAATTCTGCTTTAGCCTTTATGGCTAAAATGTCTTCAGGGTATTGGAGTTTATTTGATCCTAATAACGGGTTTGTAGCTATTAAAAATTCTACATTGCAAAATATTGCTTTACATAAAATTAACGATAGGTACTTTTTTGAAAGTGATATGCTATTTAGGCTAAATATTATTGGTGCAAAAGTTTATGATCTTCCTATGAAGTCAAAGTATGCCAATACAGGCAAAAGTAACCTATCTCCACTAAAAAGCATCATACCTTTTTTTGTTTTTCATTTAAAAAATTATTTCAAAAGAGTTATTTATAATTATTTTTTAAGAAATTTTTCTTTCGCTTCAATAAATTTAATATTAGGTATAATTTTAATAAGCTTTAGTATTTTTTATGGGATGCATATCAAGAATTTTTATATCGCAATAGGGGAGGAAGTAACTCCTGTTGGAATAGTTATAATGATCTATTCTGCTTTAATTATTGGAGTTCAGTTTTTTTTAAGTTTTTTAAACCATGATATGGCCTCTGAGCCAGCAGCCTACAAACCTTATGATCACTAAATTATTTTCACCTTTTTTCTTTTTATTTTTCTCGATCATTTTAATGTCAATTGGACAAATCTTATTCAAATACACATCGCAAAAAATAAATTTTGATGGACTGCAATCTCTACCTTTGCTTCTTGTGAATAAATTTTTTATTTTAAGCATGGTTGTTTATTTTATTGCAACTCTTACTTGGATTTTTTGTATGAAAAAGTTTAATGTGTCTTTTATTCTACCATTTACAGCAGTTCCAGCAGTATTAGTCTCTCTATATGGTTACTATTTTTTTGATGACAAGCTTTCCATATATTTTTTTCTTGGCATGGCTTTTATTTTTATTGGCCTTTATTTTATATATTTAAATTATCAATCAGTCATTTAATTATATGATTCAGTTTATTAAGCACCAGCTTATACAATTTATTTTTTTTGTATTTTCAACTTTAAGAAAGTTTAAGAAAACTAGAACTATACTAGATAGCTGTTTTGAAAAAATCTATAATAATAATGTAAAATTATTTGCACCCCCTGGTCATTTTTATAGTCCAATCGTTGATACAAAATCACTAAAATCATTTGAAAACGTTCCTATCACAATACCTGGTATTGATATCTCTCTTGTCAAGCATGAGCAATTATTTAGTAACTTTTTACCCCATATAAAAAAAAATAAATTTTATCAAAATCAAAAAATTGGAAGAAGGTATTTTTTGAATAATCCAAGTTTTGGCATTGCAGATGCATGTATTTACAATGCCTTTTTGAAAGAATTTTTGCCTAATAGGATAATTGAAGTTGGCTCAGGTTATTCCTCAGCACTTCTTCTTGACACGCTGGATGAGTTAAACACTAAAATAGATGTAACTTTTATAGAACCATACCCCGATGACCTTTTTAAAATTCTTACGAATGACGATAAATCCTTAGTAAAAATATTACAAAAACCTGTTCAAGATGTTCCATTATCAACCTTTCAGCACCTTGAGAAGGGCGATTTGCTCTTTATTGATTCTACACATATCTTAAAAACCAATTCAGATGTGTTGTATGAGTTAACTGAAATTTTACCTTCATTAAAAAAAGGTGTTTTTGTTCATTTTCATGATATTTTTTGGCCTTTTGAATACCCCCATAATTGGCTTGTTAATGACAATAGATCATGGAACGAACTATATGCTTTGAGAATTTTTTTAATGAATCAGAAAGATTATGAAATTGTTTTCATGAATTCTTATGCTGGCTATTTTCTTAATACAAATAAACAGAATCCGTTCCCCTTCGATAAAAATAGGGGCTGGGGAGGAAGTGTGTACCTTCGAAAAATAAAATAGATCATAATGTTACAAAAATTAAAATACATTTTTTTACTTACTTTAAATAATATCTATTTAATTTTTAAACATCGAACTTTTTATGTTTTTTTTGATAAAAAATTTTTGAAAAATAAACTCAAAACAGTTAAAAAAATACTCATAAATAATAAGATACCCGTTTCAGCGCCAATACTAGAAAATAAATATCTAAGGTTTACAAAAAGTTATTTAGATCAATCCAAAGATTTATATCCAATTGAAAACACACCTTTAATTTCTATACTAGCCGTTAGTTTTAATTCAGAAAATGTTTTTGATAATTTTTTTTCTGGATTAAGTATTCAGGATTATAAAAATTTCGAACTTATAATTGTAGATAATAATTCTACTGATAATTCATTAGCAAAAATTAGAGCATTATCTAAAAGGTTTAAGATTAAGACTCAGATTATACCTATGAATTTTAACGCAGGATTTTCTGAAGGTATTAATATTGCATCCAATTATGCAAATTCTAATTTGATTCTCATATCGAACATTGATGTCTACCCTAAAAAAGAATGGATTAGTGAGTTGATTAATACCCTAAAATTTAATCAAAAGGCTGCTGCTGTTTGCTCTAAAGTTATCTTAGCAAAAAAGTTTGTTAAACTAAAAATTACATCTAAACATCCATTTTCAATATCAAATGGTGCGAGCTGTGAACAATTAAATAATTTTTTGGTTGTTTCAGGCGATAAAGGATCCCGTAAAATCAAGTCAGTAGTTAATTTTTTTTCTAATGAAATTTGTGTGAATGTTCCTATTTGTAATAATAATATTTTTATTAAGTTTTTTAAATCAATTAAAGAGCAGAAACATACCATTTACGTTTATCACATCAATGGAAATAAAATTAAAATTGTGTCCAACGATGAAGAATTTGATTATTGTCCCCAAAATAAACAAGTTTTTTCAGTTATTAATAATGCAGGATCAGATTATACTATTGATGGCGGTACAACTGATATTGGCTTTTTGCAACTAGATGAGGGGCAGTACGATACTCCAAAAAAAATCAGACTTTTTTGTGGGTGCTCAGTATTGCTTCGTAGGGATTATTTTTTAGAAAGAGAAGTTTTCATTGGTGAGTTTTTTGGGTATTTTGAAGATTCTGAGTTATCTCAGTATTTGCTAAGCCAAGGTTATGACTTGCTATACAATCCAAAATCAATAATTGAGCATGAGCATAGTTTCAGTTTTTCAGATTTATCAATATTAAGAAAATATTTGATCAAAAGAAATTTTTTTATTTTTAAGTTTATGAATCCTAATAACTTAAAGTTCAATGGAAGTAAATTAAAAAAAATAAAAAATTTTTATCGATCCCAATTATTTAAAGATTTGAAAATTTTTTATCCAAAAATTTCAAAATTAATTAAAAAATACGATCAAGCTTTGTTGGATCGTTTTCAATCTTATCAGACACTTATACCCAGAAGAAAGATATTAGGCATATACAATAGTTATTGGAATACTATGGGTGGCGGTGAGAATCATGCGTTATCTTTATTAATTTTTATTGCTTCAGTTGAGAATTTTGATGAAATCCATTTGATATCCGAAACCGATTTTTCTTTTCAAGAGCTTGAAAGAAGATTTAATCTTAATTTAGATAAATTTAAAAAAAAGGTTATTACAAATTTTACATCAAGTCACACAAGCATTTACCATACATTTATTAATTCAACTTTTTGCTCAAATCTTGAAAGTTTTGCATATGCAAAGTCTTACTACATAGTTAGCTTCCCTCACATCAGTTATTCAAAAAAACTTTTTAATAATTATATATTTTTATTTAATTCTGGATATACGCTTAAGTGGAGTCATAAATTTTGGGGCCATGAATATGAAAGCGCATTAGTTTTACCTTTGCTCGGCATGAGTCCGGTTCATATTGATTTTAATAAGAATAAATTTGGATGTCTTTTAGTTGGAAGATATTTTGATGGGGTGGGCCATAAAAAAAATCATAATTTAGCGATTCAGGCATTCAAAAATGTTAACTCTGAAGCCACAAAAAAAATTCATTTAACTATCGTAGGATCCCTAGATAAGACTTATCAAAATTATTTTAATGGTTTAGTTAAATTAAGAAATTCAAATAAAGAAATCACTCTTTTGAAAAATATTGACTCTAGTCATTTACATAAAATCTATAAAAACTCACGTTTTATACTATCACTTACAGGTATGGATGCGGATGAAGACAATGAGCCTCAAAATTTAGAGCATTTTGGTATGACTATAATTGAAGGCATGCTTAATGGCTGTATACCTATTGTTTATTCTAAAGGAGGACCTTCAGAAACTGTTAGATCTACTAAAGTAGGTTTTATGTTTTCATCCTTAGATGAGTTAACTAATATTTTGAATCAATTGCAATCTTATAAAGAAGATATACTTAATAATTTATCTCGAAAATCTGTTATTGAAGCAAACAATTTAATTAAAAAAAATAAAAAAAATTTTACAAACTTTATAAAGAACTAGTTAATGAATATATTTCTAAAGAAAAACTTTTTATTAAATAAAGATTTTTATTTTTTATTATTTTTTCTGGTATCAATCACATTGATATTATTCATTTTCTCCACAAGGTATGAATCTACAGACGGTCTTAGACTTTTCCTGACAGCGGCTTCTCTAAATGATTTTAGCATTCAAGCATATTCAAATATATTACCAATGCATGAGTTTCTTACAAATCCAGTAAATGGCAATACTTATAACAAGGGACCTATTGGCTATGCTTTTTTCATTTTTCCTTTTTATACCTTTTTTTCACTATTTTTTTCTGGAGAAAATTCTGAAGTTTTGAGACATCTTGTCCCAAAATTTGCAAATGCTTTTTATTTATCATTAATCTTATTTTATATTTATAAAATATGCTCTTTTTACAGAATTGGAATTAGAAATAGTTATCTTTGTGTTATTTTTATTACCTTTTCAACACCATTAATTTTTTATTCTGGCTCTGATCTATCTGAAATTGTTCAAGCTCTTCTAATATTGTGTATATATTATTATTTTTTTTATTGTCGTAAATTTGCTTTAGCTTTTATATTACTTTTTAGCCTGGTGCTCGTTAAGCCAATATATATATTAATATTTCCCATCTTATTATGTTTTATATTTAATAATCTTTTAAATATGAATGAAAACTCAAAGGTATATCTTTTAAATCTAATTTATGGTGTTTTGCTTGCCGTTCTTTCTGTTGCCACAATTCTTTTCATTAATTATATTAAAACTAATAATTTTTTAAATTTTGGTGATGGAGTAGCTTTTGATAACCCAGTTCATTATGGAGTATATTCTTTGTTATTTAGTTTTGGTAAAGGGTTGTTTTTTTACGCTCCTTTAATGATTGTTAGCTTCTTTTTTCTATTTAGAGATATTATTAAAAACCCAAAAAATGAAATGCATTTCATTTTTATTTTAATTGTTTTCATTGTATTTTTAATAATGTATTCTAAGTATCATTTTTGGCATGGTGATTGGGCTTGGGGACCTCGGTATTTAGTTCCTTTTTTACCATTACTTTCTATACCGATGGTTAAGTACTTTGCACAATTAAAAAAAATAACAATTTATAGTCTTTTTGTATTTGGCTTTATTGTTAATTCCTCTTCGATTTACATAAATCCCTGTAATTACTTATCTCTTTATTTTATACAAATTAAAGACACTAAGAGTTTTGATGAGCAGATTCAGTTTCATAAACATAACCGAATCTATTATGATTTTCATGCAAGTCCTGTTATTATTTTGCCATTACTATCGATTAACAAGGTAATTTCTAAAAAGTTGAATTCAAGACCTCTTAATTATGATTATTTAGACTCTAATTTTATAAACATTGATACAACAACATACGGAAATAATAGTTTTTATAAGAAGTTAAAGAAATCTTTTAGAATAAAAGTATTGCTTTTACTTTTCTTGAGTGTTTTTGGATTATTTTTTATTTCAAGAAAAAACAGATTAAGTGATGATAAATAAAATTCCTAACTTGGCTGTATTTGATTTTGATGGCACCATAACGAATGTTGATACATTTAACGATATTATTCTTTTAAATTTTGGCAGGATTAAATTTTACTTATTTTGTTTTTTAATATCACCAATAATTTTTTTGTATAAATTAAGCATATTGAAAAATGATGTACCGAAGAAAATTTTATTTAAGTATTTTTTTGGAGGCATGAATGTATCTAAGTTTAAAAAAATTTGTGACCATTACCAGATAAGGCTTGCAATGCAAGTTAAAAAAGATGCTTTAGTTAAAATAAAATATCATCAATCTAAAAATGACACTGTCATCATCAATAGCGCCTCAATATTTAATTGGATTTATCCTTGGGCATCTAACCATAAAATTCATCATATCTTGGCTACCGAGATTGAAATTAAAAACAATGTTGTGACTGGAAATTTTTCTACCCCTTGCTGTTACGGTGCTGAGAAAGTAAATCGACTACTACATAAATTTTCTTCAATAAAGTTTGATAAAATTTATGCTTACGGGGATTCGAGAGGGGATAAGCAACTACTCAAATTTTCTGATTTTCCTAACTATAAGGCTTTTAAGGGTTAATGGATAAAACAAAAAGAACGGTTATTGTTTCTGATGGGCTATGGAGAAAAAGTTTAAGTGCTATCAGATCACTCGGTAAAGCTAACTTCAAAGTTATTGTCCTTGGAGATTCATTTTTTACAACCGGCTTCTGGAGCCGTTATACTTCAGCATTCAAAATAATTCCATCAGTAAAAACAAATAGCACCAAGTTTAACAATTTATTAGTTAATCTGCTCAAATCATTACCTTTTCCTTCGCGACCAATTTTTTTTCCAATGGAAGATGATACTTTAAATTGGCTATCAATTAACAGAGAATTTTATTCAAAATATATGGACTTTGCCATTCCGCCACATAAAAGTCTACTTGTCGCTCAAGACAAATTTAAAACGATGCGGCTTGCATCAAGTTTAAAGATTCCAACACCTAAAACTTTTTCTTTCCGTGGTGTAAAAACATTTAAATCAAAACTCGAGGAAATTACTTCATCTGGACAATTGAAAAAATATATTATCAAGCCTAAATCAGGAACTGGATCTGCTGGAATAGTCTATTTAAATTCTCAATTAAATATCAACTGGGATGAGCATTGGAATAGTTATGGCTCCTTGCTTATACAAGAAAAAATACCTACTGATGGCAGAGCTGTTGGTGTATCTTTTTTAATTGCTAATGGAAAGAGAGTCATTGCTTCATTTGTGCACGAAAGAATTAAACAATATCCAAATTCCGGCGGACCGAGCACTCAGAGAATATCTATCAAACATAAAGAATTGGTAGCTCGTTCTGAAAAACTATTAACCGCTCTGAATTGGCATGGTGTTGCAATGGTCGAATGGAAGCAGGATTTGAATAATGGAGAATTTAAGTTAATGGAAATAAACCCAAGGTTTTGGGGAAGCCTTGAGCTGGCTGTTCGTTCTGGAGTGAATTTTCCTTTGCTTTATGCAAAATGTTCAATTGGCGAGAGTATTAATGAGGTACAAAACTACAGTTACGGAACAAAATGCAGATGGTTAATTCCTGGTGATATTTTAAGGTATCTCACTTCAAAGAAAGAGGATAGAGAAAAGTTAAAAGATTTTTTATCGGGGTTGCCAAAAGATTCAGAGGAATGGGACATGAAAGATATAAGGGGAACAATTTCAAGTATTATTTGCCCTGCTTTTTTAGCCATGAATTATAAATATTGGAAATATTTATTTAGGAAATGATGAATTCATTATTTTTTTTCTCCCACCAGGACGATGAATTTGGTGTGTATCAATCTATTTTAAATGAGGTTGAAAGTAATACCAATGTATTAATATATTATTTCACAACTGGCGCTTTATCTGGCTCTGATACTCTTTCACTAAAAAGGAATTTAGAATCTGTTAAGGTTTTAAAAAATCTTGGTGTTCATGAAAAAAATATATTTTTTGTTGGCTCTCTACTGAAAATCAACGATCAAGAGATTGTATTTAGAATGGCTGATGCGTACAAATGGTTAAGTGAAAACATAAAAAATATTAAAAATATAAAAAATATTTATGTTCATTCATACGAAGGGGGGCATATTGACCATGACTCTCTTCATTTGATTATTAGTCAATTTTTTAAAAATAATGGTATGTTGCATCAAGTTTATCAATTCTCACTTTATCATTCAAAAAGCTGTCCTAAATTATTTTTTAAGGCATTAAACCCATTGGCTGAAAATGGAAAAGTTAAAATTAGTAAAATTAAATTTATTAATAGATTTTATTTTCTTTCTTTAGTCCTAAACTATAGGTCACAATTTTTAACGTTTTTCGCTTTGTTTCCATATATAGCCTATGAATATTGTTTTCATGGAAGAGAAAAGTTGCAAAAAGTAAATATAATTCGTTTTCCTGAAAAGCCCTATAATGGGGCTATGTTTTATGAAAAAAGAGCAATATTGTCATGGGAAATTTTTAAACAGGAATCTTTAGGCTTTATGAAATTTTTAGAACAACACAACTAAATAAAAGAGTTTATTGATTAGTTTGTTATCCTTAATAATATATAATATTTTAATATGAAAATGAATAAAATAGTCATCCTAGATGTTTACAGGAAATCTCCATATCGTATCTCAAAAGATACCTGTGGCGGTTATGGTACAGAGAATGATTTTGGAAAAGGCTTGCCAGCTTTTTTATTGTCCCGGTTAGCTAAATTTTCATTGTTTTGGCCACCTTTAGCTGCATTAAATCTTCTTAGTGAGTTTTTAAATAACAATCAATTTGATTCGATCTATTCTCAGGATCCAAATATAATTGATAGTTCTGTTGATTTTGTTTTTGTTTCTACGTCAATAGTCTGTTGTGATTATGAGCTTAAAACAACAAAAGAATTAATAAAAAAATTTCCAAATATTAAATTTTTTGCTTTTGGCTCTTTCTCAAAATTTTATGAGGAACGATATAGAGAGATAGGCGTTTGCGTAATTGATGGTGAGCCTGAGTTTCTCTTCCAAAATTATAATATTGATCAAAAAAATCTAAATCTATTTCATGCTAATGGAACTGTAAGCTCTCCAAAGAAAAATCCAAATAACCTTTCATTGCCTCTGTGGGTTAATCAAAACTCAGCAAGCACCAAAAATTTCTTATTTGGGTATAGAGATGGATACTATCCAATAATTGCTACAAGAGGATGCCCCTACAGTTGTTATGAGTATTGTGTTTATCCATTGCAACAAGGCAGGGTGGTTAATGCTGCAAGCCCAGAAAAGATTATTGACGATGTTAATTTTATTAATCAAAAAACACGTGCAAAAAATTTCGTATTTAGGGATCCGGTTTTTTCTATAAATAAAAAATATACCTTTGATCTTTTGAATGCATTTGCTAACAAAGGTTTTGATAAATACTCTTTTACTGTAGAGACTCACCTCAATAATATCAATGAAGAATTAGCTATTGCATTTTATAATTCAGGTGTGAAATGGGTTAAATTTGGGATTGAGTCTGCAGATATGGAGGTTAAAAAAAATGTGCATCGATATACATTGGATAATGATGAGCAAAAGCAAAGAGTTAATATTTGTAAAAAAAATAAACTAAAAACCGTTGCCATGTACATCCTATGTCAGCCAGAAGATAATTTCGACACACACAAAACTACGATTGATTATTCTAAGTACCTAGAAACAGATTTAGCTCAATTTAGCTTGTTTACCCCTTATCCAGGCACTCCATTTTATGAAAAAAATCAAGAAATTATTAATGAAGATGATTTTGAAAAATTCAATCAGTATAATTTAGTTTTTAAGCACAAGATTTTTAATAATGAAGATGCAAAGAAAGAACTTGGTATAGCTTATAAAGAATATTATCTAAATAAAATTTTAAATTATGCAAAGTTCAGATAATTATTTTTTCTTTGGAGCAAGTTCAGTTTTAGCGCAATCTCTTATAAAAAAAATAATAATTAATGAACCAAATTCTTCTTTTTATTTGTTTTCCAAACATGTAGATAAAATCTCAATATCCGCTAATAAGAATATAGAAATTTTTTCATATAAATCAACACAGAATGTTATTAAGATAATTGATGGTATAGACTTAAGGAATACAAAATTTTTTTTCCTCCAGTCTCTTCCTGAGGAATTTGTACATAAGTATGACTTATATGAATACTTTAATGTAAATACATTTTCACAAATTGAGTTGATGGATTATATTAAAAGTAAGGACAGTCTCTCTAAAATATTTTATATAAGTTCAATTTTGAGTGGATATTGGTATTCAAAAAAATATTTTTATTCAACCTCTAAAAACATAGTTGAGGAATACATTAAAACCAATAAATATCATAATTGCTATATTTTAAAGCTACCCCCATTTAAAAGTAATCTCTTCTCAAAATCATCTAATAGAATTTTTACTTTTAAGGCAACCACAATTGCTGAATTTATTTTTAAAATTATTAAAAGCTCAAGTCATTCAAGAGATTCAAAGACTTATTACATCCCAAGTCTTTTTAGGCTCGTGGTTTATTTTCTCAATCTCTTTTTTGCAATAATCAAGTTTTAATGAAAAAAATTTATAAAAATACATGCAATCATTATTTTCATGTTTCATTATTTTCTTTCATCTTAATTAGCACCTCTCTTTTTTATCCAATCTTTGATGTAAATTTTGATTTTAATAACTTTCTTTTCTTTGATGGGTTTGATTCTAAGCTTTCGTTGTGGATATATGAAAGAAACTTTCAAAATATTTTTATAGAGAATGATATTTTAAATTTTTGGAATGGTAGGCAGTTTTTTCCAAGTGAATTTAATTTAGCTTATTCGAATTCAATTATTGCTGCACAGATATTTTATGCTCCATTTAGATTAATAGGGTTTAACCCGTTTACTTCTCTCTTACTCACCTTTAACGCTGTAATCTTTATGTCAATTCTGCTTTTTAATAGGGAGTTGAGTTTTTTAAAAATTGAATCCAACTTTGAAAGACTTTTTCTTGTAATTTTTGTTTTCTTTTGTCCAATGTTTACTAACTTTTTATTTCATTATTATATTTATGGTTTTTTTATGTATCCTGTTTTCTTTTTGGTGTATTTTCGTTATCTAAACAGTCCTGACAATAAATTATTACTATACCTCGCTTTAATTTTTATCTTCATTTCTTCATTTGCAACTTATTTTGTCGTAATGGGTGGGGTGCTAATGCTTTTTTTAATATTTTCTACATATCAAAAAAATTATATTTTTTACAAAAACCTGTTTTACAGTTTTTTTAACAAACCTTTTTTACTGGCTGTAATTTTAATTTTATTATTTTCATTTGTTTATTTTCAGCTTTTGCCATATTTGGTTATTTTCGGTTCCGATTCACCCGATATTAAGGATGCGATGCCATTTTCATTGTCATTGAGATCTTTTTTTGATCCTTCTGTTTTATCATTGATATATATACCCTTTCGAAGCTTCTTTGGATATTGGGAACAATCCATTTTTCCCGGGTTTTCGGTTTATGCAATTATTATTCTTGGTTTAATTGCTATTTATAGAGGAAAGTATGATTCAAAGTTACAAATCATGCTTCCTTACTTTTTTGTATTTCTGGTACTTGTTTTTATTTTATCACTTGGACCTTATCTAAAGCTTGGACATCATAAAATACCTATGCCATTCTTGTTTATTTCGAAAATTGTTCCTGGCTTTGAAAATATAAGAGCGCCTGGAAGATTTGCGATTTTTTTAACCTTACCACTCGCGTTTATTTCATTTCAATTTATATCTACAATTAAACATCATGTTATTAAAAATACTTTTATAACTTTTTGCGTATGTGTATTTTTATATGAAGGTGCAATTAATTCAAAAGTTTTCACTTTATACTTACCTGATCAAGATATCATTTATGAAACAAAAAATATGATTGAGCCAAATTCACCAACTATGATTTTACCTTTAGAGGGTAGCTCACATCTTGAATCAATAAATAATTTTATGTATCACCTTCATTACTCTTTAGTCAATAAGGGATGGATGGTTAGTGGTTATGGCGCTAAATTAAGCACAGACCTGTTGTCTTTTATCGAATTAGAAAGAGATCTGTTAACTAAAAAAATTACACAAGAAGAATTTTTATGCACTATCAAAAAAAGAGGAATTAAAAATATTTTTATTTTAGATAATAAATATAAATTTAATTTTGATAAAAAAGATAACTTTTGCAACTATAATTTGGTGTATTACAACTCAAATAATGTCACTATCTATAACAAATATTTATTAATTACTAACGAAAATTAATTATGAGAAAAAAGATTTTAATTACTGGCGGAGCAGGTTTCTTAGGAATTAACCTAGTGAATAAATTGATAACAGAAAATGATATTTATGTTGTTGATAATTTGTCATCAGGTAATATAAACAATATTTCTATTTTCAATGATCATCCTAATTTTAAATTTATTAATAATGATATATCTAAAGATTTTAATTTTAATTATCAAATAGATGAGATCTATAATCTAGCTTGCCCCGCATCCCCTCCCTTTTATCAAATGGACCCAATACAAACAATGAAAACATCTGTATTGGGCTCTTTTAATGTCCTTGATTTAGCTTTACGTAATGATGCTAAAATTTTACAAACTTCAACGAGTGAAATTTATGGCGATCCTCTTGAGCATCCTCAAAAGGAATCATATAAAGGTAATGTAAATCCAATAGGTATCCGGTCATGTTATGATGAAGGAAAAAGAGCCGCTGAATCTATTTTCTTCGACTATAATCGAATTCATAATACGAAAATTAAGGTTGTTAGGATATTTAACACTTATGGACCATATATGAATATTGATGATGGTCGCGTTGTAAGTAATTTTATTTGCCAAGCTCTGCTAAACAGGGATATTACAGTTTATGGAAATGGAAATCAAACTAGAAGTTTTTGTTTTGTTGACGATATGATCGATGGATTAGTAAAAATGATGAATACTAAAAATAGTGTTTTAGGACCTATTAATTTGGGAAATCCATACGAATTAACTATGTTGTCATTAGCACAGGAAGTAATAAAGTTAACAAAATCAAAATCAAAAATTATTTTTCAAGACTTACCTTCTGATGATCCAGTAAAAAGAAAACCAGACATATCTGCTGCAAAAGAAATTTTAAAATGGTCACCAAAAGTTAAATTTACTGATGGCTTAATTAGTTCGATTGATTACTTTAAAAACAAGTTGAAGGTATAGAAAAAAATGCTTTTAATTCTTACTCCACATTATCAGGATTATGATTCCTTAAGCATGTTGTTATCCAATCTCAAGAAAAATATCAACCGAAAGTTTAGAATGATTATTGTAGATGATGGATCTCTCAATAATAGTATTAATATTTCTAATTTAAGAACGAAAAATATTTCAGTAGATGTGTTATTTTTATTTAAAAATGTTGGTCATCAAAAAGCAATTTCAATAGGCCTAACTTATATTTATAAGAAATACGGTAAGTATAAACCTGACGTTCTAATCATGGACTCAGACGGTGAAGATACTCCGAAATCAACAAAATTGCTTTTAGATGGAAATCTTGATAAAAACTGTGACGTAGTAGTTGCCCGAAGAAAAAAAAGAAATGAAGCACTTTTTTTTAGGATCTATTATAAGATCTATATATTCATTTTTAAAATTTTGACTGGAAATAAAATAGATTTTGGAAATTTTTGCATACTTAAATTTTCAGCCCTGGAACGAATGATTTTCATTAAAGAATCACAAAGTCATTTTGCAGCATCTTTGATTTTATCAAAACTTCGTATTAAAGGCGTTAAAATTGATAGAGGTACCAGATATTTTGGTTCATCCAAAATGAATTTTAATTCTCTTGTTTACCATGGATTAAAAGCAATTATAGTTTTTTCTGATAATGTGCTTGTTCGAATAGGTATATTTTCCATATTTATGGTATGTATTCTCTTTGTTGGTTTTATTATCTCTATTCTGTTAAAACTTTATGGATTAACACCCCCTGGATGGCTGACATCCAGTATAGGTATATTATTAATTCTTTTATTGCAGACTATTGCATTTACTTTAATGTTCATTATGATTTCAACTTTAAGCAAATACGAAAAATCACAGTATAGTGAAATGATAGGATTAATTAAGAGTGTTAAAAAAATATAGTTTAATTAACTTTTGTAATAATTTTAATAGCCTTAAGTTTATTTTAGAAACTAAGGATAAACAGTTAGTGCTTATGACTATTGATATTATCTTATTGAAGTATATTTTCAATGGTTTGTTTGCAACGATTGTTCATTACTGTGTTTTTATTTTTAGCATTAATTTTTTTAATTTCCAATATACCGCAACTGCAGATTTTATTGCTGCATTCTTTGGAATCAGCATATCATTTCTCGGAAATAAGTACTTAGTATTTAATATGAAAGCAAAAAGACCTTTTGCGCAATACCTTTTCTTTTTCTTTTTTTATATTTTTTTAGTACTCATTCATAGCGCAATTATTTTTTTAATGACGGATATATTATTTATTCACTATAATATGAGCTTTTTATTGGCAACTTTTTTTCAATTTTTAATATCCTTCGCTGTCAATAAAAACCTCACCTTTAAATACTTTTAGATAGATAATCATGATGATATTAAGAAAAAAAATTATATCTGCAATCACATGCACTTTATTTTTTTTGATTACCCTTATTGTTGTTTATATTGTCCATATAAATTTTTTTACTGTTAACGTTGTCTTTTATTCGACATTATTTGATGTAATTATTTCTTTATTTTTTTCCATTTCCTTTATACGCAAATATGACTTTTTTATCTATGAAAAGATTCAGCTAGTAGTAATAAACTTTTTGATTGGGTATATTTTTGCCATCACAATTCCAACTGTAATAGATAGATCTTTATCAATATATATTTTAGAAAAAATTGATCAACGTGGCGGCGGTATTAAGCTAGAATTTTTTCCTGAAATTTTTATACAAGAATACTTACCAGAACATCGTCTTGCTGATATTAGAATTACTGAACAGTTAGAATCCGGAACTATATTTATAGTTGGTAAGGATTGTGTAAAATTAACTGATAGAGGAAAAAAAATAGTTTTATTCACTAAATTTTTTAGAGCTCATCTTCTCCCTAAAAGAAGATTAATTTTAAATGATTATAGCTCAGATTTAACAAATCCATTTCGGATTAATTACAAATCTTCCGACTATGAATGCTAACAACTATGAGGTACTTTTGATATGAAAATTGTAATTGTCGGTATGGGTTATGTGGGTTTATCAAATGCCTTGTTACTTAGCCAAGTGAATGATGTTATTGGTATTGATACTGATTTTGACAAAATCCAAAAACTAAAAAATAAACAATCTCCGGTTGAAGATGACTTGATTAAGGATTATTTGCAACATAAATCTAAAAATTTAACTTTTGATACAGATTTAATAAATTCATTAATTGATGTTGATTTAGTTATAGTGTCTACGCCTACTGATTATGATCCTCAAAAAAATTATTTTAATGTTGATTCAGTTATAGCAGTTATAAATATGGTAAAGAAATTTAATATTCCTATTTTAATTAAATCAACTATACCAATTGGTTTTGTTTCAGACTCTAAAAGAAAACTTAATTATGATCAGATTTATTTTTCACCTGAGTTTTTAAGAGAGGGTAGGGCATTGTATGACAATCTGTATCCATCAAGAATTATTGTTGGTGATAAATCAGATTTTGGCAAAAAAATTTCAGCACTCTTTAAATCCGCTGCTTTAAAAAAAGATTGTCAAATTATATTAACTAATCCAGATGAAGCTGAGGCTATTAAATTATTTGCAAATAATTATCTTGCTATGCGAATTTCTTTTTTTAATGAGCTTGATTCATATGCTCTTAATAATAATCTATTAGCAGAAGATATTATTAATGGCATTTGTTCTGATCCAAGAATAGGTGATAGTTATAATAATCCATCATTTGGCTATGGTGGATACTGTCTTCCTAAAGATACAAGGCAACTTTTAGCAAATTTTGGAAGCACTCCTCAAAACTTATTTAACGCAATAGTTGAATCAAATGAAACAAGAAAAAACTTCTTAGTTTCTTCTATAATGAAACTAAACCCAAAAGCTGTAGGCATCTACCGTCTTGTTATGAAACATGGTTCTGACAATTTTCGATCCTCAAGCATTCAGGATATTTTTTATAAGTTAAAATCAAAAAATGTGAATATCTTTATTTATGAACCTACTTTGGTATCCGATTTTTTTGATGAATTTCCAGTTGTTAGCTCTTTGGCTGAGCTTAATGAAATGACCGATCTTATTTTGGCTAATAGATGGGATCCTGAATTAGATAAGTTTTCAAGAAAGGTTTATACAAGAGATATCTTTAATGAAAATTAACTTCAAACAAGTATTTTCAATTATAGTAACTTATAAATCAAATTTAAATAAAATTAGTTCTACTTTTGCCTGCCACAAAAAAAATTTTTTAAACACTATTGTTATTAATAATAGTCCTGAAATCTCTCTTGATTCATTTAAATCATCACAAGTCACTATCATTAATAATCCAGGTAACATTGGATTATCTGCTGCATTAAACGTCGGTATTCTTGAAGCAAAAAAACAAGGTGCAGATATGGTTACCTTATTTGATCAGGATACCTTATTACCTGATGATTTCTTGCAAAACATGCTCAAGTACATCAATGCTTATCAAGGCGTTAAAAAACCCGCCTTATTTTCCCCGGTGTTTTTTAATCACGTGACCGATGACTATGGGTCGATCATTAACTTTAAGCCATTTCGTTTGATCCGCTCCAAGCCAGACAAACAAAAACTAGTCACCCATCCCCAGTATGTGATTACCTCAGGCTCTTTTATACCCATTTCGGTTTTGGATGATGTGGGCCTGATGCGAGAGGAGCTTTTTATTGATTTTGTCGATATCGAGTGGTGCTTACGAGCTCGTGCAAAAGGGTACAGTATCGTTTCCTTCCCCCAAGTCGAGATGGCCCATCACCTTGGCGACTCATCAGTTTCCTTCATGGGTACCAATTACCCGATCCACTCACCCTTACGCATGTACTACTATTTCCGCAACGCCATGTATTTGTATCGCCTGCTTGAAATCGACTGGAACTGGCGCGTGGTGGATGCGACCCGAAATTTGTTCCGTTTCTTGTTTTATATGTTATTTGTGAAGAATCGTTGGACCTATTACAGGTACATTATCAAGGGCTACTACCACGGCTTGATTAAGAAGATGGGCAAACTGGAAGAATAATATG
>ENA-OUOG01001362-OUOG01001362.1-marine-metagenome-genome-assembly--contig:-NODE-1362-length-28670-cov-5.114364_pt1 | contig 28670 bp, 25 predicted proteins | sample MGYA00248635_ERZ508505 | MGnify/ENA primary metagenome ERZ508505 (study PRJEB26176, sample SAMN06267871) | marine metagenome | isolation source: Saanich Inlet, British Columbia, Canada | place: Pacific...
AAGGAAACCGGCCACGTCAACGCCTACTTCCCGCTGTTCATCCCGAAAAGCTACCTGTCGAAGGAAGCGGCCCACGTCGAAGGCTTCGCGAAGGAATGCGCGGTGGTCACCCACTACCGGCTCATGAACGATCCGAATGGCAACGGGGTGGTGGTCGATCCGTCGGCGAAGTTGGAGGAGGAACTGGTCGTGCGGCCGACGTCGGAGACGATCATTTGGAATACCTACAAGGGGTGGATTCAGTCGTATCGCGACTTGCCTTTGCTCATCAACCAGTGGGCGAATGTGGTGCGGTGGGAAATGCGCACGCGGTTGTTCCTGCGCACGGCGGAATTCTTGTGGCAGGAGGGCCACACCGCCCACGAGACCCAGGATGAGGCGGTGGCAGAGGCACGGAAAATGCTCGACGTCTACGCCGATTTTGCAGAGCGTTACATGGCGATGCCAGTGATCAAGGGCGTCAAGACAGCGAATGAGCGCTTCGCCGGCGCTGTGGACACGTACTGCATCGAAGCGATGATGCAAGATGGCAAGGCGTTGCAGGCCGGAACCTCTCATTTCCTCGGCCAAAACTTCGCCCGCGCCTTCGACGTCAAATTTGCCACCCGTGACGGGGGGCAGGAATTGGTTTGGGCGACGTCTTGGAGCGTGTCGACCCGCTTGATGGGGGCGCTCATCATGACGCATTCGGACGACGCAGGCCTCGTGTTGCCGCCGGCCTTGGCGCCGATTGAGGTGGTGCTGGTGCCCATTTACAAAGGGGAAGACCAAATGGCCGAAATCGTCGCCGCCCTCAAATCCATCGCGGACGACCTCAAGGCCGCGGGCATCCGCGTGAAGCTCGACGACGACGACACGAAGCGTTCGGGATGGAAGTTCGCCGAATACGAACTCAAAGGCGTGCCCGTGCGCCTCGCGATGGGACCGCGCGACCTCGCCGGCGGCACCATCGAAGTCGCTCGCCGCGACACGAAGGAAAAGTCCTACGTGCCGTCCGAAGGCATCGTCGCCCACGTCCAGTCCCTCCTCGCGGAAATCCAGGACAACCTGCTCGCCCGTGCCGCCGCCCGCACCACGGAAACCACCTCCGTGGTCGACACCTGGGACGACTTCATCGCCGCCCTCGATCGCGGCGGCTTCGTGAGCGCCCACTGGGACGGCACCTCCGAAACGGAAGATCTCATCAAGAAAGAAACGAAGGCGACCATCCGGTGCATCCCCCTCGACGGCGACACCACGCCGGGCCAGTGCATCCGCACCGGCGCACCGTCCGCCCAACGCGTTCTGTTCGCCCGTGCCTATTGATGGTGCATCGACGTTTTCGATGACGCCGGTCGCCCGCTTTCGCGGCGGGTTCCCGACCTTCGCGTCATGGATTCCAATTTGCCCATTGGCCTGAACGCTCAGGCCGCCAACCAACTCGCCACCGGGCTCAACCAGCTCTTGGCCGATTTGCACATTTTCTACCAAAACGCCCGTGGCTTCCATTGGAACATCCGCGGCCGGGACTTTTTCGAGCTGCACCTGAAGTTCGAGGAGCTCTACAACGACCTCATCCTGAAGATCGACGAGGTGGCTGAGCGAATTTTGACGCTGGATGCCCAACCGCTCCATGCATTCGAGGATTACGTGAAGCACAGCGACGTGCCGGTGGTCCGCAACGTGACGGACGGTACCGAGGCGATGAAGCATTGCGTGGCGGGGTTCTCGGTGCTGCTTGTTCGCGAACGGGCGCTGTTGGCCTTGGCCACGGAGGCCAGTGACGAGGGCACTTCCGCCTTGATGAGCGACTACATCCGTGAGCAGGAAAAGCTGGTGTGGATGTACCGCGCGTACCTCGGTTGAGGAAAGTGAAATTTTTTTTGGGGAGATGCTTGTCGGAAGCAATGAGCAACGTATATTTGCGCTCCCAAACGGCCCGTTCGTCTAGGGGTTAGGACGCCAGGTTTTCATCCTGGTAGCAGGGGTTCAAATCCCCTACGGGCTACATCAAAAAGGCACCAGGAACGGGTGCCTTTTTTTATGCCCTAGAATCGTCAATTCTCGTTGTTTTCGAAGCGCAAGCGTCAGCGGGGAAGCCATGCCTACGGTTCCCCTGGTTGGATGAATCGAATGCAGGGTTCATTGTTTCAAAGTGCATTGTTTTGTGGTGTTTTTTATTCAACTTGCGATTCTATAAGAAAATGACGGTATATGGCTGCGATTTTTATTTCACGGGTGCGCAAGCCGTTCTGGACTGCGTTGGTTGTGGTGTTCACGCTGAATTCGTGCGAAACCCCATTAACTCGTCCGCAGCCGAAATTTGAAGTCGTTGAAGACATCACCGTTCAAACAGAGGGTCTCCTGGACCTGGGACTGGAGGTGAGGGCAAAGATTCACAATTATGGTGCATCGGGTTCCCAGAAAATCAAGTTCACGGGGTACACCGGATATTTTGTTCGGAAGTCGAACAAGGGAAATGTTCCTACTTGGAATGAGGAATTCTCGCACGTGGAAACCGTATTCTTGGAGGCCGGTCAAACCAAAGTTGTCGGACACGTTTTCAAGCAGATTGATCGCTTGGACGTGGGTTTGCGCGGCGGCGTGCAGATTCTAAGGTAGCAGGCGTGGAAGCCTAGTCAGCAGTCACGGACTTGCGTTTGAAAAGACCCGTGGAGGGCGCCGATCCTGTGAAGTGGTTCATGGGGCGTGTTCGTGCAGTTGGTCAGGCGGGTTGGACGGACTGCATGTGGGGGAGTAGCGCGTCCACGACGCGGGCAAACCGGACTTTGCTCCATTCGTTGATCGGGAAGCCTTCCACTCCTAAGCCCGCGTTGACCACTTGGCGGGACCAAAAGAACTGGTCGGCGATGTGCGGGATGATGGCCTGAGGGAGGCCGCAGCGGAGCGCGCTGTGCGTGGTTCCCGATCCGCCGTGGTGGATGGCTGCTTGGATGCGGGGGAACAACCCGTCGAAGGGCACGTCGTCCACGGCGAGCACATGGCTGGGGAGGGATGCAGGTGGCTCGATGCCGCCCCAGGACCGATTGAGGAGGACAGCAAGGCCGGCCGCTTGGGCCACTTCGATGATGTCGGTGGCGACGCGTTGGGGATGGGCATTCACCATGCTGCCAAAGCCCACGTACAGGATGGAGTCATGTTGCTCCAAAAACGCCTCCACTTCCGGCTTGAGGCCTTTACCTTGCAACTTGTCCCGCTCGCGAAACCTCGTAATGGCCGCCTGCGCAGGCCAATCCGCGGGCCGGGGAAACAAACGCTCATCGAACGCGTATTCCACCTCGACTTCATCCGCGAAGAAGCGAGCGAGGCGGCGATGGCTCACGGACCAGCCTTGCTTGCGGATGAACGACCGACCGTAGCCCAAGATGCTCTGCCGAATCAGCGCCCAATTCGCCAACGTGTAGGTGAATCGGTTCCACCAGGCTCCGCGCGGCTTCCCGAATGCGATGTGCGGGTAAACGCCGGTCGGGTGGATGAGGCAGGGCATCGGGCTCAGGATTCGGGCTTTTCCTCCCGTTTGGATGGCCCAAAGCACCGGGTAGATGCACTTGATGTGGAAGACGATTTCGTCGGGGCGGAATCGGGCGACGGCTTCGGCTTGATCGCGGATGACCTGCTGTTGCAGGGGTTTCGTTTTCGGGATCAACCGGAGCACGTTCAACAGGCGGGACCAAACGCTGCCCACTTGCCCGATGATTTGGCGCACCTCAGGCGCATCGAGCAGTTCGAGAAACGCCGCATCTTCCGGATGGAACTGGTCGGAAACTTCCCGCACAAGGGTCTCGAACTGAGCAGGCATGCAACACCCCACCACGTGCCCTTCGGCCTTGAGTTCTGCTCCGAGCGCGAGGAACGGCTCCATGTCCCCTCGGCTCCCCAATGACATCAACAGGATCCGCATGTCGGTAAGGTAGGGTGCATCGCAAGTCCCGGCCATACCTTTGAACCCAAAACCCGTTCCATGATGCGAATCCTCTTGTGCCTGCTCGCATGGCCGGCGCTGGGATGCGAAAGCGCCCCTTCCTCTGCGGACTCAGTGGCCACTGATGGGGCTCCGACGCCGTTTGATGCCGCCGCCCAACTTCAGGTAGCCGAATACCCATTGGGGCCGATTGAAGATGCTGACGGCAACCTGTGGATCGGTTCCGTAGCGAGCGGTGCCATGCGGTGGGACGGGATGTCGTTGCGCTCCTTCCATGCAGCAGATGGCTTGGTGGGCGATCGCGTGACCGGCTTGACGCTCGATCCAGAGGGCGTGTTGTGGTTCGTGTCAGCAGAGGAGGACATGGGCGGGGCGTCTGCGCTGATGAAGTGGGACGGGACGGCATTGCGCAGGGCCGAGCATCCCGTCGGCTTCCCGCCCAATCCTGTCGGTCCGTTTTTCGACGCCCGTGGCGCCCTTTGGGTCCAATCGAACGGCCAGTTCCACCGCGAAGTAAACGGAGCGTTCGAACCGTTTCCGTTGCCTGAAATCAGCCTGCCGCGTACGAACCGCACCGGCTACGAGCCCATGAACCTGTGCGAAACACGGGGCGGCGACCTGTGGTTTGGCACGTCCGATCAAGGCGCTTACCGCTGGGACGGCGAGGCGTTCCATCAGCTCACCACGGCGGACGGGCTGCCCACGAACAACGTGCGGGTGCACCTCGAAGACAGCGAAGGCAACCTGTGGCTCAGCTGCTTCCATTGGCACCTCAATCCGCAGGAAAAGTGCGGTGCGCTGTGCCGGTGGGACGGCGAAACGGTCACCACGTTCCCCGAAGTTCCGGGCTTAACGGGGAACGAAATCTATTCCGTCTACGAAGACCGCGACGGGAACGTGTGGATCGGGGCCACGTTTGAATGCATCTACCGGTACGACGGCGCAACGTTCCACGCATTCACGCGCACCGAACCCGAGCTCCCCGACTTTCACTTCGGCTGCAATTCAATCTACCAAGATCGGGCGGGGCGGATGTGGTTCGGGCTGACGGGCGGTCTGTATCGGCTGGACGGGGAGGTCCTGGTGAACGTGCGGCGCGGTGGGCCTTGGAATTGAGGTTATCTTGTCCGCATGAAACCATCGAGAACCGCCTTGATTCTCGGGCTGTTGGGATGCGCGTTGCTCCTGACCGGCCTCGCCTTCAAATTGAATCACCTCATGGGTGCTGAAACGGCATTCAATGCCGGGGTGGCCTTGGTCGTGATCGGACTGGTTGCCTGGGTGATCCAGCTCGTTCGCGGGAAATGACCTCAGCCTTTGATGAACTTCAAGGTCGCGTCGAGTGCGTTGGGCCGGCTGAGCCGTAGGGTGTAGAAACCGGCCTGCAAGTGGGCGAGGTGGAGGGCCGTGGGGCCGGTGCCTCGTTGGCGGTGGACCACTTTTCCGTCGATGCTGCGGACTTCGATTTCCCAGTTGTCCGTGGGTTGAAGCCCCGCGATTTGGGCCAAATCCTCCACCGGGTTGGGAAACAAGTTCAGGGAAACCCCTTCCGCATCGTCCACGGGCGACGTCGCACAAATTTCAACCCCGTAGGTGCTGGGCGGTGCCTCCGATGTGCCCGTTTCGTCCACCACGACGTTCCCCTCGGGGTCGCGCACCACGTACCCGCAAAGCTCCGCGAAGACCACAGGCGAGTTCACCACGAAATTCACTTCGCCTTCCTCCACCGCCACGAGCACCCGCCGCTCCGAGAACGGGAGGTAGTCCGCGAACCCGTCGCCATCGAAGTCGGGGTTGAAGAAGACGTTGGCTTCCAACTCCGTCCCGGAATAGACCGCCAGGTTGCCTCCGTACCAACCGTCGTTCGACTGGTCCGTGAACGCGATTTCGACCAACCCGCAGCTCGGCGCTTCGCCGCATGGCTTCAGGCCGTAGACGCTTCGAGGAGGCGTGGTCAGGCCATTGAAGTTCACCGAACCCGCCGAGCTGAAGAGCAGGTCGCCGCTGCCATTGACCACGTCGTAACCGTAGGCGCCCGTCTCACCTCCGAAAATGAACACGAAGTCGAGGCGCGTGTTTTCGTCCACGGGAATGGAGAAGGACTCCGGTTCGTTCGTGGTCTTCGTCTCGGAGGCGATGAGGTTGCCGTCCGCGAACACGCTTAGGATGGAGCCGCCCCAACCTGTTCCCCAATCGGCGTCCGAAAACAGGTTGACGGTCCAGCTGCCGCACGTGCCTTCGGACGGAGGAAATGCGAACGGCATGACTTCGCCAAGGGCGTGTACGACGCCGTTGTAGGCGAGGATGTCAGGGGTGCTGACCGCGGCCGTGTTCGCCGCGATGCCTTCCGCGTCGACCGCAATGTTGACGGGGGTGTTGTTGTAGGAAATGAGGGTTTGGCCATTGAACAAATCTCCGCTGGTATACTCAGCTTCCACCAAATGTGCATAAACGATGTCGTCCATGAACTGTGAACTCAGGAGCGCTTCCACGCTCGCAAAACCGTTTTCCTCAGCGAACGCGATGAAGGCGTAGTCCGTCGGGGCGAAGACCGTGAACGGCCCTTCGGCGGGCTCGTTGTCGTTCAGGATGGGTTGGCCGCGCAGGGCTGCGTCGAGCCCTTCGTTGAGGAGCGCCTGCTCGAAGATGGTGTGGTCGGGGCTTTGCACGATGGCGTCCCACGTCGTCGCGCTGGGGTAGCCCGGGGGCGCGAGAATCTTGTCGACGAGGTGCAGCACGCCGTTGAATGCAGTGAGGTCCGTGGTGAGGATTTGCGCGTCGTTGACTGAGGCGCCGCCATCGGTGAGGGTGATGGTCAGGTTTTGGCCTTCCACCGTGGGCAGCACCATGCCATCTTCGAGGTCCGAGGCCAAAACCACCCCGGGCACGATGTGATAGCGCAACGCCGCCGGCATGTCGTAAAACGCGGCCAGGTCGAACTGGCCCAGGTTCATCAGGTCCATCAGCTCGTCCACCGCGTCATCCACCGGAACGAACACCGTAAACGGCTCATTTCCATCCAAATCGACGTCGCCCAGCCACCCCGGATTCTCCGACCCTTGCAAAAAGCTCGAACTGAAATACGCCGTGAACACGTAACTCGATAGGAACGCGTCCAACGCCTCCAGCTCGCCACCGCCCCAAAATTCGAACAACCGATCCGTCAACGTCACCGCATCCACCACGATGGTCCCGGTCATGCCCAACTCGGGCTGCACCCCGATGGACGACTCGTACGTGTACGTGCCGGGGGTGTCGAACACCACCGTGCCCATGCACACGCCCTCGATGTCGCCCTCCACTTCATCGAGGAAAAACGGCACCGGGTTCGTGGCCGCCGTGCCGTCCACGTTGTGGATCCCATCCGCGTTGACGAACGCCACGGTGTCCCCCACGTTCACGGTGAGGAAATCCGGTGTGAAGAGGTAATCCGTGAGGTAAACGGTCGAAGTCGCCTCGCATTGCGCCGAGGTGGAAAGCGGGAGAAAAGCGGAAAGGGCGAAAAAGAGTGCAGAATTTCGAAGCATCAGTTCGGGTGGATTCGTGGTGTGTCCGTGACGTTGAGAAAACAATTCACGATGAAATGAGTTCAATGGTTATCCTTGTGCATGAAGCGATCTCAATTCCTTTCGGCCGTGGGCGGTGCCACGATGCTGCCGCTGCAGGCGTTTGCCCGTTCAACAGCTGGCGGCAGAGCGAGCAACTGCGTGCTGATTCCGAGCGAAACCGCCGGTCCGTTTCCGCTCGACCTCACGGACAACACGTACTACTTTCGGCAGGACATTCGGGAGGATCGGACGGGCGTGCCGCTGCGCCAAAAGGTCCGGGTCGTGGGGGCGGACAACTGCGAGCCGATGGTGGGGGTGCGGGTGAATGTTTGGCATTGCGATGCGAATGGAAATTACTCGGGGTACGGCACGCAGGCGGGTTTGACCCATTGCAGAGGCTACCAAATCACGGACGAAAACGGCGAATGCGAGTTCCTCACCATCGTGCCCGGCTGGTACCCCGGGCGCGTGACCCACGTGCATTTCCAAGTCCATGTCAGCAGCGCGTACAGCGCCGTTTCCCAGTGGACCTGGCCGCATGACGCGATCGTCCAAGCCCATCTCGATCACGCCGCGTTGTATCCCTCGGGTCCGGATCCGATTACGGCCGACCAGGACGGGGTGTTTGCGGATGGCTATGCGTTGCAAGTGGCGAGCCTCGAATGGGACGGTGCCGCTGGGGAATACGTGAGCACCTTCGAAGCGACCGTGGAAGGGGAGGGGCTCGTGGGCGTCGGCTACGAGGAGGCCCAAACTGCACTTCTCATGGACCTACACCCGAACGCCCCCAACCCGTGCACCGACCGCACCGCCTTCCCATTTACGCTTTGGCATCCCGCGGAGGTGAGCTGGCGCGTATTCGATCTTCAAGGGAGGTGTGTTCATCAAGCACCATGGTACCCGTTTGTTGTGGGGAATCACCGCATTGAACTCGACTGTGCACGTTTGGGTTTGGGCAGAGGGGGGTACGTTCTGCAGGTGTCGGCGGTGTCGCGCGGCGCGGTCAGGAACGCCGTTCAGCGCTTTGCGGTGGCGTGACGTTGACATGCAGCCGGCTGTTTTTCAGTGAGAAAGCCACTTGTTAACGTAGGCTTAACATACGGAGGGCCAAGGTCATTGTGCATGGGAACGTACACCCTGAAGTTTGCAAACCAACCCAAACCAAATCCCATGAGTCCACACGCTCTGCAACTCCGGTTTGTCGGGACCTTTCTGGTCCTCTCATGCCTGTCTTTTTTCTCCCTGAAGGCCTCGGGCCAAACTTCAGACGACCTGGCTAACCTGATTGCGTCCCTCCAAACGGAATGCGCGGACGACACCGTTGGTGTGGACGATTCGTGCATTTGGTTGGATGTGGCGCTTTCATGCCAAGCAGGAGATTCTGCATCCTGCGCCTCGCTCTGGGCGGTCGCTTGGGATGAATTGAGCGATTCCACAGACGTGGATGCCAACGGCGGTGACGGCGTTGCAGGCGATGATTCGGACGACGCCTACTCCGATGACGATTTGCAAAGCGATTGGACATTGGAAGAAGCGCTCGCTTGGCTTCAGTTGGAATGCGCTGAAGATTCCACGGGATTGGATGCAGCATGTGACCTGGCAGTTCTTGCTGAATCCTGTTTGGCGGGCGACAGCACCGCGTGCGTTGACTATGACATTGCGCTTGCAGGCTACGATCATGACGACGACGAGTCGGACGATGACGACGAGTCGGATGACGACGACGAGTCGGACGATGACGAATCGGACAATGATGACGAATCGGACGATGATGACGAATCGGACGATGACGACGAGTCAGACGATGACGACGAGTCGGATGATGATGACGAGTCGGACGACGACCTCCAAGATGACTGGACCCTTGAGGAAACCCTCGCGTGGCTTCAGTTGGAATGCGCGGAGGATTCAACCGGTTTGGATGCTGCCTGTGATTTGGCCACGCTGGCTGAGACTTGTTTGGCAGGGGACAGCGCCGCGTGCGTCGATTACGAGGCTGGCTTCGCGGCTTATGCCAGTGACGACTATGACGACGATGGGGATGACGATGGGTATGACGATGGGGATGACGACGGCGATGACGACGGCATGGAAGAGGACGATGACAACGATTTGGACGACGACGGTTTGTCCGATGATGACGAGGTGTTGTACGCTACCGATGCCAACAATTCCGATACCGACGGCGACGGGTTGAGCGATGGCGATGAAGTCAACAAGTTCAACTTGTCACCGATTTCGTCAGACACCGATGGCAACGGAATTATGGATCCAGTTGATTTGGCCTACGCCTTGTTGGCCCAAGTGAATCCGTGCCCGAGTGACATCAACCGCGATGGCATGGTTTCCATTGCCGACATGTTGTTGTTCTTGGTGGATTTCGGAGTGGCTTGCCCAGCTCCCACCGGTCTCTGACCTTACGGTTTGAAATGAAAAAGGCACGCTGTGAGGCGTGCCTTTTTTGTTGTTTCGATGCGGGGTTCAGTTTGCCTTTTGAAGGTTGAAACCGACTGAGAGGTTCAGGCGGTAGCCCGTGTTGCGAAGGGCGATGGCTTGAAAGTCTTCGTGTGCACCCATCAAGTCGGACATTCCGGAGTTGCGCGGGCCTTGTTTGTCCGGAACCAATGCGATGTTGATGGGCAAATTCAAATCGCCCTTCGTGTAGTTGTATCCGAGCGCAAAGACGAAGCCCAAACCCGTTAAGGAAAGCGACGGCCCCGTGGCGAACTCGAAGCCACTTTGCGAACGGATTCCCACCAAGCTGGAAAAAGATGGCAGGAACATCCCTTTTTCCATGCCGCCGATGAGCGCAATCCATTCGACCAAGCCAACAACGGGGCCGCCCGTGTCCGCAAAGCGCGATTCCCATTGCCAACCGTACTGTGTGGTGTAAGTGAAAGGCAAGGCGCCGAATTCCGAATGCTCGAGGGAGTCCATCTGATGCACGCGGTTGAGGTACTGCGCGGTGCTGCCCTCCGATAAATAGGTGAACCCGAAGCGCGGACCGGACATTTGATTGACGGTGGAGTGATCGGGGACGTTGTTGAATCCCCAACGCTCGTTTTCGGCTTGACTCAATGCAATGGAATAAGCCCCTAGCAAGACAAGAACTAGATGGAATTTTTTCATCTTAACTTATTTGATTTCATATGAATACACGTGCCGAAGGTAGGTTAAATCCCCCACGGGCATCACCGAGCAGGTGCCCCGAAGCAGGATGCTCCATCGATCGATGTTTCCTAAGGGGCCTGTTACGCAGGCAGTAAAAAGTCAAAACGTACCTTCGTTTCCATGAATAAGATCCGAACCCAACGCGCGTGTGTTGCATTGATTTTGGTCGGTTTGGCGCTTGCGTTGGCGGGCGTTGCGTTCAAGTTGAATCGGTTGATGGGGGTGGAGCAGCTGTTTAATGTGGGAGTTGGCGTGCTCGTGCTGGGGCTGCTTTTCTGGGCAGCATTCCTTCTCCTCGGTTCCTTTTCAAATGCCCAAAACCCAGGGCGATGAGGTGGGTGCTGTGCGCTTTTTGGGTCCACATCACCGCAGGGTGGGCAGCGGGACAGGGCTACGTTTCGTACTTCACGGGCAACCCATCCGATGCCGTGACGGCTCCCCCCGGCGGCGTGTGCCTGATGGGCGGAGCCAGTGAAGACGACCAGGCCATGACGTGGTTCCTCGAACGGGTCGACGGCGGCGACGTATTGGTCCTTCGCGCTTCGGGCAGTGACGGCTACAACAACTACCTGTTCAATGAGTTGGGGGTGGACCTCAATTCCGTCGAGACCTTGGTGTTTTCTGGCCAAGCAGCCGCCTACCTTCCAGAAGTGCACGAGCGCATTCAACGCGCGGAAGGCATTTGGTTCGCGGGCGGCGATCAATGGGATTACGTGCAGTTTTGGCGCGACACCCCGGTGGCCGATCTCATCAACGAGGGCATCGCGGAACGGAATGTGGTGGTCGGCGGCACCAGCGCGGGCATGGCCATCCTCGGCGGTCACTACTTCAGTGCAGCGAACGGCACGGTGACATCGGCCACCGCACTGAACGCGCCCTACGACGGGAACGTCACGGTGGATTCAGCGGCGTTCTTGCACGTTCCGTTCCTAGAGGAGGTGGTCACGGACACGCATTACGATTCCCCGGACCGGAAGGGAAGGCACGTGGTGTTTTTGGCGCGCACGCACACGGATTACGGAGCCCTGGCGCGCGGCATTGCGTGCGATGAATACACAGCGGTTTGCGTCGATGAGACGGGATGGGCTCGGGTGTTTGGGGAGCATCCTACCTACGATGACAACGCCTACTTTTTGGCGCCCAATTGCGAAGTGTCGCCCGCCGTGCCGGAAGCCTGCACGCCCGGAGCCCCCCTCGATTGGAACTTGGCGGGACAAGCCGTCGCAGTGTATCACGTGAAGGGCACACCGGACGGGGCGAATGGTTTCGACTTGAACGACTGGCAATCGGGAATCGGCGGAAACTGGATGCGCTGGTGGGCGGAAAGCGGGAGCTTGTTCGAAGCGGAAGCCGATGCCCCCGATTGCACCTCTGCCATGCGCCCTTCCGTCCACGGCGAGTGGATGGCTTACCCGAATCCGGCTTCGGACCGATTCAAGGTGGTGTCTGGGGCGGGCGCGCACGTGGGGGAAGTGTGGGTGGTGGATGGCCGCGGGGCGGTGCATCGGTTGAATGCGTCGGCGCTCGGGGAGGTGGACGCTGCCGGTTTGGCGAATGGCCTGTACCACTGGTTCCTGCCCGGATTTCCCGGGTTGGGCGGTCGTGTGGTCATTCGGCACTGAGATTTTTTGGTGAAAGGCCAAATCGCGGCCTTTCCTGAACACATGAAGCATCGGAATTTTGCATTCGCGGCACTGGGGATGACCTTCCCGGGCCTTTCACAGGGTGATTTTGATTTGGAATCGGCGCTTGCCGAATGCGTGGATGCCGAAGGCCGTTCCGTTTGGCTATGGACTCACCAATGGCGAGGAAGTCCCCCTGTTTGGCACCAACCCGATGCGGATGGCAACGGTCGGCCAGACGCGGTGGATTTGGCCCTCGCCTTGATGAGCCAAACCCCATCGTGCCCTTCCGACATCAACCACGACGGGGTGGTCAGCGTGGGGGACATGCTCGTCCTGCTGAGCGATTTCTCGGAACGCCGTCCCAATTGAGCGCACAACGGCGGGCCTGTTCCGTTGTCTGCCAAGCGGATGCGCCCGGTTCAGAAATGTGATTGATGCAGTCAATGAGCAATCGACGTTTTGGATGAACTCAATCCCGCACGCATCGTCAGCCAGCGGTAAATTTGCCGCCGGCCAACGCGCCATGAACCGCGCCGAGCGGGAATTGTTTTACCCCTTAAATCTTTTGCCATGAAACTGCCCGATCTCATTCAAGAAATCAAGACCAAACCCCGTCTCTTCATTCGATTTCACGCCTCCTGGTGTGGGGTGTGCAAGCTGCTCGCTCCTCACGTAAACGGCTTGAAGGCGGACGAGGCTTACGGAGACGTGACCTTCATCGACGTGGATGTGGAAGAATTCATGGACGTCAAGGAGGCCTTCAAAATCAACGACCTCCCGTACTTCGCCGGATTCAAAGGTGGCCAACTCGTCGAGGAGTTTTCGACGGCAAAGAAGGACCGCGTGACGGAACTTGCAAACTCGGTGGCGTCATGAATGCAGGAGCCATCCGGAAGTTGATTGCGGAATACGACGTGGCGGGGTTGGATGCCTTGGAGCAGGAGGTGTACGCCTCCATGGACGATGAGGCCAATGACGTAGCGGAATTGGGCGATCGGTTAACGAACATTTTGGGCGCGAAGCGGATTTTGGCCCAAGCGGAACAGGAGGGCATCGAGCCGAAGGAGGCGCTGCGGAACTTTTTCAAAGACGTTCGCAACATCATCGGTTGAGGCGCTCACCCGCGGTCATCCGCATGGGGCCGTGGGCGTCGAACATGTCTGAACGAACAACGGGGTGGGCGCGGTTGAATGAGGCGGTTTGCCGATCCAAGCCGGGACGACAGCCGTTCCTTCGGAGCCATGCGAGCCCTGCGGCGTGAATGGTGCAATCCGACGTACATTCACGGCAATGAAGTACTTGCTCCGGGGCCTCCTCGTGGCCGCATTGGCTGGAATGGCTTGGTTGGTGGTGCAGTATAGCAGCCTCCAGCCGGATTACGAATTTTCCGTGGAAGCGCCGTCGATCAGCGCCCCGGTCGAGGTGCTGTTTGATGACCACGGTGTTCCGCACATTTACGCGGATCGGGAAGCGGATGCGGTGTTTGCATTGGGGTACGTCCACGCGTCGGAACGGCTTTGGCAAATGGACTTGCTGCGCCGAGCCGGAGCGGGCGAGTTGTCGGCGTTGCTGGGAGCGGACTTGGTTGAAAATGACCGCTACCTGCGCACCTTGGGCATGCGTGAGGTGGCGGTGAAGGAGGCAGCCCGCTTCGATGCAGAGGCACCCGATTCATTGAAGGCGGTCCTGGAGGCCTACTTGGAAGGCGTGAATGCGTTCGTGGAGTCGGGAGCGCGGCCGCTGGAGTATCGCTTGTTGGGCGCGCAGCCCGAGCCGTTTTCGCCCCGAGATGTTTACTGCGCCGCGGGATTCATGGCGTATTCGTTCGCGATTCACTTGAAGACGGAGCCGGTGTTGGACTGGATGAAGCACCACCTCGATTCGGCTCGCTATTCCCTGTTGGCGGTGGACCAAACCGGATTCACGCGCATCCCCACCGCCGCTCCTTCCGACCTCAGTCGCTTGGCCGGGCGCGTCAGCCGCTTGGACGCCCTTCGGCCGGTTCCGCAGTGGCTCGGTTCGAACGCTTGGGTGCTGAGCGGGGAGCGGACGGCGTCGGGGGAGGTGCTGTTTTGCAACGATGCGCACATGGCGTTTGCCCAGCCTTCGGTTTGGTATGAAGCCCACCTCGTGACCCCCACGCTCGAATACTACGGCAACCACCTCGCGGGCATTCCCTTTCCGGTCATCGGCCACACCCGCGATCACGCGTGGGGCATCACCATGTTCGTCAACGACGACATCGACCTCTACCGCGAGCGCATCGACGGCGACCGCTACCTGCACGGCGGCGAATGGCGCGACCTCGCGATCACCCAAGAAACCATCGACGTGGCCGGGGGCGAACCCGTGACCTTTGAAGTCCGGAAGACCCACCACGGCCCGCTCATCGAGGACAGCCTGTCTATGTGGTGGGCGTACACGCAATACCCCGAAAACCGCATTCCCGAAGCGTTTTACGGATTTTCGCGCGGACGCGGCATCGACGATTTTGCCCACCACGCCTCGCTCCTCCACGCCCCAGGGGTGAACATGATGTACGGCGACGCCGAGGGCAACATCGGTTGGTGGGCCAGTGCGAAACTCCCCATCCGCCCCGATCACGTCGACACGAAAACGGCCATCGACGGGACGGATCCCACGAACGATCCTTCCGGTTGGCACCCGTTTGACCGCAATCCCCAAACCGTCAATCCGTCCCGCGGATTCGTCTACTCGGCAAACAACGCGCCCGAGCCCCGCGATTCCATGCGCTACCCGGGCCATTACTATTCCGGGAACACCCGGGCTGCGGCCATCTTCGAAGCGTTGTCCGCGCCGAAAAACGACTGGACGGTCGTCGACGCCCAGCGCATTCAACTCGATGACCGGTCGCCCGTGTATGCGGAGAACGCCCGGCGGATGGTGGAGATGGCGCTGGAGGTGGGCGAGGAGGTGGAGCCGTTTCTCATCGGATGGAACGGCGAGCACGGGCTTGAAGACGTGGCGCCCACGCTGTATTATCGGTGGATGTACCGCATCATCGAAGGCGCCATGGCCGATGAATTCGAGGATGCGGAGCGGTTTGAGGCGTGGCACCGGACCATCGTGAGTGAGAACACGTTCCCGCGGTTGCTTCGGGCTTCGGATTCTCCGTGGTGGGACGATGTGCGGACGCCCGAGAGGGAAGGCGCTTCCACGGTGGTGGCGGCAGCTTTGCGTGCTGCGCGAGCGGACCTGACGGCGGCATTGGGAGCGGATGCGGCCGCGTGGCATTATGGCAAGTTGCACACCGTTACGCACCGCCACGCCATGGCCGATGTGCCGGTCGTGGGGGAGTGGCTGAGTGTCGGTCCCTTCGAGTTGCCTGCTGCAAAGGATGCCCTGAACAAATACGAATTCAAGCTGAAGCGCGACGTGGATTACGGCGTGTTCTCGGGTCCTTCCATGCGCATCGGCATCGACTTTGCCGACGTGGCGGGAGCGGAGAGCGTCTTACCTACCGGCCAATCCGGCAATGTGTTCAGTCCGTTCTACGCTGATCAAGCGCCCCTTTACCACAATGGGCTGTTCCGCAAGCAGCGGATGGACCGGGCGGACATTGAAGCGCACACGACGGCTGCTGCGCGCATCGCACCCAACTGAGCTCGGTGTTCAGTCGAACCGGATGCTCGCGACTTCGAGTTGGAAGGGTTGGGCCGTTCCGTCGTATTTCATGAGGCCAACGCGCAGCACGTTGCTCAGCGATGGGGTGAATCCGGTATCGCCGATGAAGGCTTGGCTCCAGCGGAAGTCCTCGAGGGGAAGGGTGATCTCCGACCATTCGCTATCCGGTTCGAGGGTCGCAAACGCATAAGGCAAGTACCAAGTTCGGGAGGTTTCCAAGGTGAGCTTGAACGGCCCTCCGGTTCCTCGGCAAGTGATGGTGATGGACTTCAGGTCGCTGAAATCCGAGCTGCCCCAAGGCGACCGGACGGAACTGAATCCCCCGTTGTTTTCGAGTCGCGTGGCCCCGGACCAACTCATCCCCGCATCGGACCACGTGATCGCCCCTGAAGAGCGCCCGCCCATGACGTTGTCGTTGAGGGGGCGCCAGGTTTGGCCTTCCACCAACCTGAAGTCAATCGACGCCGGCTTGGGTCCCAAAGAAAAGGGCCAAAGGCACGCCCACAGCGCGAAGAAAGAAGTCGTCATCATGGTGCACAAACAGCTCCAAGCCGTTCGGGGTTCACGTGCATCACCGCACCCCGTTGCCGAACCGTTCGCAGGTGAATTTCCCTTCAAAAAAACGGAAGCCACGAATCTCCCCGAGCTCATCGACCGAATCAAGACGCAGCCGCACCTGCAAGGACGCCTGCAACATCATCGGCTGAGGCCTCAAAGCCACGTCAGAAAAAGGAGGATGTCCTCAACGTTGACGACTCCGTCGTCGTTGAAGTCGCCACCGGGGCAGTTCGTGCATCCGAATTGTTCTAGGAGTTCCAAGAAATCGGACAACCCGATTGCCCCGTCTCCATCGAAATCCCCCTCGGTAAAGCAGGGCCCCGAAGGAAACGTGGCCGCGGGATTGAAGTTCGCCGCTTCGGCGTCCATGCAGCCGAGTACCGCGAGGTTGTCCGTTCCGAAGGTCAGCCCTTCGACGCGCTCGATCTCGTGGTCTCCATTCGCGTACGATTCGAGCAGCAGGTTCATCGATCCCGAGAGGAACGTCCCGCCCACCGGAGTGAACTGCCCGATGAGGATGAGGCCATCTTCGGCTTGGGGCGAGTCGATACTGGACCAGTTGAACCAAACTCCCCCGATCGAATCGGACCAGCCGATGGTGGACAAGTCAGCGGACAGTGGGGCGGTCATTGCCGCCATGGAAAGGACATCGGCGGTTCCCGGCTCTTCCCCCAGCGTCAACCACGTGTTGTATTCCATCGCCGGCGCGAACCCGTAGAACAGGGGATTCACGTCGCTCGCCAACACCGAATCATCTAGCCCTTCCGATCCGAACCCAAAGAACACCCCATCCGTCGACACGCTCATCGGAGCCGAATCCGTCCCGAATCCGCCGAGGATGCGATCGGAAGGATCGGCCACGTGCGCATAGAGCCGATACGTCGTCGTTCCAGCGGGCAGCACATCGCTCAACGACGCGAGGTCCTCAGAAGCGGTTGCCCACTCGACCAGCACCAAGCCCAACAGGTGAGGCGTGGCCGTCGTGTCGTGCCACGCCACCGGGCAGCTGTGCCCGAAGTAGGGGGTGAAGCTCAGCACATCGTCCGCATCGACCCACCCGTCCCCACCCAGGTCGAGCTCCCCTTCGGTTCCAAATTGACCCAAGACGTAAAGCCAGGTGTTGGCGCCCAAGAAGCCATCGCCATTGTGGTCAAACCACTCGCACGGGGTTTGGGCAACGGCAGCGCTCGACCCCCACAGTCCCGCCACCAGCAGGATGGGAAAGCTTGTTCTGTATAACATGCTCATAAGGTAGGTCAAATCAGCGAGCCACGAACATGCGGCGGGCCTGGAGCGGTTCTCCGGCGCGGTTCAAGATTTGGACCACGTACATCCCCGGCTGCAGCGCTGCGAGGTTCAGCACCAGCTGCGGAGAAGTGATTTGCTGGAGGTGAACGGTTTGGCCGGCCAAATTCCGAATCACCAACTGCCCTGAAGCGGGCAACCCCGCCAAGGTCAAGCGATCGCTCGCCGGCTGCGGGTAGAGCTCAAGCGCCGCGGGATCCAAGGCCGTCATTCCCGTGGTTTCGCTGACGTCCTGCCCCACGCTGCCCCCCAATGTCCAAGCGCCCACGAACGTCCCCGGGATCACTTCCGTTTCGACCCAAACCAAGTAGTCCTCAATCCAGCACGCCACCGGGTTCCCATTGAGCACCGCGGAATCGTTCGTCAACAGCACCGAAACGAAAATCGTGTCCGTCAACGGCACCGAGTGGTTGAAGGAAACGAAGTTCTCGTTCACCAACGTTTCTTCGTGGATCACGTAGCCCTCGGAGTCCGTGAACAGCCATTCCATGGTGTTCTCGCTCGGCGGCGAGGTCAAATAGCCTCCCGGGTGATAGAGGCTGATGTCGTTTTCCTGAGATCCCACGTTGACGACGAGTCCCATGAGGACGCAATCCACCGATGTGGTGACTTGGGCCGCGGCCGAATGAACCATTCCGAATAGGGCAACGCCCGTTGCGAGCGTTGCACGTTGAGCAAAGGATTGAAGGGGGTTTTTCATGGTCGCAAGGTGGGGATGGAACGGGAGTTGAGCAGCACGCCTAGGGGTGAAAAGGGCGCACCCGTTCGCGTGAACGTTGGGCGCGATGCCGTTCATGCACTTTGAAAACCAGCACGTTCCCCAGAATCCGAAGCGGACAACGTCATGGCGGCGCGCAACAAGGCGATTTTCTTGTACTTCGTCTCCGTCACTTCAAAGTACTGGTACATCCTCCGCAAGGACGAGCCGATGCCGTCGACGCTCATGCAGGCCCGCTCGGCGATGACTGCGTTCGTTACCGTCGGATCTTCGAGCAGGATGTTCAACACCTTCCAGTCCGTGGGGTTCAATGCGCGCCCCAACCGCTGTTCGATGTGTTCTCGGTCCAAACCGCCCGCCTCCGGATTCGCCAAGTCGGCCTGCTTCAACGCAGATTTCAGCGAATCAATTTCGTGCAGCAGCGCCTGCCGCCGCAACCGCTGGTCGGCCCGAAAACGAACGAAGTAGGCAATGAGCAGCGAAATCGCCGCACCAAACCCGATCACCAAGCCCAAAACGAGGCGCAGTTGCTGAATGCGCAGTCGGTCCTGCTCCCGGCGCCCCTCCATCCGCACGACGTGCAGTTGGTGCTCCACATCCTTTTCGTAGGCAACGCGTGCTACGATGTGGCTGTTCTTCAAGGCGAGGACGCTGTCCCGAAAAGCCTGGTGTTGCTCAAGCATGTACAGCGCAGAGGCATGTTGACCCAGAGCTTTGTGCGCTTCGTAAAGCGCTTTGTACAGGGTTTGAAGGGGTGAAGGCTCAGTCAATTTGGGAAGCAGTGGTTTCCCCAAATCCAATGCGGATTGAGGACGCCCCGCGCGCAGCTCAACCTCCACCAACAGGACTTCGGTTTCGAACCCGGAGCGCTCCGCCCCAAGTTGCTCGTACAAAGCGATGCTTTCGAGGGCTCGGGATTCCGCCTGGCTCCATTCACCGGCGTCGAGGTGGACGCGCGCAAGGTTGGAAAGGCATTTGGCCTCGTGAAAGCCGGATTGGAATTTCCGATGCGACGCCAGCCCCAGCTCCAAGAAACGCTGGGCCAATTCGAGTTCCCCGAGTTCACGGTGGCACCAGCCCAGGTTCGTATACAACAGGCCCAGCTGGTATTCCGATTCCGGGCGTTCCCGCAATTCCGGCTCCAACGCCTCGTAATAGGACAGGGCGCGCGTGTCATCGTTCAGCAGCATGAACATCGATCCCAGCGCCATCCGGGTCGTGTGCTGGCCGGGCACGTGCCCCACGGCTTCGTAGCATCGCAGCGCGTTGGAAAACTGCTCCAAGGCGAGGATGTAATCGCCCATGGCGGCGTGGACGTTGCCTCGGTTTGCCGCCAGCGTCCCGAGTCGGAGGCTGTCCCCGAGCTGGATGAGGGGGGCTTCGGCTTCAGCGTAGGCGAGGAGCGCGGCTTGGTTTTGGCCTTGGTAGTTGAGCAATCCCCCTTTCCGGAGAAGGCTTTCAGCCCAAATCAAGGGCCGATCGGCCTCCTTGGCCATCCGCTGCAACCGCTCCAGCTCCACGAAAAACGTGTCGGGATGCACGGCATGAAATGCGCGATACCCCTCGTTGAGCGCATTCAGCCGCTCTTCAAAGCCGCGCCCCTCATCCCGCCAAACCCGCAACAAACTGTCCATGCGGTTCGCTCCCATCGCCGATGTGGCGAACAGCACGAACCCACCCATGACGAGCCGCGAAGCATTGAACATGGCGGTAAAGCTAAGGCATGACGCGGTGCCGACCCCGCCCCCTCAGTTCGCCGCCACCCAATCCGCCACGCGCCCCATGAGGTAATGCATTTCGTGCCCGATTTGGCGGCACGGGTCGTCGCCAGCTGCGGCGTCCAATGGCGTCCCATCACAGGCATGCGGCAGGACAAACCGCGCAGCCGCCCCGACCACAACGGGACACCCTTCGTCGGCGTCGCTGCACGTCGTCACGGCGGCGAAGCCCGTCGCGGGGTTGGCCGGGTCGGTGTACCGCTTGCTGAATCCGGGTGCGCCCGCGCCCTCGTCGCTCCACCGCACCCGGTACACAGGGTGCGCTCCGGTCCCTTCTTCCGCGATGACGAACCCCGCCCTGCGCAGCGCCGCCACGGTTTCGGCATGGAAGACCGTGGCCTCCGTTCCGCCGCTGTGCACATGGATTCCCTCCAAACCGAAATGAGCTGCCGCCGCAGTTGCCCACCACTGCGCCAGTTGACTGCTTCGGCTGTTGCGCGTGCCGATGAAGGTGAGGTCGACTGCTCCGCGGCCCAGCCATTCGTTCGCCGCCCATTCAGCCAGAGCGTCCAATTCGGCGCGCTGTTCGGGCTGGATGTTCAACGGGGTGGCGTCGAATGAAGCAAGCACCGCCGTCAACTGCGGATTGAGGGCGGGGACGGGGGCTTGGTGCGGCATGATTTGGTCCGTCCAAGCCGCTGCCAAAATCAGGGAAACCAACAAGAAGAATCGGATCTTGCCCATGCCGCCAAGGTGCGGCAGGCAGTTCAGCCGTTCATCACGAGGAGGTTAAGGAAAGGTGGTCAGTGGGTGACGCGGCGGGCAAGTTGATACCGCTTCGGTGTTACGCCCTCGCTTTGGCGGAAGGCCCGGATGAACGGGCTCGGGCCGCGAAAGCCCACTGCGTAGGCGACTTCGTTTACGGTGAGGGCTTCGTCGACGAGCAGCTTCCGGGCCGTTTCGAGGCGCGCGTGCTGCACGTATTCTGCCGGGGTCCAGCCGAACGCCTCCTTGAACTTCCGCTGGAAGTGCGGCCGGCTCATGCACGCGATGCCCGCGAGCGTCGTGCAGTCGAGCGGCTCGTGCAGGTGGTGATCGATGTAGTCCACGACGGCGCCGAGGGGATGGCGGCTGGCGAGCGAACCGTGCTCCTCCGCGAAGAGTTTGCGCGCGCCGGTTTGCATCAGACGCACGAGCAGCTCCTGCAGCGTCAGGGAAGCGAGGGCGTCCTTTTGGCGCCCCTGCTCGTACAGGCCCACGCGGATGATGCGCTGGATGACGTCGACCAGTTGCGCGTCCTGGTGGAGGTGGACCAAATCCCCACTCACTTGCCACGTCTCGTGCTCCCCCAACAAGGGAAACTGCTCGTTCAGCAAGTCCAGGGTCGAGTTGATGGCGTCCTTCGACATCGCCAGGGCGATGCACTGCGTGGGTTCTTCGGTCGTGGCGTCGGGGAAGTCGATGAGCATCGTCTCGTTCGGCCGCACCACCACCGATTCGCCGGGCAGGTAATCGAATGCATCGCGCCCGGGCAGGTGCATGACCTTCTTTCCGCGCAGCATGCTCGTCAGCAGCAGGTCACCGAACTCCAAGCGCACTTGGTCCGCGCGTTCGTGTGTTTCAAACACGTTGAGTTGGCACGTCTCCATGTCCACCACGCGCCGGTGTTCGACGAGGGTTTCCATGTGCTCCGGGGAGGAGAGGCCGACGGGGGTCAATTTGTGCTTCACGAGTCGAAAGATGAACCAAAATGTGTGCTCCGGACACGATTGAGCACAGGTTGCGCATTTTTTGAAACAAAATCGAAATTTTTTTCGGGGAAGGTGGGCGTGATTTGGCCTTGGCGATTGTGCCACAACCCATTACCAACTCACCTCCCCATGGAAGCTACCTTGGAACAACCCGCAACCATCGCGTTGCCAAAAGTGAAAGCCCGTTACGATCACTACATCGGCGGCGAATGGGTCGCCCCTTCGAGCGGCGCCTACTTTGAAAACATCAGCCCCATCACCGGCCAGGTTTGGTGCGAAGCGGCGCGCGGCAATGCGACCGACATCGAAAGGGCGCTCGATGCGGCGCACAAGGCGTTCCCGGCATGGAGCACGATGGCGGCGGCCTCCCGCTCGAACATCCTGCTGCGCATCGCGGATCGGATGGAAGAAAACCTGGACCTGCTCGCGGCCATCGAAGCCACCGACAACGGCAAGGGCATCCGCGAAACCACGGCGGCCGACCTTCCCCTCGCCATCGACCACTTCCGCTACTTCGCGGGCGTGTTGCGCTCGGAGGAGGGTTCGATTTCCGAGCACGACACCACGACCGTGAGCATCAACCTGCACGAGCCGCTCGGTGTGGTCGCCCAAATCATTCCGTGGAACTTCCCAATCTTGATGGCCGCATGGAAAATCGCCCCGGCGCTGGCCGCGGGTTGCTGCACCGTGGTGAAGCCAGCGGAACAAACGCCCACGAGCCTCATGGTCCTGATGGAGCTCATCGGCGACTTGCTGCCGGCGGGCGTGCTGAACGTGGTGACCGGCTTCGGCATTGAAGCGGGCAAGCCGCTGGCGACGAGCCCGCGTGTGGCGAAGGTGGCCTTCACGGGCGAAACCACGACCGGACGCCTCATCATGCAGTACGCCTCGGAAAACCTCGTGCCCGTCACGATGGAGCTCGGCGGCAAGAGCCCGAACATTTTCATGCCGAGCGTGATGGATGCGGACGATGCGTTTTTGGACAAATGCGTCGAAGGGGCGGTCATGTTCGCCTTGAACCAGGGGGAAGTGTGCACGTGCCCGTCGCGGATTTTGGTCCACGAGGACATTTACGAGCCCTTCATGGAACGGGTCATTGCGCGGACGAAAGCCATCAAAATGGGGCACCCGCTCGACGCCAGCACGATGATGGGGGCGCAGGCCTCGAACGACCAGTACGAGAAGATCCTGAACTACATCGAGATCGGCAAGGAGGAAGGCGCGGAAGTGCTGACTGGCGGCGCTCCGGCCCAGCTCGAAGGGGAACTCGACGGCGGGTACTACATCCAGCCCACCATCCTCAAGGGCCACAACAAGATGCGCGTGTTCCAGGAGGAGATTTTCGGGCCGGTGACGTGCGTGACCACGTTCAAGACGCTCGAGGAAGCCATTGAGATTGCGAACGACACGATGTACGGACTGGGTGCGGGCGTTTGGACGCGCGATGCCCACGAGCTGTACGTGTTGCCGCGGGCGATCGAGGCGGGGCGCGTGTGGGTGAACTGCTACCACGCTTACCCTGCGCATGCGCCGTTCGGGGGCTACAAGAAGAGTGGATTTGGCCGGGAGACGCACAAGATGATGCTCAACCACTACCGCCAAACCAAGAACATGCTCATCTCCTACAGCAAGGAGAAGCTCGGTTTCTTCTGATCAACGCGAACCTGCATGAGGGGGGCGGCGCTTCGGCTCGTCCCCCTTTTTTAACTTCAGCAACATGAATGACGTTGTGCAACGCCTGGCCTGGACGGAAGAGGCCGCAGAATGGATCGACCGGTTGGTCGCCGACCACGGTCCGCTCATGTTCCACCAATCCGGAGGGTGCTGCGACGGGAGCCAGCCGATGTGCTTCCCGCGCGGCGAATTCAAGGTCGGAGATTCGGACGTGTTGCTGGGCGAAGTCCACGGTGGCCACCCGTTTTACATGGCAAAGGACCAGTTCGAATACTGGAAGCACACGCGCCTTACCTTGGGCGTAACCCCCGGCCGCGGGTCGAGTTTCAGCATCGAAATTCCCTACGGCGTTCGTTTCATCATCCAATCTGCCCTGATCCATGAAGCTTGAATCGTTGAACGCGTATGAGAACGCCTACCGCCGGAGCGTGGAAGATCCGGAGGGGTTTTGGGCGGAGGTGGCCCGCGGGTTTGCTTGGCAGAAGCCGTTTACGGAGGTGTGCTCGTGGGATTTTGAGGGGCCGTCGGTGCGGTGGTTCGCGGATGGCGTGGTGAACATCACGGAGAATGTGCTGGATCGGCATTTGGCTTCGCGTGCAGGCCAAACCGCCATTCACTGGGAACCCAACGACCCCGCTTCTCCCCGCCGGTCCTTCACCTACCAGCAACTGCACGACGAGGTGTGCCGCGTGGCGAACGGGCTCAAAGCGCAGGGCTTCGGGCGGGGCGACCGCATCGTGCTGTACATGCCGATGGTGCCCGAACTCCTGTTCGCGGTGCTGGCGTGCGCGCGGCTCGGGGCGATTCACAGCGTGGTCTTCGCGGGCTTCAGCGCGCACGCGTTGGCGGACCGAATCAACGACGCCGGCGCCGTGGCGGTGCTGACGGCCGACGGGGTGCGGCGCGGGGCGAAGGTGATCCCGTTGAAGCCGGTGGTGGACGAGGCGCTCGCGGGGTGCCCGTCGGTGCGGAAGGTTTGGGTCTTCCCGTGCACCGGGGAGGCGGTGGGCATGGAGGCGGGCCGGGATGTGGCGTGGGCGGATGCGGTGGACGGGCGGAGCGGGGTTTGTCCTGCGGAGCCCATGAACGCCGAGGACCCCTTGTTCATCCTCTACACCTCGGGCTCGACCGGCAAACCGAAAGGCGTGGTCCACACCCACGGGGGCTACATGGTCTACACGGCCTACTCCTTCGTGAACGTGTTCCAGTACAGCGAGGGCGACGTGTTCTGGTGCACGGCCGACATCGGCTGGATCACGGGGCACAGCTACCTGGCGTACGGGCCGTTGCTCGCCGGGGCGACGCAAGTGATGTTCGAGGGGGTGCCGACGTTCCCGGATGTGGATCGGTTTTGGGCGGCGTGCGCCCATTACGAGGTGACGCATTTTTACACGGCGCCGACGGCGATTCGGGCGTTGATGGTGCATGGGGACGAGCCGGTGAAGCGGCACGATTTGAGTGCGCTGAAGGTGCTCGGGACGGTGGGCGAGCCCATCAACGACGAGGCGTGGCATTGGTACCACCGGGTCGTGGGCGAAGGGCGGTGTCCGATTGTGGACACGTTTTGGCAAACCGAAACCGGGGGCATCATGCTGTCCGGTCTCGGGGGCTTGAGTCCGATGAAGCCGGGGCACGCGGGCTACCCCCTGCCGGGCATCCAGCCGGTGCTGCTGCGCGCTGACGGTTCGGAAATCGAGGCCGCAGGGGAGGAGGGGCACTTGTGTTTCAAGCACCCGTGGCCGAGCATCCTCCGCACGACGTGGGGCGACCACGAGCGGTGCCGCTTAACGTATTTCAGCGCCCACCCCGGGCATTACTTCACGGGCGACGGCGCGAAGCGCGATGCGGACGGGATGTTCCGCATCATCGGCCGCGTCGACGACGTCATCAACGTGTCGGGCCACCGCTTCGGAACGGCGGAAATCGAGGAGGCCATCAACCAAGCGGAGGGCGTGGTGGAAAGCGCGGTGGTCGGCTACCCGCACGACATCAAGGGGCAGGGCATCTGCGCCTTCGTGGTGGGCAGTGGAACGGCGGTGGCGCAGGAGGCATGCGATTCTGTGGTGGAGGGCATCGGCCGGGTGGCGCGCCCGGATCGCGTGCTGGTTGTACCCGGATTGCCGAAGACGCGGTCCGGCAAAATCATGCGGCGCATCCTGCGGAAAATCGCAGAAGGACGGGCCGATGAACTCGGGGACACCTCAACGCTGTTGAACCCCGAAGTGGTGTCGGCATTGGTGTTGGTCTCGAAACAAACCATCTAATGCCATATATTGCGGTATAAATACATTTATTACCGCCATGAAACGTGTTTTTTTGTTTGCCTCTTTGCTCGGGGCGCTGATGGTGAGCGCTCAGACGCCTGCTGTGGAATTGGAATTGCCGTACAACCCAGATGTGGATGCGAATGAGCTCATCGGGGTAACGGATTTGACTTCGCTGCTTTCCGTGTTTGGCGGGGACTTCTCTGCGGATCCCGTCTTGGTGGATGGAGCGGAATTGGGGGCGGTGATCAGCGGGCTGGTGGCCACGATCGAAGCGCTGCAGGAGCAGGTGGACGCGTTGGAGGCGCAGGTGGTGCCCGGGTTGGCGGAGTACGTGGTGGTGGATGCGGAATCGGATTTGGTCCAAATCACTGGCGCCAACGTCCAAATTGACAACGCCTCCGGATCGACCTACGCCACCAATGGCCTCGGCAACCTCTGGCTCGGCTACAACGACGGCGGTCCGGACCTCGACCGCTCCGGTTCGCACAACTTCCTCCTCGGCGTGACGCATCAATACACGTCCACGAACAACATCCTCATCGGCCAAAGCAACCGCGCCTACGGCTTCGATGGCATCGTGACGGGGGTCAACAACATCACCAACGGGGCGCGCACGGCCATCATCGGTGGAAACAACAACACGACGCTCGGAGAACACGGCGTCGTCATCGGTGGCCAGCAGAACACGGCGTCGGGCAATGGAGCGGTGGCCATCGGCGGCAACTTGAACGTCGCTTCGGGGACGTTTGCGGTGGCGGCGGCCGGGGTGCACCACGAGGTGCTGGGCCTGGCGGCAGGCGCGTTTGGCGGTCGGTACCACGAGGTGAACGGGGAGCATGCGGCCTGTTTCGGTGGGCAGTACAACCAAATCCACCCCGATGCCTCGGGCGACGGCGCGGCCATTTTGGGCGGCTACTCGAACGTGGTCGTGGACGGTACGCTCGTGGGCGGCCGGTTGAACACGTTGCGCGGCGAACATTGCGTGATGGTAGGCGGCCGCGGGCTGAGCTCGGAGACCGCCATCGCTGAAAACGGCTCCGGGATCTACAACCGGTACTCCGTGGTGCTCGGTGGCATGAACAACACGTTGCCGGCCGATGCGCCCGATGGCCAAACCCTCCTCGGAGGGCAGGGCACGGTCTTCCTCGGGACCCATGCGCCCGCACAGGCCGTTCCGGTGGTCGGCGAATGAACCGGAGTGGAGCTATCTTGCGCGGCCATGCACATGAACTCCACTTTGCTCCTCGCGGCTGACACAGCCATTGCTGCTGGAACCGCCATCTTGAAGATTTATGATTCCGGTGATTTTGATGTCCAAACGAAAGGGGACAACTCGCCACTGACGCGCGCGGATTTGGCTGCTCACGAGGTGATTTCGGCAGCCTTGGCGGCCACCGGCATTCCCCTGTTGAGCGAAGAAGGACGCGCCATTTCTTTTGCAGAGCGAAGCGCTTGGTCGAGGCTTTGGATCGTAGACCCCATCGATGGCACCAAGGAATTCATCAAACGCAATGGCGAGTTCACGGTAAACATCGCCTTGGTAGAGGACGGCTTGCCGGTCATCGGCGTGATTTACGTGCCCGTCTCTCGGGCGTTGTACCTCGGTGTTGTTGGGGAAGGAGCGTGGAAGGTTGAAGTCGATCGGGAAGGCAATTGGTCGCTCGACGGTGCTGCGCGGCTGCCGATCCCGAAGGGCGACCGTCCGTATACGGTGGTGGCAAGCCGGTCGCACATGAGCGCGGAGACGGAGGCGTTCATCCGGCAGCTGCGTGAGCAGCACGGTTCCGTCGAGCTGATTTCCCGGGGCAGTTCGCTCAAGTTGTGCATGGTAGCGGAAGGCCTCGCGGATGCGTATCCGCGGTTCGCGCCGACGATGGAATGGGACACCGCCGCGGGTCAGGCCATCTGCATGGCGGCGGGGTTCGATGTGGTGGATCAGCGGACGGGGGTGACCATGCGCTACAACCGCGAGGACTTGCTGAATGCTTGGTTCTTAGTGGAGTAACCAATTGCTCAACCGCGCGGCTTGCGCCGACCGGGTGTATTCGGCGATGGCCGAAGCGTCGCTCGCACCGATGGAGCCGTTGGCCGCTTGGGTCAGGAATTCCGCCACGGCATCGGGCTGATCCCGTTCAAAGGTGGCGCCCGCGTTGCATCGGGCGATGATGCCAGCCGTTTCACCTGCGCGCGGTCCGATGTTGAGGATGGGCTTTGCGACCGCGAGGTATTCGAACAGTTTGCCCGGGACGTGAGCCAACTCCGCTCCCGGAATGGCGGGGATCAAGCACAGCAATACGTCGGCTTGGAGTTGCCACGCATTGGCCACCTGATGCGGTTGCATTCCGAGGCACTGAACCTCGATGCCCGTGGCGCGGAATCCGTCCAAGATGCTTTCTGGAGCGGTGCCCACAATCGTCAAGCGAACCCTCCTGTCCGTGTCCTGCCGAAACCTTCGGATGCCTTCGATGACGACCTCCGGTTCATACCCTGCTGCCATGATGCCCGTATAAACCAAATCGAACCCCGTGAACTCGGGATCTGCAGGGCGACCGGTGAAGTCGTCGGCGTCAAATCCGTTGGGCAAGTAGAGCAATTTTGAAGGAGCCGATTCCGCGTATTTTTCCTCCAACCGCAACCGGTATTGGTCGTGCACGACTACGAGTCGATCGGCCGTTTCCATGACCGAACGCTCGTACGCAGCATCCCGTTGGGCACTCCATTTGGAATGCAGCAAATCCCCATAATAGAACACATCGGTCCAAGGATCC
>ENA-OUOG01001363-OUOG01001363.1-marine-metagenome-genome-assembly--contig:-NODE-1363-length-28668-cov-5.884334_pt1 | contig 28668 bp, 25 predicted proteins | sample MGYA00248635_ERZ508505 | MGnify/ENA primary metagenome ERZ508505 (study PRJEB26176, sample SAMN06267871) | marine metagenome | isolation source: Saanich Inlet, British Columbia, Canada | place: Pacific...
ACAACCTCTTTGGATATTCCAGCAAACTCTTGTAGATCTTTTGGAAGAAGAACCCTTCCATTTCCATCCATATCAAGCTTGGTGGCACCATTTTGAAATTTTCGAACAAAAGCTCTGTTTTTGATAGTGAATAAATTCAAATCATTTAGCTTTTTCGAAACTTCTAACCAGTCTTTGTGAGGATACAAACCCAAACACCCTTCGAACCCGCGGTTCAGAACAAACCCTTCTCTCCCCTCATTGTCTAATTGTTTTTTTAGACCTGACGGAACAGTAAGTCGCCCTTTGGCATCCAGTTTACATATGTATTCTCCTAGATAAGACATAGTTATTGTTAATTAGCAAAGATATTTATAATATCCCACATTTCTCCACATTCTACCACGATGTGAATAACTTTAGAACGAATGTAAACAAATTTTGTTTCATTCAAAACAAAAACTATTGATTTTAAAGGATTATGACGAAAAATATTGTTGATAAGTATGGTGGGAGAGATTTCAATTCTATTAACAATCCAATGTTTATTAACTCGGTTTTATTGGCTTTCTCATCAATTTTTCAAACTTGGTGGTAAGATGTGGGTACGGCAATAATTTCTCGTATCTTTGCCTCAAATATTGAGAAATAATGAAAGTAAAATCAGCTGAATTTGTAATAAGCAACACCAGAGTAGACATGTGCCCCAAGCCTTTGCTACCAGAATATGCATTCATTGGAAGATCCAATGTGGGAAAATCCAGTTTGATCAATTCTATTTGCAACAATAAAAAATTAGCTAAGACTTCTTCTACACCAGGAAAAACGCAACTGATTAACCATTTTATAATTAATGACGATTGGTACTTAGTGGATTTACCAGGATATGGATTCACAAAAACACCGGTTGCTCTGAAAGAAAAATGGATGAATTTTACTCGAAACTATCTAAGAAACAGAGAAAATCTGATGTGTGTGTTTGTGCTTTTGGATTCGCGACACAACGTGCTAAAGGCAGATGATGAATTCATGGAATGGCTGGGCGAAAATGGAATCCCATTTGTAATGGTGTTTACAAAAATGGACAAACTTGACCCAAGAGATGTGGAAGGCAACATAAAAGCCTACCAAGACAAAATGAGTGAGAAATGGGATTTTTTACCCGAATACTTCCTCACTTCTTCTGAAAAAAAGACAGGTAATGAAGAAATTCTTGAATTCATAGAAAAAACAAGTAAAAGTTTTACTCCAGTTTACGAATAAAAAAAAGGCTCAAATCAAGGATTTGAGCCTTTTTCAGTATTTCTTTTCGTTTACTTTTTTGCTGTATTAAACGCAAATTTCACGACTGCCTCAACAGGTTGCTCCATTTCATTATCCACACTAAAATTAGCATCTAGAACCAAGTAGATTTTTCCGTTGTCCATGTATTCTTTTAAGTCTACATCGTCAATCACATCAAGCTCTATTGAATTCACTCCTTCAGCAACTTCAGTCTTTACTGCCACAGTAACCATAGGAAGATCTTCACTCTCACTCATTATTTGCAGTTTTGAACTTGTAATTTCACTAAGTCCTATGGAATCATTTTTTGTAAGCGTTACCCCAGAAATAAAAATTGATTCAATTTCTTTTGAATCTAAAGACTCTTGCGCATCAATCATAGCTTCGGAATCCATTTCTATCGTTGCCGAATTACTTCCTTCGTAAATATCTTCGAACAAAAAGGTTTGAGAATCCATTGTAATTTCATTTAATTCTGTTTCTACTGAACAAGAGGACATTGCCAATACCCCAAATAGTGCTGCACCAAATAATTTTAATTTCATTTTTTTATGTTTTTCCGTTAATAAATCTTTCTAAAGATAAAGAAAGTTTTACAAAGAATATGAATCCTTATATCGTCCGATATTTCTTTCTGAACTTATAAATGAGCGAACCTCCTCTAAACATATTCCATACGAGAAAGGCAATCCAAATGGCATAGAGATTAAAATCGAATAAATCTAGAACAAAAATAACCGGAACAAACAAGAATAAAGTAGCCACAATAAGTGTATTTCTTAGGTATGCAGTTTCTCCCAACCCCTTAAAAATTCCATCGTAGGTAAAAGTAATTCCGCTCACAAACTGAGCCACAATTATCAACCAAAACACCGAATAAAAATGCGCCACCACTTCGGAGTCATTACTAAATATCCTTCCCAAAAATGGATACAACAACACAAATATAAGCGCTAATACTCCCGCAACAATTGAATTGTATTTTACCAAATCCTTTGAAAGCAGAGTAAGAGCTTTGAAATCCTTTTTGCCTAGCAATTTCCCAGAAATCGCATTTCCAGCATTAGAGAATCCATCTATAAAAAAGAAAGAAAACACCCAAAGATTAATCAAAATGGTATGAGCCGCCAAATAGCTTTTCCCATAACTGGTAGCATAGCGATTGGCAAGAAAAAAAGCCAGATTGAGAGCAAGCGTTCTTATCAACATATTGGCAGACATCAACAACATGGTTTTGAACTCAGGATTTGGTTTTGACCAGGAAGGGATAATTGAAAATTCTGTTTTTCTTTTCACTGTAATCGCAACAATCACTAACATGGTAAATTGAGCGAATACACTTGCCCAAGCCACGCCTTCTATCCCCATATTTGGATGAAAATCACCAACACCAAAAACCAATATATAATCCAATATAACATTCATTATGGCACCAAAAATACTTGCCTGCATAATCCAAATTGTATTTTGCATGCCTCTAAAAACACCAAAAACAGTGTAGACTATCATAGAAATTGGCAGGCCGATAATTCTAATATTGAAATACTGTATAGCTTTCTCTAGCAGTTCCTTATCGGTTGAATCTACTCCATAAAAATCTAAAAATATACTGGGAGAAAACAGAAAAGAAATCCCTCCAACTATAACACCCAACATCGCTCCAAACAGAATAGTCTGTGGAACCAATGATTTGATATCGGATACTTTTTCTGCCCCAACATACTTGGACACGATAGAAGAAATAGAAGTTCTTATTTGCGACAAGCACCACAAAAGCAACGTATAAAATGCTGCCCCAAGCCCAACTGCAGCCTGAGAAATTTCCGAGTTTTCGCCCAGGTTTCCAATTACGGCAGTATCCACCAAACCAATTATGGGCTCGGCAATTCCTGCAAAAATTGCTGGTATTGCTAATATCCTTATTTCCTTAAAACTAATCTTTGTTGAATTCACCATGCAAAGATACTCTTTAATGCATCGAAGTCAATGGCGGCTGAGATTTTTGGCTAAATTGCCCAAAAATCAATTAATAGAGGCCGTTTTATTTCCAAGTAATCACCATTTTTGCTATTTTCGACAAACAAAAATTAATTGAGTTTATGCACGTTGCAATTTCAGGAAATATAGGAGCAGGAAAAACTACCCTCACCAACTTATTGGCAAAACATTACAAATGGGACACACACTTCGAAGATGTGGAAAACAATCCTTATTTAAATGATTTTTATGAAGACATGCAACGCTGGTCTTTCAACCTTCAAATATTTTATTTGAATAGTAGGTTTACTCAAATTCAGGAAATTAAAAGCAGCGAAAAAACTGTTATTCAGGACAGAACAATTTATGAAGATGCGTTCATTTTTGCGCCTAACCTGCACAAAATGGGACTTATGTCCACAAAAGATTTTGAAAATTACTTTTCACTATTTTCATTGATGGAGAATTTTATTTCTGCTCCTGATTTATTGATTCACCTGAGAGCAAGTGTACCAACCTTGGTCAATCAAATTTCGCAAAGAGGAAGAGAATACGAAGAAAGCATCAGAATTGATTACTTAAAAAGACTGAACGAACGATATGAGTCTTGGATAAGTAGCTACAACAAAGGAAAAGTGATTATTGTAGATGTTGACAACAACAACTTCAAAGAAAATCCTGAAGATCTTGGAAAAATAATCTCGGATATTGATGCCGAAATAAACGGATTGTTTTAATCCAACCGGAAAACAGAAACAGAAATATACGCTTCAACAGAATTACCAGTTCTTAACATAAATAAAACCATCGTGATGACCAAAAAAATTCTCCTAGGATTTATTCTAGCCAGTACTTTTGGCTTTAGCCAAATAAAAAGTGATAACGAAAGAATTGAATCGATCCTTTCTAAAACAAAACAAGAATTTTTAAACCAAGGGTCAGCGATCCCAGGTTTTATCGAGTTTCAATCCAAGTATTCTCCAACTTTGTCAGAAATCACTGCTTTAGTTAATTCTTTTTCAAAAAATTCATTTGAACTAAGAGAAGTCAAAAGAGAAACCGATCCATTAGGATTTACACACATTAAATATCAGCAAGTAGCCAACTCTATTCCTTTTGAGTTGAACTTTGTAACTATTCATCAAAAAAATGGAATAATTACCAGTTTAAGTGGCAATCTGATATCTGATTTTTCAGCCAATACAACAACTTATGTTTCGGAGAATGAGGCTCTTGCATCTGCTTTGAGAACAATTAATGCTGATATATACAAGTGGCAAGTTTCAGAAGAAGAAGAGTTTATTAAAGAAAATTCTCATAACCCATCTGCTACATTTTATCCAAAAGGAGAATTGGTGTATTTGCAAACCAGAAATGGTATTGCTCTTGCATACAAATTTAATATATATGCGCACAAACCACTGAGTAGAGCCGACTATTATGTAGATGCTTCTATGGGAAAAGTGGTTTTTAAAAACGATTTCATTCATCATGCTGACGCTGTAGGAACTGCCAACACAGGATACAGCGGGACGAGAAGTATCGTTACAGATTCTACTTCTCCATCCAACTACAGACTGAGAGAATCGGGAAGAGGAAATGGAATTGAAACCTATGATATGAATACTGGAACAACTTATGGGAGTGCTGTCGATTTTACAGACAATAACAACATTTGGACTTCAACAACGAATGATGATCAATATGCTTTAGATGCTCACTGGGGCGCAGAAATGACTTACGATTATTTTTGGAATGTTCATGCTAGAAACAGTATTGATGGACTAGGATTTAAGTTGGTTAGTTACATTCATTATGACAATAATTATGTAAATGCTTTTTGGGATGGCAGCAGAATGACCTATGGAGATGGAAATGGAACATCCATTACCGCTCTAACAACTATGGCGATTGCCGGTCATGAGATATCACATGGACTTACATCTAATACAGCAAATCTAGTTTACTCATATGAATCCGGAGCTTTAAACGAATCTTTTAGTGATATTTTTGGTGTCGCTATTGATTTTTGGGCAAGACCGTCACAAGCAGACTGGGAAATGGGGGATGAAATTTATACATCGGGAACGAATTATTTCAGATCCATGTCGAATCCAAACGCAAAAGGAGATCCGGATACATATATGGGTACAAATTACTATACAGGAACTGCAGATAATGGCGGAGTACATACCAACAGTGGAGTACAAAACTTTTGGTTTTACTTGTTGGTAAATGGGGGAACTGGAACCAACGACAATGGAGATTCGTATTCCGTTGCACCTTTGGGACTTGACACAGCAGCAAGAATCGCCTTTAGAAACCTTACAGTTTATCTAGGAAGAAACTCTCAACATTCTGACGCAAGATTTTATGCGATAAAAGCTGCAACAGATTTGTATGGAGCTTGTTCTCCCGCGGTAATTGCTACTACCAATGCTTGGCATGCAGTAGGTGTTGGACCAGCTTATGTACCGGGTGTAAGCGCTAATTTTACAACATCGGATTCAATTGGCTGTAAATTTCCTCACGCTGTTTCTTTTACCAACCAAAGTAACAATGCATCTGCCTATAGTTGGAACTTTGGAGACGGTAATACGAGTGCTGCAACAAACCCATCTCACACTTATACATCAGGACCGGGACCTTTTAATGTAACCTTATTAGCAAACGGTGGAACTTGCGGACAAGATTCAATTATTAAAATATCTCATGTAACGATTGACACATTGCTTCCATGCCCAACAATTTTAGTTCGAAACTCTTCGATGAGTACAACCGAATGTTCAGGAACATTAATAGATGATGGCGGTTCGTCTGGAAACTATTCAGCAAATCAAATAAGTACCTTTACAATATCCCCAACAGGAGCAACCAATGTTGTTCTTAACTTCAATTTATTTGATGTCGAACAAGGGTCTACAGGAACAACTTGTAATTATGATTATTTAGAGATTTACGAAGGAACTTCAACTGCTGGAACAAGAATTGGACGATATTGCAATAATAACCCGCCACCAGCTTCAATCACATCAAGCTCTGGTAGTTTGTTTTTAAGATTCAGAGTAGATGGTGGGCTAGAGGAATCAGGTTTTGATATCGATTGGAACTGTCTTTATACCTACCCAGCTCCTATTGCTAGCTTTGTCACTACTCCAAATTTAGTTTGCCAAAACGAAATTATTAATATCACAAATACGAGTTTTTCTGCAACAAGCTATAGCTGGACAATGACAGGTAGCACAATTGCAACCTCTACTGCTAACAGTCCAGTTTTGAGATATACTGCTGACGGCTCTTATGTAGTTCGACTTATTGCTAGTAATCCTGGAGGTAGCGATACTGCTTACCAAACCATTAATGTAAGAGGAACTTGCCTGCCAAACGGTGGAACTTTGGGGACTTTGACAGAGTGTAACGGGAAGATTCTTGATGACGGAAGTTACTCAAACGACTATTCACCAAACCAAACTACTTTTGTAACTATAGCCCCTCCTTCAGCTGTAAACTTAACGCTTACATTCAATACATTTGATGTGGAAGCAGACAATTGCATTTATGATTACATGACCATTTACGATGGTCCTAATACTACATCTCCACTTATCGGAAAATATTGCAACTCAAGCATCCCCCCATCTCCTCTTACCTCTTCGGGAAATGCTATAACCATAAAGTTTTATGCAGATGCAGGATTAGAATTAGATGGCTTTGATATCGACTGGAACTGTTCTCTTGTTGGACTATCAGAATCAGATAAAATAAACAGCCTGAACATATATCCCAACCCATCACACAACTTTGTAACAGTAGAGGCTAACTTCAATCAACAAAGCGAAAGTAATCTTGTTATTATGGATTTACTTGGTAAAGTTTTGTATAAAAACAAGAATACAAATAAGTCCTTGCAGTTTACTGATAAAATTGACGTTTCGGGATTTGCAGCAGGAACTTATTTGATTATTGTTAATGGTCAAATAAATAAATTTATCAAACAATAACTCATACTATACTGGACATAAAAAAAGGCTTTCAATTTCATGAAAGCCTTTTTTTATGATTTATCTCTTCTTAGAGTTCAAAGAAAGATAGAAAGCCTATAGTTTCATTTCAGGAATATCGCCCTCAATGATTAATGTTCCTTCGGTAGCCGCTTTAATTTCTTCTACAGAAACACCTGGAGCTCTCTCTAGTAATTTAAACCCACCTTTTACAACCTCCAAAACTGCTAGGTTTGTTACAATCTTTTTTACACAGCCAACTCCAGTAAGTGGAAGCGAACATGATTTCAAAAGTTTTGATTCTCCTGCTCTATTTGTGTGCATCATTGCAACAATAATATTATCTGCCGAAGCGACCAAATCCATTGCTCCTCCCATTCCTTTCACCATTTTACCCGGAATTTTCCAGTTGGCGATATCGCCTGTTTCCGAAACCTCCATTGCTCCCAAAACTGTTAACTGAACATGCTGCCCTCTTATCATAGCAAAACTTGTTGCGGAATCGAAATAAACCGCACCTGGCAAAGCTGTAATGGTTTGCTTTCCTGCGTTTATCAAGTCTGCATCCTCCTCGCCTTCGAAAGGAAACGGACCCATTCCTAAAATCCCATTCTCGGATTGAAACTCAACTTCTATTCCTTTTGGAATATAATTAGCCACCAAAGTAGGAATACCAATTCCTAAATTAACGTACCATCCGCTTTGTAATTCTTGTGCTATTCTTTGTGCTATTTCGTTTTTATTTAAAGCCATAGTTTATTCAATTTGGTTATTTGAAAATTATTTTTGACGAACCGTTCTTTGCTCAATTCTTTTCTCGTATCCTTTTCCTTGAAAAATTCGCTGTACGAAAATTCCTGGCGTATGAATTTCATTTGGATTTAGCTCTCCTGGCTCTAACAATTCTTCTACCTCAGCAATGGTTATTTTTCCGGCCATTGCCATCATCGGATTAAAGTTTCTTGCTGTTCCTTTGAAAACTAAATTCCCGGCTGTATCTCCTTTCCAGGCTTTTACTATAGCAAAATCAGCTGTTAATGCTGATTCCAAAATGTGAGGCTTTCCGTCAAACTCTCTCACCTCCTTTCCTTCTGCAACTTCGGTTCCGTAGCCAGCTGGTGTAAAAAATGCTGGAATCCCAGCTCCACCTGCTCGACATCTTTCTGCAAGCGAACCTTGAGGAATTAAATCCACTTCAAGTTCTCCGCTTAGCATTTGACGCTCAAACTCATCATTTTCACCTACGTAAGAAGATATCATCTTTTTGATTTGCTTTTTCTGAAGGAGTAATCCTAACCCAAAATCATCTACTCCTGCGTTATTCGAAATACAGGTCAACCCTGTTACATTCAATTTAACCAACTCCGAAATAGAATTTTCTGGAATTCCACACAATCCAAATCCTCCTATCATTAGAGTCATTCCGTCTTGTATTCCTTCACAAGCTTCTTCTACGTTTGCTACTATTTTGTTCATGCTTTTTGTCTTTTAAAATAATCCGCTATTCGAAAAATTATTATAATCTATTGATTCATTCACATCCTGCTCAGAGCAATTTGTGTAATCATCCTGATAGTTCTCGGGCAATTCAAAATCACCTTTTGATATCTTGATGGTTGAATCCTTGTAAATCTTATTCATGTAATATCCCCAAATCGGAAGACCCGTATTGGCTCCTTGACCTAATCCTGTGTTCACAAATCTCACTCCACGGTCTTCTCCACCAACCCACACTCCCGAAACCAAATCGGGCGTAAGTCCAATAAACCATCCATCGCTGTTGCTTTGTGTTGTTCCAGTTTTACCTGCAATTGGGTATTTTATATTACCATATTTCTTCCAAGATGATCTCAATCGCATAGAGGTTCCTCCATACTTTTTGGTTGCAGGATTGTACACTCCATCAACCACACCTTTCATCATCTTTATCATGGTAGCCGATAAATTAGCATCAAATATTTGGTCTGTTTCTGGTTGTGCTTCATAAATAACAGCTCCATTTTTATCCTCAATCCTTGTAATAATGATCGGTTTAATAAAAACCCCATTGTTGGCAAATGTGCTCATAGCTCCTACCATTTCATACACAGATAGGTCTACGGCCCCAAGTGCTATCGAAGGATATTCATTTATTTGATTCCCATCCAATCCCATTTTTATGGCATTTTCTCTCACTTTTTTAGGGCCAATTTTTCTCATCACTGCAGCAGTAATACTATTCATAGAAGAAGCCAATCCAAACTTAACTTGGTAAGGCAATCCATTGAACTTTTCTCCAGCATTTTTCGGACACCATTGTCTATTCTCGTTATCGGGAATAGGACAACAATGCTCTATATTCAGTATTTCTTCACAAGGATAACAAACGCCCGCATCTATTGCTGAGGCGTAAACGATTGGTTTAAAAGTAGACCCTACTTGTCTCTTCCCAGTTCTCACCATGTCGTATTGAAAATACTTGAAGTTTGGCCCTCCAACCCATGCTTTTACAAATCCAGTTTTAGGATCCATTGACATCATTCCAGCTCTCAAAAAACTCTTCAAATACTTAATTTTATCCATCGGAGAAATAACAGTATCTTTTTCATAGCCTTTGGCTGTCCAATCGAATACTTGAGTTTCTACTGGAGTATTAAAAATCGTGTCGATTTCCGCTTTGGTATAACTTCTATTGATGTGATTTGGATTGTAGTTACAGATATATTTCCCTTTTTTCTTTTTTGTTCCAGATCTTTCACATTGAGCACAAGCAGCGCCAGTGAGGGTTTTGTACAACATGGTTTGTTTCTTTGCCCTTGTGAGAATTTGATCTGCTTCTTTTTCGTCTATTGCTTTTACAAACGGATAACGAGGATACGAATACTTTCTTTTCATTGCTCTATGCAAATCATTTTGGAGTTCGTTTCCTAGGTGTTCCATCACGGCATACTCTGCATATTTCTGCATTCTCGAATCGATTGTCGTGTATATCTTCAATCCATCTTTCCTGATATTATAGGGCTTTCCGGTTTCTTTGTTCATATACTTATACTTTCCATCTTCATCCTTTTCGTCCATCATTCTGTTTAGGTCAGCTCTTAATCCTTCTCTAAAATAAGGTGCAATTCCCTCTTTGTGATCTACAGATGTAAGATTTAATCCCAGCGGCAAAACTCTTATAGAATCGTATTGTTCTCTGTTCAAGAAATCGTTATTCATCATTTGCTTCAATACAACTTCCCTTCTTTTTAGGGCAGCTTCCGGAAATCTTTTTGGGTTATAACCATTCGGGTTTTTTACCATTCCCACAAGCATTGCAGCTTCTTGTATACTGAGTTCGTCTGGTGTTTTACTAAAATATACTTTGGCTGCAGAATGAATACCAACTCCTTGGTTTAGGAAATCAACTTTGTTGAAATACATCGTCATTATTTCTTCCTTTGTATATCTTTTTTCCAGTTTAGCAGCAATAATCCATTCTCCTAGCTTTTGCTTCACTCTGTTTATGAATCCCGAAGCTCTTTCTCCATACAGATTCAAAGCCAACTGCTGCGACAAAGTACTTCCTCCTCCATCTTTTCCCATTCCTCTGATTGCCCTGGCAAGCGCCTCGGCATCTATTCCCGAATGGCTATAAAATCTTTCGTCTTCAGTAGCCACAAGTGCTTTTACCAAGTTTTTGGATAATTCATGATAATCTACATGAGTTCTATTTTGTAAATAATATTCACCAATCACAACTCCATCACTGGTAATTACTTGCGAGGCCAAATTACTTTTGGGATTATCTAGTTCCTCAATACTCGGTAAGTCTGTAAAATACCTTACGATTAAGAGAGCAAAAGCCAGCGCTACAAATGGACCTAAAACTAGAATCCATGCAAGTCGCTTCAACCATTTTCTGTTTTTTTTGGGGGCAGTTTTATCTTGGCTCATCCTTTTTCTTGATTTTTAATCCCACATCTTTTATCCCTTCCAAATTTTCGTCTCTCATTCCTTGTACAAATTCAAATGAATAAGTACCTCGTGTAGGTAATTTTGTTTTTAAAAAATACATACTATTCTCAATCACTGTTCCACTTGCTGATTTCCCAAGCCATTGACCATTTGGCTTTGCCAAAATAAATTGAGCTGTATCTGTTTTTGTTCGTCCATCTGGTGATTGTAACGTCCAAAATACAAAAATATTCCCATAACCATATTCGTTGTTATTTCTCAAATTGAGGTAAAACTCGTATAGTTTTGTTGTATCCACAATGTCAAAATCAAATACTTTCACCTCCTCCTTGTTCCAAGACGAACTTTCGATAGTTTCATATTTTTGGAAATAAATATCCTCTCCCTTGCAAGATGAAAATATCATAATCGCTCCAACAAACAGAAGAAAAAGAGAATTATTTCGAGTCATTCGATTTTGGTTTCTGAGAATTCTTATTTCTGTTGTTTCGATTCTTGTTGTTTGGCTTACGTTTCTTCTTTTTCTTCTTGAAATTATCATCAAATCGAGTCAAACTATCTTGCGCATCTACCGCAGCATACTTTTCTTCTTCTACTGGTTCAAAGTCTACAAATTCTTTCAAACTCACAGGCTTTTTCCCCGCTTTATTCATTTCAATAATTTCCTTCACTCGGTCTACAGATAGTCCAATAAAATCATTGTTTCTATCTTTCGATTCTACAGAAAACCACATCGTTTGAGAAAAAACATCAGTTTTCATGTGACGCGCTTTTCCTCCTTCAGTTTGCAATGTTGTGTTTGGTTTAGGAAATGTTTTCATCAGTTCCATGTAGGCATCCAATTCAAAATTCAAACAACATTTCAGCTTTCCACATTGTCCGGCTAATTTTTGGGGATTAAGAGACAATTGCTGATACCTTGCTGCTGATGTGTTTACAGATCTAAAATCTGTAAGCCAAGTTGAACAACACAATTCTCTTCCGCAAGAACCAATTCCACCGAGTTTACCAGCTTCTTGTCGCATTCCTATTTGCTTCATCTCGATTCTCACCTTAAATTCTGATGAGAATTTTTTTATTAATTCTCTAAAATCTACCCTCTGGTCTGCTGTGTAGTAAAATGTAGCTTTGCTCATATCGCCTTGAAATTCGATATCGCTAATTTTCATTTTTAATTTTTCCTCAATCGCTATTGTTCTTGCCCTTGGCATGATTCGCTTTTCCTCGTCTCTTCCTGCGTGCCAAGTTTTGATATCTTCCTCGTTCGCTTTTCTTAAGATAGCAGGCAAACTTCTTGTTTCAGTGATTTTCTTTTTGCTAAGTTGCAATTTTACTAGTTCACCTTTGAGCGAAACTACTCCCACATCAATGCCACTTGCTGCTTCTACCGCTACAATATCTGTTTGGTAAAGACTCAATCCGTCAGAATTTCTGTAATATTCTTTTCTGTCGTTCTTGAATCTAACCTCAACAATATCAAAAGGTTTTTCTCCCGTAGGAATTTGCATGTTTTCTAACCAGTCGAAAACCGACATTTTATCACATCCGCCTGTACCACAAGAACCATTGCTTTTGCAACCGTTTGGAACACCAGATTTATTATTTGAGCATGATGAACATCCCATTATTATCTTCTATTTTTTGAAACTAACTCTATATAAATTAGTTGCTTTGTTAATACTAGTAACTTTTTGAATTCCAAAGCGGAATTTACGTAAGTTATGAATATCAAATGTACTGAAAACTATTCCTTTTTGAGGTGTTTTACCTGATGTATTTTAGTCTTTTCTCAAAAAAAAGGTTGTATAGTTTACTCGTTAAAAAAGTAGATAATAAAAAATTACAACCAAGAAAAAGGATGATCTTATTTCTTGATTAACTTGAATAAATCGAAAGACAAATCCAAAAATAAAATTTTGGCATTGGCGTTTCTATCGATGTGATAATAAGCTTCGGACATTATTTCGTGAAGATGACCAATATTTCTTTCGTGAATGTATGGCATGAAATTTTGAATGAATTTCTTTTGTTCTTCTGTAGCTTTCACATTTTGCATTCCTACAAAATTCCCCATCAAACTTTTTTGAAATACTGACAACACAAAAAGTAAAAATGCTTTTTGTTTTTCTTTTCCCATTTTTTGTACCTCTGCGACAAATTTAACTGCTCCAGCCACATCTTTTTTGAAGCAAAGTCTCATCCAGGAAACAAACGAATCAAAATAAAAACTTTTTTCTTCGCCCATTTCTAGCTCATTGGTCGCTAAGGAAAAATCGCCATTTACGTAACTTGCTATTTCGGTTGCTCTTTGATTATCTGCTCCCAAAATCTCTGTTAATCCTTGCGATATTTGAGCATCATTGAGCGGACTTACTTTTATCAATTGAGTACGCGAAAGAATAGTAGGTAAAATGCTTTCGATGCTTTCTGCACAGAGAAAAATCAAAGTTTTTTCTGGTGGTTCTTCAATGAGTTTTAGCAATTTATTGGCAGCTGCGGCATTCATATTTTCGGCCAACCAAAACAAACTCACTTTGTAACCTCCCTCGTAGGATTTGAGACTGATCTTTTCAGCAATTCTTTTGCTTTCGTCTACCCCAATCAATCCTTTTTTGTTCTCGTTCCCAGTTTTGTGATACCAATCTTGCTCCGAAGAGTAAGCCGAATTTTGTATCATTTCTCTCCATTCACTTACAAAATCGTCAGAGGTTTTCTTTTTCGCCTCCAATTGTACTGGAAATGAAAAATGCACATCGGGATGAGAGAGCTGACTTATTTTGAGACAAGAAGCGCAACCTCCGCAAGAATCTTGTGAAGTTTTGTTGGTACAGAAAATATATTGGGTGTAAGCCAACGCCAATGCAAACGAACCATACCCTAATTTTCCATGAAAAAGTTGAGCATGACTTATCCTTTCGGCATTTACCGTTTGGATAAGGTTTTGCTTCACTAATTCTTGACCGATGATTTCCTTAAATAGCATGGTTCAAATGTAGATAATTTGAGTGAAAAGTGATTGCTGTTTGAGGATTAGTTTTTAAACATTTAACCCAGTTCTATTTGCTTCAGCTGTTTTGCGTTAGGGATTGGAGCAATTGTTTGAGCTCTCTTGTTTTTCCCGGGAAGCGAGTGCGGAAAGCCCGGTCCCGATTCTTATAGCTGTGGCAGGTTTATGAAAACGTATTATCGGGAAACGCCCAAAATAAAACGACAATACAACGCTTGAACCGTGATAAATGAGTAGAAAACGAATATTCTTCGTTTCTTTGTAGACTAAAAGTTGAAAAAAATATGGCACACAAAGCTGGGTTTGTAAATATTGTAGGGAGTCCTAATGTTGGGAAATCCACATTGATGAATGGATTGGTGGGAGCAAGAATGTCGATTATTACTTCGAAACATCAAACTACTCGCCACAGAATCAGAGGATTGGTAAATGGTAGCGATTTTCAGATTGTGTATTCGGATACGCCTGGAGTATTGGAACCAAAATACAAACTTCATGAAAAAATGATGAATTTTGTAAGCGAATCGTTGCGTGATGCTGACATTATTTTGCTGGTGACAGATATTTTTGAAGACTCGATGAATCACGCTGAAACATTGAGAAAAATAACTGACATGGATATTCCTAAGTTTGTGCTGATTAACAAAATTGACTTAGCCAAAGACATGGAAATCGTGGAGAAAAAAGTGGCTTTGTGGGCTGAATTAATGCCTGGAGCGCAAATTTTACCGATATCGGCACTAGAAAAAGTGAATACTGATTTTGTAATTCAAAAAATAAAAGAATTGTTGCCCGAATCGCCAGCTTACTTCCCAAAAGATGAATTGACGGACAAACCGATGAGGTTTTTTATCTCGGAAATTATTAGAGAAAAAATATTTACGACTTACAACAAAGAAGTGCCTTATTCATGCGAAGTGGTGGTGGAAGAATACAAAGAAGACATGCCTACTGAGGGAAAATCTAAAAAGACCATTACCAAAATTCGTGCGTTGATCATTGTAAACCGAGAGACTCAAAAAGGGATAATAATTGGTCACCAAGGGAGTAAATTGACAAAAGTGGGGACTGAGGCGAGAAAAGACATTGAGGAATTTATTGGTAAAAAAGTTTTCTTGGATTTGTACGTGAAAGTGGACAAGGACTGGAAAGAAAAAGACAATAAACTGAATCAGTTTGGGTACGATGGATAGTTAGGAGTCTGAAAAAGGAAGCTCGAAGTTAAATCTCAATTAAAGGAAAATGAATCTAAAATCTCAACTGACTGACGATTGGAAAAAAGTTCTTTCTGAAGAGATAGAGTCTGATTATTTTGCTCGCCTTACTGAATTTGTTTCCGAAGAATATCGAAAAGAGACCTGTTTTCCTCGAGAGAAATTTATTTTTAATGCATTTGAAACTTGTTCTTTTGAAAACACTAAAGTGGTGATACTGGGACAAGACCCCTATCATGGAGATGGACAAGCTCACGGGCTTAGTTTTTCGGTTCCGGATGGTGTGAAATTCCCACCTTCGCTCCGAAATATTTACAAAGAATTGAGCTCAGATTTAACAATTCAAGTTCCTTTTCAAGGAAACTTAATTGGATGGGCAAAGCAAGGAGTTTTACTGCTAAATGCTACATTGACTGTGCGTAAATCTACGCCTGGAAGTCACCAAAAAAAGGGCTGGGAGATTTTTACCGATTCTGTTATAAAAACAATTTCTGATGCTAAAAACTCTGTTGTTTTTATCCTTTGGGGAAAATTTGCTGAGCAAAAAGCTATTTTGATTGATGAATCCAAACATCTGATTATTACCTCAGCTCACCCCTCCCCTTTTTCGGCTCATCGTGGCTTTTTTGGTTCTAAACCTTTTAGCAAAACGAATGATTATTTGGAGAAAAAAGGAAAAGCGAAAATTGATTGGAATCTCGATAATCTTTAATTGAAAAGAATTGTTTTTGGTAAAACTGAAATAACCAAGGGCGAATTTTTTACTTTTATAAAAAACATCCACTTGGAATACGCAGTAGTAGATATAGAAACCACAGGAGGAACTCCTATTGATAGTAAAATAACCGAAATTGCGATTATTATTACAGATGGGACCACAATAAAGGATTCTTACGAAACTCTCATAAATCCGGAAGTTCCAATCCCATACAACATTACACGACTTACGGGTATTGACAATAGCATGGTTGCGGAGGCTCCACGATTTTTTGAGGTTGGCAAAGAGATTTTGAAGTACCTTACTGGTAGGGTTTTTGTAGCCCACAACGTAAATTTTGATTACGGACACATCAAAAGAGAATTCAAAGACTTGGGATTTGATTTTGAGGCAGAAAAACTCTGCACAGTTCGTATGTCGCGCAAAGTTTTTCCGGGACTTCCATCGTATAGCTTAGGAAAACTAAGTAGATCTTTGGGAATAACTCTTACCAGCCATCACCGTGCAATGGCCGACACAGCTGCTACGACCGAGATATTTCATCTGATAAAGGAGCAAGACAAAAAAGCAGAAATTATCAATGATTTTTCGATGAAAATTGGAATTGATAAACTTCCGGGGAAACCAGGAGTGTATTATTTCAAAAATTATGAGGGTAAAATAATCTACATCGGAAAAAGCATCAACATCAAAAAAAGAGTAAAAAGCCACTTGAATAATTACCAAACCAAAAAAGGAATGGCAATTATTGAAAATATTCATACGGTAGATTTTGAAATTACGGGAAATGAAACACTCGCTTTGTTGTACGAAAATTTGGCGATTAAAACTCATTTGCCCAAGCACAACCGGAGGCAGACCAAAACAAAATTTCCGTTTGGAGTAATTGTAAACAGAGAACAGAAATACCATGTTTTGGAAACTGTAAATGTGACCAAAGACCGAAAAACTGTGATTGATTTCACTTCGCGGAGAGAAGCAATGGAATTTATCAAAAAAACAATTGACACTTACGAATTGTGTCAAAAAATAAATGGACTGGAGAACCAAAACAGAGTAGGTTCTTGTTTTAGGTATCAACTCCACGATTGCCACGGAGCTTGCATAGAAGAGGAAAGCGCGGATGACTATAATTTGCGAATAGAAAAATTTGAACAGAAATATGGCTCGCCCAATGAAACGGGAATTTTTATCGCTAAGGGAAGAAAAGCCAGCGAAAAAGGTTTTGTTTTACTCGAAAACGGAACACTTACAGGGTTTGGATTTGTTTCAGCAAAAACTCCATTGAATATTGGTTCACTAAAATTGATGTCAGAGGTTTTTAATCCAGACCGAGATTACCAATCGGTAATCAAAACATTGTTCCGCAACGGGAATTTCGAGAAAGTGGTTTTGTAGGGTTTCTTAACATAAATTGGACTTTCCCAAAATTCTCGAGACAGGCCGATATATTTGAACAAGTTTATAGCACGAAGAGTTCTGCTGAACTGAACCCTTAAGAATTCTCGATAGAAAATTGTCTCGAAGAGTGGTTTTATAACTACAACTCCTCATTAAAATACACTTTATAAAAGTGCATTTTTTTCTCGTCATCAAATCCTCTTTCGATGTTTTCTTTCACTGTATCAATCTCATCCACATCTATCTTAATTTGGATTCTTGTATCCAATGATATTTCAGATTTAATTTTCTTTTTTTCCTTTTTTAAGGTTTCGGGCGAAATTGTAAAACTCTCTTCCAATTCTACCTGGTTGGCAAGCTTGTAATTCTCTTTGTATTCTGCAAATTTCTCCTTTATCTCAAAAGGCTCAAGTAATTCTTCCTCAATAATTTCTTTGGTAATGAATAGGTTGTCGTTAAATACTCTTATCGTTTGGTTCAAGAAGTCTTTTTGGGCATACGAATCATTTTCCTCTACCAAATTGGACGAAAAATCCTTGATTAAATTCAAATAATGTTTCGTTTGGTAAGAATCGTTCAATACATCCTCCAAGCCCAAAAAAGATTGCTTCCAATAAGCGGCATCATAAGAATTATTATCCACAGAAAATACTCTAAACCCATTGTCCTTTTCTGTATTTAGAATCAAGCAACCTTTGTCAATTTTTTGAAGCTTCACCCCTTTTTCGATGATAAAATCTACTCCATCTTTTCGATGGTTGAAGTTAATGTATTCTAGTTTTTTCTCAATTTTAAAAACCCCAATTCCAGTTGTAATAATATCGCCAAATTCCAAATCCTGAAACTCTACCACAAACAGTTCTCCTGTTTTTATCTGCGGATGATTGGAGTTTTCGTATAAATGATGAAGAATAGAATTTGAAAAAGGAACAAACTCCTGTTTCCCATCAAAATACTTTGCACACAAATCATACACCGTATTATATTCCAACCCAATGTGATGACCAAATTTCTGGAGATCTTGAGAAGCCCTTATCGAACTCAAAAACAAACCTTTCAATGCTTTTTCTTCCTCTTCAGTAAGCTGTTGTTCTTGGTGGGTAAGCACATTTATTTCTTCACGGAGTTTACTTCCTACTTTTTGTAAGGTAATCTTTTCGATGAAAGTTCGTTTAGTGTTGAGCATTATGTAATTTCTTTGAATGCGAAGTTAAAAATAAATTGAGGATGAACTAAGAAGATTTTTAGCATGGTTCATTCATTAAATTACAATCACGATTATTATGGAATTAATCAAAGATTTTGAGTCTTACTTCCCAATACAAAAAGTAATCAGCATTGATTTACTGTTATTTACAAACTAAATACACACATAGAAAACAAGGATAATCAAATACACATCATAGATGATGCTGGTAAAGTAGATAAAATACTGAAGCTGAAGAGAAAGAGTAGTTTATTTATAATTTTCTAATTAATTTATGTAATTCTTTAAGACTATTATTTTTAACGAAGCTAGAAATAATGCTTTTAAAATTGGCAGTATTGTTTTGCCCTAACATTTTAAATAAATCATCTGAATTAGATTTTAATGTATTAATGCTGTTTTCTAACACTTTAATAGAACTTTCATTTAAAAATTCAACCTCACTTGCAATAGCCGGATTTTTTAAATCTGCTAATTCTATAAATTTAGAATAACTGTTTTTAAAATTTGAAATTGACCTAGATTCCTTAAAAATAATATCTTCATCTTTAGTAGATTTTAATTGAATAATTAACTCATCTAACTGAGGTTGAGAAATCTTATTTAAAGCTAATGTCCTACGAAGCGCCACATAATTTGTTATCATATCAAAATAAGTTGGCACTAATTCTTTAGTATAATATGGGTCTAATTTAGGATTAGACTTCCAAGCTTTTATTGTTTTTTTATCTAGGTTTAAAGACAAGTAATTACCTTTCAATAGTGTATACTTCATAGAATACACATTAGTTATATAATCTTTAAAATTACGACTTAGAAGTTCTGATTTTTCAGAATTAAAAGATTCATTTAATGAGTGTAATTTTGTAACTTGCTCTATAACAGAATTATAACTCGCCTCTAAAACTATTGCATCAGACGTCATAGACACTAAATCTGCCCCAGAACTAAAAAGATTAGACCAACTCTCACCAACAGTTTCTGTTTCACTTTGAGAAGCTTTATATTCTACAAGTGCACCATTTCTTACAAGTTCAACACCATTGTCAGTAAGCGACTCCATATCTTCACTTATTGTTTTAAATATAGAATTAACACCTTCATTTTTAACTAAAGATTCATCTACATAATCTAAATAGGTTAAATTTTCTTTTAGTTCATACTTATACTCTTTTGAGCAAGAAAAGCATAGAACACTAATTGCAATTACAAATAATTTTTTCATTGTAGTTAATTTTAATCTAAGCTAAGTTAAAAAATTTATCCCCAAAAACAATAAATTATTCTTGGGGATAAATTGTACCCGAGTCGAGACAAATATCGAACTTTATGAAAGAAGATATTCAATTGGTTTTGAGAATTATTTAAGATCCTTTGTCCTCGGTTTTGAAGCATTAATTATTATTAAATATTCTTTACTAAAATTGCCCTTCCTTCAAAAAGTTAAATCAACAATAAACATAACTTTGGAGTTTTGAATTTTTATCAAAAACGACAAAAACCAATAGGTTTTAGTTTAATGCGACAGAACCCAAAACAATCATCTTGTAAAAAACAACTGATCTATATCTAATTCTTTTGTCCAATCCCATTTAGAGACTATCTCTTTACATTCATTCAAATTGAAGTTGTGTAATTCTCCACCAAACATTTTATGAGGTTCTTCTTCCTTGTCAAAAAAACTCAATTTCCATTCACTCATGTCTGGTAAAATAGATTCTTCATTATCTAATCCTTTGCAACTAAAATCCTCGAACATACCATAAAAAGTTGTACCCGCTGGTTTCCAATTATTAAGATTTAAATAAAAACCAAAATATGCCTCATTAAACATATATTCTGCTGATTTTAAATTTGGAAAAAACCAATTAGACAATCCTATATCTCCATAAATTTGAGATTTTTGAAACATATTAGTCGCATCCGAAACATTAGATACATCCCAATTTTTGAGATTTATATCTCTATTGAAACTTATCCCTCTGAACAACGAACTCATGTCTGTAAATGTACTCACATCCCAATCATTTATATGACCATATATCTCAATCGCTAGGTCTTCGTCAGCAAACCATACACCAACAGCTTTTTTTAAATTTTTTATTTCTCTCATAATTTTATTGGATTTTCTTAAATTTAAGAAAAATAAATATTATTTAGAAAATGGGTGTTATTACAACTAATCTAACAGAAGAAATACTAATAAAGTCTTTAAATTTTCTGACAAAATACAAGAGACTTAATTTTCATAGGAATCACAATAGAATGTTTGAAATTCATCCGTTATTAAACTTGGATACTAATATACAAGATTCTTTAAATTTACCATTTTTTGAACCCATTTACAAAGAAATTTTAGGACAACAAATATGTGTATATAAAAATCAGGATAATGAATTAAATCCATATCCATATGAACCTGAGTGGATTAGTAAAACAGGAAGATTTGTAGCAATAGGATCCAGCAGTTTATTCGGTTGCTATTCTGAATCTTGGCAATATTTACTTTTTGACATGGAAATCTACGAATTTGTCGATTACGCTTGGCAAGATTTATTAGGGATAGATGAGGAAAAAAATCAAATCATAGGAAGATCTATGCGAATTTGCGGAAATGAAACTGTAGAAAATAGTGTTTATTCTTTTAATATAAATACTAGAAATGAAGTCTCAAATATTAAAAGTCTAGATAAATTAAAATCTCATTTTGTTAAATCAGAAATATACCATCCTTCACCAAATCTGAATAAGTTAATTTTATTGTCAGATACAAGGGCTAATAGAATTAAAGATTCAGGAGAATATGATAACCTTAATCTTTTAAGAAATTATATTGTACATAATCAAAACATTTATACTGAAGATGAAAATTTTCAAACAACTTGTTGTAAACTGATTGAAACTTATGATAATTTCGATAGAATTAAATTTAGTAAGCTTCAACAAATAATATTATCACAGAATATTTGTGAATTTTTAAAGTTTGTAAAAGAAAAAAGAGAACCTTTTTTATTAGATTAAATCATTACATTTAAATTTGAAAAACAGAGTAAATTTAATAAAAACAATATGGAAGTATTAAGTAATAAGAATATAGAACACGCTGTTAATTTATGGGATGTAGATAAAGGAATATGTAGAGAAAAATATGGCGATATCTCAACATGGGACGTAAGCCGTGTTACAAAAATGGAACATTTGTTTGATGGGAAAGATCTTGCAGGATGGGATTTATCAAATTGGGATGTGAGTAATGTGAAAAGTATGAAGGGAATGTTTCATAAGTCTTATGTTTATCTATCAAATGGTATACAAAATTGGATTCCCAAAAATTTAGAAAATTGTGAGTATATGTTTTGTGAGGCTCATTTATATTCAGATTATAAATTCACATTCAACCCCTTAAGAAATAAGAAAAAAATTAGGACTTACGGTATGTTTAATCAATTTACGTGTTTTAAAAATAATGGACCGTCAACACTTGTTGAGGTAGATACCACTTTTTGGGAAAGTGATAATATAGACCAGGATAATTGTTACGGTATGTTTGGAGGGAAGGCTGTATGGTATTCAAAAGAATACTTAAGTGATGTAAAACTATGGTTACTTACTGAATTTCCTCGGTCCGAAAAGATGGTTATGAAAAGGTTATTCATTAATGAGATACTTGATTGATTACAAATATATTTTTCTTTAAAATTGGTTCTAAACTTAAACATGTTTGGAAATCGTTGGCTGTGTATAGGATGAAAACCCTAACAGTAAAAAAGCTAATATGAAGTAACGTATTGTTAAGTTGGTTTAGACAACAAATATGTGTCTGTAAAATCAGGATAACGAATTAAATCCATGTCAATATAACCCTAAGTGGATTAGTAAAACAGGAAGATTTGTAGCAATAGATTCCAGCAGTTTATAAGGTTGCTATTCTGAATCTTGGCAATATTTACTTTTTGACATGGAAATCTACGAATTTGTCGATTACGCTTGGCAAATTTATTAGGGATAGATAAGGGAAAAAATCAAATTATAGGAAGATCTATGCGAATTTGCGGAAATAAAACTGCAGAAAACAGTGTTTATTCTTTTAATTTAAATAATAGAAATGAAGTCTCAAATATTAAAAGTCTAGATGATTTAGAATCCCATTTTGTTAAATCAGAAATATACCGTCCGTCCTTGAATCTGAATAAATTATTTTTATTGTCAGATAATATGAGTCAAAGTAATTTCGATGTATCCGGACAGAAAAACCTTGATTATTTAAAAGATTATATTTTACACAATCAAGAGATTTACGCTGAAAACGAACATTTCATAAGTATTTGTTACAAAATAATAGAATATTATGATGATTATAACGATCAAGTATTTAGTAAAATCAACCAAATGATATTGTCACAAAATATTTGCAAATTCCTAACTTTTATATCAGAAAACAGGAGTCATTTTTAATTTAAAATTCACTGTTTCACCTATATTTTAATAACCTAGTTAATAGTGCAGAATGAACAAAAGGGAAGAAATAAACAGTTAAGTTTTAATTCTGGTAATAAAAATTCATGATGATGAAAAAAAATCTATGTATTACAATAGTTTGTTGATTGGAGCAAGATTAAAAACCTGTATTTTAAACAAAATTACAATCCAATTCGAGTTACTATTTATTTCTTAGAACGGAAGCTTTTCATCATCATCTTCTATACCTCGTACTATCTTTTTTAAAATCTTAAATGTACTTTCATCAATATAATCCTCAATATAAATAAGAACTTCTTTGTTTTTATTTATTGCTTCAATAAGGAAATCATCGTCATGAAACAAATCAATGTTAATTGCTGATCTGAATATTTCGGGATGTGTAACGCAAACATTAAGGATTAACTCTTTATCTAAAGCTTTGAATTCTTCAACAGTATAATCTAGTCTAATAACCTTATATAATGATAGGTTTTTACCATTATTAATATCATCAGTTATTAAACCAAAAATTTCTTTACTAAAAAATTGTATTTCGTAATTAGTCTCATCAAAAAAGTAATTAGGAGAGTCAAAAATAATTTTTCCTGAGCTCAAAGAGAAAATTCTTCTATTCAAGTTATTATTGGTTAAAATGATTAAATCCTCAGGAAATTCATAAGTTTCATGCGAGTTCTGATAGCTGACAAAAAGTTCAGGAAATAAATGATACTCATCCTTCTTATATTGTTTTTCATTAGTAAAAAAGTAATATTTTTCAGGTAAATAAAATGGTGTGTCAAAAGAGAATTCGCCAAAAACATCCGCGATTTTAAAATACTTGATTATGTCATTTGGATTTTTAAATCTATCTTCAAAAAGTTTCTTTTCTATGAAATCTCTCGACTTATTACAATATTTTGCTCCTGTGTTTTCAACAAAGAAAGCAAATTCATCTTTATTGTCAATAAAATTAATTAATTGAAGGATGTAAGCTTTATGATAATCTTCATTTGCTGCAATATTTCTAATCTGTTCCATTTATTTTTTTTTAAAAACACTCACTAAAAAATCTAATTACTAATTTAGATTTTTTCAGTTAGATAAAAGCATGATTGTCAAACTAAATATGTAAACACAGGTATTTCTTTATTCAATTAGGTTTAGATAATTTAAATCGGCTAATCCCTTCCTTTTATTTTTGAAATCACAATAAATTAATAATCAACACGTTGAATGATTAGACAATATGATTAAAACAATTTATTATGAAAACTTTATTAGGACTAAGCTTACTGATTTCTCTATCAGTTAATTCGCAAATTTATGAGCGTACAGGCAAAAACTGGGGGGTATATGCAGGTGCTAATTATTCATTTATAAATTCTAATATATCAAAGAAACATGAATTGACATATTCGACATCAATAGGTTTGACTCGCATGTTACAAAATGGTGTTTATCCTAAATTAGGGTATCATTATTCTGAGATGCCCTCTGTTTTTAGAATAGGGTCAAGCGATATTATGCCTAAACTTCATAGTGCTGAGGCTTCTATTCTAATTGACAGAAATTTGTTCAAGCTAAGAAAAGGTGTTCGTGTTCGTGGCGGATGTCATTATTTGTCTATCGGTTATATTTTAGCTCCGGAATACAGATATACGTTTTCTAATAAAATCCACAAAAATAATAGCCTTGGAGAATTATCTGTGCTTACGGGACTCTCTTTTACCCATGTCAAGAAGAGTATGAGTAAGAAAAACAAATCAAGAACCACTCAATACGATATTTTCATTCGTAATGGCTTTTCACCATTTTATTCTCTTGAAACAAATGAAGAAGAATTAAACTTCAAGCGCTTCGAGATAGGAGTATCAATCCGTAAGATTCGACATGGAGTATACAATTTTTTACCTTGAATAAAAAAAGCTAAATTTACTTATGAGAAATTTCATTTTTATATTGTTTGTTCTATGCTCAAGCAATGCGCTTTCTAATTTTTTGGTAAAAAAAGACACCTTTGATAAATACAAATATTATAATACCTATTACCATAATGAAAGGTACTTCAACAAGGAAATTAGTTCAATAAATATTGGTTTTTTCGCTTATACTTTCAATGGTAAAGTTCTTCAAGCCACTCAAACATATCAGTATGAAAGCGGAAAGATATATGTAGAAGTATTGAAATTTGATAGTAGCGGCAATATTATTGAAAGGAGTTTAAATATAGACGGAAAGAAAAAAAGCTTGAAACTCTTTGAGTATGAGAACAACTTAATAAAACAATTTTACGAGATTAGGTATTTACCTCAGAAAGACACAGCATTTCATTTCTTGTACAAAAGAAACAGCGAGACAAAACTTACAGGGCTTTATAGATTGAAAGGTGGCCACTTCCATGATTCTTTAGTTTATAATAATTTAGGAGATAAAATTGAACACTGGCAAAAAGGAAGCTGGGGGTTGGGAAAAGAATTTTCTATAACAAAAAGGTTTGAGTATGATTCAAATAGAATCCTTAGGAAAGAAATTAAGTATAGTTATGAAGGAGATATATCTGAGGAAACATTTTACAATAAATTTGGAGATCAAATAAAACTAATAGTTCAGCAAAATTACTCCACCGGCCTCATAGAAAAAGTATACAATACCAAATACAACCATGATAGCAATAATATTATGATAAATTCGGATTATTTCAACAACCTAGGAGATTTCAGAAAGACGAAATCATTTCATAGTAATGGTGTAATAAGAAAAAGTATCGTGTATCGCAATGGTGATATTGACGGTATTACCGAATATGATTCCAAAGGAAGAGAAACTAAGCGTTCCTCTGGAAAGACTACTTATTTTACTAATCAATATATTGAGAACGAACAGGGAATTCTGATAGAGCAGATTCAAAGAGATGGTGATGGGAAAATTGAATGGAAAAAAGAATTTGATCTATTTGGTAACATGATAAAAATTTCTTGGTACACAAAAAATACTGTTACTATTTGTCATACAATTATTGATAAACACGGCAATGAAATTGGCCCTGGGGACTGCTATAGAAATGGAGTGAAGTCTTATACAGCAGGCACTAGAACAAAAGGTTTTAGGGAATACTCATATATTTATTTAGAATAAAAAAGGTTTGAATCCAACTATACAAAGTAATATTATCAATATTATTTCTCGAATATTATAAAATTAAGATGCATGTGTAAAATTCTTTCTCTAATTTTTTATTTAATTCTACTCATAACTTTTCAAGGTCAAACTCAATCCTTAGAAAAAGACTACGAACTAATAGTTAGTGAGTTCATATCTTGTGTTGCCACAAAAAATGTTCATAAAATAAAGAAGATTATCAGTTATCCTTTAACAAGAGAGTACCCACTTCCCCAAGTGAATAATGAAAAAGAATTCATTTTAAGATTTGAAGAAATATTTGACATTCATTTAAATAATAAAATCATTCGTTCAAATTTTGAAAAAGACTGGGAAGTTATAGGTTCTAGAGGAATTATGCTAGATAACGGATCTATTTGGCTTGATTATGACGGTAAGCTATTGTTAATTAATGATCTGTCAGAAAAAGAAAAAATTAAAAGAAGGGAACTAATTGAAAAAAACAAGAGTTTATTGCATAAAAGCCTTCAAAATTTTAAAAAACCTGTTTTGGAAATTAAAACCGCTGAATTTCTGATTAGAATTGATCAACTTGATAGCGGTTTTCGTTATGCATCATGGCCTGCTCGATCCTCTATGAAGGAGAAACCTTCATTAGTTTTAGTAAATGGAGGAATTTTCCCACAAGGTAGTATGGGAGATATTCATTTCAAGTTCAAAAACAAAAACTACACGTATGTCTGTGAAAAAATTATTCTTGGCGATTGGGATTCGCCTCCTGCAGTACTAAAGGTATATAAGGATAACAAATTGATCCTTGAACAAACCGGTAGAATACAAGACCCAAACAAAAAGAATTAAAAATATAAGAAGTACCTTTCTGCTATTGGTATAATTACTTCTTCTGTCCACTCCCAACATGCAAAAACACTTCTATTCACAATTAAATCAAGTAATGAAGTTAAAATTCATCATGTTCCAAATTTCATCTAATTTAATTTTAAAGATTATCTTATTAAACCTACTTTTAATAAAAAAAGTAATCTATGGAAAAGCTAACAATTTCATTTCTATTATTGAGCTCTGTTCTGATTATATCTTGCGGAAATAACAACCAAAAAAATCAAATTAACGGTGAGTGGACTTTATCCTAATATACAAACAAAGGAGACCTTTGATTTCCTTCTCTAATTATTGCATTTAGTTTCTCATTAAAGTTCTTCATATAAATTCGTGATTTACGGATTTATTTGAATCAAATTGCAACTTTATACAAATAATTACAGATTAACAAACGAGAAAAATAAATAAGTAAGTGGAAACATTTAAAATAATGAAGAAAATATTAAAAATTATAGCTTGGCTAATAGGAATTTCAATGATTCTATATGTTGGCTTTGTAATCTTTGGATTCTTTGCATACACAAGACTTCAAAGTGAAGTAATTGGAGCCAATGACGAACCTAATTCCAAATACATAAATAATGGTGACATAATTTTTCAAACGTCCAAGTCCAGTCAAAGCAAAGCCATTCAATTAGCGACAAAGTCCAAGTACAGCCATATGGGAATCATTTACGAAAATGACGGGCAATTTTTCGTTTATGAAGCTGTTCAACCCGTGAAATTGACACCACTCTCAGAATGGATAAATCGTGGTAAAAATGGACATTACGTAATTAAACGCCTTGAAAACGCTGATCAAGTCCTGACTAACTCTACCTTGACCAAAATGAAACAAATTGGCGGGCAATTTAAAGGAAGACCTTATGATATTTACTTTGAGTGGTCAGACGACAAAATCTATTGCTCCGAGCTTGTTTGGAAAATTTACAAGCAAGCAGCGGACATAGAAATTGGACAACTTGAAAAGCTTTCAGACTTTGACTTGACCAACGAAATTGTCCATATGAAAATGAAAGAAAGGTACGGGGAAAATATTCCAATGAATGAGAAAGTGATTTCTCCAGCGGCAATGTTCAATTCTGACCTACTCATAACTATAAAAAGCAATTAAGAATGAAAAAATGGAGACAAAAAAGGAAAATCCAAGTATATAATTGGTCATGTTAATTTAATAAGATAGAAAACGATTAGTTGATTCTGTCGCATTAAACTAAAACCCAATGATAACTGTCATTTTTGAATAAAATTAAAAAATATAAAGTTATGTTTAATAACAATTTAACTTTTTAAAGAAAGTGTAATTCTATAGAAAAACATTTGAAAAATAATTAATGCGAGAGAATCATTGCTTTCTATATTGGTAAAATAACTATTGAATCACTTTACGTTATATTTTCTCTCAACCGAACCGTCCGAATAAATATAAATAAGAACCGTGTAGACTGGGAGATTAAATT
>ENA-OUOG01001364-OUOG01001364.1-marine-metagenome-genome-assembly--contig:-NODE-1364-length-28664-cov-6.216462_pt1 | contig 28664 bp, 18 predicted proteins | sample MGYA00248635_ERZ508505 | MGnify/ENA primary metagenome ERZ508505 (study PRJEB26176, sample SAMN06267871) | marine metagenome | isolation source: Saanich Inlet, British Columbia, Canada | place: Pacific...
TTCATAAGGAACTACTTTTTGCGAAAAACTTGTCGAAGCAACAAGCAATAATAGTACAAATCCAATTATTCTCATGGGGTTGGTTTTTTGGTTTAGGTATGAATACAAACTTACCAAAAGATACGAAAGACCCGGTCATATTATTTCATGGGTTATTGAAAGTTGTTTGTTTATAACGAGTAAGATTTCCAAAATATTCGGCAAAATTCAGTCTCGGATTATTTTTTTCGATTTAAATTAAATGGACGGAAAAACAACAATTTATGAGTTAAAGCGTAAGTTTGACAGTGCAATTTATGAGACAATATATCTTTTTAGTAATCATTGTGTTTGCTTCTTTTTTGGCAAATGGCCAAAAAATTGTCAAAACTATTGTGATAGATACATCTTTTATAGAATTGGACTCGCTATCCATTGTTCCCGAGTCGTTTTCTTTATTCTCTGGCGAAACTTTAGTTGCCGAAAGTTTGTATGAGTTAGATTATGTAGCCTCTACTCTCGTTTGGAAGGGGAAAATCCCCGACACAATAAGAGTAGAGTATGTTTTGTTCTCGATTGATTTTTCGAAACGATACTCCAACAAGGATACCTCTCTCATTCAGCCTCTTTTCACCTATTCTAATCCTTTTAGAAGTGCCAATGGAAACAACTCCGAGCTAGACTTGTTTGGAGGCGACAACCTAAACAAATCGGGGAGTGTTTCGAGAGGAATTTCATTGGGAAATGCTCAGGATTTGGGTGTAAATTCCAATTTTAATCTACAACTTTCCGGAAAAATTGGCGAAAATATTTCGGTTTTGGCTTCCGTTACAGACGAAAACATTCCTATACAGCCCGATGGAAATACACAGCAAATTCAAGACTTTGATAACGTGTTTATCCAATTATCCGAAAAAAACTGGAAGGTCATTGCGGGTGATTTTTCTATCGAAAACTTCGACTCGCACTACATGCGCTACCGAAAAAAATCGATGGGATTGTTTTATTCCAATACTTTTGAAACAAAAGACAGCAACTCAATTTTCTTGAAAACCAGCGCAGCAGTATCTCGAGGAAAATACCGAATCCAGTTTTTTCAAGGAGTGGAAGGAAACCAAGGACCTTACAAATTGACCGGTGCAGAAAACGAATTGTTTGTCCTTATTTTGTCAGGAACAGAACAAGTATTTGTAGATGGGATTTTGCTAAAAAGAGGTGCAGAAAACGACTATATAATCGATTACAACTCTGCCGAAATCATTTTTACGCCAAAATTTTTAATCACAAAAAACAAACGAATAGAAGTCCAGTTTCAATATTCTGACCGAAACTATTTGCGTTCTGTCCTGAGTGCCGAAAAAGGTTTTGAAACAAAAAATTCGGAAACCATTTTGCGTGTGTACAGCGAGCAAGATCACAAAAACCAACCGCTTTTTCAGGATTTAGAAGATTCCGAAAAGCAACTGATGTCCGCTATTGGAAATGATGTTTCGAGCGCATTTATCGAAAGAGAAACAAGAGTGGGAGAGGATGAAAATGTGGTTTCGTACGTCAAAAAAGATTCTTTGGGTTACTCCATTTACAAGTTTTCGGCCGCCCAAGATTCGAATCTATATCGAGTTCAGTTTTCTGATGTAGGAAACGGAAACGGGAATTATATTCAAGAAGGATTTTCTCCTTTTGGGCAAGTTTACAAATGGATAAAACCCGATACCATTGGCGGAACTATTGTTCAAAACGGAAATTATGTGCCGGCTGTTTTACTTATCACACCAAAAAGAAAACAGCTTATTACTTTAGAAAATAATTTTAGAGCCAATAAAAATTTAAGGATTAAAACCGATTTAGCTCTTTCCAATGAAGATGTCAATACATTTTCGGGGATTGGGAACAATCAAAACCTAGGAATGGGTTCTAAAATGGAGGTGTTTTATTCAAAAAAATTATCGAAAAAAAAGAAATCAGCACTATTAAAAACCGGTGGATCTGTTGATTTTACAAGTATCAACTTTAGCCCAATCGAAAAGTTTAGGGCCATAGAATTTAATAGAAACTGGAACTTGGGATTCGCAGAAATAACGACTCCGTTACTCTTGGGAAATATTAATCTTGGGATGCAAAAAGACAGTGTTGGCAAGTTTGTCTACAACCTTGATGTTCTGGATTTGGGTGAGCAATTTAGAGGGATAAAAAATAACTTAACCGGAAGCGGAACTTGGAACAATACGGCTGTTGACTATTCTGGAAGTTTTTTGATTTCTCAGGCAGAATCCAACACTCAATTTTACCGACATAAATCTATTGTGGAACAAAAATTAGGAAGGTTCGTTTTGGGTTACAAAGACGAAGTGGAAAGCAATTTATTTGTAAGAAACGATTCGACACTGAATACAAGTTACTCGTTTTATGACGGAAGAGTCTACTTGAAAAACGAACAAAATCCATCTAAGTTTTACTCAATTTATTATGGTTGCCGAAACGAAAAAACTTCACGGGATAATGAATTATCGCAGTCTGCCTATTCGCATGAAGCAGGTTTGGATTACAAATTATTGAGCAAAAACAAACGAACACAGATACGAGGAAATGTAGCTTACAGACAATTAATTCCTGTTGATTCGGGATTAGGGCTAACACCAGAAAATACCTTCCTGAACCAAACCAACTTCTCTACTTCTTTTTGGAAAGAGCTTGTGAGCCTAAATACTTTTTACAGTATTGGCTCTGGGTTGGAGCAAAAGAGAGAGTTTTTGTATGTAGAAGTAAACCCTGGGCAGGGAGTTTTTACCTGGATAGATTACAACGAAAATGGTACGAAAGAAATAAACGAATTTGAAATAGCAGCGTTTCAAGATCAAGCGAATTACATTCGAGTATTTACTCAGAGTAACGAATATATTCGAACATTTTCTAATCAGTTTACACAATCCGTTACGTTATCTCCTCGTGTCTTACTTCAGAAAAAAACTCAAAAAATCTTCCAGTTTATCTCTAAACTTTCTTCGGTATCTGCTGCCCGAATTGACAGAAAAACAACCTTCGAAAGTGCCGAGTCTAGCCTAAATCCATTTGCCACAAACCTCAATGATTCTAATTTGGTTTCATTGAACAAGCAGTTGCGTTCTTCCCTTTTCTTCAATAGAACGGGCTACAAATACGGGGTTGAAGCTTTGTTTCAAAACACTAGTAATAAAGTGCTGTTATCTAATGGGTTTGATTCGAGAGAAACTGTTATCTATGGCGTAAATTTACGATATAGATTTGATAAAATTTTGTTTAAAATAGAAAACGAAATAACCGCCAAGTCTCTAGAATCCGACTTTTTATCGAGCAGAAATTTTTCATTAAATACAAAAAAAACAGCACCTACTCTGACGTATCAAAAAGGAGCCAATTTTAATATTGATTTTTTGTTTTCTTACGAAGAGAAAAACAATTCTGTGGAAGGCGAATTTGCCTCGCTGTCTTCGTTGGGTACAAGAGTAAAATATACCGAAACCAACAAGTTGAATCTTTCGGCCGGATTTAATTTTATAGCCATCAGTTTTTTGGGAACTCCCAATTCATCATTGGAATATGAAATGCTAGAAGGACTAAAAAATGGAAATAATATGACTTGGGAACTTTTGATAAATAAAAAAATAGGGAAAAATCTAGACCTGAGTATTTCCTATAATGGACGAAAGCCAGAAAATTTCAAAACCATACATGCAGGAACTGTTGAAGTAAGAGCATTCTTTTAATTCAGCTCGAAAAAACCTGACGGTCAATATGAATTTGTGTGTTGTAAGAAACTAATAACCTAGAAAATTTCTTGATTATTTACTTCCTTGTAATTATTTCCTTATCCTTGTAGACGAATAAAAAAGAATCCTGTTATGTCCCAAAAAAATGTAAGGCTTGAAGTAATGAAGCACCTTGAAAAAGATGTGGATAAACTTATTCAAAAGTATCTTATTCCAATCGACACTATTTGGCAGCCACAAGATTTTTTGCCGGATGCAAGAGAAGATAATTTTACCGAAAAAATAGAAGAGTTACAAGAATTGGCTAAAGAAATGCCTTATGATTTTTGGGTAGTATTGGTGGGAGATATGATTACCGAAGAAGCTTTGCCAACCTACGAATCGTGGCTAATGGATGTGGAAGGCGTAGACCAAGTAGAAGGAAACGGATGGGCAACTTGGGTGGCTCAGTGGACTGCCGAAGAAAACAGACACGGAGATTTACTGAATAAATATTTGTATTTATCTGGGAAGGTAAACATGAAAGAAATTGAAATCACCACGCAACATTTGATTGCAGATGGATTTGATATTGGAACAGACAGAGATCCTTATAAAAACTTTGTTTACACCAGTTTTCAGGAGCTTGCAACCTATGTTTCGCACAATAGAGTGTCGGAAATTGCCAAAGCGAACGGCAATAAAAAACTTGCCAAAATGTGTAAAATGGTAGCTGGAGATGAAATGCGTCATCACACTGCGTATGCCGAATTTGTAGAGCGAATTTTTGCCGTTGACCCTAGCCAAATGATGTTGGCTTTTACGGATATGATGAAGAAAAAAATTACCATGCCCGCTCATTTCTTGAGAGAAAGCGGAATGAAAATGGGTGCAGCATTTGAAGAGTTTTCTAACACCGCACAAAAAATTGGTGTTTACACCTCTTTGGATTATGTAGATATTTTGGATAAACTCATCAAGCGATGGGAAATTGACAAAGTCACAAACCTATCTGATGAAGCAGAAAAAGCAAGAGATTACCTCATGAAGCTACCAAGCAGAATGCTGAGAATTGCCGAGCGAATGAAGTTACCAGAAAGTGATTATAAATTTAAGTGGGTGGAGCCTTCTAAACTATGATAGTAGATTTCTGGATTTAATCGTTGTACTTTCGTGCCACAAGACCCTAATAAGTGAAAAAATTTAATAAAATAGCTCCCTATTTTCCCATTGTAGGAATGATAACTTATCTTATCATGTTCTTCACGGCCGCTAGTTTCTATCCCGGTGGTTCAGATAACATTCCTACTGCTCAAAATGGATATAGTGTTTTTCACAATTTCTTGTGCGATACAAACAATCAATTCACTCACTCTGGGTTAGAAAACAGAGGGAAACTCTTGGCAAATTTGGCTCACATTGTTCTGAGTATCACAATGATGTCGTTTTTTTATGTGATGCCCAATATTTTTGACCACTCAAACAGAAACACCAAATTAATTAAAATTTTAGGAGTACTTTCTATGGCTATTTTCACTTTTATGTACCAAGAAGAATTGCACGATTTAGTTGTAACTTTAGTAGGTATTTTCGCCTCTATGGCTTTTGTTCCCATTTTTATCGAATTAGTGAAATACAAAAACCGCCCTTTCAAAGTGCTGACTTACATTGTGTTTACCATGAGCATAGCTCTTTATCTCGGGTTCGAAACCAAAGTAGGAATTTATTACATGCCTTTTCTACAAAAGTTCGTGTTTATGGTAGATGCCGCTCTAGTTATTTGGACAGGGATTATTGTCTTGAGGAAGAACAGGGTTGTTCAAACTGCTTAATTAAGCTTTTTTCATCCTACTTTTCTTATTCATCAGTCATGCTGAACTTGATTCAGTATCTCTTTTCATTGAAATATTACCTTAGAACTTTAAGAAAAGAATATTTAATTCGAACATAATTTGAAGGTATAAAGTGAAATATTCTTTGCTAGATACTGAATCAAGTTCAGCATGACTAGCGTTAATTACACCCCGAAAATTAACTAAACTAATTTGTCAAATCGACCTATCCCTCTTTTTTTCCCGGGAGTATTTTAATCGCTACTTAGAATGAGGCCGAACCTAAACAACATGATTTTTCTTTCTTAATATAATCCCGAAATAATGTGTCCGAAAGGCCTAATTACCTAATTTAGGAAATCACTTTCTTCACGGGATTAAAAAGTATCGAGATCACCCCAGATTAATGTCCGCAATTTTCTCAATTTTATTTCTCTCCAAGAAAGCGTCAATCGTTTCAAAATGTTCGATTACTCTTTGGTTCTTAAACTCAAATACTTTTTCTGACAACCCTTGTAGAAAATCCCTGTCATGAGAAACCAAAATAAGAGTTCCATCAAAATCCATCAAGGCTTCTTTTAGCACGTCTTTCGACTTTAAATCTAGGTGATTTGTGGGCTCATCCAGGATGAGTAAATTTACGGGTTCGAGCAAGAGTTTTACCATTGCCAACCTGGTTTTTTCTCCTCCAGATAGTACACTTACTTTCTTATCAATATCGTCTCCCGAGAACATAAATCGTCCCAGCATATTTTTTATTTGAGTCCGAATATCACCTACCGCTACTTCGTCAATCGTTTGAAAAACTGTGAGGTTCTCATCCAATAAACTGGCTTGATTTTGAGCAAAATACCCTACTTGCACATTGTGTCCCAATTTACATTCACCATCCACTTCTATTTCTCCCAAAATGGCTTTAATCATCGTTGATTTTCCTTCTCCGTTTCGCCCAACAAATGATACTTTTTCGCCACGAGAAATCACCATATTAGCATCATTAAATACTACGTGATCGTCATATTTTTTTGAAACCTCTTTCACCGAAACAGGATAATCTCCCGATCTTGGAGCAGGTGGAAATCTCAATTTAAGAGCTGAAGTATCAATTTCATCAATCTCAATTATTTCTAGCTTTTCCAGCATTCTTTCTCTAGCTGTTACTTGATTCGTTTTAGAATACGTTCCTTTGAAACGGTCGATAAAGGTTTGGTTATCCGCAATGAATTTTTGTTGCTCTTTGTAAGCTTTTATTTGGTGCGATCTTCGCTCTTCTCGCAATTGCAAGTAATGCGAATAATTGGCTTTGTAATCGTAAATTTTTCCCATCGTTACCTCAATAGTTCGGTTGGTAATGTTGTCGATAAAAGCTCTATCGTGCGAAATTACCATCACTGCATCTGCTTTATTTACCAAAAAATCTTCTAGCCAAATAACTGATTCAATATCAATGTGGTTGGTAGGCTCATCCAATAAAATTAAGTCGGGTTTTTGAAGTAAAATCTTCGCCAGCTCAATTCTCATTCGCCATCCTCCACTAAATTCGCTCGTTGGTCGTTGAAAATCTTCGGGTTTAAACCCCAAACCTTTCAATGCTTTTTCTACCTCAGCGTCATAATTTACATCTTCCAAAGCGTAGTACTTTTCACCCAATTCGGATACTTTTTCGATGATTGACATATATTCTTCACTTTCGTAATCCGTTCGGGTAGTGAGTTCATTGTTCAGCCTGTCCATTTCGGTTTTGATATCAAGCACTTGCTTGAATGCTTTGGCGGTTTCTTCAAACACCGTGCAATCGTCTTCCGTTAGCAAATGTTGAGGTAAATATGCGATTACCGTTTCTTTATTGGTGCTTACATTTCCGCTTGTTGGCTTTGTTTCGCCCGCTATAATTTTCATCATAGTGCTTTTTCCTGCGCCATTTTTTCCCATTAGGGCAATTTTGTCGGTGGGGTTTATTACAAACGAAACTCCGCTAAACAAAATGCTTCCACTAAATTCTACGGCTAAATTATTGACTGAAATCATTATTCTATTTTTGAGAATGTGAAATTAATGCTTTCAGTTGTTATTCATCATAAAAAACGAATGGATTTCAGGTTCGTTATGATTTAGGACTAAATAAACATTATATTCATTCCATGAAAAAAATGAAACGCATTCACCTTTTCTCAATTATCATTGGAATCATTGTGGTTTTCTATGGAATTATCATGTCCATCATCAAGGATTCATTTCACGATTATTTCCAGCTTGTATTCATTGGAGCTATTCTCACTAGTTTGGGATTATTGAATAAAAATAAAGGGTAAATTCTGCTCGTTTAAATGGTTTTTTGAACGGATTCCGTGCTACAAAAACTCCTCTAAATCCCTTCTGTCCTTTTTTGTGGGTCTTCCAGCTCCTTTGTCACGGTAGGTTTTTTGAGCAAGTTGCTGAAGCTTCAGTTTTTCTAACTCCTCTATTTTTGTAATCTCCAAAATATAATCGGGCACCAACTTAGCCCCCACTCTTTTGGATAAGATTTCTAATACTTTGTATTCAAATTTTACTCCGGATTTTCGAATCAAAATAACGTCTCCAGCTTTCACTTCTTTCGAAGGTTTGGCTTCGGCTTCATTTATCAAAATTCGGTTTTTCTTGCAAGCTTCTGTTGCTTTGCTTCGGGTTTTGTACAACCGCACCGACCATAAAAAAGAATCTATTCTTGGCATGGAGTAAAGATAAAGTTTTTTCCAGAAGGTATTTGGATAGGGTTTAGTAAATTTTGATGACCTTTGTAGACTTACTTAGCAGAAAAATGAACAATTCTCTCGTTTTCAATTTTAATACAGATGTTTCTGAAACTCCTATTCCAAATAGATTAAACAATCCTTTTGGATTGGAAATTCCCGAAATTGGAAGAATTGCAGCTAACGAATTTCAAAAGTTTATTGAACTTGAATCTAAGAATTGGGAATACGATTTTAGCACCCAAAGAGGAAAAATGTTCGGAGTGTTGGTTGTACAAAAAATTGACGGGAGTTTGGGATATTTAGGTACCATGTCGGGCGTATTTCCAGGAGGCAAAACTTGCAAAAGGTTTGTTCCTTCTGTTTTTGATGAAAGTAAAACTGATTATTACCTCACTAAGGGAATGACAGAGCTCACCGAGATTGGTAAAACAATCAAAAACTCCACCGACCCAAAAGAAATAACAAAACTCACCGAACTCCGAAAACAAAAATCTCACGATTTGCAACAGTGGCTTTTTGAACACTATATTTTTACCAATAAATATGGTAAAGCCAAAAATGTAGCTACTATATTTGCTGAATCAGAATATGGCAATCCGCCTGCTGCAACTGGCGAATGTGCAGCTCCCAAATTGATTCAATACGCTTTTTCAAACAACTTAAAACCCATTGCCTTAGCAGAGTTTTGGTGGGGAATACCAAGCAAAAGCAACAAAAGAAAACACCTTGGAGTTTATCCAGCTTGTGAGGACAAATGTAGGGGTGTTTTGGGGTTTATGCTTAAAAATTAATTACAGTTAAACCTTTTAAAATTAGGATTGTCTAAATTAAAAAACTTAAATTATGAAGATTAGACAACATTTATGTATCTCCTTTTTCGCTTTATTATCACTCACTAAACTGAATGCACAGACCACAACCCAATGGGGACCTGAAGGCTTTGTGAAAATTGAAAATGGAACTAGTGGTTTTTTTGCTGCACTCGATCCAGGAGATCGATTTAGCAGAGAACACGATGTTGTGGGGGATATAGATGGTGACGGAATTTTAGATTTAGCCGTTGGTGCAAGGTCCGATGATGACGGTGCAACAGATGCGGGAGCTGTTTATATTGTATTTATGAATAGTAACGGAACAGTAAAGTCCAATCAAAAAATATCAATGCTTTCTGGTGGGTTTAACGATACATTAACCACCAGTAGCTTTTTTGGATATGGAGTTGCGGGAGTTGGTGATTATAACGGAGATGGAATTCCTGATATTGCTGTTTCTGCAAATCACGTGCCTAATGGTGTTATTTACATTTTGCATTTAGATACAAATGGAACCGTAAAAAGCTATGTGAAAAATCAAAATATAGTTTCTCAGGGTTTGTCAGCAATTGGAGATTTAGATGGAGATGGAAGAGTTGACATTGTGGCTTGTAATCCATCCTCAAATAATGGAGGAAGAGGAAGGGGTGCTATAAAATTATTGTTTTTTAATTCTAATTCTAGAGTAGATAATACAAAAACAGTTGACATTAGTTCTACTCAGGGAGGTTTTGGAACAGGATTAGCTAATGAAGATGGTTTTGGAGGAAGAGAAGTGGCTATGCTTGGAGATTTAAATGGAGATGGGGATAAAGAATTAGCCGTAGGTGCGTTTTCTTCTGATAGTGGAAAAGGTGCGGTTTGGATTCTTTCTTTAGACTCTTCAACGTTTAATGTAACCTCTAAATTAAAAATCACGGAGGGAATGAACGGCTTTGTAGATGAATTATCCGACACCATTAATGCAAACGGAACTTTTGGAGCTGCATTTGGCCATGCAATGTGTGCTCCTGGAGATTTAAACGGAGATGGTGTTCCAGATTTAATTACGGGAGCTAACCAACAAAACGATGGAGATGGTTATATTTTATATCTAAACCCCGACAAAACAGTAAAAACATACACCAAAATAAATGGCACAAATGGTGGATTTGGATTAACTCTGACTCCAATAGAAAGATTTTCTAGATCTATTTCTTTTATTGGCGATTTGCGAGGAGACGGAACTATTGCAGTAAATATTGGTGGCGGAGCAGGAGTTCCGGGGGGAAGCGGAACTTTATACCTTCTTTTCTTAAAGCCTTGTGATTTTGTTCAAGAACCAGGAAATAATCATTGGAACGGTGGTAATACTCTTTTTAGTAACTGGAATCATATTTCTCAATCACTGACTAGCGATTCACTAACTTTTGAGCAATGTACTTTCAAAGCTTTTGAAACAGATGCAGCTTACATGACTTATAACTTTAATGACGGAAGGTGTATTTGTAAAGATTCGAATGCGGTGTTAACTGTAAGCACAGAACTGAGTACCGCTTTTACCAATGCATGTTTTAGTGGGTATGTAGTTTCTATGGATGAAATTCAAAACTCCAATAAACAGGTTAAAGTTTATCCGAACCCAGCTTCCAGTGTAATTAATATTTTAGTAGCAAGCAACACTTTCACAAATACCGATAAAATTGAAATAATTTCCATATCTGGAAAAACTATTTATTCATCGAAATTAAGCAAACAACATAACACTTTCGAAATGAATGAGTTTCCAAGAGGAGTTTATATAGTGCGAGTGCACTCAAATAACTATACTGAGCATCATAAATTTATTTATGAATAGGAATCAATTAGAACGATAAAAAGATTTATGAAAAAAGAAAATAGAACGTTTTACCTCCTTATCGCTTTTGGACAACTCATTGTGGCAGGAGGTCAATTGTTTCAATTGCAAAAAGTGGAGTTCCAGTTTGGTAAAAAAATATGGAATACAATTGTTCTTGTTTTGGCGTCTGCCTTGCTTGTTTTTTCATTGTACAAATACTTTAAACTAAAAACGCCCACTAAAAAGTGAGCGTTTCAATCTAATTAAGTATCAGTTATTAAGCTTCGTTTTCTACTAGGTTAAACGTTGCCATTTCTGGTAAATCGTATTCTTTGTTTACTAGTTTTTTGTGTACAGTTTCAAATGCATCCAAAGTTTCTGTAACATCTGCAGCACTATGCGATGCAGTTGGAATTAATCTGAAAATAATCATTCCTTTTGGAATTACTGGGTACACCACAATGGAACAGAAAATTCTGAAGTTTTCTCTTAAATCATAAGCCAAATGTGTTGCTTCTTCAAGCGAACCTTGCATGTAAACTGGAGTTACACACGAATTTGTACTTCCAATCTCAAAACCTCTTTCTTTCAATCCGTTTTGAAGCATGTTTACATTGTCCCACAATTTGTTTTTGAAAGATAAGTCTCCTCTCATCATGTCCAATCTTTTCAAGGCTCCAATTACAAATGGCATTGGCAATGACTTTGCATAAACCTGAGAACGAAGGTTGTATTTCAAGAAATCAATAACCTCTTTGTTACCCGCTATAAATCCACCAATTCCGGCCATTGATTTTGCAAAAGTTGCAAAATAAACATCAATGTCGTCTTGTATTCCTTGCTCTTCTCCTGTTCCGTATCCTGTTTCTCCCAATACTCCAAATCCATGAGCATCATCTACTAAAATTCTGAAGTTATACTGTTTTTTGAACTCCATGATTTCTTTCAACCTCCCTTGATCTCCTCTCATTCCAAAAACTCCCTCAGAAATTACTAAGATTCCACCTCCTGTTTCTTTGGCAAGTTTCTCTGCTCTCTTCAGGTTTTTTTCTAAACTTTCCATGTCGTTGTGTTTAAACATGTATCGTTTTCCTTGGTGCATTCTCACTCCATCAATGATACATGCATGCGACTCTTGGTCGTACACAATTACATCATGTCTATCTACCAATGCATCTACACAACTTGCTATTGCTTGGTAACCAAAATTCACAACCAAACCAGCTTCTTTTTGAACAAAATCAGCCAATTCATTTTCCAATTGTTCGTGATATTTTGTGTTTCCACTCATCATACGAGAACCCATTGGGTAGGCCAACCCCCAGTCTGCAGTTGCGTCTGCATCTGCTTTTCTAATTTCTGGATGGTTTCCTAATCCTAGGTAGTTGTTCAAACTCCAGTTAAGGACTTCTTTTCCATTAAACATCATTCTTGGAGCCAATTCTCCTTCTAACTTAGGAAACATAAAGTACCCTTCTGTTTTGGATCGGTATCTTCCTAATTCTCCTCCTTTGGCGATTTTGTCAAATAAATCTTTCATCTTTCTTACTTGTTGTTGTTATTAAAATAAAATTCGTTGATTACTGTTGTTAATTCATCCTCCTTTTCTGAGGAATATCCGTTTTCTTTTTGCCAATCAAAATCATAAAATTTTGATAGATATTTGCTTCCGTGGTCACTGAATAATAAAACCACCGTGTGGTTTTGATTCAATTCTGGTGCTATTGCCTTTAATCCTTCAATGGTTGCGCCACAAGATCCTCCTGCCATAATTCCTTCCGTTCGGGCAAGTTTCAAAATGTTTTTCACGCTTTCTTTGTCTTCAATTTTGATAAATCTATCGATATTGTCCATCAATACATTTGGCGGAATAATGTCTTTCCCTACTCCCTCAAGCATTGTTTTTCTTTTCAAACTGGTGTCGTATTCGCCTGTTTCGTGATAGTGCTTCAATACCGAACCTTCGCTATCTACTGCAGTTACGTCAATGTTTTCGTTTTGCTCTTTCAAAAACTTAGAAATTCCCGAAATGGTTCCTCCTGTACTTGCCGAAGAAATAAAGTGAGTGATTTTTCCCCCAGTTTGCTCCCAAATCTCTGGGCCTGTAGTTTGGTAATGCGCTCCCAAGTTATCCAGGTTGAAATTTTGGTTGATATAAAAAGCGTCCGGAATTAGCTTACTCAATCTCTCTGCAGATTTATAATACGATTTAGGGTCGTCTGCCTTTACATTACTTGGACATAATACAACTTTTGCTCCCAAAGCTTTTATTGCATTTATCTTTTCTGTCGATGATTTGTCTTTTACACACACCACGCATTTGTATCCTTTTATTGCACAAATCATTGCCAAACTAAACCCTGTGTTTCCCGAAGTTGCTTCTACAAGTGTAGACACACCTTTTATTAGTTTACCTTGTTTTTCGGCATGTTCAACCATGTTCAATACAGTTCTATCTTTTACCGAATGTCCCGGATTAAAACCTTCGAGCTTGGCATACACATTTGTATTGTAAATTTCGCTTAGGCCATGAAGCTTTATCATTGGAGTTTCTCCAATGGAACTGAGGATTGATTGTTGTGCTTTTTTCATAGTTTTCAGTTATAATCAGGCTTTTTTACTTTTTTTCAAGTTTAAAAAGTAACGTGTTTCCATCGTGGTTTTTAAACAATTGCCACAATTCATCTTCCATTTGATCTTGAGATTTTTGCCACCTCCACTCACACTCTTTCAGATGATAAGTGTAGTATTTTGACACGCCATTGAATTTACTCAGGCGGTTTTTTACGTAAGTCAAAAAACGATTTGTTCTACTTCCCTCTTCATTGCTAAAAGAAATGTACTTGATGTATTTGTGCTCCTTAATTCCTTTGTAATATTTTTTTAAAACATCAGGAACGGACTCTTCAATGTTATGAACTCCCTTTTTAACCGTTTCAGAGAAGTGTTCTACAAAATTATAAGGCTGATAAATGTGAAGATTGTCTCCGTTCTCTACAACTACCACCAATTTTTCTTCCTCCCCTTGCAACTTTCCTGTAACAAAATAATTGTAAAGCGAATTAACGTAATCTACTGATAATGAATATGTATTGGCTGTTTCTTCTAGTTTTTCTCGTTGATGAGTATAGATACATTTTCTGAAAATAGAGTAGTATCTATTGATGGTTTTTCGATTGAAACCCAACAATAAGCTAGCTTTTGTAGCATCTACATCTGCACAAAAGTATTTGATAATTTTTTTTACCTTATATGGGCTTAACTTACTGTTTTTCATTTATTTGTTTAGCTTTTTACGCTTTTTGGTGGTCTAGCTTTTGGACAAATGTAGCTATTTATCTGAAGATTTAAACAGGATTTGTTAAAAAAATGATATTGATTTTGAACCGAGACTTGTTAATTAGTTCTCTACTTAGCCTACATACAAAAAATAAAAAGAGCTGAAGAGATTTCGTAAGAATCCCTTAAAACCAAAAAAAAGTCCTTAGCACATTGTGTACTAAGGACTAATTAATCTTTACTAATTTCTAAAACTTACTCTACCCAATCCGCATAGAACATGTTTGTTTCTCTAGTTCCTCCGTTGTCTCTATTTGACGAAAACACGAGTTTAGTTCCGTCTGGTGAGAACATTGGGAAAGAATCAAAAGCTTTGTCGTAGGTGATTTGCTCCAATCCCGATCCGTCCAAGTTTATCATGAATAAGTTGAATGGGAATGATTTTGTTTTGTGGTTAGAGCTAAATATTACTTTCTCTCCTGATGGGTGAAAAAATGGTGCCCAGTTCGCTCCTCCCAAATTCGTAATTTGTTTCATGTCGCTTCCGTCAATATTACATACAAATAGTTCCATGGCAGTTGGCTGAACCAATCCTTTTGCCAATAAATCTTTGTATTCTTTCTTCTCCAATTCTGTTCTTGGACGAGAAGCTCTGAAAATTAATTTTGTTCCATCTGGAGAGAAAAAAGCTCCGCCATCGTATCCTAATTCTGTGGTAACTTGTTTGATGTTGGTTCCATCAATATTCATGGTATACAATTCCAAATCGCCCGAACGATCGGAAGTAAATACAATTAAATCTCCCTTTGGAGAAACGGTTGCTTCGGCATCGTATCCCTCTCTAAAAGTCAATTGTTTTTTTAAATTTCCTTTTAAGTCTGCCACAAAAATATCGAAGCTACTGTAGATTGGCCACACATATTTATCTCCTCTTGGTGGTTCTGGCGGACAAGCCGAATCTGCTAAATGAGTAGATGCATAAATAATGGTTGAATCTCCTGGCATGAAATAACTACAGGTTGTTCTTCCTAGCCCTGTACTAACTAGTTGTGGAATGGTTCCTTTACTCAAATCTTGACCAATTGGCATTACATAAATCTGATCACACTCTGCTCCCCATTTTGGGTTTTTTGCCTGAAAAACAAGACTTTTGTTGTCAAAACTCCAATAAGCTTCGGCATTGTCTCCGCCAAATGTAAGCTGCTTGATATTTGCTAAATGAACTTCATCTTTTGGTTCTTCCCATTTTTCTGTTTCACCAGAATAAGAGTCTCCTTTTTCTTTGTTTCCTCCACAACTCATCGCTAATGGAATAAATAAAAGTGCTACGTGTTTTTTCATTGTTTGGTTATTTTGAGCAAAAATAAGAGTTCTTATCGAATCAAAACATAACGAATATCATAAAAAAGGATGAAGAGGAAATTGTATCTTTGCAAGCGAAGAGATTTTACCTATTTTTTTAATAAAAAACTTAAACAAAATGAAATTTATAATTACTACGTTAACTTGTATCCTTTTTGTAGCCTGTGGTACACAGAATATGGAAAATAAATCCGTGTCCCTTTTGGCTGATTACACGGCAGATGTTACTTACTTGGCTCACGATTCTTTGGAAGGAAGAGAAGTGGGAACAAAAGGAGAGTTGATTGCAGCTGACTACATTGCTGCTAGAATGAAAGAAAATGGTTTGCTGCCAAAAGGAAATGACAATACTTATTTTCAGGTTTTTACGAGAAATATGAAGGCTCATCCTCACGATACTGATGGAACGGGTGAAAAAATAGAAGGAAGAAATGTTCTAGGATTTTTGGATAATGGAGCAGAAAAAACTCTCATTATTGGTGCTCATTACGATCACTTGGGATACGGAGAAGAAGGTTCTTTGGCGGACAGCGCAGGACAAATTCATAACGGAGCAGACGATAATGCAAGTGGAGTTTCTGCTATGCTTGGATTAGCAAAAAAACTTAAGGGGAAAAAACTAAAAACTAATGTTCTATTTATCGCTTTTACCGGAGAAGAAAAAGGACTTTGGGGTTCAAATTATTTCGTGAAAAATGCAACAGTACCTACTTCGGAAATGGCTTACATGATTAATATGGATATGGTAGGTAGATTGGATACAAACAATAGATTGGCTATTTATGGAATCGGTACTTCTCCTTTGTTTAAGCCAATTTTAGATTCTTGTAACACGTTTAGTTTTCAATCAAAATTTGATTCTTCAGGAGTTGGCCCATCCGATCACACTTCTTTTTATTTAGAAGATGTGCCTGTTCTTCATTTCTTTACGGGGCAACACAAAGATTATCACAAACCAACTGATGATACTGAGTTTATCAATTTTGAAGGAATTGAAAAAGTGGCAGATTACATAGAAAAGGTAGTGATGAGCTTGAATAATTACGATTCTATTCCATTTACAAAAACAAAAGAAAAATCTGAAAAGGCAAGAGCTTTTAAAGTGACTTTGGGTGTAATTCCTGATTACTTGTTTGATGGAGAAGGAATGAGAATAGACGGAGTAAAAGAGGACAGGCCTGCTGCAAAAGCTGGAATTCAAAAAGGAGATATCGTATTAAAAATGGGTGAATTTGAGGTAAAATCTATGACCGATTATATGAATTGCCTTGGTAAATTTGAAAAGGAATCTACCCACAAAGTAATTGTATTGAGAGAGAAAGAAAAAGTAGAAATTGAGGTTACATTCTAACAAAGGGATAAATAAAACGATATAAAAGCAACCTGAGAAGTCAACTATTCGTAATTTTGTCTAGTCTATCTAACTATTCATTAAATTATTAAATCCTATGGCGCGAATTTTTGGGCTTATCTCTGTCCTTTTTTTTATATCCCATTTTTCCTATAGCAATTGCCGAGATATCGTTTCGACTTTTAACACCTCAGCAGACACTGTTTGCGGTTCGGGTCCACACCGAATAGTGTTAACAAACACCAGTACGGGGACAAATAGCTCTACCGCTGGTTACTTTTGGTACAGAAACGGGACTCAAATTGCGAATACAGTAGGAACCTCTTCTGGGGTGACAGATTCTATTTTTTCTAATGGAGTTTACACTTATATGATTGTTGGTTTTGATAGTCTCGGTGTTTGTGCTGATACATTTTACAAATCAGTAATCGCTGTTCAACAGCCCGTTGCAGATTTCACTTTTCCTATCGGACAACTTTGTCCAAATTCTGTAATTCAATTTACTAATAGCTCGGGAAACACAAACCTAAACACTTCGTATTCATGGAGTTTTGGAGACGGTTCTGTATCTAAAGTTCAAAATCCTTCGCATTTATATGGTTCAAGCGGTAACTATAATGCTCGTTTAACTATTGGCAATTCATCCAGCTGTACGAGTCAAATTACCAAAGCAGTTACTATTGCTCCTACTCCCTCAATTTCCATCTCTGGAGATGATGGAACAGGAAGTACATCCAATTGTTTAACTGTAGGCGACACAACCTCTAGGTATACGATAACCTTCACTAACAACTCGGCTTCTGGTGTAAATTACACGTGGGATTTTGACGATGGAAGTCCTTTAATAAATCAAAACTACTCGGGAACAAGTGGTACTTTGGTTCACACTTTTACTTCCTACGGAACGTTTATGGTTGTGTGTTCAGCGGTGGCGCCTAATGGATGTCTGTACACGGATACAGTTCAAGTGGATTTTTCTAAATCTACCTCTTCTTCATTCACAATTCCTTCATCGGAAATACAAGGATGTGCGCCACATAGCGTAACTCCAATAAATGGATCTGTAAACGCAACAATATATATTTGGAATTTTGGTGATGGATCCCCTCCGGTTGTTACGTTTTCTCCGGCAGCTCCCACTCATGTTTACACTACTTCTGGTTCTTTCCTTGTAACTCTTGCGGCATCAAACTCTTGCAACACATCTATCACGGTAACAGGTCCAATAACGGTTTCTACAGGTCCTAATATTGATTATACCTCCACTTTAATTGGAAAAGGGTGCGCGCCCCAAACTGTTGGGTTTGTAAATAACTCCTCTGATGTTTTTCCTACCAATAATTTTAGATGGGATATGGGAAATGGAAACTTATACAACGGTTCCAACCCCCCTTTCCAAACTTATCCTGTTGGAAATTATAAAGTAAAACTTTGGGCGGGGAACGGTTGCGGTGTAGATTCTGTGACACAGAACATCGTTGTAGATTCTTTTCCTACAGGAGGAATCGCGCTGAACCAAAATGAAGGCTGTAGTCCGTTAATTGTCAACGGAAATGGTTTTTCTACAACTCAAGGCGCCCTTATTTCTTGGACAGTAGATACAAATGTTGTGGGTTATGGAAATTCTTTGCCTGTTCAAAATTTTACTAATGACACTTCTGTTTTAATAACACACGATATTATTTATACCTCTTCAAATCATTGTGGGAGTTACGACACAACTGTTACTATTAAAATTCATCCTGATGTAAAAGCAAAACTAGATTCAACAAATACTTCATTTTGTACCGGAACCACTATTTCGCACACTAGTGTTTCGGAAGGAGATTCATTGACATACTTGTGGCGATTTGGCAACGGAACAAGCTCAACCGGAATAGGACCAAAAACTATTGTTTACAACAAAAGAGGTGTAGACAGTGTTGAACTAATTGTTAGTGGTTATTGCGGTGTAGATTCTGTAAAAAAGTACATTTTTGTTGACTCTTTGCCTTATTCTGCAACAACGGTTACCTCATTAAAAAGCTGTTCGCCTAATTCAATAATAGGTTCTGCTGTTCCGACTGATATTAGCTCTGTTTCCAATTGGTATAGAAATAACAGTTCTTCTGTATATTCAACAGGAAACACGCTAACTCCTTTTACAATAAATGCCACAGGAAATACTACTCGTGTAGAAACCCTGAGGTATACCAACACAAATTCATGTGGGGTTTTTGATACCACCTATACAATAACTACTCACCCACCAGTTGAGGCCAGACTAAACAACACTTCCACTAGTGTTTGTACAGGTGCTTCGTTGACTCATCAGAGTAACTCTTACGGAGACTCTCTTTCTTATTTCTGGGATTTTGGAAACGGAACTACTTCTGTTTTGCCTGGTCCGCATACAATTACATACAATACCAACGGACAAGATACTTTGGTGCTTATCGTTACCGGGTTTTGTGGTTCAGATACTATTACCAAAATTATTTCGGTTGATCCAAGCTCTAGCTCACAAGTAACACTTTCTGCTGATAGTGGATGTTCACCTCTTATTGTTACAGGTTCTGCTATCAATACAGGTTCAGGAGTTACGAGTAGATGGTATCAAAATGGTGGTTTTTTTCCTTTTGGATTCAATACCAATATGCCTATTAGAACATTCACAAACAACAGTAATTCGGTGAATACTGAGAGCATCCGATTTACTTCCTCCAACTCTTGTGGAAATTATGACACAACCATAAACATAACGGTTTTACCAAGTGTTGTGGCAAGACTGAATAATACTGCAACCAATATTTGTACTGGAACTTCGCTCACTCATCAGAGTAATTCTTACGGAGATTCTCTTTCTTATTTCTGGGATTTTGGAAACGGAACAACCTCAACACTTCCGGGGCCGCACACGATTAATTACGCAACTCAAACAGTAGACACGCTCACCCTTATTGTTACAGGAACTTGTGGTGCTGATACCATTCAAAAAACAGTAACCGTAAGTTCTACCACCAGCGCAAATGTAAATTGGTCAACAACAGAGGGTTGTTCTCCTTTGATTGTTAATGGATTAGCAACCTCTCCCGTTCAAAACGTAACTATGAGATGGTACGAAAACGGCTGGATCTTTCCTTTTGCAACCGATAGTGTGATGCCGCCAAGAAACTATGTGAATAATGGAAATACGACTATCACCAATAGTATTAGACTAAATGCCTCCTCAACTTGTGGTAGTTTTGATACTACAATTACAATTACCATTCACCCTTCTGTCTCGTCAGTAATATCAGTAAATGATAACCAAATATGCTCTGGCGAAACTGTTTCTTTCTCCAACCAATCAAGAGGTGATAGCTTGAGGTATTTATGGATTTTTAGCAACGGAGATACTTCAACTGTTTTTGGTCCACATTCGAGAACTTTAAGGAATTATGGCAAGGATACTACTTGGTTAATCACAACCGGGTATTGTGGTTCTGACACAAGTTTTTCGGTGGTTGATGTTAATAGGGCTCCAGTTGCTCAAATTACTCAAAGTAAGGATAGTGGATGTGAAGATTTAACCGTTCTTTTTGATAACAACGCTCCTTCGGGTTCAAATTACAGCTGGACATTCACCAATGGGAATCCTTCTGTTTCTAATTCAAAAAACAATTCGGTAGTGTTTCAAACTCCAGGAAATCACTCGGTTTTTTTAAGTGTAGATAGTTTGGGTTGCACATCCCGTGACACAACCCAAGTATTAGTATTTCAAGGACCGGTTGCCAGCTTTAGTTTAACGCCCTTAGAAGGTTGTTCTGGGTTAGAGGTTTTTATTACCAACACATCGGTCAACTCCTCTTCCAGTTCATACAATTGGGTGTTTGGAAACGGAAACTCAGACTCTGTTTTCTCTCCTTCTTCTCAGGTTTTTAACAACCCTAATCCGGCTACGGATAGCGTACAAGAAATAAAACTTATTATTCAAACAGCTAATGGATGTTCAGATAGTATTTCAAAAATTGTAACCGTGAACCCTGTGCCTTTTTCTTCTTTTTCACTTGCTGATACTGCACAATGTGAAAGCACATTAAATACGTTTATAAATAACTCTTTGGGAGGAAATTCTTACACATGGTACTTTGGTGATGGCGACTCTAGTGCTTCGGTTTCTCCAACTCACAGCTATTCTGCTGCGGGGGTTTACACTATACAATTAATTGTATTTAACAGTAAAAACTGCAGCGACACTTCAAGCCAAACAATAACGGTACACCCAAATCCTGTGGCACAGTTTGTTTTTGATTCTGTATGCTTTGGCAAGGCTACAAGCTTTATAGATTCTTCTCTTTTTGGTCCAGTGAACTGGAAATGGTCTTTTGGTGATGGCGACAGTTCTTCTCTTCAAAATCCACTTCATGTGTATTCAAATCATGGGCAATTCAATACCAGGTTACTAGTGCATAATCAGTTTGGATGTTCCGATTCATTGACAAAAACAGTTGCGGTATTTGAAACGCCAAATGCACATTTTTCATATTCTACTTCTTGCGCCAAAAGTCCTATATTTTTCACAGACTCTTCTTCAGGAAATCCTGTAAAGTGGTTCTGGGACTTTGATGACGGCAACACCGACACATCGCAAAATCCAAGTCATACTTTTGCTGTGGGAGGAATTTACAACGTAAGCTTAATTGCCCAAAACGCTTCGGGTTGTTCTGATACATTAGTTGCTCCTGTTTCTGTTCAAACAATACCACAAACAAGTTTTGCGGCAAACAATGTGTGTTTGGGATATGCTACTTTGTTCACAAATACATCTGTTACCAATTTGCCTGTTGCGTCCTATTTTTGGGACTTTGGGAACGGAAATTTTTCAAACTTAGCTAATCCAAATTTTCAATACTTGGCGTCCGGAAGCTACTTTGTTTCCCTTACTGTCACAAATATTTATGGGTGCGATAGCACTTACACCGACTCAGTATTTGTATACGATGCGCCATCACTCTCTTTCTTTAGCTTTGATACCGTTTGTGCCAATAATGCAACTACTTTTCAAACCCAATTTTCGAGCGACATACTAATCGTAGATTATGGTGACGGATCCATCATAGATAGTTTTCCTTCTGGTACGACTTCCTTTTTGCACACTTATAGTTCGGGAGGTGTATATTCTTTGTCTGTCAAATTAATATCTCTTTCTGGTTGCACAGATAGCGCTATAATCCCTGTGGTAGTAACCACGTCTCCTTCTACTCATATTTCGTTGATTGCCAGTTCTTTTTGTATTGGTGATTCCATTCAGTTTTTGAATAATTCGCTCAACGCAAATTCTTATTTATGGAATTTTGGAGATTTATTAGGGTGGCAACCCAATAGTAGTGTTGGAATAAATCCCGTTTATGCATACCAAAACTCGGGGATTTACTCCGTGGAACTTATTGCTTTTAGTGGAAGTTCGTGTTCCGATACAACACTTGTTCCTTTGTCAATTAATATTTTACCAAACACTATTCCTGATTTTATGGCGGATACTGTATGTTTTGGAAACGCTACTACTTTTACCAATTTAGATACAAATCTTGTTCCGCTCGGAACTTATACTTGGGATTTTGGAGATGGCAATTTCTCTACAGGAATAAATAAAACGTACACCTATTCTGCGGCTGGAAATTATAATGTAACGCTTACGTTTACCAATATTTCTGGATGTACCAGTTCTTTTACCAAAGTTGTGGTTGTAAGCTCTGGTTCTGTAGCTAATTTTACTCACGATACTGTTTGTGTAGGGCTTTCCACATCGTTTTCAGATGTTTCGTTAGGAAATCCAACTTCTTGGATATGGAATTACGGAGATTTTTCTCCATTAGATAGCGCTTCTGGTCCCAATGCTCAGCACGCGTATTTATCGGGGGGAAGATATTTTGTAACTCTCACAGTATTTGATTCCATTTCTGGTTGTTCCAGTCAAGCCACACATTTTGTTGAGGTTTTGAATGGCGCACAGGCTATTTTCAATGTCTCTAGTCCTGTTTGTGAAGGAACTGTTTCTAATTTCTTAAACTTATCGTCATCGGCCGGAGGAAGTATAACAACAGTAAACTGGCAGTTTGGTGATGGAGATTCATCCTCGCTTGTCAATCCTACTCACACGTATACAAATACTGGTGTTTACACAGTAAAATTAAGTGTTGCATCAAACAACGGTTGTATCGATGAAGACTCAAGTTCAATTATAGTGAACTCTAAACCAGTTGCAAATTTTGGAAACAACAGCGCTGTTTGTCAAGGAAATCCTGTGTTGTTCACAGATTCATCATCCCTCAGTTTTGGTAGAATAGAAAACTGGTACTGGAATTTTGGAAACGGAACTTTAGATTCAAATCAAAATCCAACCACAGTATTCACCTCAGCCGGAACATTTCCTGTTTCTCTTCAAGTTGTTTCTGACTCGGGTTGCAGCGACATGATTACTAAAACAATTTTAATAAGTGCCAAACCACTTGTAGATATTAATTTTTCGCCAGCTTGTGTAGGCGACACCGTATATTTTACAGAAAACTGTAGCATTGCAATGCCTGATTCTATTGTAAATTGGTTTTGGGAGTTTGGAGATGGAAACACTTCCACGCTTAAGAACCCAAGTCATGTTTACCTTTCAAACAATGGATCTTATCAGGTGAAACTCACCGTTACATCTTCTTTGGGTTGTGCAAGCGACAGCTCTTTTACCGTTTCTCTTTTACCTGTTCCAAACTTTAATTATGGTCCGGAAAAATTTGCTTATTGCGAAAAAGAAGCGGTTCAATTTTACGACAGTTCCACAATTGCTTTACCTAGCACTATTGTAGGATGGGAGTGGTATTTTAGAGACGGTTTTAACTCTTTCAGTCAAAACCCGATACATACTTATGATTCTGCAGGAAATTATCGCATAAAGGTGCGTATTACATCTTCTGATGGTTGTGTGTACTACGATTCTTTGCCAGCACCACTTATCATTTATCCAAATCCTGTGGCCAACTTTACGCCTGTTCCTTCGGTGCTGTCTGTTTTCAGACCCGAAACTTATTTAGAAAATTCTTCGACAGGTGCTACCAATTGGACTTGGGATTTTGGCGATAGTACTAATGGATTTGGATTTAATCCTACTCATTTATTTCCAAATGTGGTGGGAGTATATCCTATTACTCAATTTGCTTATTCCGATTTTGGATGTGTAGATTCTATCACAAAAAACATTGTAGTAAAAGACGAATACACTCTTTATGTTCCTAATTCTTTTACGCCAGAAAAAGAGTTTAATAGAGAGTTTAAAGTGTACGGACACGAAATAAAAAACTTTAGTATCAAGATTTTTAATCGCTGGGGGGAGTTGGTTTATGAGTCAGTCTATTTTAACAAAGCCTGGGATGGAACGCACAAAGGAGAAAAATGTCCTTCGGGAGTTTATGTGTATCAAATTATTGCATCAGATCCTCAGGGAAATAATTATAAAAAATCTGGTTTTATAAGCTTATTGAGATAAAAAAAGGGCTGAAACAAATGTTTCAACCCTTTTTGCTTTTAAAATTCTTCTTGAATTAGTGTGTTATTTTCTCAAATGCATCTTCAAAATCTACCTTGTTATTTATAAATTCGATAGTTTGAGTATACAACTCTTCTGTTCTTTCTTCTGAATAACCCAATCCTATTGCAAACCTGTGAATCAATTTATCTTGTTTCTCTCCAATAATCCCATCAGATAACATCATTTGAATTAATCTAAAAAATCTTTTGTAACGATCTTCTCTATCTGTTGGTGGGTTAATTGCGTGTTTTCCAATATTCTTAATAATAGAGTCTAACTGCTCATTAGAAATACTCAGTCTTCTGGCAAATTTTTCTAATAATTCTCTTTCCTCTGCTACTATTTGTCCGTCTGAAAGAGCTACCTCAACCAAGTTTTCTAGGTGAGAGTGGTTTCTTGTTTGTTGGCCGCCTTGAAATGCGTCTGATATTGACATGTGTATTCTTGTTTTTAAATTTTTTACAAATATATTTTAATTTTCATTTAATTCTAACTTAAACCCTACTCCGTGAATATTGTTTATTTGAATTCCTTCATCGTACTTTAAGTATTTTCTTAGTTTAGTAATGAACACATCCAAGCTTCTACCGTTAAAGTAGTTGTCGTCACCCCAAATCATGTTCAAAACCAAGCTTCTTTCTATAACTCTGTTTCTGTTTTCAGAAAGTAATTTAAGAATTGCTGTTTCTCTTTTAGTCAGTTTTTTGTTTTCTTCTTTGTGGCTCAATTTCAAATTTTGAAAATCCAATTCGTAACTTCCTAAAGAAATTATTCCTTCATTTTCATCCTCGTCTGTTTCGTTGTTTGCTCTTCTCAAAATCGCTTTTATTCTTAATAAAAACTCTTCTCTGTTGAATGGTTTTGTGATGTAATCATCACCTCCAGCTTTAAATCCTTTTACTTTATCCTCAGGATTTGATTTTGCCGTAAGGAAAATAATAGGAATTTCTTTGTCTACTTTTCTTATGTCTTCAGCTATCTCATACCCATCTTTTTCTGGAAGCATCACATCCAACAAACACACATCGTATTTGTTTTTATTAAATTTTTGTAATCCTTCTTTTCCATCCCTACATAAATGAACTGTATATCCTTCAAGATTTAAAAAATCTTGTACTACTATTCCTAAATTAAAATCATCCTCTACTAATAAAATGTTCCTTTTTTCCATTGTATTTTTTTAATTTGTAGTCACAGGAAAAGTTAAAACAAAAGTGCTTCCTTTTCCAATTTTACTCTCTATTTCTATTCCACCACCATGCTTTTCTATCATTTGTTTCACGTAGTAAAGACCTAATCCAAAACCTTTTACATTATGAACATCTCCTGTGGGAACGCGATAAAATTTATCAAAAATTTGTTTTGAATCTTCTTTTTTGATCCCAATTCCGTTGTCCGCAATACGCAACTCAATTTTGTCGTCAGTATTCACCGTGGTGATTGTAATATTTGGTTTTTCGGGCGAGTACTTATTTGCATTATCAAACAAGTTATAAATAATATTAGTAATATGAATAACATCTCCTTTTATATGCGTTTTTGATGCATTAAGATGCGATACTATTTTTCCATTTCTATCCTGTACCGGAACACTAAACGTACTGATACAAGTTTCTATTACCTCATGAATATCGAGACTTTCGAATTTCAATTTTATCACACCTTTGTCCAATTTTGCAATCTGAAGTACTCTTTCTACTTGGTTTTCTAATCTTTTATTTTCGGTTTTTATTATCGATAAATACCTACTTAATCTCTCATTTTTGCTTGTTTCTTCCGCATTTAATAAAACATCGGTAGAAAGTGAAATGGTAGAAATTGGTGTTTTCAGCTCATGAGTCATATTATTTATAAAATCATAGGTGATTTTAGAAATTTTCTTTTGTTTTAAAATTCCGTTTGCAAGATAAAAACTAAAAAAACTAGCTATCAAAATTACAAATGTTGCCAACATCAGCATATAAGGTAAAGAAGATTTTTTTATTGGTTCAGATTTTTTTAAGTCCGAAAAATAAACTCCAAAATAATATCCATCGTGTTCCCATTTTAATGGAAATTTTTCTGTGTTTGCAGTTGTAAATTCATCAAAAATTATGGAATCTGTAAAGCAATCGTAAATTCCAATTTGGTAAGAATTATCAATATAAAAATTAGAAAACTCATCTGTAATTAATTGTTTTAGAAATTCTTTTGGAATAGTATCGTAAAAACTTACAACGAAATAATTATTTTGTATTTGTTTTACTGGATCTAAATAAATATTAATTTTTTCTTTATTTGCCGATATTAATACATCTCTAACTTTTGTAAGAGCTACAGTTACTTCTGCGCGGAAATTTTTATCTTCTAATTCTTTAATTTCTTTTATTATTTCATGATTTTCATTTTCTATTTCTAAAGAATTTTTAACAATAAAAAATTGAGTACAAATCAATCCAATCATCACTGAAATAGAGAGTAATATTAATATTTTAGTTGCTGTTTTCATTCTCTATTCAATTCTTCTTTAAAGGCTGGTTTAATTCTTTTACCATCTGTTTTTATCAAAACATCATTTCTAAAAGTATACGTTACTAATATTTCTCCTTCCTCGCTGTAACGCACCCATTTTCCCTCGCGTTTTCCTAATGAGTAATTTCCAGTCCATTTTTTATTTCCATTTACATGGTAATAAATATGCTTGTCAATGGGTTTTCCGTTTTTGTAATTTCCTTTAAAATACAACTGATCTGTCATATAAAAATAAGTCCACTCTCCATCTTTTTCCCCTTCTAGATATTTTCCTTTTTCGGTATGATCGCCCACTTCGTAAAACCAGTTTCCATCTTTTAATCCATTGGTATAATCCCCTTTTGTAATTATTTTTCCCTCTTCATCGTATTCAATAAATTCACCATTCTCCTTTCCTTTTCTATAATATTCCTCTCTGTGAACCATCCCTAAAGGATAATACCAAACCCATTTTCCATTCAGTTCTCCTTTTTTAAATTTTCCTTTTTGTTCTATTTTTCCAGTGGGATAATAAAACATCCATTCGTCTATTTGGTAATCATCTTTGTATTTTCCTTTAGCAATTACTTTCTCACCTTTCAAATAAAATTTCCACTCGTTCTGTTTCAATCCTTTTTTATCAATTAATCCTTTGGCAATCAACGTATCTTTTCTAAAAATTTTTGTCTCAATTACATTCCCTTTTTTATCGTACTCCTGAGTAATTCCTTGCCTTTGGTCTAGGTCATTTTTTGCTATCGTAAAATGTATTTCTCCTGTTCGGTAATACTCCGTAAAAAACTGAACAAACTGAAGATCTTCGTCATCAATCAATATTTCTCCTTGATTAAATTTTTGTAAAGCATCCAATTCACCGTTGTATTTGTATATCTTAAATACTCCGTTTTTTTCACCATTCTTGTATTCACCTTCTTCTTTTAAAATACCTTTTTCAGTAAATGTTTTCCAAAGTCCATCCTTGTTTCCTTCTTTATCAAATCTGTTTATTTTTTCTCTTCTTACAAGTTTTCCCTTATTGTATTCATAAATCGAAATTATTGTAGAATCTTCTCGATATTCGTAAGCCGATCCGTGGTAATTACCATCCAGATAATTATACTTAAAATGTAATTCTCCGGTAGGATAAAAAATAAAATTTTCACCCTGTAAAGTATCATTAACGTAAGTAGATTTTGCGTACAAAATTCCCGAATCAGAAAACTGAATAAACGGTCCTTTTTTTCGGTTTTTTTCGTAATTTACAATCTCTTTTACATATTGATTTGAATAAAATTTCCAGGTGCTATCGAGCAAAAAGTCTTTTCTATTTCCTTCCGATTTTAATTTGCCATTTTCGCTGTAATTAAACCAATATCCATTCGGTTTTCCGTCTTTCAAAAATCCCTTACTGGCTATTTCTCCATTTTCGTAGTAAAAAATATTAAATCCATTGGGATTTATTTCCTGAGAAAAAATCGCTAGCGGAAAAAAAATCATAGCTAGTAAAAATTGAATATTTCGTTTGTTTAATTTCATTGATTTCGATTACCCAAAGATAAATTAAAATCCTCAATTTAAATTTTATACTTCTTTCACTCTAAACTCTATTCAATATAAATAAATAGTTTTTAAACTTAATATGTTATTATTATTATAGGTGTTAATTCTGTGTACAAAAATAAGAACAGTTCTTTGTTTTTATCAGTTGTTAATACTTATAAACATTTTATATACAGTGTAAAT
>ENA-OUOG01001365-OUOG01001365.1-marine-metagenome-genome-assembly--contig:-NODE-1365-length-28664-cov-6.007486_pt1 | contig 28664 bp, 24 predicted proteins | sample MGYA00248635_ERZ508505 | MGnify/ENA primary metagenome ERZ508505 (study PRJEB26176, sample SAMN06267871) | marine metagenome | isolation source: Saanich Inlet, British Columbia, Canada | place: Pacific...
AAATCAGGTGAGATAAAACATATTAATTTGAAATAACCAATACATAACTATACATACACTGAAATGGAGAAAAAAGATACACGATCAGGATTTGGAGACGGACTATACGAGCTTGGCCTAAAAAACAAAAACGTAGTAGGACTCTGTGCAGACCTTACCGGTTCACTCAAAATGAATAAGTTTCAAGATGAGTTTCCTGATAGATTTTTTCAAATGGGCATTGCAGAAGCCAATATGATTAGTATGGCTGCTGGACTAGCTACAGCTGGGAAAATACCCTTTACAGGCACGTTTGCTAACTTCTCTACAGGTAGAGTATATGATCAAATACGTCAGTCTGTGGCTTACTCTGATAAAAATGTGAAGATATGCGCATCTCACGCAGGTCTTACCTTAGGAGAAGATGGAGCTACACACCAGATATTAGAAGATATCGGACTGATGAAGATGCTTCCCGGAATGACTGTGATTAATCCTTGTGATTACAACCAAACAAAAGCAGCTACAATTGCTATTGCCGATCATGAAGGACCTGTTTATCTTCGTTTTGGTAGACCAAAGTGGCCCATATTTACTGAAGAAGGTACATTTGAGATAGGTAAAGCACTCCATATGCGTAGCGGTACCGACGTTACTATATTTGCTACCGGGCACCTTGTGTGGAACTCACTGGAAGCTGCAAAGGCACTGGCTGAAGAGGGTATTTCTGCTGAGGTAATCAACATACATACAATCAAACCATTAGACAACAAAGCAATACTAGACGCGGTAGCTGAGACCAAATGTGTAGTAACTGCTGAAGAGCATCAAATGAACGGTGGACTCGGAGATAGTATCTGCCAACTACTTGCTCGTCACACTCCACTGCCAGTAGAGATGGTGGCTGTAAATGACAGCTTCGGTGAGAGTGGAAATCCTATGGAACTGCTAGAAAAGTACGGACTAGGTATAAAAGACGTAGTAGCAGCTGCCAAGCGTGCTATTGCTAGAAAGTAACACACCTTGAATACCCTATTCGTTTACAATAAAAAAGCAGGTAAAAAATTTAAGCCTTCCATCGTAAACGTAATAACTGAGCTTCTGCCTAATTCTATGGAATTCTCATTCATAGACATAAGAGAGCTTGAAACGTTAGATGTAGCCATCTATGATACGCTCGTTGCCATAGGTGGTGATGGCACAGTAAACACTGTAGCTAAACTGGCTATGGAATACGATAAAACACTAGGAATAATTCCGAAAGGTTCTGGTGACGGGTTAGCACGCTTTTTGGGAATCTCTAGGGATGTACGTGAAGCTGTGGATAGTTTACTCCAAGGTAAAGTTATCTCCATAGACACGGCCACCGTAGATGATGTATTTTTCGTCAATGTAGCAGGCGCTGGTTTTGAAGCTGAAGTAGCTCATAAGTTTGGTGCGGAAGGTATCCGAGGGTTGAAAGGCTACGCCAAAACAGTACTAGGGTCGTTTAAAGGGAGAAATGAACAAGAGGTAACGCTAACCTTGGACGGCAAAAAAACTACACTCCCCTTCTTTAGTCTAAGCATTGCAAATGGAGCTCAATGGGGCAATAATTTTGAGATAGCCAGCGCTGCAGACATCCAAGATGGACTCTTAGACATCGCCATTATGCGTAAGCCTAAATGGTATCAAATACTGGGTCTTATATCTTTCCTCAGAAGTAAAAAACAAGAGAACAATGCTCTATTCACGTACTATAAGGCGTCGGAGATAGACCTAAAACGTAGCGGTAAGCTTTGGCATATAGACGGAGAACCCTTAATTTTGAAAAATAAGAAACACGTAATACTATACCCTAAATCGTTAAAAACATTAGTACCAAAATGACCAAAAAGAAAATGCAAAAACTTGACTTGACTAACTTTTTTACAAGTCAGCAGGACGAAGGTTTTAAAGTACTATCTGATACTGATGAACAAGTAACAGAACCTGAGGTCAACCTTCCAAGTAACGCTCAGAAACTAACCGTACGCAAAGAAAAAAAGGGTCGAGGAGGTAAAACAGTCACAGTCGTAGAAGGCTATCAAGGAAACCCGCAAACACTAGAAGCATTATGTAAAAAAGTAAAACAACAATGCGGCGTGGGAGGATCTGTAGACCGTAAGACGTTTATCATACAGGGAGACAAGGCTGATCACGTAGTAAAAATCCTCATCAAAGAAGGGTATCACGCTAAGAAAACTACAATGTAAAAAGGTAGTGGAAAAGTAACTACTTCTTTACCGGTCATAGTGTCATTTATACACTAAGTATTTGATAAGTATCTAACAAACACATAATTAACTACTTATAGTACTTTTAACCACTAGCATCTGACCTGCTTATACATATTTAAATCCATGTTAAATAGGTCAAAATGAATCTTTTAGAGTTCAATAAAAGCTGAAGCTAAACTACCTTTGCACTTTATTAGAAAAATGAAGTCACATCCAATTACTGACCGGGTTTTTGATTTAGCCTCAAAAACCAACAAAAATCTAACACTAGACCAACTTCTAGAATCAGCGGTAGCTAGAGGAGAAGGAAGAATCACGAGCACAGGAGCACTTGCCGGAGATACTGGTAAATTCACTGGTAGATCACCCAAAGACAAGTTTACTGTGGCCGATGCTAAAACCAACGATGAAGTATGGTGGGGAGATATCAATCAAAAGTTTGATGCAGATAAATTTGATGCACTCTTAGAGCGCGTAATCCAGCATTACGAAGGCAAAGAAATATTTGTGCGAGATGCATATGCCTGTGCTGATCCTGAATACCGTCTTAAGGTACGTGTAGTTAACGAAACTGCATACCAAAATCTCTTCGTACATCACATGTTTATTCGTCCTGATAAAAACGAAGTAGATTCTATAGACCCGGATTGGGTAATACTTGCTGCTCCTAGTTTTATGGCAGTGCCTGATAGAGATGGAACCCGTCAAGAAAACTTTTCTATCATAAACTTTACCAAAAAGATATACATCATTGGTGGAAGTGGATACACCGGAGAAATTAAAAAAGGAATATTTACCGTACTAAACTTCACTTTACCTGTGGAGCACGATGTACTCAGTATGCATTGCTCTGCTAACATAGGTACTAACGGAGATTCTGCTGTATTCTTTGGTCTTTCTGGAACAGGAAAAACGACCTTATCCGCAGACCCAGATCGTAAACTAATAGGAGACGATGAGCATGGATGGAGTAAAAACGGAATATTCAATTTTGAAGGTGGATGCTACGCAAAAACCATCAATTTATCAGAAGAAAACGAACCTACCATCTGGAAAGCAATAACCAAAGGAGCATTAGTAGAAAACGTACGTTTCTTCCCAGATTCTGACGTAGTAAATTATGACGATGTAAGCGTTACTCAAAATACGCGTTGCGCCTACCCAATTACTAACATAGATAACATTGCTGAGCCTAGTGTAGGACCACAGCCTAAAAATATATTCTTCCTTACCGCGGATGCCTTTGGTGTGCTACCTCCTATCTCTAAGCTCACTCCTGGTCAAGCTGGATACCACTTTATCAGTGGGTACACGGCCAAAGTAGCAGGAACAGAAGAAGGAGTAACTGAGCCACAAGCTACTTTCTCCGCTTGTTTTGGAGCGGCATTTATTCCGCTTCATCCGGGTAGATATGCCGATATGCTAGGTAAGAAAATGACCGAAAACAATGTAAATGTTTGGCTTGTGAATACCGGCTGGAGTGGAGGTCCTTATGGCGTAGGAAGCAGAATGAAGCTAAAATATACACGTGCCATGCTTAATGCTGCCATGGATGGTAAGCTTGAGAATGTGCCATTTGAAACGCATCCTGTTTTCGGAGTGGCAATGCCGACCGAATGTCCAGATGTACCAACTGAACTTCTAAACCCTCGAAATACTTGGGAACGAAAAGCAGTGTATGACAATTCGGCCAATGATTTGGCGAAATTGTTTAATACTAATTTCGAGAAATTTGCAGAAGGAGTAAGTCAAGAGATACTAGACGCGGCCCCAAAGGCAAGAGCTTCTTCGTAATCCTGAACACTCTGGAACAGCCTGAGCTGAGTCGAAGGATAGACCAAGAATAAATCGAACAACCATATTCAAAGCCCTCAATCAGAAGATTGGGGGCTTTTTGTTAACTGATTTATTAGTCTATTAGACTAACTCTGCGCATATTGCATCGATAAAATATGCTCGCTTATTCAGACACTAAAATACAGGATGTTGTACTCCATTTCGTAGGCAATTCATTCAACGAAGAACTGCTAACCTTAGGAAATACTAAACTAGCGTATAGCGCAGAAGTAGAAGAACACCTGCTTACCTACTTCCTCTCTTCTTTCAAGGGAAACGAGTTTCATCGCTTTCATCATGAGTCTCATCTAAACTTAAATGAAATTTATGCTTATGCCCAAGCGATATTTGAAGACCCAGAAAACCTGGTAGCTCACTCCAAAAGTATAGCCAAGCATCTCTATGAACACAGCAATCATCCCAAGGTAAAAGGGGGTGAGTTCTATGTGGCACTTATACAAAATGTACTATTAGAAGGAGAACCTGTGGAGGCTATTGGTCTATTCAAGAGTGAGAATAAAGATACCTTTTTAGATGTCAAAAATGAGGATGGAAACTTTGCTATAAATAGTAAGGAAGGCATACACATCAAGAATCTAGATAAGGGAGCCATTATCTTCAATACCGATAGTGAAGATGGCTATGTGCTCAGTGTCATTGACAATACAAATAAAGGCAGTGATGCCAAGTTTTGGTTTGACCACTTTCTTCACGTAAAGCAGCGAGAAGATGCATACTACCAGACTCAAAGTGTAATGACTATAGCTAAAGAGTTCATTACCAAAGAACTCCCAAAAGAATTTGCAGCAGACAAGGCCGATCAAGCTGAAATGCTCAACAAATCAGCAAGTTACTTTAAGGAGCAGGAGGACTTTGACCTGTCTGAATTTGCGAATGTGGTACTACAGCAACCGGACATAGTAGATAGTTTCCAAGACTTTACCACCTCCTACCAGCGAGAACGAGCAGTGAGTATACCTGAAAACTTCCACCTCAATGAATCCGCGGTAAACAAAAAGAAAGGTGTATTTAAGAGTGTGATAAAGCTAGACAAAAACTTCTCCGTATACGTGCACGGAGATCGCAATAAAATAGAACGTGGCGAAGATGAAAATGGCCGTAAATTTTATACCTTGTGGTATGACGAGGAGAAGTAATCTTTACTTTTGAGTGGTTGATTATAGGGTAACTCTATGTTCTTGGACTCACATCTTCTCCTTCAAAAATTGACCAGTAACGGACTTCTTACTTTTAGCTAGGTCTTCTGGTGTACCGGCAAACATCAATTCACCGCCTCTATCACCCCCTTCTGGTCCTAAGTCTATGACCCAGTCTGCGCATTTCACTACGTCCAGGTTGTGCTCTATCACTACCACACTGTGTCCTTTGTCTATCAGAGCATTAAATGACTTCAGTAACTTCTTGATATCATGAAAGTGAAGGCCAGTAGTAGGCTCATCAAAAATAAAAAGTACCTTATCCTTATTCTGAGATTTACCTAAGAAAGTAGCTAGCTTGATACGTTGAGCTTCTCCGCCACTTAAGCTATTACTGCTCTGTCCCAGTTTTACATATCCTAAACCTACTTCCTGTAGCGGGAGGAGTTTATTGACGATTGTCTTCTGTCCTCTGAAGAAATCTACCGCTTCCTCCACCGTAAGGTTTAACACATCATAGATACTCTTTTGTTTAAACTCTACTTCCAGTACCTCTTCCTTAAATTTCTTGCCGTTACACTCCTCACAAGTCAGGTGTAAATCAGCCATAAACTGCATTTCTACCACTTCCTCTCCTTCTCCTTGGCAGTTATCACATCTACCTCCATCTACATTAAAAGAGAAATGCTTGGTCTTAAATCCGCGCTGCTTAGCTATAGGCATCGTGCTAAATAGCTCGCGTATAGCATCATAGGCTTTCACATAGGTAACTGGATTACTTCTACTGGATTTGCCTATTGGATTCTGATCCACGAGCTCTACAGCAGAAAACGAACTGAAGTCTCCTTTTATTTCTTTCACTTCACCTATACGCTGCGTACTGTATTGCTGTGTTTCGCGCAATACAGCCGGATAGAGAATTCCTTTTACAAGCGAGGTTTTTCCACTGCCACTTACTCCTGTCACCACAGTAAGCGTATTGAGCGGTATGTCTACGTCTATCCCTTTCAGATTATGTTGCCTTGCTCCTATCAGACTGACCTTATTGTTCCACTTTCTTCTTGTTGTTGGTATTTCTATTCGCTCTACTTCATCCAGGTACTTCGCCGTGAGTGTATCTTTCCCTTTCAACTTACTATAGTCTCCAGCAAAGACGACTTCTCCGCCCAAATGTCCTGCCTCTGGACCCATATCGATTAAGAAATCTGCTGTGCGCATCATATCCTCATCATGCTCCACTACCACTACGGTATTCCCTTTCTCTTTCAGGTTTTGTAGCACTGAAATAAGTCGCTCGGTATCTTTACTGTGCAGTCCTATACTCGGCTCATCTAAGATATAGCTACTTCCTACCAGGCTACTACCCAGCGATGTTGCTAGGTTTATTCGTTGACTCTCTCCTCCGCTTAGGGAGTTGCTCAACCTATTGAGTCCCAAGTAGCTCAAACCTACTCGCATCAGGTAGTCGAGGCGATTGTTTATTTCCATCAGTACCGGTTTGGCTATTTCCGCAGATTGCTTGTCTAGCTCCAGTTGTTTAAAGAACTGGGTCGCTTGCTCGATATTGAGCAACAACATATCGCTTAGTGAAGATAGCTTTTTATCCTTTATAAATTTTGGATTTGCTCCAAGATTCGTAATCTTCACATAGCTACCGTCCTTACGTATTCGTGTCCCAAGACAGCTCGGACAAGTAGTTTTGCCCCGATACTTGCTCAGCATTACACGGTATTGTATCTTATAGGAATTAGACTGTAGGTATTTAAAAAAATCATTGAGTCCATTCACTTGACTATTTCCCTGCCAAAGTAAATCAAGCTCTTTCTTTGTGAGCTCAGAAACAGCTCGATGTATTGGAAAATTAGTTTTTGTAGAAGAGGCTATAAAATCATCTCTCCACTGGCTAAGTGTTTCTCCTTTCCAGCACGCTATGGCATTTTCATATACAGATAATGAGCGATTAGGTATCACCAGCTCAGGATCAATGCCTATTATGCTTCCAAAACCTTCACATTCGCTGCAGGCGCCATACGGATTATTAAAACTAAGGAGGTTTACGGAGGGTTCTTCAAAGCTCATACCATCCAGCTCAAACTTATTGTTAAAGGTCTGCTGATCTACATCTGTAATGATGGTACATTGACCTTCTCCCTCCCAAAAAGCTGTCTCTATAGAGTCCGACAATCTACTCTTGTAATCATCATCTGTTGTGGTGGCTTTTAATCGGTCTACAAGTACGTAGTAGTCTTTGATTTTAGTCTTGCCTATGGCGTCTTCAATTTTCAGTACTTCTCCTTTTGTCCAGATTCTACTGTAGCCTTTTTGCATAGCGGTCTCTAAGTACCCATTCGCTTGCTCGCTAGCTGGTTGATAACAGATGTATATCGGTGTTCCAAGTTCTAAATCAAGCACATACGTTATCACATCACTCGTACTGTGCTTTTTTACTTCCTTTCCACTTATGGGTGATATGGTCTTACCCACGCGAGCCCAGAGTAATTTTAAATAATCATATAACTCTGTACTCGTAGCTACAGTACTTCTTGGGTTGCGTGTATTTACCTTTTGCTCTATTGCTATACAGGGTGTAAGTCCTCTGATGTTATCTACCATCGGTTTTTCCAGTCTTCCTAGAAACTGACGCGCATAACTGCTCAGACTTTCCACATAGCGTCGCTGACCTTCTGCGTAAAGTGTATTGAACACTAAAGATGACTTGCCAGACCCTGACAATCCTGTCACTACAGTAAGTTGATTTCGTGGTATTTTTACATTTACATTCTTAAGGTTATGTAAATGAGCGTTTTGTATATCGATGTACTTCTGTTTTGTCATGTAAATGTCCTCTGTGAACCAAAGGGGCACAAATTTGACCTAAATAGTCTAATATCTAAACAATAATTTGGGACTTTAGATTTTTTATTCTATTTTAGTGGTAACATTAAAAAAGAAGAACGCTTATAAGATATACCTATACTAGTTAAAAACACAGTTTTCATTTCATTCAACTAAGTAATAAATAGGTATTATGCAATCTTCAAAAATCACAGATCAAAATCTAGTAAAGCAGTATGTCCAAGGCAACGAAGCGTGTCTTGAAATGCTCATCAATCGTCACAAGGAAAGAATCTTCACAACTATCATTCTTATTGTAAAGGATAGTTATATAGCAGAGGATCTCTTTCAAGAGACATTTATCAAAATCATTAAAAACCTGAAAAAAGGTAAATACAATGAGGAAGGAAAGTTTTTGCCTTGGGCTATTCGTATCGCTCGCAATATGGCTATCGACTATTTCCGTAAAATGAAGCGTATGCCTACAGTAACGAGTAGCGATGGCGAAGACGTTTTTCGCAAGATAAAACTAGCAGTAGATAATCGTGAGGAACAAATGATTCGAAACGAGAAAGAAAACCTGGTGCGTGCTGTTATCAATAAACTACCAGAAGAACAGCGACAAGTTCTTATCCTAAGACACTACGGAGATCTTAGCTTTAAAGAAATATCCGCTATGACAGGAGTGAGTATCAACACTGCATTGGGCAGGATGAGATATGCACTCAACAATATGCGTAAGATGATGGAGCACACATCGATAAACGCTGCATAACAAGATAGATATAATACCAGGAGAACTCCTTTCGCCACTGGCGGAGGGAGTTTTTTTTTGTCCCCTTCGGTACATTCGCCACGGCGAACACTCAGGATGACAAAAAGCTAACGACAACGGTTCGTATGTACCAAAACTTATATTTTTGCTTTAGTGAATAAAATTTACTATGTCTACATCCTTTTATGTGCCGACAACAGTTATTATGTTGGCGTTACAAATAATATCCCACGTCGTCTTGATGAACATTCAAATGGATTAGACAAGAGTAGGTACACATTTAACCGACAACCAGTAAACTTGGTGTACTCTGAAATGTTTCAGTACATTGATAAGGCTATTGCTAGAGAAAAGCAGCTCAAAGGTTGGTCTAGAAAAAAGAAAGAAGCATTGATAAATAAGGATTTAGGCTCACTCAAAGATTTATCTAAAAAGAGTTTTGACTAGTTTCATTAATAAAATAAGGTTGTCATGCTGAGTGTCCGCTGTTAAGCGGATGTATCGAAGCGACGGCCTAACCTATCCACTTCCTTTAGTAGCGTAGGAATGCGATGCGCACCATGCATATTCTGAATATACTCAGCAGCTTCATCTAGATCACATCCTATGGCAGATACATACAGTGGATTTTCACTCTCTCCCCTCCTCACCTCCCGTACATATTCTGCATTCCCATGAAAACTACTTTTGGCAACACCAATGACAGGATACATTTCGTCTACCGCTTGGTACACATGCTCTCCAAGGCCTTTTTGGCCATCTCCTAGCTGAACATGACCATCTAACACTATGCAGTCTACCTTGAATTGCTTCACTTGGTATATCACAGCCATCACACACGGCAGCTCGCGTTTATAAAATTCTCCAGGTACATACTCCTCCACCTCATCCAGGTAGGCTCGTATCACCTTACTCGGTGCTGCGTCTTCCCATTCAAACAGAACACCCACGCAAGTGGCTCCTTTATCATGGTAGTATATGTCTATGGCTAGGTTCAAGGTTCAAACAAGTTAGGAACATCTCTTTTACCGTGCAAAACCCTTACAATTTGAATGTCATCGATTCTAATCAAATAAAAGATGAGATAATTACCAAATATGTATTGTCGAATGTTCTTTGAGTATTCTTCTTTCATAACGCCAATTTCTGGTGTACGGACAGTGACTTGAAAAGCAGCATCTAGCTGAAATACAAATGCATCTGCATTCAATGGGTTTTGTTTTTCTATAGCAATGAAATGCCAAATCTCATACAGGTCTTCCTTTGCTTGTACCGTCTTAGATAATGAGAGCATCCTACTTAGAAGCTCGTGCTTTCGCTTTTTTCAAAAAGTCATCTTTATTCCAAGATCCTGCGTCTCCACTATCAAGTCCTCGTTGAATTTCTTGTTTGTAGTATGCTGTTTTTAGCTCTTGCTCTTTGTTCTGCTGCTCCAGTAGTCTTAGTCCACTGCGTATTACTTCGCTAGCAGAATTATATTGTCCAGAGGACACAAGTTTATCTATCAAACTATCATAATGCGGATTTAGTGAAACATTCATATTTCAAAGATAACGATAAATAACAATTATTGTTATTATCTATCTATTCACTCCAAAACACAACTATGAGAATGCCCCCTTCTGATAGAATATATTAATCATCATATCCCAATCTCCTGTTTTAAAGATTGTGCCCTACTCTCACTTCAATAAGACTTACTAAGGTCCACTTGGGTTTAGCTGAGACTACAAGTACACACACAGGAGAAGCTGAAAGGATAATTATTTCGTATATTCATATTGGTGATTCCAACTAAGTTGAAATCGATTCTCCCAGTTTACATTATTCGCTAATCACTCCTATCTCCAACTAAACGTTATCCACTCCCTTGTTTATAAAAAAATAAGTAGCTACACTCACGTATAACCGCCGTCTATGCTACATTTGGAAGTTACAGTATAGATTAAATTATTACCAACACTAAATGGCTGAAAATCAGTACAACGAAGATAGTATCCGGTCCTTAGACTGGAAAGAACACATACGCCTCCGCCCAGGCATGTACATCGGCAAGCTAGGTAACGGCTCATCTGCCGAAGACGGTATCTATATACTTATCAAAGAAGTCGTAGATAACTGTATCGATGAGTTTATGATGGGCAATGGTAAACGCATTGACATCAAGCTCTCAGACAACAAGGTTTCTGTGCGGGATTATGGTCGTGGTATACCGCTCGGTAAAGTAGTAGATGTAGTGAGTAAAATCAATACCGGCGCTAAATACGACAGCAAAGTCTTCCAAAAATCTGTAGGTCTAAACGGAGTAGGTACCAAGGCGGTGAATGCCCTCTCCTCTTACTTTATGGTAAAAAGTTTCAGGGAAGGTGAGTCTATGACTGCCATTTTTGAACGCGGTGTATTGATCAAAGAAGAACGCGGAACTACAGATGAGAAAAACGGTACATATGTCGAGTATACTGCAGATACAGAGATATTTAAAACACATAAGTACATCGTAGAGTACATCGATAATCAACTGTGGTTTTATGTCTATTTGAATGCTGGACTTACCATTAATTTCAATGGAAACAAGTATTTTAGTAAGAATGGGCTTCTTGATTTACTCGAGAGAAAAACCAACGAAGAGGAAAATAAATATCCAATTATTCACCTAAAGGATGGTGATATAGAGATTGCGATTACTCACGACAACCACTACGGAGAGGATTATTATTCGTTTGTAAATGGTCAGAACACCACACAAGGAGGTACGCACGTGGCAGCCTTTAAAGAAGCGCTTGTAAGAACCATTCGGGATTTTTATGGGAAAAGCTTTGAGCCCACAGACATTAGAGCTTCATTGGTGTCCGCTATATCTGTGCGTATACAGGAACCCGTTTTTGAGTCTCAGACCAAGACCAAGCTCGGAAGTACTGAAGTGTCTCCAGATGGTAACTCGTTGAAAGCAGAAATCAACCAGTTTATCAAATCACAGCTGGATAATTTCCTGCATAAAAATCCAGAAATTGCAGACGCTTTACTAAGAAAAATACAACAAAGTGAGCGAGAACGTAAGGATATGGCTGGTGTGCGTAAAATTGCGCGTGAACGAGCCAAAAAAGCCAGTGTTCACAACAAGAAACTTCGTGACTGTCGCATTCATTTTACCGATGAAAAGAAAGAAAACAATCTTGAGACCATGCTATTCATCACAGAGGGAGACTCTGCATCTGGAAGCATCACCAAGGCTCGAGATGTTCAAACTCAAGCCGTATTTAGCCTTAGAGGGAAACCTTTAAACTGCTTTGGATTGAAGAAAAAAATAGTCTATGAGAATGAAGAGTTTAACCTGCTACAACATGCACTAAATATAGAAGAAAGTCTGGATGACCTAAGGTACAATAAAGTGGTAATAGCTACAGACGCCGACGTAGACGGTATGCACATACGCCTGCTCATACTCACCTTCTTTCTTCAGTTTTTCCCTGACTTGGTCCGAAGAGGTCATGTATACATACTAGAAACTCCACTCTTTAGGGTTAGAAACAAAAAAACAACAAAGTACTGCTATACCGATCAAGAGCGCTTTGATGCCATTAGAGAATTGGGTAAAACTGCTGAAATCACACGATTCAAAGGGCTCGGTGAAATATCCCCAGATGAATTCGGTGGATTTATTGGAGAGGAAATACGCTTAGAACCTGTGATGTTAACTGAAGATTCTAGTATCAATAAAATACTGGAATACTATATGGGAAAAAACACCCAAGAACGTCAGGAGTTTATCATTGATAATCTGCGCCTGGAGATAGATGAGACTAGTGAGGAGGAAGAGGCTATAATCAAGGAAAAAGAAACGGAAGCTGTTTAGAAAATGGACGAAAACGAAGAGTTAGAAGACAATTTGGAGCATAATCCAGACGAAAAAATCACCAAGATAGATCTTGAAGATGGTCAACGTGCTGTAAAAGGCATGTACGAAGACTGGTTCCTAGACTATGCAAGCTATGTAATCTTAGAACGTGCTGTACCTCATATTAATGATGGACTAAAGCCCGTACAACGCAGGTTTCTTCACGCTATGAAGGAGCTAGACGATGGCCGATATAACAAAGTAGCAAACGTAATAGGTACTACTATGCAGTATCATCCGCACGGTGATGCAGCCATTGGTGGAGCTATTATCAATATGGGTCAAAAAGACCTGCTTATAGATTGCCAAGGTAACTGGGGAGACGTCCGTACAGGAGACAGTGCAGCTGCACCACGATATATAGAAGCACGACTAAATAAGTTTGCCTTAGAAATAGCCTTCAATAAGCAGACTACCGCATGGCAAAAAAGTTATGACGGTCGTAAGAATGAACCTATCACTCTTCCTGTAAAGTTTCCTCTACTGCTGGCTCAAGGTGTAGAAGGTATCGCTGTAGGTCTGAGTACTAAGATAATGCCTCATAACTTTATCGAGTTGGTTAAAGGAAGCATCAAGATACTCGAAGGAAAGACTCCCACCATTTATCCTGATTTTCAGACGGGAGGACAAGTAGATGTATCTGACTACCAAGACGGTAAACGTGGAGGAAGAATCAAAGTACGTGCTACAATCATTGAGAAAGACAAAAACACCCTTGCCATTACCGATGTTCCTTACGGCACCACTACAGGCAGCCTAATAGACAGTATTCTTAAGGCCAATGACAAAGGAAAAATTAAGATAAAAAAGGTCGTAGATAATACGGCCAAGGATGTAGAAGTAGAAATACAGCTACCGAATGGCATCTCTACCGACAAGACCATAGACGCATTGTATGCATTCACCAATTGTGAGAGTTCTATCTCACCAAATGCCTGCGTTATTGTCAATGATAAGCCCATGTTTTTAGGTGTTTCAGACATTCTAAAAATAAACACGGAGAATACGGTAGACTTGCTCAAAGCTGAGCTCGAAATTAAGCGGGGTGAATTAGAGGAGAAATGGCATTTCAGCTCGCTGGAGAAGATATTTATAGAAGAACGTATCTACCGAGACATTGAGGAAGAAGAAACCTGGGAAGGCGTTATAGCTGCTATTGACAAGGGACTTCAGCCACACATTAAGCACCTGAGACGTACTGTGACCGAAGAAGATATTATTCGACTCACAGAGATTAAAATCAAGCGTATATCCAAGTTTGACGCTTTCAAAGCAGATGAACTACTAAAAGGTATAGAAGATGCCTTAGCTGAAGTGAATCACCACCTGGATAATCTAATTGAGTATGCCATAGCTTACTACCAAAACTTACTAGATAAGTACAGTAAAGACAAGGAACGCAAAACAGAAATCAAAAGTTTTGAAGAAATAAACACAAAGGTAGTAGCCGTAGCCAATGAGAAGTTGTATGCGAATCTCGCTGAAGGTTTTGTGGGCACAGGTATCAAAAAAGAAGAATACATCTGTGACTGCTCAGATATCGATGATGTTATCGTATTTCGCGCCGATGGCACCTACTCCGTGAGCAAGGTTTCTTCAAAAGCATTTTTCGGGAAAAACATAATTCACGTTGCTGTTTTTCGTAAAAATGACGAGCGTGTCACGTATAACGCGGTGTATACAGATGGAGCTAGCAAAAAAACGATGGCCAAGCGATTCAATGTAACAAGTATCACTCGAGACAAAGAATACAACGTAACCAAAGGAACACCAGGAAGTAAAATGCAGTACTTCAGTGTGAATCCAAACGGTGAAGCTGAAATAGTCAATGTATACCTTCACAGTGCTGCCAAGGCTAGAAACAAGCTATTTGACTATGATTTTGCAGATTTATCCATAAAAGGCCGTGGAAGCCAAGGAAACATGGTAACCAAGCATCCAGTGCGCAAGATAGACCTTAAAGTAAAAGGAGTATCTACTATAGGAGGCAGGGACATTTGGTACGAGCCAGGCATAGGAAGACTCAATGTACACGAACGAGGAGAATACTTAGGCAGTTTCCAAACGGATGACCTTATTCTACTAATATTTGAAACTGGGGAATACGAACTTACCAATCATGAACTCACCAATCACTATGCCAATAAAGAGATAAAAATCATAGAGAAGTTTGATCCAGAGAAAGTAATCTCTGTACTTCACTATGATGGCAATGGTAAAAACTACTGTGTAAAACGATTTAACATCGAAACGGCTTCTACAGATAAGCGATTCTCTTTCATTACGGAAGGATGGGGAAGCAAGATGGTACTAGCTGCAACTTACGATACACCTATCATAGAATTAACTACCAAGAGTAAAACGGGAGATAGAAAAGTAGAAGAGGTCAATCTCGCTGAATTCATTGACGTGAAGGGTTGGAAGAGTATAGGAAATAAACTCTGTGGTAAGGAGTTTGTAAAAGTAAAACTACTCCCTCCTCCACCGCCACCTCCCAAGGATGACGATGACCCCGAAGACAATGAACCACCTGTAGGAAACGACAGTGACCCAAAAGAAGCTACTCCTTCCACCGAGAAAGTGACTACTGATAAGTCTACGGATAGTAAAGCTAACGATTCCAAAGAGGAGAAGCCAGAACCTAAAAAAGTAATTCCAAAAAAGAAAGAAGAAAAACCTGCAGTGGAACTGAAGGAAACACCCGATGAGGCTATACCTAAACTGCCTTCTAAAGACAAGCAAGAAGGGAAAGAAAGCTTCACCAGTGGTGACCAAATAAGTCTATTATGAGCAAAAAAAATACGTCCAATGCAGCACAGATCTTCAAATCTACTGTCGTGATTCACTTAGCCATATGTGGATTGACTGCTGTAGTCGTAGGAACACTTTATACGTTAAAATCACAATCGGGTGAAATATCGAGCTCAGAAATTGGCCTAAATGCCTTTGAACTACTCGTTCCTGTAATTTCATTGCTCTCTGGATTTGGAGCCTACTTCATAGGGAAACAGAAATTCAAAAAAATAAAGGATTCGGATAAATTAGCCAGTAAGCTTGATTTATACAGATCCAATAACATTCTGCTTTGGGCAGCTCTAGAAGGCTCTACTTTTTTTGCTGCAGTTACTTTTTACGTGTCAGGACGCACTAATTTACTGCTTTACGCCCTTATGTTAGCTGTACTTCTAGTCTATTTCAGACCATTAAAATCTAGAGCTGCAGAAGACTTAAATCTCAGTCCAGACGAAGTAGATAAACTAGATGAATCCAACTAATTCTATAAACAGCACTTTTCGACAACGTGCACTGGGTCCTTTTTTCTGGCTCTTTTTACTGCGTAAGCTTCCGCTGGCTTTTATCGCTGGAGTTAAACTAAAAAAGTTTGATGCGGAAGGAACAGCTACGTCATTAAAATTTAAGTGGATCAATCAAAACCCGTTTAAATCTATGTACTTCGCAGCCATGCAGATGGCAGCAGAGCTTGCCACAGGCCTTTTACTTTTTCAGTTTTTAACTAAAGACACACGATTCTCTATGCTCCTCGTTAGTGTAGAAGCCAATTATTCCAAAAAAGCAATTGGAAATATTACGTTTTCCTGTCCACAAGGGGACCGCGTAAATTCATTCATCACATCAATGATTGCCAATCCCGATGGTGAGACCATTGTTCTTCCTGTAGTCGCTGTTAATGAGGCAGGTGAAGAGGTGGGAGATTTTAAATTCACTTGGTCTTGTAGAACCAACAAGGCCCGGAAATAATCCGAGCCTTTACTAAGTTAGGTTAATTAATCACAGGCAATTACTTCGTGCCTGTAAGGTTTATAAATGTAAAAGTATGAAATGTCTAGCGCAACTCCAAATAAACGGTTTTAAACGTTTAAATACTTGTCTTTGATTTATCCGTCACTTATGCACATAAATAGCCGTGGAACAACGTACCTTTGAAGTCCATTTATGAAATAAAATAATGAGTGAAAAACCAGTAAATCCCTATTTATTTTTGGGCATATTAGCTTTGATATGGGGGAGTTCATTCATCTTAATGAAAGAAGGTTTAAAACACTTTTCTAGCTATCAAGTAGCAGCTATGAGAATAGGATTCGCAGGTATTGCACTCCTCCCTTTTGTAAAATGGCGCAAAGTGGTTATCCAGAAAGGTGACTTAAAGTATTTTATTATTAGTGGATTTCTGGGAAGTGCGCTACCCTCATTTTTATTCACTGCTGCACAGACTAAAATTTCCAGTTCATTGGCAGGTGCGCTGAATGGACTGACCCCAATGTTTGCCCTTTTGGTAGGTGCACTGTTCATAGGTGTTCGGCTAAATAAGCTTAAACTGTTTGGCGTAGTATTCGGTCTACTCGGAGCGTATTTTTTGGTTGCAGGAAAAAGCCTTGACTTTGATATAGGATATACATCCTTAGCTGTGCTCGCCACCATATGTTACGGTATAAATGTAAATATCATTAAGCAAAAACTAAACAACTACCCTCCTCTCCTAGTAGCAGCGCTTCCCTTGGCTATCATTTCCCTAATGGGAATAGGTGTCATGCTCTATATTGGTTTCGACTTCGATGTTACTAATCATCAACACATTAAATCTCTAGGAGCAATTATTATCCTCGCTATACTGGGCACATCCATCAGTCTGATACTATTCAATAGGCTCATCCAACAAACAAATACTGTTTTCGCTACTTCCGTCACTTATCTGATACCCTTAGTCGCGTTATTTTGGGGCGTCTTAGCAGGGGAAGAAATACATTGGACTCAACTGGCCGGTCTGGTCTCCATATTAATCGCTATTTGGCTCATTAGAAAAGATAAATAGTCAGTTTTAAAGCAGTACTACGTAAGTAAGGATATGCGATTTGAATACAACTTAAACACACGAAATAGTTATAGCTACGAGGCCTATAGAGCCATGATAGATGAGCTGCTGTCTCAAGGTAAAACTACAGGAGACAATCATTCTGAAGTGATGCTGGGTCATAGCACGATGAATGTAGCACGTATGAAAAGACTGGATAAGCGAGGTAAAATTAATGACGAACTCAAAGAAGTTGTCCAGCGTTTAGCTCCGCAAAAATGGCTTGTAATCACTGAGGCTTGGTGCGGTGATGCTGCTCAAAACTTACCTTGGATTCACCATCTGGCACAGCTCAATAAAGACATCCAACTTTCGTTGATACTAAGAGATGACAATCTTGATATTATGGATCAGTTTTTAACGAATGGAGGCCGCAGCATTCCTAAGCTCATTGGCCTATCTGCTGATAATGAAATACTCTTCAGCTGGGGTCCAAGACCACAGTTAATGCAAGAGACCTACACTACAATGAAAGCAGCGGGAATGGAGTACGCTGAGATCTCCGAAACCATTCATCGGATGTATGCTAAAAACAATGGAGAAGCGTTTCAAGATGAGTTGTTGACCTTGCTTCAATAAAAAATGCTCAGTTACCCACATAATAGTTTCATTTAGAGTGTCTTTTATTGATAAGTTTTGGTAACAAAGTTTGTCAATACTCGTACATTTAAGTTTTATTTGACATTTTAAAATTCACACGTCGAATCATGAAATTCATAGTAAATACAAACGAGTTATTAAATAGGCTACAAAGCATCAGTGGCACTATAGTATCTAAGCCTGTAATCCCTATCTTGGACCACTTTTTATTCGATATAAAAAGCGGAAAACTGACCATACACGGCACAGATTTAGAAACCTCTATGAGTACTTCTCTACAAGTACAATCTGACGAAGATGTGCGGATAGCTGTACCTTCTAAGATGTGTATGGACACGCTTAAATCACTTCCTAATCAACCTGTTACATTTACCGTACAAGAAGATAAAAGTTCTATAGAAATCAAATCTGAGTTTGGTAGATACAAGTTAATCGGTCAAAATGCTGACGATTTCCCTAAGATACCAGATACTACTTCTGAGAATAGCTTTACCATGTCTGCAGGAGTTTTAAGTAGTAGCATTGCTCAGACTATCTTCGCTTCTGGAAACGATGAACTTAGACTTAGCTTAACTGGGGTATACGTACAGTTGTTTAAAGACAATGCAGTTTTCGTAGCTACAGATGCAAATCGCTTGGTAAAGGTAGAACGTAAAGATGTGAAGCCAGGAGTAGAAACTAACTTTATCTTGCCTAAGAAAGCACTCAACCTACTAAAAGCTAACCTTCCGCAGGATGATACAGAAACTAAAGTTGATTTTAATGAGAGTAATGCTTTCTTCTCGTTTGGCGATATTAGCCTTATCTGTAGACTAATAGATGAGCGCTACCCAGACTACAGAGCTGTGATACCTACAGAAAACCCAAACAAGCTTACACTTAGCCGTCAGGACTTCCTAAATTCGGTAAAGCGTATCAGCATCTTTGGAAATAAGACAACCAATCAAATCAATATTAAAATCACCGGCAGTGAACTGACTATCTATGCCGAAGACCTAGATATGAGTAACGAGGCCGTTGAGCGTTTGGGATGTGATTATGCCGGAGAAGATATGGAAATAGGTTTTAACTCTAAACTTCTCACAGAGATGCTACAAAATATTAGCACTCCGAACATAGTGATAGAACTATCTACTCCGAGTAGAGCAGGCATCATATTACCAAGTCAAAATATCGACGATGAAGAACTACTGATGCTTATCATGCCAATGATGATCGCTAGTAATTCTTAACGACCTAAATCTGTACTAAAAATGGTATGAGTTATACAATGTAACCTTACCGTCATTTGATTGTCAGATTGAATTATAGTCCCTTTTTATTTGACTAACGTCTGTATATTTGAGTTGACTTAATTGTCGAAAAGCCAATCTAAAGCCTCAGTACAAGGTACTGGGGCTTTTACTTTTTTAGCTTTTTCATCCAATGCTCAACGCCTACAATAAAATAGCTAACCTCTATGGTCTGATTGCTAGTGCGGTGTATGGCACTCAACTAAACCAAGCAAAACAAATCTTAGTACAAACGCTACCTAAGCATGGAAACGTGTTAATTATTGGAGGTGGCAATGGCGAAATACTGCAGGCTATTTTTGACTATGCCCCGCACCTATCCGTCACTTTTGTAGAAGCAAGCGACACCATGTTATCGCTTGCCAAACAAATTACACCAGAAACCATGTCCATAAATTTTGTGCACTCCGATAGTTTTGACTACCGTCAGCAGCATATCGACGCTATATATGCCGCCTTCTTTTTTGACATCTTCTCTCCTACTGATGCCGATAAAATTATTCAAATATTGGAAGAGAAACACCCGAACAAACCCACTTGGCACATTGCCGATTTCAATCTGCAAGGAGTAACCAAATGGAAGAGCCTGCGCAAGGTTCAAATTAAAGCGTCCATTTTATTCTTCAGATTAGTCGCTAATCATGCTTATACTGAACTACCACCCCTCTTTTCATATTTCAGAAACAAAGGATTTAAATCACTGACTAAAAAAACGTTAGCCTATAATTTCCTATGTATAGAAGTGTTTCAAAGACCATAGATACTTTTTGGGCCGAGATTTGAGTTATCTCTAGTAAGAAAGGAGGAACTTAATCATGGCATATATCAAAAGAACATTAGCAGCAATACTTACAACCGTATGCATACAGATAGATGCAGGTTCCAGTCTTACCAGTCAGGTGGATTTCTATGGCCACCAGCTTAATGTGACTTATGACCAGCAGATTTCTGATGTAAACTTCACTACCTATGACCAACGCGAAGTTGAAGGGAAAATTAGTCATTACAGAAACGCTGCATTAAAACACGCAGCTTATGGAGTCCGTAAGCACGCCGAGAACTATAAGTTAGATGATGTAGCGATTACTTTACTCGTAGATAAGTATGCCACCAGTATAGCTAAACGTCAAAACTCCAACAAGCAAGTTTTTATAAAATATATGATGCTCAAAGAACTGGGGTATGATGTCTTACTTACGAAAACGGATGCAACGCTCAACTGCATGGGACAGCTCACCTTCACTCCGGGCAGATACATCTCTATCGAATACAATAACAAAACATACAAAGACCTTGACTTCAAAAACAGAAACAACAAAGGTAAACACACCATCTACGGGGATAGCAAGCAAACAACTAAGCGTATAGTACATAATGTAAAAGCAGCCCCTTTTATAAATGCAAAGAAAAGAAGCAAGCTACTCAAGTTTACTTTTGGGGTAGAGAAGCACGAGCTTACTGCAGAAAGCAACCAGTCTATCCTCGAATTTCTGACGGACCTCCCGATGTACAAAGTAGGTTCAGAATTTACTGCATTGCACATGAGCAGAGAGATGGATACTACGTTGATAGCGTACCTCACTGCACAAGTAGCAGATCGTGAGACGGTAGATCAAGTACGATTTCTACTCGCTTTTGTACAGCAAGTTGTTCCTTACGGAAGCGATTATGAAAAGTACGGCGAAGAGCGATTTTACTACCCAGAGGAGACTATTATGGCGAGTACTGCAGACTGTGAGGATAAAGCTATGCTCTTAGCATACCTCACCAAAGAAATCTTAGGGCTTCATTCTGTCGGTCTATTCTTTCAAAAAGACGAACACCTAAGCCTGGGCATAGAAATACCCGGTTATGAGCCTACAGGATCATTTGGATACAATGGGAAACGATATGTGAGTTGCGAGCCTACGGCTAGGTATCCCAGGTTAACCCAGTCTCAGTTTAGCCTAGAGCGTGTAAACAAAGTCATTGAGCTTTAATGCACTTCATTCCAGACTTACCACCCTGTTCTCGTTCTTGCCATTGATTCCTGATTTGGCCATAAGCCACTTCTTGAACGAACGAGATGAATCTGTTTTACTTTTTTGGACCCTTTGGTTGGAGTGGTCTTACCTCTAGGCTTACCTGATGAAAGTTAGCTGGCATCTCAGTAGCTTGAACAATCATAGTAGCCACGTCTTCTGGCATAAGCATATAATCGTGTGGTTCTATACTGTCTACATTCCGAAAGAAATCTGTCTTTACACTACCGGGGTATACGCACGTAACTTTTACCGCAAAGTCTCTGAGTTCTTTGTACATACTCTCAGAAATCGCTTTTACCGCGTGCTTCGTAGCGCAATACACACTTACTTCTGGATACCCTTCTAGAGCAGCTGTACTTGCTATGTTTACGATATGTCCACCCTGTTGAGTTTTCATTACTGGCACCGCCTCTCTGCACGTATAGAGCGTCCCATACACATTGGCTTCAAACATCTGTGCTATTTGCTCATCGGAATAGTCTTCTACCTTTCCAAAGTAACCCAGTCCTGCGTTGTTTACCAATACATCTATACGATTGGCACTCATGGACAAAAAGGAGCGAAATGACCGTTGGACATTCTCACTTTTACGTATATCTGTCTCATAAAAATAGAAGTTAGGATGATTCAACTTTGGGTCCGTCAGCCCCATCCCTCCTACTATACAGCCTTTGGCTAAAAACTGATGAACCAGAGCATTGCCTATGCCCCTACTTACACCTGTAATAACCACATACTTTCCTGTCAAGTCCATATAAACTTAGTACCCGAAGAGTTCCTCTAAACTAAGTTCTTTCACTTCGCCATACTTAGCTAGATACGTTGTGTCTATCTTTTCTCTATCTCCTAAGACAATGTAAGTAAAGTCTCCAGCGATTCTATTCTTGTGAAACTCGGTAACATCCGACAGTGAGATACTCTTCAGTCTCTCACTCGTAAGCTTACGCATATCTTCTTTCACACCTAATTTTAGCGCTTGATCGTAATTGAAAAGGATCGAAGTCTTTAATATTCTGCTAGTCTCTAGGTTTTGCTTCAGTGCTTGCTTCCCATTATCAAAGGTTTTCTGATCTTCTGGAAGTTCCGCAAGCAAAACATTCATAGCTTCTATTCCTTCCTTCATCTTATCCGACTGAGTACCTACATACGCTAGCACTACATTATTTTCTCCTAATTTGCTTGCTTCTGAGTAAAAACTGTAGGTGGAATACGCCAGAGCTTTTGCTTCTCTTATTTCTTGGAATACGATACTACTCATACCTCCTCCAAAGTACTCATTGAACATATCTACATCGGCAGCCTCCTGTATATCGAGCTCCGTAGATTTTTTGAGCCACATAATTTCCGCTTGCACCATATCGTAATGAGCTAAGTATACGGACTTGCCATCGGTATCTAACATTTCAAACTCCTTGAGTGGTGGAGTAGGTAAGAACTCTTCTGGGATAGTGTGCACTTTACTTAATTTGACATCCAGTTCTTCTAATGTCAATGGACCACTATAAAACACCTTATGCTTATAATTACTTAAGTTGTGGATGTATTTAGTCAACTCTTCACCACTTGTCTCCATTAGTTCTTCTTCGCTTAAAAAATAGGTAGAAGGATTTTTCTCTCCATACAGTGCATAGTTTCTTAGCTTGTACATTATGGCACCTTTATTTAGCTTGGCATCCTTTCTCGACTTTAGTTTTTGCGCTATCATTTGCTTGAGTTTCTCTTCGTCTGCTACTGCATTTTGCAATAGGTGCTCAAAGAGTTTTACGGCCTCATCAAATTCACTTGCTATTCCATTGAGGTACACATAGCTCTGCTCACCTCCTGTAGACACGCCATAGTTACACGCTAGTTTATAAAATGCTGTACTTATTTCATCCGCGGTATACTCTTCGGTTCCTAAAAACTCAAGGTATTCTACGGCTAACGCTAGTTTTTGGTCGTGTAGAGAGCCTATATCCAGTACGTAGTACATGGCAAACAATTGGTTATCTCCTTTCTTTACCTTCCAAACCGGCACCTTACCGTCTATCTCACCAAAGGCTATCTCTTTTTCATATTCTAAAATCTGCGGTGCTATGGCCTTGGTCTTTCTCCCCAATATATCTGCTACAAACGGAGATGTTTTACCTCTATTTACTTCTACTTTAGTTATTTCTGGCTTTTCTACCTTAAGCGACTGTGTTTTCTCACCTTGTCGTTTGTAGACCACCACATGACCTTCTGAATAGTACCTATTCGCAAAATTGGTCACATCTTCTTTAGAATACGTTAGCATATGGTCTAATTTAGCCAATTCAGATGACCAAGAGCTGTTCATTACAAACGCATCCATAAGTGAATAAGCAGTAGCTCTATACGAGTCGTACTCACGGATTTTACTTACTTTTTGGTTGAGCACGATACTTTGCACGAGTTCCATATCAAACTCACCACTTTTTAATAATTGAATCTGCTGATAAAACAACTCCTGTAACTCTTCCAAGCTTTGACCCTCTAAAGGCGTACCTCCAAAGAAATGCAGACCTCTATCCTTTAATAACATAGTAGAGCTATAGGCTTGAATACATCGCTGAGCTTTCACCATATTCAAGTCTATTAATCCTGCACTTGAATTGGCTAGTATGAGATCTACTAAATTCACTAAGTCGGCATCCTTATCCATAGCATCAGGCACTCGATATCCCATCATTAGTGATTCTTGGCTAGGTCCTACTACATTGATTATTTGTTTTTGAAACACCTCACCATTCTCTTCTGAGTTGATAGTAGGTACTGGTTTAGCTTTCATATAGCTAAATTTCTTCTCCACTTCTAGGAATGTGCTTGCTAAATCTATGTCGCCCACCATAATTACTGCCATATTGTTCGGCACATAAAAGGTATTGTAATACTCTCGTATCTTCACCAAGCTAGGATTTTTCAGGTGCTCTATAGTGCCTATAGTCGTCTGTCTGCCATAGTTGTGATTTGGGAATGAAGCTGCTAATAGCTCCTCATACACTTGTCTTCCGTCATTATCTAGCGTCCTATTCTTCTCCTCATACACTGCTTCTAGCTCTGTATGGAATAGTCTAAGTACAGGGTTTCTAAATCGCTCTGCTTCTATGTCCAACCACGTACTTACTTGATTACTGGGAACATCATTCACGTATACCGTTCGTTCAAAACTCGTAAACGCATTCGTTCCTTGAGCTCCTATTGCTTGCAGCATTTTATCGTATTCATTTGCGATAGCAAACTTTGCCGCTTTACCACTGACACTGTCTATCTCCTTGTAAATCTCTGAGCGCTCACTTTCATCTGTGGTGTGGTTGTATTTTTCATACAATGCATCTATCTGATCTAGAAACACCTTCTCTTTTTTAAAGTCTAAGCTTCCGTACTTATCTGTACCTTTAAAAAGCATATGCTCCAAGTAGTGCGCTAATCCTGTATTCTCAGCGGGATCACTACTACTACCTGCTTTGGTAGCTATGAGTGTTTGTACACGAGGCTTTGTGCTGTTTTGAGCAAGAATTACGGTCAATCCATTTTTGAGCGTGTACCATCTTGAATTGGTAGGATCATTGGTATAGCTGGTATACTCATTTTTGTTCTCGTCTTTTTTAGTGACTGCTTCTTGGGCAGATACAGCAAAAGTTATCAGCGCCAGTAAGGCGAAAAAAGATAATCTAAGGTTCATAATTTTTTAGTGCCCGCAATTTAAGGACTCTCCGCAAATTCATCAGAACGCTGCACCAAAAGAATCGCATTTTTATCGAATCCTTGGGCCTTATGGCTATCGCAACATTTTTTCTCACTGAAAATATTATTTCACTCAGTCAAAAATCTTACTTTTGCACCAACATAAAGCTATGTCAGAATACAAATTAATAATGCCTAAGATGGGCGAAAGTATTGCGGAAGCAACTATCATATCTTGGCTAAAAAACGAGGGAGACGCTATAGATATAGACGAAGCTGTACTGGAAATAGCCACAGATAAAGTAGACAGTGAGGTACCTAGTATAGAAGCTGGTGTACTTGTAAAAAAGCTTTATAATGAAGGAGATGTAGTCGCTGTAGGTGAGGCAATCGCCATTATCAGTGCTAGCGGAAGTGCAGCTTCTGCTCCTAAAGAAGAGTCATCTGCCGAGGTAGAAAAAGCACCAGCGGCGTCAGCGCCTGCTGTCGCTGCTATCGAAAATACAGTTGCACAAGCTCAAGATATTGCCGCTCCTGCACTTAGTAATTCAGATGCCAATCGATTTTACTCTCCTCTAGTAATGAATATCGCGCGTACCGAAGGAATCAGTATGCAGCAACTCGAGACTATTCCTGGAACAGGAAAAGATAGTAGAGTGACCAAAAGAGATATTTTGACGTTTGTGAAAGATGGTGGTGTAAGTGCTCCAGCAGCAACCAACACGCCAGAGCCATCCTCTAGAGAGCGTATTTCTCCACCAAAAGAAGAAAACAATAAAGTTACTCCTTCTGCTCCTGCGGTTAGTCTTAACCCTGGAGATGAAATCATAGAAATGGACAGAATGCGAAAGTTGATAGCTGACCATATGGTAATGAGTAAGCATACTTCTCCTCACGTTACTTCATTCGTAGAAGCGGATGTTACTAACCTCGTAAACTGGAGAAACAAAATAAAAGGAGGTTTCAAAGCAAGAGAAGGTGAAAACTTCACCTTTACGCCTATATTTATTGAAGCTATCGTTAAGGCGATCAAAGATTTCCCGCTGATCAATGTATCGGTAAACGGGGATAGCATCATCAAACGTAAGAATATCAATATAGGTATGGCAGCAGCACTACCTAGCGGAAATCTAATCGTTCCGGTGATTAAAAATGCTGACTTAATGAACCTGACTGGCTTAGCTAAAACAGTAAATGATTTAGCTAATAGAGCACGAACCAATAAGCTTACTCCAGATGAAATACAAGGCGGTACCTACACCGTAACTAACGTAGGTACGTTTGGCAATGTGCTAGGAACACCTATCATCAATCAACCACAAGTAGCGATTATGGCTATGGGTGCCATCGTTAAAAAGCCTGCAGTTATAGAAACAGAGCACGGTGACTTAATCGGTATCCGACACAAAATGTACCTATCTCACTCCTATGATCACCGAGTAGTAGATGGTGCTCTAGGCGGTATGTTCGTGCGTAGAGTAGCAGACTACCTGGAGCAATGGGACGAGAATAGAGAGGTGTAATACAGTTCACTTGTTGAAAAGGATCTCGCACCGTAATTTCACGCTTTTTTGCGTACTATTATCGCGTACCTCAACTCACAGGGAACTCTACACCAGCTGAATAGACCACATAACAAGTTCAACTAGTTAAAAAACAACACTACCAATGAAAAGCGTCGTACTTATTCCTTGTAGACTAGAGTCTACCCGTTTTCCAAATAAGCCCTTAGCCCAGATCTTAGGCAAGCCAATGATACAATGGGTGTATGAAGCAGCTGAAAAAAGTGAAGCTTCTGATGTATTTGTAATCACAGACAGTCAAGATATTATCAATGCTGTAGAAGCCTTTGATGGACAAGCTATCCTTACCTCTGACGAACCTCAAAACGGGACTGAAAGATGTGAAGAAGCTATGGAAATATTGAGTTCTGACGGTACGGAATACGATGTCATCATCAATGTACAAGGTGATGAACCACTCATCTCGGCAGCTGATATCAATAGAATGCTGGACTTGTTCGAGGAAGAAGATGTAGACGTACTTACGTTTATACAGCCCATTAACGATGAGGCTGAATACCGCAATCCAAATATCGTGAAGGCCGTACCTACTACGTTTGACGAAGGGTTTTGTGATATTACCTACTTTAGTCGCTCTCCTATCCCGTATATGGATGAGTTTAGACCAGAGGTAGCCTTTAAACATATTGGCATTTATGGATTTACAGCCACTGCTTTTGAAGAGACCAAAAGCTTAGACCCTTCTCTTTTAGAAGAAGTAGAGCGACTGGAGCAGCTTCGTTGGGTACAAAATCATCTCGTCGTATCTGCGATGGTCACTGAGACGTTACTTATCGGAGTAGATACTCCAGAGGATTTAACCGCTGTTGAAAACATATTGAAATCCAAAAATTAGGGTTTCGCTATTTGCTGTTTGCTTTCACTTACTTTTGCTGACCGTACACGAACGGAGAGTATTTTGCTATTTCTAGGCAGCTTTTTTCCTTTTTTGGACAACTAAAAACTAATCACTTATGGACACAAAATACGTATTCGTCACCGGCGGTGTGACATCTTCTTTGGGTAAAGGAATCATCTCCGCATCCTTAGCCAAGCTTTTACAAAAGAGAGGTTACCGAGTTACCATCCAAAAATTTGACCCGTATCTAAATGTAGATCCAGGCACGATGAATCCGTATGAACACGGCGAATGCTATGTAACTGACGATGGAGCAGAGACCGATTTAGACCTTGGTCACTACGAGCGTTTTCTAAACGTACCCACCTCACAAGCCAACAACGTAACTACGGGACGTGTATACAGTACAGTAATCAACAACGAGCGAGAAGGAAAGTACCTAGGCAAGACGGTACAGATTATTCCCCACGTCACCGATGAGATACAGCGGAGAATGAAAATCCTAGGAGATAGCGGTGATTATGATATCGTCATCACTGAACTAGGTGGCACCGTAGGTGATATAGAATCACTACCCTACGTAGAATCTGTAAGACAATTAAAAAGAAAACTAGGTAGTGATGACTGTGCAGTCATACATCTGACCCTAGTCCCTTATCTAGCAGCAGCTGGAGAGCTCAAGACTAAGCCTACCCAACACTCCGTGCAGAAACTACTGGAAGCGGGTGTGCAGCCGGATATATTGGTATGCCGAACAGAGCATAAACTGAGCAAAGAAGTTCGAAACAAGATCGCCCTCTTCTGCAACGTAAATCTAAATGCCGTTATAGAGAGTATAGATGTAGAGACGATCTACGATGTACCACTGATGATGGAGAAAGAAAAGCTAGACAAAGTAGTCTTGGCGAAGCTTAGACTACCTACGAGTACGGAAGCAGACTTAGAAAGTTGGAAGGACTTTCTGTTCAAACTAAAACACCCTAAAAACGAAGTAAACATAGGCTTGGTAGGAAAGTACGTAGAACTTCCAGATGCATA
>ENA-OUOG01001368-OUOG01001368.1-marine-metagenome-genome-assembly--contig:-NODE-1368-length-28633-cov-7.901597_pt1 | contig 28633 bp, 17 predicted proteins | sample MGYA00248635_ERZ508505 | MGnify/ENA primary metagenome ERZ508505 (study PRJEB26176, sample SAMN06267871) | marine metagenome | isolation source: Saanich Inlet, British Columbia, Canada | place: Pacific...
CCATCCAGGGCGTTTCACAGAAAGCCGCGCGTCGCCCACGTCCGTAGGCGCGCGGTTTCATGAGGAGCGCCACATTTATTTTTGTAAACGCGGCGAAGCGCTCTCTGACGCGTTCCCTCGCTCATCCCCCCCCGCGCGCAGAGCGTCTCGGCGTACTTCGAGTACGACGGCACGGCGTCTCTCGACGAGCCCGCGTTCGTGCACTTGCAGTTCATCACGTGGATCGGAGACGAAAACGAGCGCTCCGCGCGGTGCGTCACCCTGCGCGTTTCGACGACGTCTTCCGCGGTGGCCTACGCGCGCGCCGTGCATTTGCCGACGGCTTCTCTCCTCGCGGCGCGGCGCCTGGTGCTCGAGGCGCACGAGGACGACACGCTTCGGGTCGGGGCTGGCTCATCCGCCTCCTCGAGGAAAAACACCGGCGCGTCCGTCGCGCGAATCGAAAAGTGCGTCTCGCGCGTCGCCGAGGCTTTCTCCGCCGGAGCCGACTCGTCGCCGGCGCCTTTCCCCGAGGCGCTGGTTCCGTTCGCCGAGGCGATGTACCACCTGCGGCGCGGACCCATGCTCGGTGTCGGGTTCGGGCACGACGACGAGAAGACCACCGCGCGGCTCGCGTTTCTATTCGCGAGCCACGATGTGGCGTACCGGTCGCTCGCGCCGGTTGTGTACGCGTGGAACGGAGAACGTAACGTTCGGTCCGGTTCTCCGTTTCCGGGAACGGAAAACGTTTTCGGCGAAGAGCCTTTTTTCGCGAAGCTCCCGGCGTTGGACCTGGCGCTCGCGCCGCACTCGGCGATCGTGGTCGACCACGGTTTGTTCGGCGCGTTCGGCTGGGTCGGGCGCGACGTCGGCGTCGAGCCCGGGGAGGCGAGCGGAGACGCGACGACGACGACGACGTCGTCGGACGCGAACGCGAACGCGACGAGAGAAGCCGCCGTCGAGGCGGTCACGAGCCTCGCGACGCGACTCGCGCGGGGCTCCCGTTCGGGCTCCCGTTCGGATACCGCCGGCGGGAACAGTACGGCGAACACGAGCGTGTTCCCGGCGCCCCCGTCGCTCGTCGCGGCGGAGGGCTCGAGCGCGGCGCGGCGCGTGGTGTGCCGCCTGGCGCCCGCGCACAGGGACGCGCCGCACGAGCAGGACGCGAGGTTCCCCCCGGTCCGGGGCACCTCGCTCGAGGCGAGGCGCGCGTTCGCGGCGCGCGCGCCCCCCACGGAGGAGCTGACGTTCTTCCAGTGGATGCGCGGGCTCGGCGTCGACGCCCCCGTCACGCCGTGGGCGCCGTGGCGGTAGCCGGTTGTAGTTTTTAGCAAACAAGCTCACAACGCAGCTGCCAGTTTTCGCGCGCACCGATTCGAGTGTCGACTCCACCCGACTTCGGAGCCTCTTGCACGTCCACATTTTCTTCCGGTTTCCCGCGAAAAAATCTTCCTCTGACAGACGCACGTGGCACCTCGTCGCGCCTCTTGGTCACATCGAGGGACGCGTCCGCCCGGACCCCGCTTTCCCGTCTCGAAAGGGCACGATGCGTGCTACCACCTCCGCGCGCGCGCACGCGACGGTCGCGCGGCCGCGCGCGTCCGCCCGCACGTCCCGTTCGCGCGTCGACGTCACCGCCACGCGCGCGGCCTCGGTCAAAACGTCGCTCGTTAACGGGACGCGCGCTCGCGTGGTGGCGTGCCGCGCGTCCCGCCGCGACGACGGCGACGAGCTCGAGACGCGCGCCGCGGTCGATTCAAGTCCCGTCGCGTTGCTCGCCGCGGGCGCGCTCCTGGCATCCGCCCTCGGGGGCGACTTCGTCCCTCCCGCGTCGGCGATCGAGCCGACGCAGACGTACATGAGCCCCGTCCCCGCGTCCCAGCCGAAGAAGCCTTCGCGGTACCTCACCGCTGAGGAGCAGGCCACGATCAACCTGTTCCAGAAGAACACGCCCTCCGTGGTGTACATCACCAACGTCGCGCAGAGGAGGGACGTGTTCACGCTGAACATCCAGGACGCCCCCGCGGGCGCCGGCTCGGGCATCGTCTGGGACAGCAGCGGGCACGTCGTGACCAACTGGCACGTCGTCGCCGGCGCCGCGAAGGTGAACGTGACGTTCACGGATCAGCAGGTGTTCTCCGCGACGGTGGTGGGGTTCGACGACGACAAGGACATTGCCGTGCTGCAGGTGGACTACGAACACCCGGTCGCGGTCGCCATGGGCAAGTACGGCACGCCCGCGAACGCGCCTCCCCCGGCGATCACGGCGAAGCGCACGGGGGCGGATGCGCGCCCGCTCCCCATCGGCACGTCCTCCGACCTGATGGTCGGCCAGCGCGTGTACGCCATCGGGAACCCGTTCGGGCTGGACCACACGCTGACCACCGGCGTGATCAGCGGGCTGGGGCGCGAGATCCAGTCCGGGAACACGGGGCGGCCCATCGACGGGATCATCCAGACGGACGCGGCGATCAACCCCGGGAACTCCGGCGGGCCGCTGCTGGACAGCAGCGGGCGCCTCATCGGCATCAACACCGCCATCTACAGCAACTCGGGCACGTCCTCCGGCGTGGGTTTCGCGCTGCCCAGCGACATGGTGGCGGGGATCGTCGAGCAGATCATCAAGTACGGGCGGGTCACGCGGCCAATCATGGGCATCACCTTCGCCCCGGACGCGGCGGTGGAGCAGCTCGGGCTGGGCGGCGTGCTGGTCCTGGACGCGCGCGAAAACGGACCGGCGTGGCGCGCGGGCGTCAAGGCCACCAGCCGCGACCAGGCCGGCCGTCTGATCCTGGGCGACGTCATCGTCGAGATGGACGGTGCGCTCATCAGGAACTCCACGGACCTGTACCGCACGCTGGACAAGCTCAGCGTCGGGCAGGAGATTGCGCTCAAGGTGATGCGCGGGGAAAACAAGGTGGACCTGAGGCTCACGCTCGACGACTTGAAGGACCTGCCGCAGCAGTTACCGGCGGGCGTGTACCAGCTGAACCCGGGGCAAACGCTGCCCCCGGGGGCGGTGCCACTGCCGCCGGGGGCGGTGCCGTACCCGCCGCGCGCTATGCCGCCCGTGGTGCCCGGAGAACCCGCGCCCGGAGACGAGGGCGGAGAGGACCCGGGCGGCGGCGAGGGCCTCCCCGTTCCGCCGTTTTGAGAAGAGCGCTTTTTCGCGAGTGCCGCGGCTGTACCATACGCAACGCCTTGTAATTTCAATTGTAAACCGTTTTCTACCTACGCAAGTCACGCCTTGCCCCCGACCGGCGCGAACTTGGGCCCGGCGGCGGTGCTCAGCACCTCGAGCCGCTGCTGCAGCACCGCGGCGAGGACCAAAAACCCGGTGCACATCGCGAACATCGCCGCCAGCGGGAACAGCGCGACGTTGTACAGGATGACGCACACGAAGAGGTTGAGCGGGATACGGAAGAAGTTCATCACCGTCGACCTGACCTCCTCGGGCACGTACTGAGACCGCATCTTCATCATGCTCGGCCAGAAGATGCCCACCATCGCCTCGAACACGAGGAATCCGAGCATCTGGACCTTGCCCTCGAACGTGATCGGCCCGCCCGGGACGCCCTGGCCCATGCCGAAGAACTTCACCACCACCGGCACGAAGAGCGCCGCGGCGGACGCGAGGAAGACCATCTGCATGTATCGCTCCACCTTCATGTCGGGGCGGGACATGATGCGGCTCGCCACGGAGGAGCCCACCATGCACGCCACCATCATCGTGGCGAAGATCATGCCGTGCGGGATGTCCTCGCCGTTCGGCCCGAGCGCGGGGGTCCACAGGAACACGAACGAGTACATCGACGCCTCGAACAGCGACTGCATCGCGCCGAGGTAAAACACTTTCTTGTCGTTGCGGATGGCGTCGTACGCCTGCTTCATGCCCTGCTGCACGGAGGTGTGCTCGGAGCCGTCGCCCTTGTTCTCGCTCCACGTGAAGAAGATCACGACGCCGCCGATCGCGAGGAACACGGCGGCGGCGTCGAACGGCGCCACCGGCCCGAGGCTCATGTCCGTGACGAGGTAATTCGCCAGCAAACCGGACACGATGGACACCAGGCCGTTCCCGAGGAAAATCGCCTTGGCGAAGGTCTTGTCCAGCCACTCGGCCTCGTACCCCCTCTTGAAGTGCTCGGACACGAGCCAAGACTCGAACGCGGTGAACAACAGAGACGTCGCGATGCCGCCGAAGAAACGGCCGAGCATCAGGACGCCGTAGTCCGACCAGTGCTTCGTGACGCACGACGCGATGTAGGTCACGACGTACGTCAACGCCGCGTTCTTGCGTCCGTACTTATCCGCCATCGAGCCGACGACCGTGCCGAAGATCATGGACGAGCCGAACCCGGCGATGAACAGCTTTCCGATGTCGCCCGTGGAGTACCCGTAATGCTGGTACAGGGCGTAGACGTACGGACCCTGCAACCAGTCCCCCGCCATCATCAGCGAGTACACGAAGAGGTACCCGTTGCGGAAGGAGATGAAGTTCTGGGGCATTGACACGCGCTCTTTCGTGCCCATCTTCTGCATCTCCAGCATAGCGCAGGCGATGGCGATGAGCCCGAACTGAACCCAGTAATACGCCTGCGGTGGAGAGGGTACGGAGGATAGATCCGAGACGAATCAAACGATCAAAGGTCAGTTTGCTGGACGCGAGTCGAGACGCGAGAGGGCTCGAAACATCGGGGGAGAGAGGGACGGACCTCCATGCTCGCGTTCGAGGAAGACAACGGGGTGAGAAGTTGCCACGCGGGCGTGTGCGCGCCGTGCGTGTGGTCGAGGGGCGCTTGTCGGGCAGTCCAAAGTCGTTTCATATTTTATGGGAATGTGGCTTTTTTTGGCGGGTCTGGCTGAAAACGCGTCTCAGCGGACGAATCTACAATTGCTTCGTGAACCTTCACGGGTGGGTCACAACTCGTGATCCCGCGTGATAGCCAGGAGCCCGAGCGCCCGTGCGCTGAGGCAGAGGCGAGGCGGCGCGGGCCTGCGCTGCGCGGGAGGCGTGAGTCGCCGAGAGGAAGGAAGATGAGTGGGGGGGAAGGAAAAAATGTCGGGTTCGGCTTCGCCAAGAAGAAAAAGAGCGTCGTCGTCGGGGTGCACGCGCGTGGCGAGGACGACGATGACGGCGAGGACGGCGACGCGCCCCAGCGGGAGTACCTCACCGGGGTGTCCGGATCTGGGCTCGAGCTGAAGGACAAGAAACCCGCGTCCGCCCCGAAGAGCATCCCGGTGCAGGACAACACGTTCGAGGTGGGCACGGGGCGGCGGCGGAAGGCACCTTCGTTCCTCCCGACGGAAGAGGAGATCGTGAAGGACGACGAGCGCTTCGAGACCGCTGAACGCATCGGGGGAAAGGGCGAGACCGCGCAGGCGGGGGACGTGCAGTACGGCTTGACGAAGATGGGTCCGAAAGACGGCGACGCGCGTTCGGGCGACGGCGCGGCGGCGCGAGGCGCGCAGGACTCGTTCATCGGCAAATCGCTCGCGGAGAAGGAACTCCAGGCGTTCAAGGAGGACGTGGAGGACCTCCCCGAGCAGTCTACGATGGAGGATTACGAGTCGATGCCCATCGAGGATTTCGGCGCCGCGATGCTCCGCGGCATGGGCTGGGAGGAGGGCAAGCCCGTCGGTAGAAACGCGAAGGGTTTGGTCTCCGCGGTGGAGTTTGTTCCTCGCGGCGGCCGGCTCGGGCTCGGCGCCACGGGCGCGCCGCCGCCGACGAACAACAAAAAACACATCAAGCCGGGCGAATCCCGCGAGGCTCCGGCGGAGATGGTGCTGGCGCAAGGCCCCGAGGGCAAGTCCCGCAACGTCCGGTCGTTGGATGAGAAGCTCGTGAAGAAGGAAGCGCCTGGCGCGCGAGAGGGGAAAAACATGAAGGTTGTCGAGGGGCGGCACCGCGGGCTCACCGGTCGCGTGCTCCGGATAGTCAAGGAGGAGGGCCGGTCGGACCGCGCGCTCATCGAGCTCGCGTCGAGCGGCGAGACCATCACGGTGCGGTGCAGCGAGCTCGCGGACATCGACGCCTCGAACGCGTCCGGGGAGAACCGCGACGCGGGCGGCGCGGGCGCGGGGGAGAAGCGGAAACGAGAGAAGCGAGTTGAACCGGCGTGGCTGCAGGGCAACACGCGCGTGCGCATCGTGAGCAAATCTTTTGAGGGCGGACGTCTGTACTTGAAGAAGGGCGTTGTGGTGGATGTGCTGACGCCTAGGGAGTGCGTCGTGGAGATCAACGATTCCGGGGAAGTGCTCAGCGGCGTGCCGCAGCGGGTCCTCGAGACGGCGCTGCCCAAACGGGGCGGGCGCGTGGCCGTGGTGCTGGGTCCCAAGAAGGGACAGCGGGGTAAGCTGCTGGATAAGAAAGGCGAGGCTGCGTCCGTGCAGCTCTCGGAGGACTTCACCGTGCAGAACTTCACCCTGGACCAGATCGCGGAGTACGTTGGGGACGAGGAAGACTGAGCGGCGAAGCGCGCAGCGTAGAGCAGATAGAGGGCAGAGCCTGAAAAAAAATCCAAACCGAAAACGAAACGAAACGCGCCGCCGCGACGCACGAAAGGCGGAAATCGACGCCCGTTTCGTTTTGGCGCAAAACGTGCCGCGAGTTGGTGCCAGATCAGACTCGTCCCGCCATTCGTCTCTTCTCTCTTTGGCTGAGAGGCGCGCGACTTTTTTCGGGTCATCGCGCCGCGGCCCGTACACGATAGCACAGCGAAAGGCGCGAAGCTCGTCACCGAGACGACGGTGTGAGCCGGCGCGCGCTCTCGTTGCCACTCGAACGGGTCCGGGCGGTGCCTTCGTAGGTCATCGACGGGCGACCGGGTTGTGGCGAGGTCTCGTGAACCGCCGCGGTCTCGAGCGTCTCTTCGCCGTGTCTTTTCGCCGCGTGAAAAATAAAGATGCCGGCGGCATGTATCGCGAGGATGGCGACGGCGCCGCGGATGGATTGCCGAAAACTGGAGCGGTCGGCTTGCCGCGCGGGGCCCTCCTCGAGGCTCGGTCCGGGCGTCCGTCATTCGACTCGTGGGTCCCGGAGGTGCGCGCCACCCCTCATGCCACGCCAAAATATCCCGGTCGATAACGGATAACAGAAGGACGTCCCCCCTCGACGCGTCGACGCCTAACCTCGCCCCTCAACCCCTCTCCGACACCAGATGCGCCGTGATTCGCTGCGCCGGAAGACAGTCGACTCCGTGGAAAATCTCCGAACGGTGAGTGGGGCCTCGAGCGCCCGTCAGCGACGTCGCGTCGCGTCCTTCAGCAGCCACTCGTCGACAAAAAAATATCTCCTCGGCCGCCACTTGTCGGCAGGTCGGCTCGTCCGACTTTTTTCGGGCGGTGTACACGCGTCGACGCTAACCGCACCATACCCTCTTCTACACGTCGCAGGGATTATCCCGAAGGCGAGGTGATCCTCGGTATGGAGCTGCGCATGCACTCCCTGAAGGCTGCTCCCGTGGACACGGCGAACGCTGAGTTCCAGCGCCCGGGGGTGACCACCGCCCTGAACGATGTCTCGGAAGAGAGCGTCAGGGAGGCAGTCACGAAGGTGATAAATCATTTCAACTGGAAGGGCCCGGTCGGCGTGAGCGTCACTCGCGCCATCATGCGCGCGCTCGGCAACGAAGCAACGGCGAAGAACCTCGAATCCATGATGCCCAAGAGCAAGGGTAAGGTGGCGACGATGATTCACACGGAGGCGGCGGCGTACACCGAGCTCATGTTCGGTCCTGGGCGCGAGACAAACGGCTTGGTTGTCGTGATGACCATCGGCAAAGGCATGGGCACGGTGACGTACAATCGGGGACAGAAGGTGAGGAACTCAGATCTCAAACATTTAACGTGGACGTACGAGCGCGAGCTCGCAAAGCTTCACGACAAGTTCGACTGGATGGGTGTTGCGCCTCTGCTGGACGAAGAGACGGCGAAACAAGTCGTGGAGCTCGTCACGGCGTCGCCTCCTGAGAAGGCGCTCTTCTCCAGCGGCCGCGGCGGCGCGAACCCTTTCTACGAGTGCGAGTTGCAAAAGCTGCAGGGTCTCGAATCTGTCATGGCTTGGGCCACGCTCATCGATAAGTACATCCAGAAGATCGCGGCGAGCGTCAAGCCCGATCAAATTATTCTGCTCACCACCGGCGCGGCCTCTGACCTCCCCGAGGAGCTCTTGCTGCCGCTGCTCAGGCCGGGAGTCGCCGCCGCGGGCCTCGACCCCGGCGTCCTGGTTATTGGAGACTTCCCCGATCGCGCGCTCGTCAAGGGCGCAGCCGTGGGCGCGCACATCGAACTCGGACGTCGCCAAGCAGCCGAGATTCTCCGAGCGGCTTTGACGGAGACCATCACCGGTAGTCCGGAGCCTCGTGAGGTGTTCGAGCAGGACTTGCTGTGGGCGTTCAAGCGCATGGACCGAGACAGAAACGGCCTTCTGAGCCACGATGACTTACTCCAAGGCGTGATACTCATGGGCACGAGCTTCTCGGATACCGAAATCACGGGTCTGCTCCGCGACTTCACCGGGGGCTTGGAGAGCGAAGCCACGCCGACGCATTTCCTGGCGTGGTTCAACCGCATGGTCGATCTCGCGAGCAGCAAGGTGCACGTCATCCGCTCTGAAGACGAGTTCTTGCAGAACCTCAAGGCGGCGCGCGAGCAGTCTTCCATCGTCACGGGCAAAGTGCTTGATGAAGGGTCGCTGGTCGTGCTCGAGTGTGGCTACACGCACTGCCGACCCTGCATGATGTTCGAAAAGCAGTACGAGGGCGTGGCGTCAAAGTATCTCGACACCGTGTTCCTTAAGGTGATGGGCGACGAGTGTCCGGGCTCCGCGCACCTGTGCCGCGACGTGTTGGAGGTTTCCGGTACCCCGGAATTCAGATTCTACAGGGGCGGAAACCTTTTACACATCATGAACGGTGCGGATAAGGCGAAACTGGAGGCTAACGTGCAGAACTTTCTCCAAGCGGGCGAGTTCGGTGCCAGGAGCCATTTGCCTGTGAAGCCCGCCGCCGGTGAAGCGCCGCCTTCGCCGACGAAAGAGCGGTCGGGCGCTCCTCGGTGACGCGAACGCCGACAACACCGTGTCGTTTGATTTAGTATAAGTTTATCTATGATAGTTTTAATAGCATAAGACGCGCGCATTGCATTGCTATCTAATCAGTACTATCGGCGATGGTCTGTTCGGGCCATGCCGCCTCGTCCCACTTGACTGCGCCGTCAAGGATGATCTCGATTTTCGAGCATACCAGAGGATGCGGTACGCTCCCGTCTCCGGCGCCGATATTCTTAAACTTCTTGCGATGCGCGTGCCAAACAATAACCGACCCCGGAAGCGCTCCTATGCTCCTGGCGAAATCAGCCCACGGACCCGGTCGAGCGATGTTCACGGTGCCAAAGGAGAGAATCGGTTCCCTCCAAAACGACGCACGTACGCGCTTGAAAACCGTCTGGCTCGTACTTTTCCCGTCGACGAACATCATCACGACCATCTCGCTGCTGTTCTCTTTCAGGCTGGCCAAAGCCTCGTCGTCGTACTCGATCATCACATCGTCATCCGCGGGATTCCGCTTGACATCGCGACGCGGCTTCGGCTTCGGCTTGCTGGGGAAGAAAGTTGAAGCGAAAACCGCGAGCAGCGCGACGAAGAAGGGCAAGATGGGTCCCGACTCCGCGAGCGCGTACATAAACTCCTCGCCCAGATCATACGCAGAAGCCCCGACAGTCATCCTGATCCGCTTGACGTAGTCCATCGCTCCAGGTACCCGCGCTTTCAGCTCAGGATAATTGGGCGCGTCCCTGTCGACCAAGATCAACCGCTGTCCTTTGCCTGCGAAGATTTTGGAAACCCAAGACAAAATCTCCGTCGCGGACATCGCGCCCTCGTATCCGCCGTACTCCATGCTGTCCGGCCCGTTGCGGAAGCGCATGACGGCGATCCGGGGCTCCATCGTCGCGCGACCGCAAGATGCCGCATCATCTCGATTATCGTACAAAAGTGCCCGACAGAACGCTCCTTGAGACGCAGCGTCGATCCACGCGAACGCGAGCTCTTTGTTCTCACCGAGCGCCGCGACGAGCGGATCGCTCGGCGACGCCGCGGCGGAATCCAAGGAGAGCTTCGCGTCGCGAAGCATCTTCTTCGCGTCTTCGAGTGCCCACCCTTGGACCCCGAGTACCACCAGACAGACCTGCACCAATCCACCGGGCTGACATCCCGTCGACTTTAAGCTTTCCGCGTGCAGCTGCGGTAATATCGGCAGCTTGTGCTCAATGAGCACTTCCCGCAACTTCCCCTTCCCGGTGACGTCGTGTTCCACGATTTTCTTGCCGTCCTCTTTGATCACCATGACAGCCGAGTGCGCGCGGACCCCAAACTTTTTCAGCCAGTGCGACGCGTCGACCCTCTTGTGATGCACCACCGCAAAGGCGACCTCGCGTTCGTACTCGGTCGCCGCGCGCCTCAAGAGCGGCTGGGGCGCGGATGAGCGAGAGAGGAATACCACGAACTTAACTTTGCTCGGTTCGCTCTCGAGAAACATGGGAAGTGTGTCGCGCGTGTACTCCGGAACCTGCTTGTACTTCAGCATGCGATCGAGCACATAGTTGCTCAGTGCTGTCTCGCGCATGAACCCCCGATACCGACGTTTGCACGAGAACGCGGCACACTCCTTGTCGAAACCAATCACAACGGGAAGGTCTTTTGGTGACACCGCAGACGAGGAAAACCGGTGCTGAGGGGCAACCTTCGCGGCGAGGTCGGGATACGTCGCCATGTTGACCCGACCGAGTTTAGCGCTGCCGTCGAGCGTTCGCGCAGTTTGGTCCCATACGGGCGCCGCACGTTGGCACTTCTCGCTCGCATCGTGGTACACTTGAATCAGCCACGCTTTATTGCTGTTTAAGACCAGCTTCTCGAAATTCTTCGGGGTCAGCTCCTGGGTCTCCGACGTGATCGGGTCAGCCTGGGGGAACCCGAATCCGCCGAACCGGCCTCCGGCGCCGGGAAAGCCGGCGGTATCCGAGTCCCACCCGCCGCGTCCAGCAGAACCCGGACCGCGACGCTGCTGTTGGCCGCCGCGCCCTCCTGGCGACGACCTATACGCGTCCCTGGGATCAGCGAATCCGGTCATGTCGTAGTTTCGCTTCTTCTCCGGGTCTGACAACGTCTCGTACGCCTTCTGGATCGACATGAACTTGTTCGCCGCTTTCTCCACCTCGTCCGCTGCTTTGCCCTGCTGCTTGTCTGGATGGTACTTCAGGGAGAGCTTGCGGTACGATTTCTTGATGTCGGAGTCGGTGGCACCACGGGTGATATCGAGCAGCCTGTACGGATCGGCATCGCGAGCCGCACACGACACAAAACCGAGGAGCAGCACCACAAGCCAGGCGACGCGACGCAGCGCAGATCTCGAGTTCGCCATCGAAAAGAATATCAGTCGACGTGCGCCCGGGTCGCTTCCCAGTGGAGGCAGATGCGAAACTGTCAGAGTCTAGCCGATGGAATCCGAGCGTACCCCACACTCGCTTCGACTCGGCGCGACCTGCCTCAGCGCGAGGTGCACACCCCGCGGCGCCCGCGCGTATACCCCACGAGCCGACACGAGTCTCTTTTTCGGCCCCCTCCTCTGTGAGGAAACGAAATGAAACTTTTCCAGGCTCCAGCCAGCCAGCTTTGTCCGCGAAATTAATCAAACGTCGCCGTGGAGTCGCGGGCTCTCGGCCTTCCGTTGAGAGGCGTCTTTTCCGATCGAAAACGGCACTTTCGGGGCCGCGGGGGACCCTCTGACCGAAGGAAGCCCGCCCGATACTGTCGACGGAGGTCGTATCGGCTGTATCGGCGGTGCCGATTGCCTCGGCAGGCGGTCCTTTACTAGGTGAGAGACATACCAGGTGAGCCGAGCGGAGCGGGTGGGTGATCCCCGCTCGCGGCTTCTAAAGCCATGAATCGATACAAGGTGCAGAAGCAACTCGGAGACGGGACGTATGGCAGCGTGTGGAAGGCGACGAACAGAGAGACGAACGAGGTGGTTGCCATCAAGAAGATGAAGCGTAAGTTCTACAGCTGGGAGGAGGCCATCTCCCTTCGTGAGGTGAAGTCCTTGCGCAAGCTGAACCACCCCAACGTCGTGAAGTTGAAGGAAGTCATTCGCGAGAACGACGAGCTGTACTTCGTGTTCGAGCACATGAAGCAGAACCTGTATCAACAAATAAAGGACCGCGATAGGTACTTCTCCGAGACCCGGGTGAAGAACTGGATCTATCAGATTCTGCACTCCATCGCTTATTTGCATAAGCACGGGTACTTCCACAGAGACCTCAAGCCAGAAAACCTCCTCATCACCGAGGATACCGTGAAGCTTGCGGACTTTGGGCTGGCTCGCGAGATTCGGTCGAGGCCGCCTTACACGGACTATGTCTCTACGCGGTGGTATCGAGCTCCGGAAGTGCTACTTCGGTCGCCGTATTACAACTCCCCGATCGATATTTTCGCCATCGGTGTCATCGCCGCGGAGTTGTTCAGCCTGCGGCCGCTGTTTCCGGGGAGCAGCGAGCAAGATGAGATTTATAAGATTTGCGCCGTGAACGGGACACCGAACGAACAGTCATGGCCGGAGGGGATGAAGTTGGCGAGCAAGATGGGATTTCACTTTCCCCAGTTCGATCCGACGCCGCTACAAAAGCTTGTCCCCAATGCTAGCAAGGAGGCGCTTGACTTCATGGAGGCATGCTTACAGTGGGACCCGACGAAACGTCCCACCGCCGTGCAGTGCCTTCAGATGCCGTTCTTCCAAACCGGCATCACCAACCCGCTGAGTTTGAAAGATGAAGCGAAACCTCAGGCGCGACGCTCGGCTCAGACGAGAACATCTGAAGAGGCTGTGGTCGCTGCCAGTCCACACGTGGACGCCCACGAAATCCACAGACACGAACCGCTCCAACCGAGCAATTCGGCGTCATCTGTTCCCGCTCCGCAAGAGCCGGTCGCGAAATCGCGTTGGGGCGAGCCCGCGTCGCGCCAGAACAGTTCCGCGTCCGCTTCGCAGCACGTTCAAGCAGCCAAACAGCGGGTAGAATCCGTGACAGATCGAGGCCGCCACGACGTTACGTCAGAACAAGCTGTCCCGCGTCGGCATCACTACCAGCATCATGAACCGAAAAACGAGCAGGGCTCTGCCATGCGCGACCCGCTGCTCAGCAAACCTTTGGCGGCGACCTCGTTTGGCAGTTACAACAACCCTCTGGCTCAGAAGCCGGCGAGCCTCGGCGCTCAACCAAGCGCGAGTTCCATATTGTCTTCGAGGGTGAGCTCAGGGTCGAGGGATTACACCCGAGGATTACAGCCTTTGGACGTCGTTGGTAAACCGCCGCCGTACGCCAACGGCGAGAACACGACGTCGCGAGGGGATCCGCAAGAACGCGTCGGAAGTCAGCTATATGGCACCGCGAGCAGCTCCCGCCCGATGCAAGTTCAGCAACGCGCGCCTCAGCACGTTACTGGTTCCAGATTGTATTCCAACTACGGCAACGGTGCAGCTGCGCAAAATAGTCATGATCCACTCATTGGTGGTTCGCGTTTGCGTGCCTCTCAATTTGGTGGGTACGGTGTTGAGAGCATCGCTCCCCTGCATAAACTGAACCTCGGTGGATACGGAAAAGGAAACTCTGGAGTTTCAGAAAAAAGCTCGGGAGTTTCGGGAGCGGGGCCGAGGTACGACTTCGGCCGGGACACGTACGGACTTGACAGACGAAGTCCCCCGATTGCGAGAAGGGACACTTATGGCGCGCCCGCAGCTGGTTTGCGGCACGGGGTGGGACAGTATTCGCGCGAATTGAGCACGCACGACAGAGGTGATATCCCGGTACGCGGGAAACACCTGGGAAGTTACGGAGGAAGCGCTCGCTATCGCTCGACGATGCTACAACCGTCTTCCATGGGTGTTGCGGAACTGAAGCTTCCTCCCTTAGAGCGGCGGCAGCCTATCCCCGGCGTTGGTGCGTATCGTAACGCTTCACTTTCTAGTCAATATCCTTCAGCAGGTACGGACGATGGTGTCCGGAGAGGAGCACAGCCGCCGTCATATCGACACGATAGTCTGTATTAGTTTCGCTGATGTCAAACCTTAGGCATAGCGCGCGCCAAGACGCATGATAGATTCAAAACAAAAATCGAGTGAGCGCGTACACGATTGAAACGTATTCAAGATTCAAAGCGCAAACACCAAAATTCATTCAATAACACGCATAACTACATCATTCGAGCTGTTGCATCCTTAGCGCTTACATAATAAACTTTTGCGGGGAAACATCGCCGGAACCGCGAGGGGGGAGATTGTACGTTCCCTCGCGAAAGGGATGATATTTCATAGCAATGTCGCTATAATATATGGACATGCTCAACGAATAATGCAATAAGCGGAGACACGAAAGTTCTAAAAGCTAAATCACTGTATATCACTGTCAAGCCTCATCACCGACTTCGTCAAAAGATCGCTTCAACGGGGCGAGACGATTGCGCCCAACGATACCATCCGGCAAGTCGAACACCTTCCCCACTTCCGCCACAGTGTTCGACTTGTTTAATGCCCTCCCTTCTTCGTTCTCCAGCCCAGTACTTTTAATTAAAATTTCTCTGCGATTTGAAGAAATGAAAAGATTGGAAGAAAGGAATACACGTTAGCGCGCCGTTTGAATGTTTCGTAGAGATGTCTGCAGGAGGTAATGTTCGCAGCTCTTACCTCGCAAGATATTTGGTGTTTCGCAGTGAATGATCCCATTCCAGACACTTTGTCATGAGCTTCATCAAGTTCTCACGAATCGGTATCATTCCGCCTTTGCTGAAAATCGACTGGTTCCACATTGCACCACGTGCAGCCATCGCAGCGGCTGCACCTGTCGATTCTCGTATGCGTTCAAAGTCTTCGTAAACAAAGACATCACCGTTTGCTATCACCGGGCATGAAACAGACTCGACGACTTGCTTAATGACGTCCCAGTGTGCAGGATCCCTTGGCCGCTGGTGGACGTACCTTCCGTGCACCGCAAAGGCAGACACGCCGGTTTTCTCTATCGCCTGCGCGAGCTCGATTGTTTCCTTGACGCTGTCGAGCAGTCTGATTTTGCACGTTACGCCCACTTCGTCAGGCAGGTTTCTCCGTAACGTCGTCAGAATATCCCTGATTGTTTCTGGTTTCTTGAGTAATGCAGCGCCAGCGCCGCTGGTGGTGGAGAATTTCAGGGGGCAACCCATGTTGATATCGATGGCTTTCACGTCTTTGCATGCGAGCTCTGCGCACTTCATCGCTCTACCAGCTTCGCCAGTGCCGAGTTGCAGGACCAGACGTTCTTTCTCCTACGATTCATGAAGGTTAAAGGGTCAGCACAGGGACGCATTCCTTTCGTGAAGCGCTTCAAAGGAGGCTGGCGGGTCGTCTACGCACCTCTTTCCGCGTGCGAAACACGATGCGGTTCGAGTTTTCTTCCGGGAGCTTATCGTCTATGTAATCAATCGTGCCCCACTCCTCGTTCTCGACGCGTTTGCAAAGCATCAATCTGAAAGGTAGTGCGGAAGTGAATTAAGAAGGTCAGCAACGCGCGACAACTCATTCGTACGTCAGAAAGCGGTGTTGGAACCGTGTCCGTGTTCGTGAAACATGAACGAAGCAAAGGAGAGAGGGAAGATCTCCGAGTTCAACGCACCTCCTATCGATGAGCTCCTCGGAATAAACAATATCGGCCCCGTACTCGGCCGCGAGAAGCCGAGTGGGGAACGTATTCACCCGAACCATGGGAGCTAGGATGTTCTTCCCCTTGTAAAACTGCCACGCATCGTCGCCCTGCATGGCTGTCGAGATTTCCCGGCTGCTAACGCCGTGGCAGCACTGCCTCGCGTTAGGCGCGATGTAGAATCGTACCGGGAGAATCACACCGTGCTCACGCACACCGAAGGAGGCCTCAGTAGCCCCTCGAGCTCCTCCGATGACCTGAAAACCGCGCGCCCGCGCGCTGTTGGTGCGTGCGCCGTGTGACCGAGCAGCGGCGGCGGCGGCGTCTAAAAACGAACTGGGTGCCGAGTGCGCTTTGATTATTAAATTTTCGTTTTCGACTTTTCGTGAACTGTGCTGCAAGTCAATTTCGGAGTCGAGGTCGCTCCCGGCGTTTCGGACAGGACAACTGGCCGCGCGTTTCGTAGCTGAGAGATCCGATAAGGTCGTCCCACACACAGACTCGCGCTGGCCATGGCTATGGCGGCCGCATCACATGTAGGGTTCACGACGTATCGGCCCTCTAAGGGTCTGAGCGCTCGCGTATCGAGGACTTCCCGTCGTTGCATCAGCTCCAGTGGTCGAGGCGTGGTGCGCTGCGACGGGGCCACGACGTCTCCGCCGAGGCTTCCTCGATCGCCGAAAGAACAGGTCGCGCAGGCTGCCGAGGCGGTCCGCAGGGCCACTGCCGACGGTAAGGAACTGGTATCCATAGAGTTCAACCTTCCTCTTATCGGCGCGACTGATCTCGATGACTGGCCGGGCGGCGTGCGTCAGCAGTACCAAGCCATCGCGCCGATGGTGGGTGAGCTCTTGAAGAACATCGGCACCGACGAGAAGGCGGACGTCAGGCAACGCATCATCGAAGACGCTGACGCGGTGGTGGTGCTCTCCACCGAAGGTGCGCAGGCGATGGTGTTCCCGACCGCGGAGACCTTGCCCGAGTTGAAGAATATCGCCGGTAAGGGCAAGAAGAGCGGGCCTCTTGCTGTGGTCAACTCTCAGATTCGCACCAACAACGATGGCTCGAACCTCATCAGCGATCTCGGAATCGGTCCGTGGAAGAAGAAAAACGAAGAGTTTCTCGCGCAGTTCGAACAGGTGTATTGGCTCTCCGAGCAGCGCATTCAGGGAGAGACCGTTCGGCTGCTAAAGTCGTACCAGCAGCCGTGGCAACTCTTCGTCCTCACCGAGATGACCGCCGACACGATGCCGGAGTGCGTGCAGACGTTCGAGACGAGGCCGACGTACCAGGAGCTCGAGAAGCTTCTGATGTCGAGAGAAGGATCGGTCGCGGCGATGAGCATTTATGACAGGGTAGTGAGAGAGGCGACGTTCAACGCCACATCTGTTTCTCAGAAGCCGAACAACATCGACATGGACCAAGACTAGGTAGAGCTATTTTAAAATTCTAAAACGCGCGTCATCACCGCCAGTACTGTGCAAACCTGTGCGTCGTCTCGAAGAACTGCGGGAACAACGCGTTCGTGGACTCGTTGATCAGCACTTGGAAGTGTTGCATCGCCGCTTCGTCGTCGAGATCGAGCGCAAATTTAGACTCGAGTTTCAGAAGGGCCTTTTCGCTGTCCTGCGAGATATCGGGAATGTTCGAGTGCTCCATCAAGCTGAACAAGTTCAGGATCAGCACCACGTGCTTTCGCAGGATGTTGTAAGCCTCGCAACAGTACGTCTTGAACCTGCCGAAGAATGCGCTGTCGGTTCCACCCATGGCTTCCACCATCTCCTTGCACAGCTTCATCGGCGGCGGGAACACCTTCGGGTCGCGTCCCATCATGAATCCGAAATCGATGTGAAACATGCGTCCGTCTGGAGCAAGCATCAAGTTGTCCAAGTGCCGATCACCCACTCCGAGGATGTACGTGATGACGCAGTACCCGGCGCAGCTCTTGACGAACTTCAGGAGCGCATCCGTCGAGCAACCGTACGGCCCGTCGGGATCCGGGTTGTGTATCGCGAGGTATTTCGTCAACGTCTTGTGTTCCGCTAAAATGTCCGCCATGGCCTGCGAGGGGATGAACTCGATCAATCCCGTATCCCCACCGGTGGCTAACACTCGGAACGGTGTCAACTTCAAGTCGAGGTTTTCTCTTTTCAGCAGCCGATCCATGAGGGAGATCATCTGTACGCACAACTGATCTTGTCGCAAGTCGTCGCCCTTCTTGAAAATCATGTTCACCACCTCGTCGCTCGACGTGCGGAACGCGAGTTTCAGCGGACTCAGAGCGGACTTGAAAACCGTGCTCTGCTCCGGAAGGATTCCAGTCACCGTGGAAGTGGGATCGATAGGCAGAGGGAGAGGTGAAGAGAATGACGCGAGCTCACCGAAGGCGCCTTGGTCGGAGAGGATGCCCCTCAGCCGTTCGACTTTCTTAGGCTGACCCCGTCCCATCGCGTTCAGCTCGCGCGTGATGGCCGTTAGCTGCGCCATGAGCTCGCTTTGTCGCCGCAAAGAGTCCCACAGTTCTTCACCGACCGCGCCTGTCGATCGACAAGCCTCCTCGAAAAGCTGATGCGTGTGCGCAGATCGAGGTGCGAACGTCGGGTCTTCCCACTCCACGACGAGGTACCAGTGCAGAAAGTTCGCCAACACCGGGTTCGCGACGGCGCGGTCGACGAGGAACCTCGCCAGCTGGCTGTCGTCCTCTGACTCGTACCTCAGCGCCTGTACTAGCTGCAGCAGATACCCCATGAGCTCATCATCCCCGGCATCCGACAGGACCGAGACGGCGTATTTTCGCACATCAGTGTTCGTGAAAGTAGGAGATAACAGCTCGAGCGCTGAAGCCGGATCGATCGGCGCCCACTGGTACATCAACTCGATAGAAGCTTTCGCCTCTTCGGCGTCGGCCCAATCGACACACTTCAGGAACTTGGTGAGCGCGTCGGATTCCGCCCGCAAAGAGAAGCGAAACTTCCACAGCAGGGCGTTGTACTCTGCGCCGAGCACGCGAGTGGGTGGCAAGCGAATAGCCGCCGCCAGACTGCGTTTTTCGTTTCCGTTCGGTTTCAGGTCGTGGTCCACCACGCCTCGAGCAACGCTGCGCGTGAGTTTTTGATGCTTGCGCTCCGCGGGGTTCTCCAGGCCCATGTTCACTTCACTGTCCACGAGCCAGATGAGCTGATCCCAACGAGGTGCCGTGCTTGGCGCAGACGACACGGGAGCATGTTCCCGAAACATCACTGGCGCTGAGAACATCGGGAGTTCGACGTGAATATCCATCTGTCCTTGTGCGTACTGTTCTGCGCGTTGGGCGCTTTGCATCTGCGCGATTCTCGCAAACGTCAATCTGTCCAACCAATCCACCGCTTCGACATCACCATGCTCATAGCTTTTCAGCCGCGACTCGAGAATGTTCAGATCGCCCCACTCCGTCGATGTCGATGTCGTCTCGAGTCCTGACGGCTGTATCGCGAGTTTCCCTTCGTGCGCGCGCGTAAGAGAAATGCGCTGGTTTCCCCGCAAAAGCGAACGGTGCTCGTCAAACAAGCGGAACGTCGCCTCACCGATGAGTTCGCGCCTTCGTATGTTCCTGGCGTTCCAGACCTTGATGTCGAGCCTCGCGTTTCCAGACAAGTCCCGGTACTTTATCGGGAAAAACAACGTCTCTCCCCATACCACGGTGCCTTGCTCGAACGTCCCAGCGGCAGTGCAGGTCGGCGTCGTCAAGGGCTCGTCTTCCGCGAACAACTGAAAGCTAACGCTGAGTTCGGCTTGACCTTTACCCGACAAGAGTTCCTGAGATGCGAAAGAGGTGAGGAGGGGCGGGGTAAGCGCTTGGGGAGATACTTCCTTGAACACCGAACGTCAGTCGTGAGGTTGCATACGCACCGTAGGTAAGCGGCCGTGGAACTCAGTAACCTGAGAGGTTGGAAGTGGGGAGGGGAGGAGCGCTTTAGCGAGAGAAGTCCTTTTTGAGTTTGCGAATTCCTAGAACACGGGCTCGACTGCGCGGCACGCACCTTCAGACGAACGTCAAGGTCCACGTCGCTGCTCAGAAACACGCCATCGTCCTCACCCGGCTCCATCTTAGAGCGCGGGGTATATTCCTACCCCCTTGCGCCTACCCCGGCTAGAGAGGTGGTGCACGCACCAAGGGGCGCCCTTTCGAATGTGAGGAAAAGTCTTTCGAGACGATTTTCGAGCAGCCGATTTTCTAGCTGCTTTAGTACAGGCTGTTTTCTCGCGGCACCGCGTTGAAGCTGCAAAGTTGTTTATCGACGCGCCAGCGAGATCGATCATGGTTCTATGGATGTTGCAGACAATCACGCGATTCACGCGTGATGCGTGGGTACGATGCACGGCGTTGCAAACTATCCATTACACGTTGTGCTCTTCGTTTCACTCGTCGCACAAAACTCACGCCGAAGGCAAAAGGAGCGCCGCCGCTACTTGCCTCCCCTCTTGCACAAGTATGTTGTACGTCGCTATCGCGTTCGGAGTGTCTAACACCTCCAACATCGTTTCCGTGTTTCGGAAGAACTCGAGCGTCTCCGCTGGAAGCGCCTCTATTTTGTTCCCGCAGCCCACGATGAGAATATCGGGCGCCGGGTCGACGATGTGTGCGGCGACGAGCGCGTCTGGTGTGATCTCCTCCACCGTCTTCACCCCCCACAACAGCGACAGTTCTTGATACAAAAACACGTTTCCTTGGTACTCCACCCCTCCAATGACAAAACCCTTGCTCGTGTACGTATCGATACCTTGAGAGCCCCCCACGCCGAAGATATCGCTATCCTCGATGGGGCTCGACGCGAAGTTTCTAGGACCACGTCGGCACCGAGCCAACTCCCGGGACGCGCACGCCAACTCAGCCGTTTCTAAGGGACGCCAAGTCCTCACGCTTGGAGTCGCCGCGCATTTCCATGCGATGTGCGCTCCTCGAGCCGCGACGCGACGAAGGCTCATCGCACGCGTTCGTGCTTCTGTCGGGGGCATCCCGACGGTAGGTGCCCTTGGAGGGTGAAAAAGACGTCGTAAACCGGAATCACGCCGTTGCCGACTCAACACGACCGATCCACTTTTAGAGTCGACGAGAGACGCGACGACCAGACCGAAGGGCGTGCGGACACGCGGCAGCGTAAGTGTTGTCCGGCGAAAGGCACGCCTCGGTGCGCGGTGCGAATAATTTGTCGGACGGGGAGTCAAGATGGTTCGTCCCAGGCTCGCCGTTCTCTCGCCCCCGTCCGCTGCATTCTCCCCATCCGCCCGGATTTCTCCTTCTTCGGGCGTGCAGTCCAACCGTCGCCGCTCCTGTCGCTGACCTCCATCATCCATCTCCTCCCCCGTCTCCTCCTCACGTCGCAGCCGGACAAGAAGAGTAAGAAGGAGAAACTCGCCGAGAAGAAAGCCGCGGCGGCGGCCGCGGCGGCTGCTGCTGCGGCGGAGGAAGAGGAGCGTCAGCGGCTCGCAGAGATCGCGAGGAAGAAACGCGAAGCCGAGGATGCGGTGTTAGCGGCAGAGGAAGCCGAGCGCGTCGCGGCGGCGGATGCGATCCTCGCGGCGCAGGCCAAGGCGCAAGAAGATTTCGAATTCGCCCGCGCCGAAGAGCTGTCCACCCGCCGGACGGCTGATCAGGAAGCGTACGAGTGGGAGCGCTTCTCGTCGTGCTGCGCTCGCCCGGATCCTCGCGAACAGAGGCAGGTGCTCGGATACGAGACGACCCTCGCGGAGACGGTTTCGCCCTCTCTGAGCGACGCGCTCGACACGGCGGAAAACCACGAGCTGATCGTGCGAGAGGCAGAACTGTACCGGGACTGGGCGTTGTCAGAGGGAAAAGCGGAGGACGCGGAGGCGCTCGTGAGGTGCCGTCGCCGAGTGCGAGAGTTGACGGAGACGACTGTGGATCGCGCGACCGCACACCTGCTGCACACCGCGGACAAACACCAGAACGAAGACGGCGAGATTTTGGTCAACTGCGTCCGCGACGACTTCAAATATGCCCTGTGGATGAATCACGTCAAGAATCCCCGGTTCAAGGCGATCGAAGTTCCGGATTTTGACGGCTTGTCGCTGGAACTCCCCAAAGAACTGTCGATGGCGACCATCGCGATGCGCGCGTTTCACCGGACGTATTGCGAGTTTGAAAGTTTTGAGGACGCGGGGCAGGGTTCCGCTGCGGAGGAAGCATCTGATGTCACGGATGATACCGCGCGGAACGAGCCGACTGAAGCGGGAACGTCTTTAGACGTGCCTCAGGATGCGACGGAAGAAGCGTCGGCCGAGGAACCGGCAAAGGAAGAGGACGAAAAAGAAAACGCGGCGCCCGCGCAGACGGAAACTGAAACGGACCCTGCAGAGACGAAACCCGAGGAAGAAGGCGTCGACGGCGAGACGAAACCGACGGAGGACGATTCCGGAGAAGAAGCTCCCGTGGAAGAAGCTCCCGTCGAGCCCGAGCCCGAGCCCGTGGTGGCCGAAACGAAACCCCTCGGTCCGGTAGAATCCATAGGTGGCATCCTCACCTTGGATCTCCTGACTTTGCCGCCGCTTCCCGAGGTGGCCAACGATTGGACCTTGCGCGCGGTGACGCCGCTCACCACGAACGTCCGGCGCGTCCCGTACCCCATCCCGGCGACGGGTTCCGCGCCGAAATCGTTCGATTCCATCGACCTCAATGCGCCTCCCGTGACCGTGTCGTACCGACTCTCCGAGGACCTGGTCCTGTCCGACCCGGAGCCCCGCGTGGGTTGGTGGGACGAGTCCGGCGCGCGGTGGCGAACGGACGGTGTGAGCAATGTGCGCGTCGAAAACGGCGTGTTAACGTACACGACCGTCAAGCTCGGACACTTGTCTTTACTGCAAAGCCGCTCCGAGTACATCCCGTACACCTCGTGGGGCGTGCGTCCGTCCGCGTCGGGCGAGGCGTGCACGGTGTCCGTCGTTCCCAGAAACGACCGCTTCGCGGGTGCCGGCTTGGAGATTGAAGTCGGCGCCGGGTGGTGCGTGTTGCGAAGCGTTCCCGTCCTCGAGCTCGAGACGCTCGTCGGGACGAAGATGCGCGCGCGCGAGCTCCTCGCGCGTCTCGCCGAGCGAGGCGTGCGCATCACCCCCGACGACCGGAGCTGCGCGTCCGTGGGAAAGACCCCGAAGGACGAGAAGCTCGAACTCGAGTTTTGCAGAGACGTCGCGACGCTGGCGCCGTCGTTTGCGGTGGCGTCGTGCAAGTTCAACGGCGACGTCGGATCCCAGGACGCGCTCGTGCGCGTCGCAGAGGTCAACGACTTCGACCTCGTGTCCGGCGAGGACGTGTTCAAGATTTTCCAGCGCGAGCGCGAAGGCGTGGTCCTTTCCTTGCTGCGCAAGACGAAGGGCATCGCCGTCGTGGACGCGAGGCACAAGCTCGGCGTGCTTTCGAGGTCGATCGAGACGCACATGGCGGAGGGACGTGATAACACGGGCGCGGCGGCGGTGCGCGCGCGGAGCGAAGGATTCGAGCCTCCCCTCGTCCCGCTGACGTACTACGCCACGGCGTTGACCTACGCGGAGACAACAGCCACGGAATCGTCCGTGCGACGCATTCGCCAAGCGCCCGTGATGTTCACGGAGACGCTGGCGAGTTTGTTAGGCTTGATGCGCGTGTTTACGTTTGGCTAGCTAGTCGCGGCGCGCGAAGACCGTTTTGAGAAGAAGAGCTTCTTTAAGGTCCGTCGAGTGCCGCGTCTTCCGCGTCTCGCGCTGCTTTGCTCGCGCTCTTGTGTCGCTTCCCCTCTCTCCCCTCCTTCCCCTCGCCGTCTCCACCCTTCGACGTGGGGTTCGACGTCCGCCACGTCTTCAGCTTCTTATCGATGTTCCGGACCACCTCTTCCTTCGGCTCGTCTCCCTCCACGCGGACAATCTCGTCGAGCGCGTCCAGGGTTCCGTCCACGTCGGCGTCCTCCTTTCCCTCCTTCACGCTCTCGACGTACCGCGCCACCGCGTCGACGCCGAGCTCGCGGCCCGCCGCGCGGAATGCCGCGAGTCCCAATTTCCCGGGGGAAAACATCAACGGCGCGTCGGTGAGCATGAGTTTGTCCACGGTCCTTCGCGCGAGCCCGACGCACTCGTCCAGTTTTTCTCGCGGCGTCGCCGGCCCCTCCAGATCGCCGCGTTCGGTTTTGTCCTCCAGGTCGCACCGGAACCCGTTCACGGCGCGGTACGGCGAGTACGTGACGAGTTGGAATTGCAGACCCGCCAAAAGCGTGAGCTCGGCGTTGAGCACGCGCGACGCGTCCTCGTGCATGCCTTTTCCGAACTCCTCGGCGCTGACGTAGTTTTCCTCAACCTTGCAAGCGACGTAGATGGAGGTGAGCATCATCACCTTCAGGTTGTGTTGCAGCAGGCTGGTGCCGAGCAGGAACCGCTTGAACAGCGTCACCGCGGTCGCCTGCACTTTGGACGGCAGGCTGAACGCCGCGCACACTTTCAGGATCTTCGCCTCGTAGTACCTTCGGAGCAGCGTCTCCTCCTCGTCCGTCAAGGGTTCGGGGCCATCGGTCTGCAACGGCTCCCCGGTGCTCGCTCGCGCTTCCTGCGCGCTCTCGATCGCGCGCCTCCTCGCGTCTGAACGCCGCTTCTCGATGTCCTCGCGGGTTAGAATCCAGAACCGCTTCTGCGTGCTCGTCAGATAACAGCTCATGCTCTTCCGAGTCCTTCCAACGCGACGCCCCGCGGGTGCACGTCTCACTGCGGCGAGGAGTGCCAACTTGCTCGTTGTGGCCAAACGCGTGAAGCGAGTTTTGCGCGTTCATCTCACACCGGCGTTTATCAGGAATATGGATATCTTCAAGATGCCGAGAGGCGCCAGAGTCCTCGTCGCGCGACACGGCGTCCGTCGCGCGTTAAAGGGGATGAGTCTCGCTCACTCGAGCGTCGCTTCGACTGTTGCGACGTCTCCCCTCGCGCATCGAAGGAAACGCGTCCGCGACACGTCCTGGACGCGCGCCAGCCTTCCTTCTAGAAATCTCACCGCGTCACCCATCCGGAGCGCGACGCGTCTCAGCGAAGACTCGCGCTCGGACACTCTCGCGAGACTTTCCCTCGGATTCTCCGGGACGCTCAACACTCGCATGCTGCGCACCAGGCATGGCGTCTCGCCCCGGATGAGCGCGAACGACGACGGGCGTCCGTCGTTCGAGGAGATGGACCCCGAGCACGCGCGGCTGTTACCCGGCGAGACGTCCGTCTCCAAGAATAAGATCCCCGTGGATTGGCGCGCCACCGGGACGGCGTTTGTGTTCCCCGCGATCGGCGGTTTGCTCTTCGGCTGGGACATCGGCGTCACCTCCGGCGCTCTGGCGAACCTCACCAGCCCGGTGACGAGCGGCACGGACTGGTACAGCCTCGATCCGTTCCAGACGGGACTGGTGGTGAGCGCGTCGCTGGCCGGCGCGCTGACGGCGTCGGCGGCGGCGGCGGTTTCCCTCGGCGACAAACTCGGAAGCAAGCGCGAGCTCCAGCTCGCGGCGGCGTTGTACTTCCTGGGCGCCACCTCACAGGGCCTGGCTCCCTCGCTGGAAGGCCTCGTCGCGGGCCGGTTCGCGTACGGGCTGGGCATCGGGTTCGCCATGCACGCCGCGCCCATGTACCTCTCCGAGACGGCGCCGTCGTCCGTCCGCGGCTTGCTCATCTCCCTCAAGGAGGGCTTCATCGTCGGCGGGATCCTGCTCGGGTACCTCGGCAGCTACGCCATCGTCGGCCAGGAGGGCGGCTGGCGCACGCTGCTTTCTTCGTCGTCGCTCGTCGCCGCCGCGCTCGCGGTCGGAATGACCACGCTGCCGGACTCGCCGCGGTGGATCGCGCAGAAGGGCGGGTCGGAGGAGGAGGTTCGGACGGCGCTCCAGCGCGTCCGCGGGCGCTCCGCGGTTGGCGACGCGTTCGACCAGGAGGTCCGGGCTATGGTCGCGCAGTCCGGCGCGGGCACCACCGGCGGCGTCGCGGAGCTGTTCCAGAAGCGGAACCTGCGACCGCTGTACGTCGGTTTGTCCGTGGTGCTGTTCCAGCAGATCACCGGCCAGCCGTCGGTGCTGTACTACGCCGAGCAGGTGTTTGAAGCCGCCGGGTACGATTCCGACCAAGGCGCCGGCGTCAGCGTGATCCTCGGCTTGTTCAAGCTGATCATGACCGGGTTCGCCGTGAAGTACGTCGACACCCTGGGAAGACGTCCTCTGTTGCTGGGGGGTGTGGGCGTCATGACGCTGGCGACGGCGGTTCTGGGCGCGTGCTCGGCGACGCTCGCCGCCGGCGACGCGGCGAACGCGCCGATCACCGCCACCGCGTCCGTCGTCGCCGTGTTCATGTACGTCGGCGCGTACCAGGTTTCCTTCGGGCCGATCGCCTGGCTGCTGGTCGGCGAGATCTTCCCCCAGCGCGTGCGCAGCGCCGCGGTGGGCGCGGCGACGCTGACCAACTTCGGAAGCAACTTCGTCGTGTCTCTGTACCTGCCCACCATCATCAACACCTTCGGCCAGGCGGGGACGTACTACCTCTTCAGCTCGATGGGCGGCGTCGCGCTCCTGTCCATCTACCTCACCGTCGTGGAGACCAAGGGAAAGACGCTGGAGGAGATCGAGGAGCAGATGACCAGGTGACGCGTGCGTAGTGTGTTGTATCCGGAAACGTAACGCTCGACGAAGCCGACGCGCGCGAACGAAACGCGCGCCAGCGGCGAAACCGCCGAAAAAATCTTTCCTTCCCCGTCACGCCGTCTCACTTTCTCGGACGCGTCCGGCCGTGCGGAGCATGAGCCGCGAGGATGACGCCGCGGCGTGCGCGTCGACGCGTGACGACAGACCGCCGTGCGCGTCCGTGTTCGCCGGGGGTTTGAGCTGCCACGTCGACCGCTTCGTGAACGCCTCGTTCCAGGTGCGACGGGTGTGATTGAGGATGTTTTTGAGGATGTTTTCGCCCTCTCCCCGAAACTGACATCGCCAACCTCCCCGTCCCGTCCAGGAGCACCAAGCCTGAGTGAAGCACACCGCGTCGAAGATGGTGTACTACGTGTTCGGCGGGAGGCATAGGTCGAGACTGGCGAGGGAACGGGAAGACCGCGCGAAAGGCACGCGGACCGAGGGAACGCGTGACGAAGATTCGTGACGCAGATGAATGAAGGCGGTCCCGAAACCGCGCGACGCGCGGAGGGACGCGCCCGAAGAATACCCGTCGCCGCGTATGATATTTCGTGAAATCAAAACAGTACAGAACAACGCGTCGTCGCGCACGCATCCCATCCCATCGCATCGCACCGCGACGCGTATCGCGCGCACGCGCGTCAAGGAGAGAAGACTTCTTTCAAGATTCGAGGCGACGCGACGTCCGTGCGGCCGCCGCGGAGCCTCGAATCCTCCGTCGCCGTCGCCGTCGGCGCCCTCGCGTCGGGCGCCGGCTTGCGCGTCTTCCTGGGCGCAGTCCGCTTGGTCGGCGCTCGTTTCACGCTCGACAGCACCAGCACCCCCAGGAACCCGCCGCAGAAGCACCCGAGCTTCCACAGCGCCGTCTCCGCCCGCCGCAGGGTCCGCGGGGACATCGGCGGCAGTTTGGCGAAGGGTGCGTCCTTCGCAATCTCCGCCGCGCGGCTGAGCGCGACGCGCAGTTTCGCGAACCTCGGCTCCTTCGAGGCGACCGGTTCGGGGAGCGGTTCCAGCGCCGCCTTCGCCTTCGCCTCTGGCGCGCCGTCGTCGCTCGCGGGGGGGGACGTCGCGGGCATGCTGCTGAAACTGTCGTGCGAGGTCTGCAAGCGCGCCAGTCGCGGTTTCTCGGGAAGCTTCGCCTGCGCCTCCGCCTCGGCCCTCGCCGCGGCGGCGGCTTCGTCAGCCTTCGCCTCGGCCGCGTCGGCCTCCTGCTTCGCACGCGCCTCCGCCTGCGCCTTGGCCGCGTCGGCCTCCTGCTTCGCACGCGCCTCCGCCTGCGCCTTCACCGCGGCAGCCTCCTGCTTCGCCTGCGCCTCCGCCCGCGCCACCTCGGCTTCCAGAACCGCCTTCGCCGCTTCCGCGGCGTCCGTCTCGGGCGCGACCCCCCACGACTCCGCCTCGCGCAGGAGGTCTTCCAGGTCGTCGCGCGTCGCCGGCTCGGTTTGCGATTCTTTCCCCGACTCTTCAGGACGTCCGGAGTCGTCCTCGTCTTGGCGCGAAACGTCATCCCGCGCATCGCTCTCCGGCGCGACCGCCTCGGCGGAGGTCCCGGCCTCACTCGGGACCTTCGGTGGCTTCGGGTGGCCCGTGGCAGACCTCCCCAGCCATTTCTCGCCGTACTTCTCCTCGAGCGCCTCGCCGTCCTGCTCCGCGGTCAGCCGCACCCCGGATCGCCATCGTCCCGACGAAACGCGCCGCACGACACCGTAAAGGTCGCGAAGGTCGCCTTCGGGCATGGCGCACGCGCGCGTTCACTCCGCCGGCGCGCGTGGAATGCTGTGCTCGGGACGCGCGGTCGGACAGCACTCCCGCGCGTCGAAGCGATGGGTGCGTCTCGGCGCTGGAGTCGGCGCGCGCGAGTGTCACGCCGATCCGGAGCTTTTTGGCGTCACGAGAGAGAAAAATCTACCTCTCGTTGTTCGGGCTCCTCCAAAGGCTCTTCTCCAGAAGAGTCGCCACCGTCTGCTCTTCCTCTGCTAAAACCCTTTTATTGAACGGCACCCCAAAAACGCGTCGCAAAAACTTTTCGCCGCAGACACTCGATAATTCTTGAGTCATTAAACCATTTAAAACCATACTAATCTGAGAGGCGTGTTTTGGAGGCGGCGCGATTTTCAGTGCGTGTTTTGATTGGCTCAGCTGCAGGCCGACGGCAACGTTTTCTAGAAAAACGGCAAACACAACCATCCTGCGCACGCACACACTCGCACACACCATGTTTGCCGCTCGTTCCTCTCGTTCCTCCGCCATCCGCGTTCTCTTCCTCG
>ENA-OUOG01001370-OUOG01001370.1-marine-metagenome-genome-assembly--contig:-NODE-1370-length-28613-cov-6.833509_pt1 | contig 28613 bp, 51 predicted proteins | sample MGYA00248635_ERZ508505 | MGnify/ENA primary metagenome ERZ508505 (study PRJEB26176, sample SAMN06267871) | marine metagenome | isolation source: Saanich Inlet, British Columbia, Canada | place: Pacific...
ACGACACCTGGCTCGGAAACTATGACGTTTCAACCCGCATCGAACTAGGGTTCCTCAACGGGTTCACCCTAGGCGACCCCGAACTAGGTGTCCTCGGGGTCGGAGAACTCACCGGCGAAATCGAATACATTGACGTCACCTCCGACACCACACAAGTATCCACCAACAGAGGACGTTCACGCGACCTTCAACGCACCAACGCGGGAAGCCTCAACGTGGCGTTCCGCAACGAGGACAGACGGTTCGACCCCCTCAACGAAACCTCCGACCTAATCCGTTACACATTGCCGAGGAAACAAACCCGCATTTTCGTTGACGGGATCCCCGCATTCACCGGCACGATTGACGACTGGAACTTCGATTACGGGTTAGGTGGGGAATCTGTTGCCAGCATTGCCGCTTCAGATGCGTTCTCTTTCTTCGCCAGGGAAACCGTTGACGAAGCCGCTGTGTTTGAACAGTTTTCCGGTTTCAGAATTAACCTTATTTTGAGCCGGCTGACGATCCCCTGGCCTGAAGATAAGCGTGACCTTGATACTGGGAACGCTGTCCTTGCCGCTGGTACGGGTGGCGGGAATGTGTTGGCTTACTTTCAAGAGGTGGAAGCTTCCGAAGCTGGGCTGCTGTTCATTAGCAAACAAGGGGATGTTTCTTTCCGTGAAAGACTGTTGCAACCCGTGGGGGATGCCCTCCAGTTCACTGATGACGGTTCCGGTATCTCTTACGACAACATTTCTATCGTGTACGGTACGGAACTTCTCACCAACCAGGTCACTATCACCTCAAGTGAGGGCACCGCTGTGGCAAGCGATCTGGTTTCCCAACTGAAGTATGGTGTGACCGCAAGTTCGACAGACACGTTCTTGGCGAGTGGGTCGCTTCAGTCTTTGGCTGACTACATCCTGCAAAAATACAAAGAACCAGAATATCGGGTGGAGAACATTACCGTGAACTTGAGGGATCTGACGACACAGCAACGAGCGGATGTGTTGTCTTTGGAGCTTGGACAACAAGCTGATGTCACGTTCACACCAAACCAGGTTGGTTCACCCATATCGTTGCGGAACAAAATTATTGGGTTGGCCCACCAGGTCGGTATTGAATCGCATAGTGTGACGATCAGTTTTGAGGCGCTCGGCTTGAGTTTCTTCGTTTTAGATGATGCTTTCTTTGGTAAACTTGATGATGATGCCGGTGTTCTCGGCTACTAATATGAGGAGTTCTTTGTGGCTGGTCTAGGTAGAAAAGTTTTCGCTTCGGGTGAGATTCTTACCGCCGCGGATTTGCAGGGTTACGCTGTTGACCAGAGCATCATGGTGTTTGATGATAGTTCTGCCCGTAGTGCAGCAATTTCTTCACCTTCTGAGGGGATGACAACGTACCGTGAGGATGCGGACACGATTGAGTTTTGGAATGGTTCTTCCTGGGTTGAGGTTGGTGGCGAGCAGGGCAAAGTGAAGCAGGTTGTTTGGGCTTATGACATTGGTACTGCGACGACCACTTCGACCACGTTTCAGGATACGGGATTGACGGCAACGATCGCGCCGACAGCCGCTGACAGTAAGGTTTTGGTCATTGTGGCGATGGGTAACGCAGGCAAGTCGGGTGGGAATGATGGGATTGCGTTCAAGTTGTTACAGGATGGTTCTGAGTTTATTTCTCAATTTGCGGGAAACGTAGCTTTCACTGACAATTCGGACAGGAACCGTGTGGGTTCTGTTTCCCATACACAGTTGTATTCACCAGCCACGACTTCTGCTGTGGTGTATAAGGTTCAGTTCGCTGCAACAAATGGTTCGGGTACGGCAGAGTTCAACAGTGGTTCCCTGTCAACAATTACTCTTATGGAAATCGGGGCGTAATGACTATTCGCAAAGTTCTTTCGACGCGGTACTTGCACGATGAGTGGGTTCTCCGTGGTGACGATTATGAAGGTTTGGAGTGGTTGTCCGATAGTCCTAAGCCTTCACGGAAAAAGCTTGAGGGTTTGATTTCTGAGGTTGAGGCTGAGGAGTTGGCTGAGAAGCAGGTGCGTGATGAGGCTAGGGCTTCCGCGGTTTTGAAGTTGCAGGCTTTGGGTTTGACTGTGGATGAAGTGCAGGCTGCGTTCGGCCTGGAAGCTTAGATCGGTGCGCCTTTCTGAGCCCTGGCCTGAAGGGTACACTGTGAACGCTCGTAGCCCTTACGGGTGGCGGGTTCACCCGATTACAGGGAAACGGAAGTTCCATCACGGCATCGATGTTGCCATGCCTACGGGGACACCTTTGACCGCACCCGCTGATGGGGTTGTGGTGCATAAGGGTTCTGGCGCTTCTGGCGGATACACCCTCATTCTCGGCCACGACGACGAGCTCTTCACGGTCTACTACCATTTGCGGGAAGCGTCACACCTGAACAAGGGCACGCGGGTGGAGCGCGGGGAGCGGGTTGCTCGGTCGGGTAACACGGGTGCTTCTACTGGGCCACACCTCCATTTCGAGGTTCGCCATCCCACAAGGACTTGGGGGCAGACTGTAGACCCGATACCTTACTTCGAGGCTGAGCCTGGGATTTTGATTGACGAGCCGGTGACAGTTGAGAAGCTTGTCCCGCCGCGCGTCGTGAAGCCGATGAGTGCTCGCCTGCGTCGTTTCTTTGACATTCGGAGGGCGCTGCGCTATGGCTGAAGAAGAAACTGGAGCCGTGAGGGTTTCTATGCGCGATATTTACGCTGAGGTGCAACGGCAAGGTCGCTTGCTTGAAAAGATCGCTAACGCCCTACCCGACTCGGAAGACAAAATTGAGGATCACGAGGCACGCATTAGGAAACTTGAGATGCGCATGTGGCAGGCGATCGGCGGTTTCGGTTTCCTCGCCGCCGTAGTTTCCCCTTTGGTGGCGGTGCTGACACGATGAGGTCGCAAGCTAACTGGAAGATTCGTAGAAGGTATATCGCCGCTTCTTGGGGTATCGGTGCGGTTATGATCGCTTTCGGTTCTTTGGCTGTTTGGGGCGATAGAATGGGTGCTTCGGAACTTATCACCGGTGGTGTCGCTTTGATTACGCTGGTGCTCGGGTCTTATATTGGCGGTGCCGTCGCTGATGATCACTTACAGAAGAGGAGCAACCCTGATGGATAAATTGTTGGCTTATTGGAATTACGCGGCGGAGAGAGCGTTGAAGACGGTCGCTCAGGTAGCGATCGCGACGATCGGTGTGGGCGCTACCGGTCTTATGGATGTAGACTGGCTGAACGTCGCTTCCGTTGCTGCGCTCGCCGGTATTATGTCATTGCTGACCTCCGTGTTGCAGTACGATAAAGGGCGCGAGTGATGGCTGACATCGACCTAATGGAGGAGATCGAAGGTTTCATTTGCCCGATCGACCCGATGGATACACTAAACTGCGATAGTTGCCAATAAAGAATTACCCCACTCAGGCTTCCCTCCTTTCTCTAGCCTGGGTGGGGTTTCTTTATGCGATTATTTGTTCCAAAGATAGACGGTCCGTTTAGTAACGCCTAAGTGTTTGGCGATCGTCGGCGCTTTCCAACCAAATCGTTTTGCTTCGGCGGCGGCGTGCCTCATCGCGATCGTGTTCTTATTGAGTTCGCGAAGTACGGTGTTCCGCTCCTCGGCTAATCTCTTCAATGTCGTTTCCATCAGTTACCTCCTAACTCTTTATCACATTCGGCGCATATCGCTCCTAACGGCTCTATACCGTCCGGGCTGATCGTCGCGGCTACTTTCTCCAAGTATCCGCAACTCTCACACCAGTCGTAACCGTCCTCGGTCTCGACGTAAGGCGCTGGTTGATATATTTTCACGAGCTCTATTCCCTTCCTAAGCGAACAGTAGTGACTCGACGTAGTTCATAACGTCTTGCGGACGATCGGCGTATTCCCGAAGGGCGTTAGCCAACATATCCATCTCCATATAGCCCAAAATCTGTGGGACTTGAGCCATAGAGCAAAGCGGCTCCCCCATATGTTCTTGGGTGTAACCAGTTAGGTCTAGGAAGACGCTGCTGGGTGAGGGGAACTCGTAGTTCTCTGACCAGGACCAGAGCTTAGCGACCGCCTCGGCGTATGCTGGCGGGTTATCCAACAGTTGATATTGCGTGGGCATTAGATCGCCTCGCAATCGTGACCGTAGTACCACTCGTTAGCTTGTTCTTCATCGGTGATGTCGAACCAGCGGCGGCACTCAACGCAGACCGGCATAGCAGTCATTCGCCTGTAGGTTAGTTGTATTTCGGACATAGTTCCCTCCTTCTAGGGTTCGTTAAGAATAAGGCTACCGGTATTCTAGAAAAAAGTATACGGAAACCCAAACATTTCTATGAAAATCACTTAGGGTTGGGTTATACCCAAACCGTAGGAGGGCAAAATGGGATACTACAATCAACTAGAAATAAGCCGCCAGGTTGAAGAACCGGATCGGTATGTTACGCGTCGTCAGAAGACTGCTAGGCGGCGGGAAACCTATCGTCGCCCGGCTCGATCGAGCGTCATCAGGTTCGATATGGTGATTATGTTCGCTGTCGTGATGCTAAGTTTCGCGCTCGGTGCGATCGTGACCTTGTTGGCGGTGACATCATGACGATGGTTATTCACTACTTATTGACTTTCGGCGACTGGTTGGGCGCGTCCACAACGCGTTCGGCGATCTTCATGTCGGTGGTCTTCGTTACGATCGTGTTTGCAGGATAAAGGAGGGCATGATGCCTAAAGCAAGAAATACTGACCCCGTCACCAGCGACCTAGCCGCCGAGAGCGTCCGGAACGTGACTGAAACACAGTTGTTCATTCTGCGTTCTTTGCAGCGGGAAAGGGCGGATCACGAACTGATTGAGGCTTATCGTAAGTATAAGAAGGCTCCTTACGCCTCGGAGTCCGGTATCCGTTCCCGCCGCGCTGAGCTCGTGGAACGCAAGATGGTCCGCGACTCTGGTAAGCGTACTACTACGCCTAGCGGTCGGAAAGCGATCGTCTGGGAAGTCACTAGCCGAGGTCTTCGCGAGCGTCTGTTTGGAGGCCGCTGATGTCTGACGTCAATTATTCGATAGAAATCAGCATTGACCGAACTTGTGAGGACGATTCTTGCGTCTGCGATGCGCGGCGCTATCGTGCTTCGATATTGGCTAAGCGAAAACATCTCTTATCGGTTGCCGAGGAGGTTCACTTTGATGATGTGAATGTTTTGGCTGAATGGTTGAAGGAGGCTGTCGATGCTTGGTGCTGAGAGCTTTATCGCGAATAAGGCGATCGATCAGGAGTCATGGTTGGCGGCGCGTGAGGGCAAGATCACGGCGACTTTGATCGCTAAGGCGGCTACCCCGGCGGGTTTCGATGAGGCTTTGATCAAGTTGCGCGGGGAGGCTCCTCCGGTGCTGGATAACTCTTATATGGAGTTCGGGCGGCGTATGGAAGGTTTCGTATCGTTATGGGTCAAAGATAGGTACGACGTTATGCCTAACGAGTGGCTTATCGCCCATAAGGATCGGGACGAGTTCGTAGCGACGCCGGATGGCATTAGCCTAGATCACGAGATCATCTCGGAGGTGAAAACGACCGGTAAGGATTGGGGCGTGTGGAGCAAGGTTCCCGCGAACTATAAGCGACAAGTTCAATGGCAGATGTTCGTCACCGGGGCGGAGTTATGCGTGTTCGCTTGGTTACTGCGCGAGGAACGGGAGGGTCGGTTCGTTTCTGGATGGTTCGAGCCGAAAGCGGTCATCGTAGAGCGCGATGATCAAGAAATAAAGAAGTTGTCTGAGGTAGCGGATAGACTTCTAACAACTATAAAGGAGGGGTAGTAATGCCACAGTTCAACCTAGAAGAATATGACCTCGTCGAAGATCGCATTCGTGCTTTCTATGAGGATTATCCAGATGGTCGGATCGTTTCTTACGAGCTGACGGAAGCGGCGGATAGAGCCAAAGGTTACTTCGTCGTTCGCGCTCAGATATTCACCGATCATGAGGAGCAGCACGCCAACTGTCCTAAAGCCACCGGTCTTGCTTTCGAGATAGAGGGTACTGCCGGTGCTAACAAGACAGCGGCGCTTGAGAACGCTGAAACTTCGGCGATCGGTAGAGCGCTCGCGAACGCTAACTACGCCTCTAAGAAGCGCCCTAGTAGGACCGAGATGGAGAAAGCAGCGCGTGGTCCTCAGCCGCGTACTACGGAAAAGCCGGTCCCAGAGGAGTTTTTGACTAGACTTGACGCGTCCGTGAGTATGGACGAGGTGAAGGCTCTTTGGGCAGAGGCTCTAGATGCTGGTTTCTCCGAGAAGGTCAAAGCCTCTTTCACCAAGAAAAGGAAGGTCTTGGAAAATGAGTGAAGAAACTGACTACGACAATCAAGTGCTCGTATCGAGGGTGTTGCTGGATCGAGCTTATGAGGAAAATGTGAAGATCGGTCCAACCACCGACGCTATAGACCCTCACAAGCGTTACGACCGGCGGGACTCGACCGATCCCCTCGGGCGTGTGATTCGAGAGTATTACGCTATGGGTACCGCGTTCTATGGTAAATAGCAACCTAACGCCAGCGGAGGTGGTCGCGACCCTATCGAGTATCGGTAAGGAGATCGATGAAGCAACCGAAGCTTTAGCGCAGGTCGATCATAAGGTCATCGTTGCGCGTCGTAACTACGAACGCTCCTATGCACAGATATTCCTAGATACGGAGGGCGTACCGATGGAGATACGCAAATATACCGCGCGGCTAAAGACTGACGACGCGAACTTCGTGTTGGAGTGTGCTGAGCAAGAGCAGAGAGCAATCGTTTCTAAATTGAGAGCTCTACGCGATCGCTTGGAGATCGGTCGTTCCATCAGCGCGATTATGCGTATGGAGTGGAGTAACGCTTGAACAATCAGGTGATCGGTGCTTCCCCGGAGCGTGTTGTTGGTTTCACGGTTCCGGGGGAGCCTCGCTCCAAGCAGCGTCCTCGGGTGACGCAGCGGGGTACTTTCACGCCGAAGGTGACTTTGGAGCAAGAGCGGCGCGTGTTGGATGCGTGGATCGCTTCGGGTGAGCGTCCGTTCGAGTATTGGATGGTCATTGACATCGACTTTTACCTGGGTACGCGTTATCGGAAAGACATCGACAATATGGCGAAGTTGGTTCTCGACGCGCTGAACAAGCACGCTTTCGAGGATGACCACGCGGTCGTAGGTCTGAACTTGCGGAAGATCAACACGGATAAGGACAACGCTAGGACTGTCGTTCGTTTGCGAGAAGTAATACTTTGGGCTCATGAACGGTAAACAGTTCGGTAAATACATAACTCGCGACGGCGGCTGTATTCACTGTGGGGAAACCGATGCGATAGCTCCCCATCATCGCGCTAATCGTGGTATGGGTGGTTCCAAAGCGAGAGATGTGCCTTCTAACATAATCGTCATATGTTCGACGATGAATACCGCGATGGAGTCAGACGCGGCGATCGCGGCGATGGCGAGGGAATATGGTTGGAAGTTGCGTTCGTATGACGATCCGGGCAAGACACCGGTGTTCTATCAGACGTTAGGGTTATGGGTGGTTCTGAACGATAAGTTCGGTTGGGATGTTATAGAAAACACTTAGGCTTATACCAGGGAGGGTTTATATGCCGATTATTCGACGCCGCTTCACTTTTGAGGGGCATTTCACTCAGATACCAAACTCGTGGTTGCGGGATACGCGGCTGGGTTTGCGTTCTAAGGGCTTGTTAGCGCAGTTGCTCAGCCATACGGAGGGTTGGTCTGTCACGATTCAGTCGTTGGCTCGCGATAACGGTTGCGGTCGCGATGCTATACGCGCCTCGGTTCGTGAGTTGGAGGTTGCCGGTTACTTGACGCGGAGGCAGGATCGCACGGAGGGCGGTGAGTTCGCTGAGATCATTTGGGAGACGTCTGAACCGATGACGGTTGCACCGTTGCCGGATAACCCGATGACGGTGAATCCAACCCTTAAGAAGACTAACCTTAAGAAGACCAAGGTTAAGAAACATGAGCGCGATGTTATCGACTCTGCGTTCGAGCAGTTTTGGGATAAGTATCCGCGGAAGGTTGGTAAGAAGGCGGCTCGGCGATCTTTCGATAAGGCGGCTGAAGATAACCTCGCTGAGATACTGGCTGGCTTGGATAAGTTGATATCCGATCCCAACCTGCCTCCAACACAGTTCATACCGTATCCAGCGACCTGGCTGAACCGCGAGGGCTGGTCGGACGAAGCTTACCCCGAGCGTGAGGTAAAACCCGCTCAGCGACCTGCTGAGCTGCCTGACGCGCGAGCTTGGGTGAGGGCTGAACACGATCGCGGCGAGCATTATGAGTGTCGTCCGGGAGAGTTCGGTTGTAAATGAAAATAGGAGGGAACGAAATGAAACATCCTGAAATGAAACCATACGAGTTCGTTATCACGGGCACGGTATACGCAGGTAACGAGAGTCACGCTCGTCACTTCGTATATTGGACTCTCCAACACGGGTTGGATGGTTATAGCGATAACTCTGCTGCCGGTATCTACGGATCGGACTTCGATGTGAAAGAAAGGGAAACAGATGTGTAAAGTATGCGAAGACGCTATAAGAGAAACGGAATGGTGGGAACCGTTCGTTCCGCAGTCTCACGAAACACCCAAACAGTATCTTGTGAGGGCGCATCACTTTGACGAATACGGTATGAACTTCGTGATGATGCATTTAGAAAACGCGGAAGACCTCTTGACGGTCGGCAACGCGTTCGACATTCTGGCGGTACGTCATCAATACGAGCCAGGGTTATATGCAGTTCAAGTCATACGCGATCTAGTGTTCTTGGCTTATACGTCAGAGTTCGAGGATCAAACGTGGTGAACTACGCAAAGGAATACGGGATCGACATAGAAGCTCTATGGCGGGAACATCCCTCTAATCCGGATCAGTTGCGCTTGAAGCGTGAGCAGGACGCGGCGGGAGAAAACTACCGACTGTGGACGGAAAAGGTTAGAGCTGAGGAAGCGGCGAACATCGCGATCGCGCTCGATAGATATAAGCGGGAGTTTTCTAAGCCGCAACCCAAACAGAATACCCGCCGCGCGGAACCGGTAGTCAAGCCCAAACCGAAGCCAGCTAAGAAAACGAAGCCGCCGAAGTTCACCGAGGAACAGTTAGCGATCGCTCGACGGTCGTTGGAAGACTCTGGCGACGCGCAGAAAAAAAATATGGCAAAATACACCGGAAAAGCTCGTAGGGTATAGACTTTGGGTATATCGAAGGAGGGTCAATGATAGATCGCATGGACGGAACTAAAGCGGCGATGTTGCTTACTTTCATGTTGGATGAATTGAGGGAAGAAGACCTAGTTCGTCCTTGCCGGAACTGTAACTATCCGGTGATTAAGTCTTTTGCCGATCGGCAAGGGCGTCTTTACTGCGGTAAATGTGAGCAATACACGGAAGATATGAAACTACTACGGGAACTAGATTGGTACCCGAGAATGGAGGATCAAGAAGATGGCTAAGGTTATTATCGAAAACGCAGAGGTCGTGAGGCACCTTTCTGACAAGGGTTTCATCGCAGAAACGAAGTACCAACTAAAGAACGGCGAGCAAAAAACAGACAAGTGGACTGTTTGGGGAAAGCAACCCGCTGTCGGTAGCGTTGTTTCGATCGAGGGGTTACTATCCGTCAAGTTAGAAGAGTTCCAGGGCGATGAGGGACAGGTCCGGTACGCGCGCGGTCACGTGAACAACCCGCAGATCACGCCCTCGGCACAACCGCAACAGGCTCAGTTGGGAGAAGCGGCGCTCCGCGAACAATGGCCAACGGCGGTCGCGAACGAACAGGTCCCTTTCTAATGAAGGGGATCGTGTCTAACCTGTTGATACTTATCATGTCGGCGACCTACTTTTTGCTGGCTATGCAGGCGGAGCCGATCACGATGGTACTCGGTTATGTATTCGGTGGTATTTTGTTCGCCGGTCTTATGATGTCTACTTGGAAAGCGGCGCGGAGCAGAGAAGATGCTTGAAGGTCTAACACCCAACCAAGATAATCGCGTCAGTTGCAAGGTCAATAAGATTCTTCAACAACTCGAAGAAAAAGACGCGGCTCTGTTACAGGCGTATCTCGACGACCACGATACTTGGTCTTCTCACGCACTAGCGAACGCGCTGAAGCAGCGGGACGTCATCGTCTCGACGAACGTGATCATCCGGCACCGGCGGGGGCACTGCTCTTGCTAGAAAATCTGGAACCCGCCGAGAAGATAACAAGACCGGTATCAGTCAAACCCGCCGTAGAGTTCGACGGTAGCGAGGGGACAGCCGTAACGGGAGGATATTCGGAGGAACCGCAAAACTTCAATGACTTCCTAATCGACGCCGGTATCGATCCTGACGGTATCGAAGTGATACCACCCGTTAGGACTTCTCGTTGGCAACAGCAAAAAGATGGTGAACTGGTTTGGCTGACCTCTTACCGATTCACCTTCCGCAAAAAAACATCGGACGGCATCGACCTTCCGATACTGATGAGGGAGGCAGAGCGAGGCGTCAAGAAGCGACAGCCGAAGCAGCCTACGGATCGCGCTCTCGTGGTCTGTTGGTCAGACCTACAGGTCGGCAAAGTGGATTATCGCGGTAACTCTGCTTCCCTTATCGAAAGAGTCGAACGTACCGCCGCCGACTTGATCGAGATGATAAAGAAGGACAAGCCGGAAAGAGTTATCTTCGCCGACGTCGGGGATACCGTCGAGAACTTCTACAACGCGAACGCCCCACAACAGAACTACTCTAACGACCTGAGCATTATGGAGCAGGTGGATGTGGCTACCACGCTCGCTTGGAGAACTATCCGAGCGTTAGCGGAGCACGTACCAAAGGTTACCTACGCAAGCGTTGGTAGTAATCATTGTCAGTTCCGTATGAACGGGAAAGCGATCGGCAAACCAACCGATGACTGGGGTGTCTTCATCGGCAGACAGTTAGCACGCTTAGCCTCGGAAGTCGGTATAACGAACGTGTCGTTCCGGGAACCGCAACCGCAAGACGAAACACTAGCGATCGATGTATTCGATGACAACTATCACATACTGGGTATCGCTCACGGGCATCAAGCAAGACGCCCGGACCTAATGGCTACCTGGTGGCGACAACAAGCGTTCGGTCATCAACCCGTAGCAGCCGCTACGACGCTCGTACACGGACACTTCCACCACCTACGCATAACCGAGATGGGATCAAACCACAACGGAACGAGTCGCTTCTTAGTCATGGCTCCCACAATGGATAACGGCTCCAACTGGTTCCGTATGGTATCCGGAGAAGATAGCATCCCCGGCTTAGCAGTCTTCTACCTAAATAAAGGCGAACCATTCACCGGGACCGTCTATAAACTCTAATGGCGTTCCTAAAGCCCTGCCTCGACTGCGGAACCCTCTCTCGGGCGAACCGCTGCGAAACACACCAGCAGGCTATAACGCAACAGAAAGAGCGTAGAAGGGATACGCCGGAACGCCGAGCCAAAAAACAACAGTATTACAACGCCGACTACCGCAAGCGAGCCAAACGAATCAGAGAAACAGCAACCACCTGTCACATATGCGGCGGCGGACCTAACCCCCACGACCCCTGGCAAGCAGACCACCTAGAACCAGGAAACCCCTCCTCCCCACTCCTACCCTCACATCGATCCTGCAACGCCGCCAGAGGCGACAAACCCCTCCCCCGCTAACCAACCCGACATAACCCGACACTCCTCCCCCACCCACATACATGGGGGACCCCATCCGGAGATATATAAGGGAAGCCGCGAACCCCCCAGCCTAGACTTGCGCAGACTCCCGCGAAAATCAGCTTTTTTTGAACACTTCGTCATATAGACTCGGGAATACGACCCTTACCGTATTTTGGAGACAAGATGATCGTCAAAGACCTGCAACCCCTAGCCGTATCGTTATCGAAACTGAAGCTCGCTGCTTCTAACCCGCGTATGGGCGACATCGAGGCTATCAAGAAGTCGTATGAGCGTTTCGGGCAGCGGAAGCCCATCGTCGCGCATAAGAAGACGAAGGAGATCATCGCCGGGAACCACCAGTACCAGGCGGCGCAGGAACTAGGTTGGGAAGAGATCGCTGTCGTATGGGTAGACGACGATGAGCAGACCGCTACCGCATACTCTGTCGCGGACAACAGGATCGGGCAGCTCGGTGAGTGGAACGTCGATGAACTTATGAGCGCGTTCGACATTATCGGCTCCGACGGGCTTGAGAGCGTTGGTTTCGACGAGATCGCTTTGGAAGACTTCCGGGCTCTGGCAGATGAACATCAAATCACGGTGGCGGCTAAGACCGAGGACGGCGGCGGCGGCGATCGCAGTAACCGTTCGGACCCGAGTATGCAGGTTGAGAAGGAAAAGACCTACGACGAGTTCTTGGAGCGTTATGTCAATCGCGCGACGCGAGGGATACTTCTCTACTATCCCCAAACTGATTATGCGAAAATGGTAGAGATGTTAGACCAACTCGGTAAGAAGTTCGAGATGGATAACAACGCCGATGTCGTTCGCAAACTAGTAGAGGAAGCGCTGTGAAACTACCAGAGTATGAAATAACCCGTGTTTTGGATAAGAAGGACGCCGATGCTGTCGTGGGTGAAACGGTGCCCGACATCGTACCTAACATCACAGAAGCTGGTATCTACCGCGACGCGGAAACCGGTGAGGCAGTTCTTATGTACGCGCCATACCCGGAGAAGGTAACACCTCTACGCGCCGCTGTGCTGAAGACGCACTACTCCACGACTTTACGATCCTCCGGCACGCGCAACGTTTCCCGGACGTTCGGTATGACGACCCGCTCGGCGGTGCTCCAACGGGAAGCCTGCACTCCCACGTCTTTCACTTACGAAGACCCCGAATCCCAGATGACCCTAAACGAAACCTCGGATGTTTTGGCATCGTATCTGCGTCAGGAGTTGCCGGAAGTCTTCGAAAACGACTTCAAAGAGATCGATGTCGTCCTACCGGAATGGCGTATGACCGATGAAACACTTTGGACCTCCGGCGTTATCAACCAGTCAAGCCCTTTGCCATATCACAGGGACGGCGCTAACTTCGATACCTGGTCAGCTATGCCCGTCGTACGTCGCGGTATGGATGGCGGCAACCTTCACATGCCCGAATACGGTATGACGATCGCGTGTAAAGACGGTTGGGCACTATGGTTCAACGGCTACAAGTATGTTCACGGGGTAACACCGATGTCAGTCCGCCAAAAGGACGGCTACCGCTACTCGATCGTCTTCTACGCTAAGAGAGGAATGAAGGACTGCCACACCTACGCTGTCGAGATCGGGGAAGCCCGCAAGCGGCGCAAGGAGCGCGAGGCAGGCATGGTAGGCGACAGCATCGATTCCCTAAAAGAGAAAGTCAAGACGGGACGCTCCAACGGCGACACGAAGATCGTAAAAAAATAGGCGAATGCCTATGGCGCGAAAATAATTTTTAAGATTGCATAGAGTGGGGGCGTGCGCTTTGGAGAGTTCTAGTATCGCGGTTTATCTCGTAGGAGAACCTGGTGTTGGAAAGACGACCGTGATGAACGCACTCTCTTCGCACTATCGAGTGGGGGAGGCGATCCGGTTGCGCGGTCAGTTGTGGGGCGAACCGTTGGAAGGCGGCGCAGGATCGGGCGTGCGTCTTGGTAGGACTCGGGGCACTTTCTCCGGTACGGACGCGCTCGGTATGAGTGTGAACCCGGACGCGGTGGCTTGGGCGGCTGAGGACGATCTCCCAAGCGTTATATTGGGGGAGGGAGCGCGGCTCGCGAACGAGAAGTTCTTATTTACGCTGGGTATGCGGTGCAAGACCCTGGTGGTACTACTAACGGCTGAGAACGCCGCGCAGAGGCGTCGGGAGCGCGGGTCCGACCAAAACCCTACCTGGATCAAAGGGAGGGCTACAGCGAGCTTCCGCATGTTCGAGAAGGCGGTGACCAACGGTATCCCTGCTTTACCTGTCGATACTACTAATATAGGACCAACAGCGATCGCCGACATCATTCGAGAGGCGATAGACCTACCGATGGATGAAGCGAGTGTGTGATGGCTCAGAAGGGCAGACCTCCCACGCCTATCGAGCAAAAGAGGTTGTTAGGTAATCCAGGTAAGAGGGCGTTACCGAAGGACGATGAACTCCAAGAGTTGCCACGCGTTCAGGGCATACCGGAACCGCCGCGACCGTTGCTTAAGCCAGGTAAGGAACTCTGGGATCGCATTTGGTTGATGGGCGCTAACTGGATTAGTTTCGATGCCGACTCCGAAATGTTGCTCATGACTTGCGAGATGGTTGATGAGCGTTGGAACTTGCGTATCAAAACTATGCAGAACGATGATATGGCGATCGGACGCCGCGTGGATAGACTTTCCGGTCTTATCAAAGAGAACTTGGCTTCTTTGGGTCTAACACCGGCTGATAGAACTAGACTTGGCGTGGCGCAGGTCAAAGCGCGAAGCAAACTGGAGGAGATCATTGAGCGAGCAAACAACCACGACATCGTGGCCTCCGAAGTGGCTGACACCTTTACCGAGTGAAGCCCTACAACGATCCTACGGAGCGTACGTCAATGACTTCGCGGATAACTACGGTCTGATCACGAAGGACTCCGTCGCTGGGAGGGCGGGTCAGGCGTTAGAGCTGCGCGATTGGCAAAGAACGCTTATCGAACATCTGTTCGCATATGAAGACGGCGGCTTGCGGAACCGTATCAACCTGGTGGGTATGCCTCGGAAGAACGGTAAGAGTGCGCTCGGCTCCATCCTGGCGCTGTATTCACTAATCGTGGGACCGGAGGGCGGGGAGGTCTATTCTGTGGCGGCTGAGACCGATCAGGCGAGGATCGTGTTCCGTGATGCTGTGAGGATGATCGAGGCGAGCGAAGACTTGTCTTCTATGGCTAAGGTTTACCGGAACGCTATCCACATACCGGAAAAGAACTCCGTATATCGGGTGTTGTCGGCGGAGGCTTACTCAAAAGAGGGACTAAACCCTACGTTCGTCATGTTCGACGAGTTGCACGCGCAACCGAATCGGGAACTGTTCGATGTTATGTCTTTGGCGATGGGCGCTAGAGGTAATAAGGCTTCTTTGATGGCGATCACGACTGCTGGGACGAAGGCTGATAGCACCGGTCGGGACTCTATCGCTTACACGCTATACAACTACGGTAAGTCCATCGCTAAAGGGGAAACGGAAGATGACTCCTTCTTCATGGCATGGTGGGAAGCGGAGGGCGATCATAAGGCTCCCGAGGTTTGGGCGGCGGCTAACCCTGGCTTCGCCGATCTAAACGATGAAAACGACTTCAAATCGGCTGTGCGAAGGACTCCCGAGGCGGAGTTCCGTACTAAACGCTGTAATCAGTGGGTTTCTAGCCAGATCGCTTGGCTACCTAACGGAGCTTGGGACGCTTGCGAGGGAGAGTTTCACGTGAAACATGATGATGAGATCGTCTTGGGCTTCGATGGATCGTTCTCCGGTGACGCTTCTGTGGTCGTCGGGGCGACCGTTCCGAAGAATGAGGAAGAACCTTCCCGTGTCTTTCTAGTGAAAGCTTGGGAAAAGCAGGAAACCGACAGCGATGAGTGGCGGGTGGATATATCGGACGTCGAGAATACCATTATCGAGTTCTGCAAAGAGCATAGGAATGTCCGGGAGATCGCTTGTGACCCTTTCCGTTGGCAACGCAGTATGCAGGTCCTCGAAGATATGGGATTACCCGTTGTGGAATGGCCATCGACTAGTGCGCGGCGTATGGTTCCTGCTTGTGCGAAGTTCTATGACGCTGTGACTTCCAAGCAAATCGTTCACGACGGCGATCCTACTCTTTCACGCCATTTAGAGAACGCGGTCACGAAGGTAGACTCGTTAGGTCCTCGTATCGTGAAAGAGAAACGTAATAGTATGAGGAAGATTGACGGCGCGGTCGCGGCGGTCTTAGCATATGACCGAGCAACTGTGGGTAGAATAGAAGATGTAGTCCCTGAATTCTTTGGATAGGAAAAATGTCCACGACCTTACAGATACTAGGTGCTGTTGCCGTGACAACCGGAGCCGCGCTGTTCGCACTGCCGCTCGGTTTCGTTATCGGTGGAGGTTTGCTAATACTAATCGGCTTTGCGATGGGAAAATAAGTGGTATTCAATAAACTGTTCGAGCAGAGGGCGATCGACTTTCAGACGGTCTTCGAGTCCGGTGACGACATCGCCTTCGGAACCTTATCGGCGACGAACGTCGATGAGAAGACGGTCTTCCAAGTAAACGCTGTTTATTCCGCTGTTTCTCTCATCGCTGACACGATCTCGACGCTCCCTCTAGATAGTTTTGTACGCGATGGCGAAACGAGAGTTCCCTACCGACCCAAACCGCTTTGGGTTAGTAGTCCAGATGTCGATCTCCCACGAGAGGCGTTCTACAATTCCCTCATCGTGTCATTACTACTAGATGGCAACGCTTTTATTAGAGTGTTCAGCAATCGTCGTGGTGAGGTCGTCAATCTTACGGTTCTAAACCCGACGCATGTTGAAGTGAAACGTAACGCTCTCGGTCGCTTGCAGTTTATCCTCGAAGGCGAAGAGAAAGTCCTTAGCCACGAGGACGTTATCTTTATTCCCGATCTCGTTCGTCCGGGTCAGATACGCGGCGAGTCTAGAACTAAGGCTTTGAAGGAAAACTTCGGTTTGGCTCTCGCTTTGGAGCGCTTCGCGGCTACGTTCTTTGGTATGGGCACGAACTTGTCCGGTATTATCGAGTTCCCTGGTAACTTGACCGCCGAGCAAGCCTCCAACTTGGCGAGCGGGTTCGATTCTCGCCACAAGGGTTGGCGTCGTGGTCATCGCACCGGCGTCCTTTCCGGCGGCGCGACGTTCAAGGCGACTCAAATCGACCCGGCTGCTTCTCAGTCGCTAGAAGCGCGTCATATGGCGGTAGAAGATGTCGCCCGTGCGTTCAACGTGCCTCCTCACCTCCTGGCGCTCCCGGGAACTAACTCTTACGCGAGCGTCGAGCAGACTAATCTCGCTTGGGTCACTCACGGTTTGCGACCGATCATCACGAAGATCGAAGGCGCTATGTCTAAACTGCTCGCTCGCTCACCTGGCGGAGAAGAGGCTTTCCTAAAGTTCAACCTCGATGGTCTGCTACGCGCTGATATTCAGTCACGATCCTCGGCATACGCTACGGGTCTTCAGTCGGGCTTTTTGACTATCAACGATGTCCGCCGCTTAGAAGACTTGTCCCCGATGGATACTGAGAGCGCTGATAAGGTACGCGTGCCACTCGCTAACGTCAATATCGACGATTCCAACGTGACTGCCCTAAAGAGCAAAATCGAGGGTGCTCAGAAACTCGTTGCGGCTGGTTTCCAACCGGCTGATGTGCTAGAGATGCTGGGCTTGCCGCCGATCGTTCACACCGGATTGCCTCCGAGCGCTTTGCAACAGGTCACTGCGATCGACCCGATCGACCCCGAATCAGTTTACAAAGATGAGGTCGTCTAATGCCAGTAACCACCACTTCCGTCACGCTTTCCGATACGACAGCAACGCTGATCGTCGGCGGCGATAATCAACCGCATGATGTGACACTTCATAACATGACGAAGAGCTCTAACCATTACGTACATATCGGTCCCGCTGATATGACCCTCGCGGACTCAATCCACATCGATCCCGGCGCTACTATCCAGATAACGCTGCAACCTAACGATGTGCTATACGCCATGTCCGACCCGGACGGGTTAGAGGTTGGTGTCTTAGACATACGGAAGAACGACTAATGCCTTATTACATTTATGACGAGTCACCTGATTGCCCGAACTGGGCTGTCGTGAAGAGTGACGGATCACTTATCGAGGGCGGTTGTCACGCTACAAAGGACGAGGCGATCGCTCATATGGTAGCTGCTTCACTTTCGGAAGACTTAGAACCCGGCGGCGAATATAGCCCTAATCTGCTAGAACGTTCTGACGAAGAAGGTATTAGCGATCGCGCGGAACCGGGCGAGGTTTCTGTCGGGGACTTCGTTGAGTGGGACTCTTCCGGCGGGATGGCTCGGGGACGCATCGAAGAGATTATTCTCGATGGCACGGTGAGTGTCCCTGACACGGACTTTGAGATCACAGCCGAAGAGGACGATCCTGCCGCGCTTATCCGTATATTCCGAGAAGAGGAAACGGACGATGGTGCTGAGTGGATGGCTACCGAGACAATCGTGGGGCATAAACTATCTACGCTGACAAAGATCGAGGACCTGACCCGTTCTTATCTCGGTATGGCTATGCGTCAGGTGAACTTGGAGCCTCCAGCTTATATGAGGGCAGCCGCCCGAAGAGGACTGGCTTATGTTGAGGAGGGACTCGGTGGCGATGGTTTGCGTCAGAGGACTATCAACGAGGCTCGGGCGATGGCTCGCGGGAACGTGACGCCTGACAAGTGGGTACGCCTCCGCGCTTGGATCGCGAGGCACATGGTAGACCTAGATGCTCCCGCCGCCGATCCTGACAACGAGAATTACCCTTCCAACGGTGTCGTCGCTCACCTGTTATGGGGTAGCGGTCCGTCGAAGAGGGCGGCGCAGCGTGCTTACGACTACGCGGATGGAGTCATTGCTAGAATGGAAAAAGAAAACGAAGGACGGACAAGAGGTAAGGCTTTGAAAGAACTAGAACTGCGCGTCAATCCTGTCGATTACGAGATCATCGATTCCGAGGAGGGGATGCGCTTCGAGGGATACGCTGCTGTCTTTGAGTCTGACTCTCGCCCTCTCCCCGGCGGCTCCCGATCGGGTAGTTTCGTCGAGCGTATCGCGCCGGGAGCCTTCCTGCGTTCCCTTAAGAGCCGTAACGACATCAAGTTACTCTGGAACCACGATACGAGCGAGGTGCTCGGTTCTACGCGCTCTGGGACTATGAAACTGATCGAGGACGAGCGTGGTCTGAAGGTTATGGCTACGCTACCCAACACCTCTAGAGGTCGAGACGCAGCTGAACTTCTGCGTCGCGGGGACGTAGATGCTATGTCGTTCGGTTTCACGGTTCCGAAGGGTGGCGATGATTGGAACGCCGCTGGTAACGAGCGCGTGCTTCGCGAGGTTATGTTGCACGAGGTATCCCTTGTGGCTTTCCCGGCTTACGAGGGTACGAGTGGTACTACCTCCGTGCGCGGCTTGGCGAAGGTCGCAGAAAGAGCCGATGTGGATGTGGACGCCCTGTCGGACGCTTTGCTGAAACTTGAGAACGGCGAAACGATGACCGACGAGGATACTCGACTGCTGACGGACGTGTTAGACTCGATCGCGCCGGAGAAGCCGGAGGTGGATCAAGCCGCCGACGAGGACAAGGCTAAGGCGATGCTGGCTTTGAAGAAGAAGAAACTAGAACTGTTGATGGGAGCATAATGGCTACGGAAAAGCAGATCGAAGAGGCGATCCTGAAGGTTGCTGGCAAGCCCTCCTCTGGTGTCATCAAAGACTTGGCTTCCACTATGGCTAAGGCGATCGCCGACTTGGACGAGGATAAGCGCGAGGCGAAGAAGCCACAACGCGAGGTTCGTGTTACCGAGGTAACTGAAACGCGTTAGCTCATGGGGCGTATGTCGTCCATCGCGTCGAACAGTTCCTCGTAGATATCCAACTTGGTTACCCAACCTGGGTCTACCTCTCGCTCTAGCATCCGGTATTCCCCTTCAAAGGCGAAGCCCTCCGGCGGGTAAAGCGTCACCAGCGGACCATCGACAGCGAACTCACAACCCGTGATCTCCGCGCGACGTTTGACGCGCTTGCGGCTAGGCAACGGAAACACCGTACATCTGCTCGAACACGCCGCGCTTGACTTCGCGGAGTAGACCTAGATCGTTAGCCTGAGCCTCGATCTCTAGTATCTCGAACTCGGCTCGCTTGGAGTCTTGCACGGTTCCGGCGAACGACAGTAGCCTTGCCCCGACGTAGCGGCTGATCATATCTTCTAGCATTTCATTTATCCTTTCCATAAATCAAGTATACCGGTATCCCTCACCATCAACCTACTAAAATACGAAGTTTCCGCCACTTTCCGTTACAATGGTTACATCGGAATTGTGAGTGTGCTCTGCCGATCTCGGGAGTCTGCGGAACCGCGCTCCGGTCCAAATAATCAAAACATGAGGAGACAACATTGTCTGAGTTCGTAAAGACTCAGGAAGAAGTCCGTGCAAACCTCACGATGCAGATTCGGGAAGTCATTGACTCCGCCGAGGCTGAGGGTCGTGGGTTGGACGCTTCCGAGTTGGAAAAGATCGACCGCGTAGAGGCTGACATTCGTAAGGCTGACGAAGCCATCGAAATCGCTAAGCGCAACGCTGACCGTGCCGCAGAAGCAGCCGAGGCTGCTCGTGGATACGTTCCCGTACAGGAGTCGCGCGGCGCAGCCGACGTCTTCCGTTCGATGGCTAACGGAGAGCTCCGTGACCACGCCTTCACGATGGAACAGCGTGCGACGCTCGTTCCTTCCGCTAACACCGTTCCCGTAGACTTCCTGGGTCGCGTTTACGCGCTCGCGAAGCTCGTTGGACCCTACCTCGAAACCTCTGAGGTCTTCCAGCGCGACTCCGGTTCGGACCTGCGTATCCCCGTGATGACCGCTTACAGCACCGCGACCGAGACCGCTGCTGGCGCAGCGATGGACGAGTCCGAGAACACTTACAGTTCTCTGCTCCTTCAGCCCGCCAAGCAAGGTTTCATCGTGAAACTTGCTAACGAGCTGATTCAGGACGCTGGCTTCGACATCGAGGGTTCGATCGCCGAGAACGCTGGTGTCGCTATCGGTACCCGCGTGAACGAGATCGTGAACGCTGCTGTTGAGGCAGTTGCAGGAGCCGGTGTGACCGCCGCTTCCGCAACCGAAGTCACCGCAGATGAACTGATCGAGTTGGCATTCGCTCCCGACGGGATGGTCCGTAACCTTCCTGGCACCGGATACATGGTGAACAGCACCACGATGGGCAAAATCCGCAAACTGAAGGACTCCGACGGACGGTACGTTCTGGATGTCGTCGCTGGTGGACCCAGCACGATCCTGGGCTTCCCGGTCTTCGAGAACCCTGCTGTGGACGCTCCCACCACCGGTAACAAGTCCGTGCTCTTCGGGCACTGGCCTTCGGTGAAGATCGCGACAACCGGACTCGAGACCTCGGTTTCGACGGACGCGTACTTCGCTAACGACATCACCGGCTACCGCTTCACATACCGTGTTGCTGCTGGTGTTGCGAACGGTGCAAACCACATCAAGTACCTGGCTCAGGCATAGCCTAACCAACGCGGATACCCCCAGTTCGGTAGGTCGGCTGGGGGTATTCGTTTGCCTGTCGGGATATATCCGGCGGCGATAATGGGTACAATAGAAGCGGAGGTCTTATGGCTATAACAAACGGGTACGCGAGTCTTGCAGAAGTCAAGGGTGCGCTGAGGATCAGCGACACTATCGACGATGCGTTGCTTGAGACGGCTATCGAAGCCGCTTCTAGAGAAATCGACGGATATACGGAACGATCGTTCTACAACTCCGGGAGCGCCACACGGCTGTTCATGCCGCAGGACGCCTTCTTGACGGAGATCGACGATGCCATCTCCATCACCGAGGTGAAGACGAGCTCCGACGGTAATACTTTCGACACGACCTGGGACCTCGACACAGATGTTCAGTTCGAGCCGCTAAATGGTTACGTCGGCGGCTTAGAGCAACCGTATAACCGTTTACGCGCCATCGGTGATTACTTATGGCCCATGTTTGACATCAGAAACGTGAACGCGCAAGAGGCAACAGTCAAGGTGACAGCCACTTGGGGTTGGGCTGCGGTTCCAACAGCGATCAAACAAGCAACTATTCTTTACTCCGCGCGTCAGTTCAAGCGCTACGACTCTCCGCTCGGCGTCGCTGGCTTCGGCGACATCGGAGCGATCAACATCACTCGTATCGATCCTGACGTGATGGCTCTCGTAGCACCCTTCCGTAAGGTCAGAGCCGCGTGAGCATTTACGATCTTCGTAACGGCTTGGCTACGAACATCGGAACGATTAGCGGTCTACGCACGTCGGTAGACATCCCCGATAGTCCTAACCCTCCCGTCGCGGTTATTTCTATCAACAGCGTGAACTACGACCAGGCGTTCGGCGGCGGTCTAGTTGAATATAACTTCACCGTTACTGTTATCGCTTCTCGGGCGTCCGAGCGTTGGGCGCAACGTCGCCTAGACGCTTATACCTCCAAGGGAGCAGATAGCGTGAAGGAAGCTATCGAGTCAGATAAGACTCTCGGTGGTTCGGCTTTCGATGTGCGTGTAACCGAAATGAGTAATATCGGTACTGTATCATTGGGAGAGGTAACTTACCTAGCGGCGGACTTCGCCGTTGTCGTTTATTCAGATTAGGAGATTACTGTGGCAAAGTTTGTCGCAACTGATTACACAATCACCATCGGTGGGACTGACTTCAGCACGAGCCTTGCTGCTGTTACTCTCGATGTTTCAGCAGAAGAGCAGGAAACCACGAGTTTCGGGAACTCGTTCCGTACCCGTATTTCCGGGTTGAAGGACGGTTCCGTTTCCCTCGACTTCCACCAAGACTTTGGTGCGACCTCGGTGGACGCTACGCTCTGGCCTCTTCTCGGAACTTCTGTGGAGATCGTCATCAAGCCAACCAGCGAAGCAACTGGCGCTACCAACCCTACTTACACCTTCGACGCGCTCGTGACCGAGTATCAGCCGTTCGCCTCCTCTGTGGGCGACCTGGCTACCCTCTCGGTTTCCTGGCCCGTGAACGGTGCTGTGGTAAGGGCTGAGTCGTAACCATGAACCCGATAGACCTACAGATTCAGTTCGTAGACGGTAAGGAAACTTCCGTCACAGCGATCGCCGCCGACCTTATCGCTTTTGAGACTAAGTTCGATATGAGCGTCGCCAGGTTGGATAAGGACTTGCGTCTTACGCACTTGTTCTATCTCGCTTGGCACGCACAAAAAAGGTCCGGCGCTACGAAAGACGAGTTCGAGAAGTGGACGGAATCGGTAGCAAGTGTGACCGGTGCTGACCCAAAAGAATAAAGGGACTCGGCGACAGTAGCGCTCACTGGCAGTTGGCGGCGATCGCTTGCGAAACTGGTATCAGCCCTCGTGAACTGATGCACCTGGAACCGCGTATGTTGTGGACGATGGTGAGATACCTCACGGCGAAGAACCAGAACAGCAAGGGCAAGCGGTAGAATGTTATCAAGGAGTCTTTATGGCGAAAAAAGAAACGCTAGTCGAGTTCACAATCGACCGCGAGCAAATGTTTCGCTTCGCCAAGGCTATGGACCGTATGGAGGATGGTGTCCGTAAACAGTTCATCGCTGAACTAAAGCGGGACCTGAAGCCTCTAGCCTCTGGCATCGTCGATGACATCAATGCCGCCGGTGTTCCTCGTGGTTTTGAGTCGCATAGCGGTCGTACTGCTCTTCGAGGCATAAATGCTTCTGTTTACGTCAATCCTGGCGGTGGCAAGTCCCGTTCTTTAGCGCGTATCGAGGTTTACGGTCGTGGCGCTTACAAAGCGGCTTTGAAGATCGCGGACCTGGCTGGCACCCGCAGGAAGTATCAGCGGACTCGTGATGACGGTTTACCGGATCGTCGGGGTCCGAGAATGATCGAGGGTTTGGATGGGCACGCGAAACTGTGGAAGGGACGCGGCGGTCGTTTCGTTTGGCGCGGCTTTATGAAGCGTCGTCGGGATATGGTCGATATTGCTGAGAACGTGTTGGATAAGTACGCTCGCGAGGTTATGAAGGCTGGTATCAAGTAATGGCTGCTAAGGGTATAACCCTACCGATTATCTTCAAGTCCGATCCTAAAGGGATCAAGGATGCTCAGTCTTCGATCGGCGGTCTAGGCAGGAGTTTAGCGGGTGCTGGGAAGGCTTTCGCGATCGCTGGCGCTGCTGCGGGAGCGGCTGCTGCTGGTCTTGTAACTGCGTCCGTTCGAGCGTTCTCGGAACTGGAACAAAACATCGGTGGATCGGAGGCGGTCTTCGGTGATTACGCTCTAGACCTACAAGATACCGCTTCGCAAGCCTTTAAGAACCTCGGCGTATCGACCTCGGAGTATTTAGCCACTGCTAACAAGATGGGTTCCCTGTTCCAGGGATCGGGCATCGAACAGGTCAAAGCGCTAGGCATGACCGAACAGGCTATGCAGCGTGCCGCTGATATGGCGTCCGTTATGGGTATCGACATGGGCGTCGCGATGGAGTCTGTCGCGGGAGCCGCCAAGGGTAACTTCTCGATGATGGACAACCTTGGTGTCGCTATGAACGCGACGGCGATCGAAGCGTACGCCGCCGGTCAGGGGATGACTGACTTCTCCTTCTCGACCGCGAGCGCGGCGGAGAAATCTGAACTCGCCATCCAGATGTTCTTGGATAGTACACAACAGTACGCTGGTAACTTCGCGAAAGAAGCCACAGAAACAATCTCCGGCTCGATCGGGATGTTACAAGCATCGACCAGCACTCTGATCGCTGGTTTGGGAGACGCTAACGCCGATGTGGTGGACCTCTCCGGTAACGTCGTGGAGGCGTTCGAGGCTGTCGTTAAGAACGTGGTTCCGATCATCGAAAACATCGCCGCCGCTCTACCGGTAGCCCTGTCGAGCATGGTTGAGGCAAGCGCTCCCGTGATCGAGTCGCTGACCGAGGTAATCGTCGGTCTAGTACCCACTATCTTGGACGCCGGTTTTCAGTTGATAGAAGCCTTGTTGCAGGGTATTGTGAACGCTTTACCGCAACTTATCAAAATCTTGCCTAACGTGATAGGTACGCTCGCGGAATCGATCATGAGTTTGTTGCCCATGTTGATCGAAGCCGGTGCGAAAGCTATTTATGAACTCTCGTTCGGAATCCAAAGCACGCTACCGACGCTGATCCCTGTTTTGGTCGATGGATTGTTGGCTGCCGTAGACGCGCTAATCGAGGCATTGCCTTATATCCTCGCCGCCGGTGTGACGATCCTAAGCTCTCTGATCGAGGGTCTAATGTCAGCCATCCCCACTTTGATAGACGCACTGCCTAAGATCATTAGTGGCATAACCGACTTCCTTATCGGCTCGTTGCCTCACATCGTCCAACTCGGTTTAGACCTGTTCCTTTCTTTGATCGAGGCGCTACCGGAAATCATCAAGGGTATAGTCGGGGCGATACCTCTGATTATCACGAGCGTGGTGGAAACGGTTTTGGCTGCTTTACCTCAGCTGATCGAAGCCGGTATCCAGTTATTCTTAGCCCTTGTCGAAGCGTTGCCGGAAATCATTGAGGGCATCGTTGCGGTTATCCCCGAAATCATCACAGCGATCGTCAGCGCGATCATCGCGTCGGTACCAGCCCTAATCGACGCCGGTAAAGAACTAATAAAGGGTATTTGGCAAGGTATGAGCAATATGGCTGGCTGGTTGAGAGGCAAAATCAGCGGCTTCTTCGGCAACGTCGTGAACGACATCAAAAACTTCTTTGGTATCCGGTCCCCCTCCAAACTATTCGCGGGGATCGGCGAGAACCTCGGTCAAGGTATGGCTCGGGGGATCGTCGAATCAACAAGGGACGTGGAGAAGGCTATGGGCGGTATGATGGACGCGTCTTCCGGCACGATCTCCGGTATAAATAGCGGTATCACGATGGGTTCAGTCGCAAAGATGGATTCGATCGGTTCCTCTTCTTTCACGGGCGGCGGCGGTTCTTTCCGCGCTGGTAGAGGGCAGGCGGTTTACAACATCAACGTGAACGCTGGTATGGGTTCCGATGGTCAGCGTATCGGGGAACAGATCATCAAAGAAATCAAGCGTTATGAGAGGCAGTCCGGTCCTGTCTTCGCCAAAGTGTAAAGTAGAATGTAGATATGGTTACTAGACTTTCCGGCGGTTTGACTCCTGCGGATGGTGCCGATCCGCGCACTTTTCCTGCGATTTGGAATACGACGGCGGGGGAAATTGAAACCGCTCAGGCTGATATTGCTCAATTGCAGGCAGAGGGTGCCTCTACGACAATTTCTGATACGCCTCCAGTTGACCCTGGTAATGGGGATTTGTGGTGGGATTCCACGGATGGGTCTTTCTATGTCTGGTATGAGGATGTTGATGGGTCGCAGTGGGTGGGTATTCGCGCTGCGTCGTCGTCTGCTTCTATTGATGTGAATGATGTTGAGCCTGGTTCTCCGTTGACGGGTAACTTGTGGTGGAATACTGATGTTGAGTCGGGTAAGTCGTTGAGTGTGTATAACGGTTCTTCGTGGGTGAATGCTCAGCCGTTGTCGGGTAACGCGATCATTAATGGTGATTTTGGGGTGTGGCAGAGGGGAACATCATTTACCGGCAGTGGCTATAGCGCCGATAGATTTTCTTTTGTTTCTAGTTCTGCAACTCCTACCACTAACTCCGTCACTCAGGAAACTTTCACGCCAGGAAGTATTGAGGCGATCGGCTACGGGAACGCTCAATTCTTTATTAGGAGTGAAATTACCACTCTTGGCTCAGCAACCGCCCCGCGAATCGAACATAAGATTGAAGATGTTAATACGCTTGCCGGTCAAACAGTTACTTTAAGTTTTTGGGCCAAATCTGTTAATTCTAATTCTGGTTCCATTCGTTTTGCTCAGAGTTTTGGTTCGGGCGGGAGCGCAAAAACTGTTTCTTTTTCAGATACCTTTTCTATGACAAGCTCGTGGCAAAGGTTTTCGTTTACAGGAACATTAGATTCGGTTTCCGGCAAAACCGTTGGTTCTGGTTCTTTGTTGGAGTTGCGTATTTATCAAGAGAGTGTAGACGGGTCGGTAATTGATTTGTGGGGTGTGCAGTTGGAGGCTGGGGGTGTTGCTACACCGTTCCGTCTTGCTGGGGGTGGGTCGAAGGCTGCCGAGTTAGCGTTATGTCAACGGTACTATTACAAAGTCACAACAGACGCGGCTTTCAAATATATTGGAACTGGTTTTTACGAAAGCTCAAGTTCAATGTTAATTTATCACCACTTTCCGGTCACTATGAGAACAGTTCCAACCCTAGAGGCAACAAGCGGAACAAATTATTACAGGTTAAGACCTGCCGACTATGTTGATTCAATTAGCTCAACGGGAACAACTTTGAATGCTGGTGGCTTCTTCAACAACACTCAAGCAAGTGGAACTGCTGGCAATGCTGGTAGGTTCACAACTGAATCATCAAGCGCATCAGTCGCTTGGAGAGCGGAGTTGTAAATGCGACAATACGAAGTAATTGAGTTTGGTGAATCGGTAACCATTGCTTACGAAGAAAATGGGGTGCGCTTAAGCTTTCCTGACAACCCTTCTAACCCAGATTATGCTGAATACTTGCGTTACACAGCATGGGTTGAGGCTGGTAATGACCCTGAACAGTTTTGGGTTGCTGAGGGTAACGAACCTGAGCTGATCGAGGAGAATAACTAATGGCACTAAACTTTCCCGACAGTCCCACTGATGGGCAAATTTATAACGGGTTCCAGTGGGATGCTACTCCTGGTGTGTGGCGTCCTGTTGCTTCTGACCCGTCTTTGGCGGGGTTGTCTGATACGGATATTGTGTCGCCGGCGTCTGGTGAAAAACTTGTTTATGACGGCACTGCTTGGGTGAATGTCGAAGGTTACATTTATGTGCAAACAGTAGAGTTCACATCGTCTGGCGCTTTCGCAAAGTCTAGTTACCCGTGGTTGCGTGCTATTCGCGTGAAGGCTGTCGGTGGTGGCGGTGGCGGCGGGGGGGCAGGGGCAACGGGAGCGACTACGACGTGCGCTGGTTCTGGCGGGCAGGGTGGTGTTTATGGTGAAAGATTTATCACTGACATTGCGGGGTTGTCGTCTAGTGAAACTGTTACGGTTGGTGCTGCCGGTGCGGGCGGATCGGCTGGCGCGAACGATGGGTCTGCTGGAGGTTCTTCATCGTTCGGGTCTTTATTGGTTGTTAATGGGGGCAGAGAGGGAATCGGAATAACTGCAGGCAGTCCTCCGAGAATTAGGACCAGTCACGGCGGGAATACTGGGGCGACAGGTGCAGATTTTTCGTTCAAAGGGCGACCTGGCGGCGCTGGATTTGCTTTAGATGGTTACTTTCAGCCTGGCAACGGCGGATATACTTTTTTAGCTCCCGAGTCCCAACAAACTTTAGGGGGTCGCACGACTCGAAGAGATGGACCTGCTGGGGTGGGCTTTGGCGCTGGGGGCAGTGGCGGGGGGGCAGGTTATAGCCAGTCTGCTTCTGCTGGCGGTAATGGCGATGACGGGGTTGTGATTGTGGAGTTGTTTGCATGATGAAAAACATGGCGCATATTTTAGATGGCAAAGTTGTGAACGTTTCAAAGTGGGATGGGCTTTCTGTTTGGTCTGAAGCCGACAATACTGTGGAAATCCCCGTTGTCGAATACTTTGATGAGTACCTCAATGAAACTCGGCAACGTCTGACTGCTGGTATCGGTTGGGATTACATTGACGGTGAGTTCGTGGATAACCGCCCTGTTTATGACTCCGATGAATGGGTTGCTGAGGGTAACGAACCAACACAACTAGAACAACCGTAATGCCATTCACCGAAACACCGGCAGCGTTCACC
>ENA-OUOG01001376-OUOG01001376.1-marine-metagenome-genome-assembly--contig:-NODE-1376-length-28512-cov-8.603341_pt1 | contig 28512 bp, 20 predicted proteins | sample MGYA00248635_ERZ508505 | MGnify/ENA primary metagenome ERZ508505 (study PRJEB26176, sample SAMN06267871) | marine metagenome | isolation source: Saanich Inlet, British Columbia, Canada | place: Pacific...
AAGGAGTTCAGTATCCTCATTAATAACACCAAAGAAAATCTATCTATACCTATTGTCACCAAATTGTCACCAAATTGTCACCAAATTGAAATTTACAAGAATAATGTGTCATAATTTAAAAATATTTTGCAACCTTTCTTGTGCATCAGTGTCTAAATTAATACATTTGGAATTCTTAAATCAATAAAACGTAAAAATCAACTATATGAAAAGAACAATTACACAATTTAAAACAGCCTTAAAAACACTAGGCAAGGCGTCCTTTTTTGCTGTGCTAGGGCTTATTGCGAATTCGTCCTACGGACAGTACACGGTAACTGAGCATTATTACGGTGCGTGTTACTTTACCAGTAATGGGTATGCAGCCATTGAACAGGTTCGAATCACAGACGAGTCTGGCAACGTAGTATATAATAAAGCGGCCGATGATGCAAATCAGTGTCCAAATGCTTATGGAGGTCAGCACTACAATGTTATTGCAGCTGCTCCTGCATTTACACTTTCTGCAGGTGCATCTTACACAATTTCTATAAGTACTTCAAACAAATCAAACAGTACTAATGCTGCTGCTTTAGGTATTTGGATGGATTACAATGGTGATGAAGACTTTGCTGATGCAGGTGAATTTATTACAAATACAAACAATACTCAGGCTTCAGGACGTCAAACTCCAGGCCCATTAAAAAACTATAAATTTACTGTTCCTTGTGGTGGTACTACCGGTACTATACGTATGCGTATCAGAACAGACCTGTCTTTTTACGGCTTTGCTCGAAATAATCACAGTGGAACAGGATTCTCGGAATACTATGGTGAAACAGAAGATTTTGCTTGTACTTACAAGGTTCCTTCTGGACTTAGCAGTAACTTCTTTAGCCCTACTACAGCTTTTGTAGGCACTGTAGTTAATTTTACGAACTCTAACCAAACAGGTTATATTGCTCATGATTGGACAATAACAGATGCTTCTTCTAAATCTACGTCGTATTCTACGACAAATGCACAGAATGTTTTTGCTTCTACGGGTACTTATACCGTAAAACTAGTAAGTGAAAACTGCCTAGGTAAAGATTCTACTACTAAAACAATAACAATAGTTAATCCTACTGCTCCTCCAGTTTCTAACTTTATCGCTGATAATAACGTTGTAGAAATATTCGAAACTGTTAACTTTACAGACTTGAGTACCAATGGTCCTACTTTCTGGGATTGGATCTTTGTTCAAGGTACAGATACTATCGATGGGGATGACCAGCTTGCTCTTAGAGGTGGTAACCCTTACGTAAATAGAAATCCTGAAGTATTCACGGGTAATTATACCGGTGCACTTAGTATAGGTACTTGGCAAGTTTGCCTAAAGGCTTCTAATGCTATACCTGGATCTTCTTACACCTGTAAAATGGGATATATCACTGTACAGCAGTCTAGCTACAATATGGGTGCACAAACACAACTACCTGCCGGTATCATCACTACTTCTAGTGGTGTACTGTTCGATAAAGGTGGTATTTCTGGTAACTACCCTTCCGGTGGTGCTACTCCTGAAACTCAAGAAGCTCTTATCGCTCCTTGTGGCGCACAAAGTGTTTCCCTTGACTTTACTACTTTCCAAGTAGCTGCTAATGCTACGCTTAGAATATATGACGGAACCAATGCTCTTGGTACTCCACTTCACACCGGTAACGGGTTTACCAATACTGATGATACTAGCTCTATTGGTACTATCACCGCTAATTCTGGCGCAATGTACTTACTTTGGGTAGCTACTAGTGGAAAGAATGATGTAGGGTTTGCAGCAAATTGGTCTAGCGTGGCTGGTACTGGAGCTACTCCTACTGCTGCTATTACTATGCCAGGTACTACACTTTACAATGCTGTACCGGTTAACTTCTTGAATGCTTCTATTAATGCTGACGGAAATACTTCTAGAGAATGGACCATCACTGGACCTACAGGGTCTCCGACTACCACTATCTTTACTTCTAAAGATATAGAAAACTATACTTTCCTTGCTAATGGAAACTATACTATCTCTCTTACTGTAACTACTTGTGATAATCAATCGAGTACTACTACTCAATCCTTCACCGTAGCTGCTCCTAACTCTCCTACTGAGTTAGACTTTACAGCTGATAATAGAAGACCTAATACTGGAGAAGAAGTAACTTTTACTGCTACTAGTGACAAGGCTAATCAGTGGGAATGGTCTGTATTCCCTAATACGGGATGGATTAAAGCTCCTGGAAATACAACTAACCCTTCTCAAGCTTATACTTTCTCTGCTCCTGGTTCTTACACCGTGCAGTGTGTAGCTTATAACGCTATTGATCAAGCTGCTTCTGAAACTACTGTGGTTAAAACAGCGTACATTATCGTAGTACAGCACTGTACTCCTATCATTGGCGTGACTACTTCTTCAGACGTAGGTATCAGCTATGTAGGAATTACTGACCCAATTTCTGGTGAAGTACTTATGGATAATAACACTACCTCTGGTACAGCTTACACAGATTATTCTTCTTTGGGTACTATCGATGTGAACTTTGGAGGTACATATGACTTCGAAATCAAAAGACCTACTACCGTTAACCCAATGTCTAGAAGAATTTGGATCGACTGGAACGTAGATGGTGACTTTGATGATGTTGGTGAAGCTAATATTATGGAAGCTACAGCTAACACTGCTTCTTGGACAGGTTCTTTTACTGTTCCTGATGCTTCTACTGCTTTTGAAGCTACTACTCGTATGAGAATAGGTGTATCTTACGATACAGATCCGAATGAAGCTTGTGGTGCCGGAACTAATCCTGCTGCTAACCGTATCGGTGAGTTCGAAGATTATGCTATCCGTGTAGTAAATGACGGTGACTTACCCGTTATCACGCTTAATGGTGATTCTGTTGTATACATCGAGCAAGTAGCTAATGCTGCTGATGCCAATTATGTGTCTGACTCTGCAGTTGTAATGGACCCTTCTCAAGGTGATATTACTGAAAATGTAGTCATCACTTCTGACCTAGACCAAACTCTTCCTGGAGTTTACTTCGAAGTATACAACGCTAAAGATGCTTCTGGTAACGATGCTGTAGAGGTAACTCGTCTAGTATATGTAGTCTCTGACCAGACAGCTCCTGCAATTACTGTTAACGGTTCTACTGATGTTACTATCGAAGTAGGTACTACTTGGAATGACCTAGGAGCTTCTGCTCTTGATAATAAAGAAGGTGTACTTACTGATGCTATCGTAACTACTGGTATTGTAAACGAAAACGTACTCGGTGACTATACCATCACTTACAGTGTGAAGGATAATCAAGGTAATGCTTCTTCTGCTACGCGTATCGTACGTGTTGTAGATACACAACTACCTGTTATCGAAAACGCTAGCGCTGACAAATCTGGCGCTTGCTGGACCGTTGAAGTTCAACTACAAAATATCTTCGCGGATATCACTAATGCTACAGATAACTACAATAGCTTAGGTAACGGTCTTACCTTTACTGCTAGCCCTGCAGCTCCTCAAGGTGGTGCAGCTGTAGATACTCGTTTCCAAGGTACTACTACAGTAACGTATACCGCTACTGACGAGTCTGGTAACGTGACTACGCAGTGTGTAGACTACGTAGTGCGTGATTACATCGCTCCAGTGATTAACCTACGTACTCTTGATGTTATTAATCACAGAGTGAACACTCCGTACACTCCAGTACCTGCTACTGCTTCAGATAACTTATACAACAACACTCAAATCAGTTTAACTGGTTCGTCTAATGTAGATGCATATACGCTCGGTACTTACCAAGATACCTATACTGCTATTGATGCTGCTGGAAACACTTCTACAGCTATCCGTACAGTGAATGTAATAGATGATTTAAAACCTACTATTACTGGTAAAAGAGGTCCTATCGTAAAATTAGGTGTAGGTTCTCAAGTAGATGCTATCGATTATGTGCTCTTCGCAGATAACTACGATGTACCTACTGACCTTGCTGCTAACCATACAGTAGTATCTAACGACTTAAACCTTCAAGAAGCAGGTATTTACTCTGTAGTATTCAAAACTCAAGACAACTCTGGTAATGAGTCTGATAACTATGTGTTATTGTTTGAAGTTGGATACCAGTTTGAAAAAGAGATCAACAGTGTAAACACTGTCTCTTTAGATGACTTACTTGCTGTATCTCCTAACCCTACTAGCGGTCAATTAAATATCTCGGTTAATCTTCCTGAAAACGAAGTAATCAACCTTGCTATTTTTAACACTGTAGGACAAGAAGTACTAACAGTAACTAACGGTAAAGTATCTAACGGTAACTACACTGTAGACTTAAACGACCAAGCAAATGGTATCTACTACGTTAAAATGAACGTAAAAGGTACTATCGTAACTAAGAAAATAGTACTTAACAACTAAGTACTTACCTTCTAATAACTAAAGCCCGACGTATGTCGGGCTTTTTTTTTGACTTTTTTTGCAACCTTTGCAACTCACCTGTGTCTAACTTAAAAAGCAAATTGATAAGCGATGAAGAACTTATACGACGATGTAAGGAAAGCGATCAATCTGCTCAAAAAATGCTCTTTGAAAAGTATGCCAACAAGATGATGGCAGTGTGCATGAGATACTGCAAAAACCGTGAGGATGCAAAAGATTTGCTTCAAGACGGTTTTTACAAAGTTTATGTAAACATCAGTAAGTTTAAAGGTAATAGTAAAATCGATACCTGGATGACCCGTGTTTTTATTAATCTCGCTCTAAATAAGCAGCGACACGGTAGAAATAAGTACAGTCACTTCGAGTTTGATCCCGCACTTGAAACCGTAATGGAAGAACCACAAGCTCCCGAAGAAGTCGCTCCTGAAAAAGTGCTCGAGGCGCTAAATGAACTTCCAGAAATTTACAAGATTGTTTTAAATTTATATGCAGTTGAAAATATGTCACACAAAGAAATTGCTAAGAAATTAGGAATCTCGGTCGGATCATCAAAAAGCAGACTTTCCAGAGGACGTGTAATGCTAAACACCTTGCTTAACCGCAAATAGAGGCTTTAGATTGGATAAATTACAACATATCGACGATTTGCTCAGAAAGGCATCCCAAGTGCCCGCCAATGCCTTGGTGGATGCTTCTGACTGGGCGATAATCGAAAAAAGATTGAAGCGAAGAAAGAGCCGCATATACGCTTTGTGGTTCTTTCTAGCTCTATCAGTATGCACCACAAGTGCATTATTTGTTGTCAACCAAATTAATTCTAAAACAACTCCTATTCTAACGCAGCAAGAAAAAAATATAGATACGCCAACTCATAATCATCCAAACAATACGACAACTGAGCGTTTAACCGATGACTTTGAAAGTGCTGAATCAATAACCTCAACTGACACTAGTCCCGTTGAACCTTTAGAACTGGCATCTTCAGATCCGTCTATTCTTTCAAAAAATAACCAAAGGCTTCAACCTTCAACCTCTAACACGAAGCTTCCTGAAGCAAAAGCACTAGTACAGGATTTAGAATCGTCTATACGCCAAGCAATTGAAAAATCTCACATACCTTTAGTCGTAGCACTAGAATCAAAAGCTCCGAACTTTGCATTTGATGCCATCTACGGTTCTGCTCCTCTTTGGTTAAACCAAGATAATGTAATAGTTCAATCTAACTCTAAACCATCTCACTTGGCTTATGACAAGTCCCATTGGGAGACAGGAATATCATTCACTCCGAGTCTTAGCAGTAAGATAAGCGGTGTCAATAAAGATTTAAGTGGCTTCATTAATAAAAGTTACAATACGTTTGTAGCGAACAGTGAGTCTGCGACCTTTGGGAACACCTTTGGCTTTAATGCTCAGTACCATCCAAAAGGACGATTCTTTTACTCCTCAGGTCTTTATATAACCCAAAGAGCAGAGCAAGTAGACTACAACTATACCATTACTGAAGGTGTTATTAAGACCGATAACAAAACTCTTGACTATTACACTTTAGACCCTAGGGCGTATGTAGATGTTAACTATAAAGGGTCAAATTCCTATCATTTTATAGAAATACCGCTAAACATAGGGTATAAACAGCCTATTTCTCGTAACTTTGAATTACGGACTCAAGTAGGAATATCCTACCTTTCTTTACTGAACAGTAGTGGTCAGAAAGGAAACTTCACTACATTGCGTCTAGATGATTTATCCACTTTGAATTTCAATACGAATCATATCGCCGCTAACTTAAAGTCTGGTCTCTATTATAATAGACCCAGAATAACGCTAGGATTGGAGCCTATGATCGGTATGAATCTTACCAATCTTCAAAATAGATCCACCTCTGCAATACTAGATAAGCCATACAGTTACGGAATTAACCTTACTACTAACCTAAAACTTTTTAAACAATGAAAAGACTAGTAGTACTATATACCCTTATTGCTTTTGCATCCATGGCTATGGCGCAAATACTTGTTCCCATGGGCAGCGGACTTCCCGCAGCACCGGACAAATTTGCTTCGTATAAAAATGGGATAGCAGCTGTATATGATGACCGAGATGGTAACATTGAACTACAAGTGTGGAACGGAGACTTTTGGTACGCTCTAGAAAGTCCAGATCTTCCTACCACAGGATTGACCAGTAACGGAGAGTTTAAAATAATAGACCTTTTAGCACATGAAAACGCCCTTTATCTCGCAGTGGGCTATACTCAAAAACTAACCTCTAGTGCTCAAAATAGTATCCTACGTTGGGAAAACAATACTTGGGAAAACCTGTCTACTCCTTTGATTGCGGGAAGTGTATCTTTAGATAAGCTCTTCTTAGAAGACAATACTATTAAGTGTATCGGTAAGTTTACCGTTGGGCCAGCAAAGTATAACGTAGTTAAGTTGCAAGATGCCAATTGGCTTGCTGAGGGAAACCTACTCACACGAAACTTAGAAAATGATAATTTTAATAGTCTAGTAGTAGCGGCAGACAAAGTATATGCTACCGGTAGATTTACAAATCCCATTTCTGGCAGTGTATCACTAGCTTCTTGGGATGGCCTTGAATGGAACGTAACGGAACTTCCACCATTCCTCAATGAAAATATTGCTGTGGGTTCGTACCATGGAGATGTGGTAGCTTACGGTAAATCAGACCATGACCCCGCGGCCGTCAAAATATTTACTGCTGGCAATTGGATGAACCTATCCGCGGGGTTAGCTGACTATGAAGTCAACTCCATTAATCAGTTCGCAGAAGTACAAGGAAATCTGTTCGCCGTTGGAAGTTTTACTCAAAAAAATAATTCTACGAGCACCAATTTAATGATGTACAATGGCACGTCGTGGTCAGAAACAAACCTTACCTTAAGTAATATTGAGCAGCTATATTCTCACAAAGAAGGAATCGTATTGTCAGGTGATTTTTCAGACAACTCAAATTTAAACGGTTTAGGTTTTGTAGTAGCTGAAAAAGCTCAAATTATCGCTAGAGTATATAACGACGTTAATGGAAATTGTACCAAAGAATCCAATGAAGAATGGATCCAAGACTACCCTGTATTTCTAAAGAACGAAAATATATATGCTCCTACTGGGCAGAACGGTCAGCTCTATTTACAAGTACCCAAAGATAAGCATACGTTTAATGCCGGAGCAAAGGATTACTACACTCCTACCTGTCCCGATATCACCCTAGATGTAGACGAATATAAAACCTACTATGGCGCAGCCTTGGGTGTACGACAAGTTCTCGGCATTACAGATATATCTGTAAATTTATCTGACAACAATGGAACTTCGGCTAATATAGGTGAAGACAAAAAAGCAACCATATGTATCGATAATTTAGGGAGTCAGCCAATCACAAGTGCTACTTTATCCCTAGCCATAGGCACTAGTTTTAATGAGTTAAACTCAGATTTACCTTATGATAAGTTGGAGAATGGTATTGCTACCTGGACCATTGACTTGAATCAAGGAGAATCCAAGTGCTTTGAAATTAGCTACCGAGTTGTAAATCAGACTGAGCTTCAATTAATAGCTAGTGTGCAAACTAAGAACGGTGTAGCCGACAGCGATATGTCCAACAATGCCAGTACGCTCAGCTACGAAATAGGAACCAATACTCCGAACACCAAACATTGTCTAAATGGAAAAACATTAGCTCCGCAAACTGAACTACTTAGATATAAAGTAGGTATCAAAAATACCACTGGACGTCAAGTAACTGGACTAACCGTAGTAGATGAATTAGATCCTAATATTGTATTAAGTGCTAAGCTACAAAATATATATACCAGTCACTCGGAGTATAATCCAGTGACTCGCGTAGAGCCTTACATTAATGAAAAAGGAGAACGAATCAATAAGCTAATTACTACTTGGGAAAACATCAATATAGAACCAGAAAATGAAACCACGGATGCCGGTGTCGCACACATAGACTACCACCTAAACATACTTTCCTCAGTGCTCGCAGAGGGTATAGAAATATGTAATACCGCAAAGATTTACTTTGAACATGATGGTGGCTACTATGATGAACCAAAAATCACAAATCAAGTATGCAGTAACGTATCAGAAACATTAGGCATAATAAATAGTGTAGAAACTCCGACCATAATTTCTGAGCTAATCCTTGGGCCTAATCCTGTAAATGGTACCTTATTTATAGAAAATAAAAGCACTAATAGTTACTCGCTACAGCTCGTGAATAGTTTAGGACAGCGCATGAATCAGGTAGACATAAGCGCATCATCTAAAACTTCTATCAATGTCAAAAACCTAAATCCTGGAGTATACGTGGTATATGCAAATGGATTATTTGCGCAGAAGATAGTAATCCGTTAAATTCCTGTGGCTAGCGTTGCTACGCTCAGTTTAAGTCCATCTACATCTAATAGTACACTAGCACAAGCTTCAATGGTAGCTCCTGTAGTGATTACATCATCAACTATAAGTACATGCTTATTTTGTAATGCCTTAATATCAGTAATATAAAACACTTCTTTACTATTGATATAGCGCTCATACCTATTTTTTTTAGTTTGAGTACTGTTGTGTTTTTTTCGAATTAATTTATTTTTTACAATAGGTACATTCATTACAGCGCCTAGACCCGTTAAGAGTAGGTCACATTGATTATAGCCTCTCAATCTTTCCTTCTTTGGGTGTAGAGGCACTGGTAACAAGAGGTTTACGTCTGTAAATAAAGTACTCTTCATTAGTGTAGCACCTAAAACCTCCCCCATAGCAATCCCTAAATCTGTATTGCCCCTATATTTAATCTGATGTATGATTGATTTCACGGCAGAACTACCTGTCAATTTATATTGAGCAGCTACATTCTCTAAGCTCACCCTACCCCAAAACTTACGGGCCAAAGAGTTATCTTTAAATTCGTTTTCCTCATACTTTGGCAAAGTATACATGCATAAATCACACACCTGATTCTCCTGATGACTTATGTATCCATCACAGCAGATGCACAGGTTTGGGAAGAGCATTTGACCTATAGAGTTTAATAATTTCGTCAATACCCGTACAATTTAAGTCAAATACAACACCTTTGCAAACGCACATGTTCGAAGAAAAAGAAAAAACCAGCATCGAAAGACTCGGAGAGTTTAAACTCATTGATCATCTTACCTCATCCTTTGAGACCAAACACAAAGAAACTCTGCTAGGTGTAGGGGATGATGCCGCCATCATAAAGTTCAACAATGCTACACAGCTTGTAAGCACAGAAATATTCATAGAAAACATTCATTTTGATATGATGTATTCACCCCTAGTGCATATTGGATATAAATGCATCACTGCAAGCATCAGTGATATTTATGCCATGAATGCTACTCCTAAACAGGTATTAGTAAGCATAGCTCTTAGCAGTAAGTATACACTACAAGCTGCTGAGGAGCTCTATACAGGTATCCGAGCTGCCTGTAAAAAGTACAACATAGACCTAATCGGTGGGGATACTAGTAGCTCCGTCACCGGAATGGCTATCACAGTGACTTCCATAGGATACGCTGACGAAAGTAAAATAGTAAAACGATCAGGTGCTAAGGAAGGAGACCTCCTCTGCGTATCAGGAGACTTAGGTGGTGCTTACATGGGACTTCAACTATTGGAGCGTGAGAAGCAGGTATTCCTAGAGACTAAAGATATGCAGCCAGACTTAGAAGGGAAAGATTACGTTATTGGCAGGCAACTCAGACCAGAAGCTAGAAAAGATATCATTGAGCTATTGGAAGAATTAAGCATCCTACCTACTAGTATGATAGACGTTTCTGACGGGTTATCTAGTGAAATATTTCACTTATGCAAAAATTCAAACATAGGAATGAAAATATACGAAGACAAACTACCTATCGATCAGCAGACTTACGATACGGCCTTAGAGTTTCATGTGCCCCCTACCACTACCGCTATGAATGGTGGTGAAGACTACGAGCTCTTATTTACCCTGCCTCAGAGTCAGTATGACAAAATTAAAAACTCGCTTGATATCAGCGTAATAGGATACTGCACTGCTGCCCACGAAGGCAAAGAAATCATCACAAAATCAGGAAGTGTAGTGCCTTTAGAAGCACAAGGATGGGATACTTTAGGGACTACAGAAGAATCTCCTACGGAAGATAATTAGCCAGTAGACTATCTAATTCCTCTGCCGCATGATAGCCTGTTTTATCATAGACCTCTTTACCTTGTTTGTATATTTTCACTAATGGTATCGCATTTATTTTGAAGTGATTTGAAACTTCCATGCTCTTATCCGTATCTACTTTTAACACGGTCAGTTTATCTCCGTGTTTCTTTTTCATAGCTTCTATATGAGGAGCCATCATTTTACATGGACCACACCACGTGGCATAAAAATCTACTAACACCAGGTCATTATTCGCTATAGCTGTATTATAGCTTGCCATGGTAAATTGAGTACTTGCTTTACCTTCATCCACTTCTAACGGCAAGTCTTTACTCTGCCAGTTCAGTATTCCTCCATCTAGCTCAAATACCGTAAATCCAAGCGTCTGTATTGCATTCTTAGCCGTACTACTTCTATTTCCAGACTTACAGTACACTAATACTGGTTTAGTTTTATCCAATAGGGCAATTTTATCGCCAAAACTTGCATCTCGGACATTTACATTATCAGCACCTTCTATGTGATTAGAGGCGTACTCGTCTGGAGTACGTACATCTAACAAAGTTACCTCTCCGCTGGCTATTTTAGCCTGAAATTCTAGAGGGCTTATCGTTGTACTTTCTGAATTTCCAGTATCCTTTTGAGCTGAACCACAAGCTGCTAAAACTGCTACAATCACTATTAGTAATGTGTTTTTTATTCCTTTCATTTCTTTACTATTTGTATTATTTCTTCTATTATCTTCCTATTGTTACACAGTTTTGGGACTTTATGCTGTCCTCCTAACTTGTGTTTCTCCTTCATCCATTTGTAGAACGTATTCTGCTCACAAATCAATACTTCAAGTGGCAAAAGTATCATGTCTCCTTGCCTTTTAGCCTCGTAATCTGAGTTTAGTTTTTGCAATATTAGGTCTAAGGTCTTTTTAAAAAATGCGATGTCCTCTGGCTGTTTACTAAACTCTATAGCCCACTGATGTTTTGCTTTTTTCTTGCCATCTAAATAAACGGGCGCAGCTGTAAATTCTGACACGGTGCACTTACATATTTTCTGAGCTTGGGTAATAGCCTGCTCTGCATTATGAACCATAAGCTCTTCTCCACAGGCATTTATAAAGGACTTTGTTCTCCCTATTATTCTTATTCGATACGGATTTCTACTAGTAAACTCTATGGTGTCCCCAATGATATACCGCCATAATCCAGCATTGGTATTCAGCACGAGAGCGTATGTAGTATTTAGCTCTACTTCCTCTATCCATAATACTTTCGGGTTTTCTTTATCCAACTCATCTAATGGGATAAACTCATAAAAAATACCATAATCCAGCATTAAGAGCATGTCTTTTTCTGGGTGATCTTGTATTCCAAAGAAACCCTCCGAAGCATTGTACGTCTCTCTATACGAAATTTTCCCGCCCATAATAGCATTAAACTGATCTCTGTATGGCTCAAAACTAACCCCACCATGAATGTACAGCTCAAGATTAGGCCACACTTCTAAGACGCTACTTGCTCCTGTCCTTTCTAATATTCCTTGAAGGAGAAGTAGGGTCCATGAGGGTACTCCAGAGATGTTTGTGACATTCTCCTTGTACGTACTCTCTATCATCTTCTGCATCTTGGTCTCCCATTCCGGCAGCAACGCTATATCCATACTGGGTGTAGCCAGGTAATTAGCGATAAAAGGCATATTGTTCATCATCACCGCGCTAAGGTCCCCATAGTAGGAGTTTTCTGCTAACGAGTTTACTTGATGGCTCCCCCCGATGATGAGCCCTTTACCCTGAAACACTTTAGCTTCTGGATTTTGATTATAGTAGCATGCGATGACATCCCTACTACCCATAAATTGGCAATCCTCCAAAGCGTCATAACTTACCGGTATAAATTTACTTTTTTCTGAGGTTGTACCACTAGACTTAGCAAACCAATTGATCTCTCCAGGCCAAAGTACACGATTCTCCCCTAGCATTACACGCTCTATATAGGGTTTAATCTCTTCATAATCTCTGAGGGGCACTCTGTCTTGAAACCCCTTTATGGAATCCACTTTTTTTAGCTTATGATCTCTACCAAATGATGTATTCCTAGCTTCTTGCAATAATTCTTTGAAAACTCTCTTTTGAACCTCTGCAGCATTAGCATTGTTATACGCTATAATAGGTATCCTTTTTTTAAGGTACCAAGACATGAAGGAATTAACAAAGCCTAGCATATTTAGTGGCTAAGATACACTATAAAATCTCTTACTAACAGGAAACTCTTCTCGTAATAAGGACCAAGCTCCAGGTTCGTAGCACTATCCGCAGGTATATGGTAGTGCGTATACTCTCCCATCAGGTAAATAAAAAAGGCCGGCACTCCAGCCTCAGAAAAGAAATAGTGGTCACTATTGGCAGCCTTCCCCCTCGCTTTTATTTTAGAGAGATACTCTCCCTCTTCATTTATTGCTTTCAGAACTTCAAATTCCTTTGGAAACAATGTGGCATTAACGATAGTAGCACCTTTGTCACCGCTACCCATCAGATCCATATTGAACACAAATTTGGTTTTCGAAAGAGGAACAAGAGGATTATTGACATAGTAAAGAGAACCTACAAGACCTGCCTCTTCTGCTCCAAAAGCTATAAAGGCTATCGTATATTTTTGAGGGTTTTTAACAAAATACGTGGCCATGTCTAGCATCATGGCTATACCACTGGCATTATCATTGGCTCCGTAAAAAGTAGCATCGCCCATTTTACCTAAGTGGTCATAGTGCCCACATAGTATAACTACACTATCAGGATAGGCTGTTCCTTCTACATAACCAATCACATTTTGTGTTTTATAGTCCTGCAGCATCTCTGCATCTACCTCTAGCTCTATGCATTTCGCATATGGGTCAAATGAAGACTCCATTAGCCACAGCTGCATTCCCTTTTCTTGAGTGCGTCCCACGCTCCAAGTAAGAGACTTTTTAAGTAGTACCAAAGGCTTATCTCCATTTGTTTCTAGGATCTTATCTATAACCTTATCCATTTCTAAATCCCCCGCTGTATTGACTGGAATCACGGGCACATAGCCCCGTTTAAAGGCCTTTTTTATTTTTTTTAAGATGGCAGGAGCCTTTAGCATTTTTGGTGAGACATAGAACAATTTAAACTTTCCTGAGATATCACCACTAGTCGTAGAAACTAGGTAATCTACCCCTGGGGTTAACACCTTTTCATCTAGCACTACCTTAGCCGTCTTTATGGTGTTTACATTAAGACTGAACGGCTGCTGAGAACCCTCTCTAAAACTGTCTAATCCGATAGTGTTAAATTGCTCAGATATATAATTTGCGGCTTTTAGTGCTCCATTATTGATATAGCCCCGACCAGCCATTTCCTCAGAACATAAATCATCTATGATGCTACTTGCTTGCTCCCTGTCTTGAGCATGCACCATGGTGTAGCTTATGAAAACCAGTAGTGTTAGAAAATATCGTATTGCTTTAATCATTAGATTTGCGAATCTATAACAAAAACAACAATGAGGTTCTGCAATTTATCTATAAACTCTTTTTGTTAAGACCAACAACAATAAACCAATCAATAAAATGAAATAGGCCTGTGTATTCTAGCTAACAATTCTGCTGAAAGCACCCTAAAAGATGACATATAATGCTAAGATTATCATTAATGAAAAAGATTAAATGAACATACTGCTGGTTGTCGAAATCGTAAGTGTTCTGCTAAACATCATCTTTCTCTTTTTACTCATACAAGAAAAAAAAGTGTGTTGGCTATATGGCATATTAGGTTCTTTGACAGGAGCCCTTGTAGTATACTCTCAAAACTTATACTCTGAATCCTTATTGTATATTTTTTACACTCTTGTAGGTATCTATGCTTGGCGCGTATGGCATAAAAAGGATGATGAAAGTTTCACTATAAAACGCATGAAGAGTGCGCACATCGCAATTGTTTTAATCTCCGGAATTGCCTTATCCATTGGTTTGGGTTATAGCATGAGTAAGACAGATGCCTCTAAACCCTACCTAGATGCTTTGAGCACTATTTTTGGTATCATCGCCACTTTCTTAGAAATCTATAAATACTATTTGGCTTGGTTTTTTTGGATAGCACTAAACGTATATTCTTTATGGCTTTATGGTACAAGTGGTCTTTATTTCTATGCTGGTCAGATGGTTATCTATTCCGGTATGTCTCTTTACGGACTGATTGATTGGCGGAAAAGACTAAAACTAGTAGAGGTCTGACGGTTTGACTTCCTACTGGACTGTAGTGACTTAATCATAAATTGTCGTATGATCTATTTCGACACAATCAGAATAGCTATAACGTTATAATCTTACTGAGGCCTTCGTGGATACATGAAAGCTATCTCTTAGACTACGGGGTTTTTTAGAAATGCCCTCTATAGAGCCTGCAGTAGACTTACTAGGTCCTTTTTGTTTCGATAAAGTTCTATTCAAAATAATACATAACATTGGTAGAGTATTGACTTGTATCCTGAACATCATTCGGGCCTTTAATGTACTCTTCTACCACGGGCATTTTTGGCTTCTTAGCACTAGATTCTATCCAGTCACTTAGAAGAGCATGCATTTCATACACCTTGCTGTTTCCGCCATCTGCAGTGCCTCTTATATAATTACTGCCTAGATAAAGATACGTGAGCCCTGACTCTATCTTAGCTTCACTTTCTTCCATTATTTCGGAAATAGGTACTGCTGCGGCCAAAGTGGCTGTCCCTTTCTCTTCATCCCAATTGTAAAATAATCCTCTCGGTGGGCCTTTTGGCATTAGTCCATGCGTCTGTATGTGCGTAAAAACCTTTTGGTATCCCCGTTTTAAAAAGGAGGCTTGCTCGTCTTTTGATAGATTATCTCCCTTGATCAATGCATAGTTAACCCCATGTTCTTCTACTATTTGTATAGGTGAAACTTCAGGTGCCAACTCATCTATTGGTGTTTTTTCTGTGTATTCCTTTAAATTTTCGAGCCCTATTTTTAGATCTCCACCCACCATTCCATCTATGAAATAATTTATAATCGTCATCGGGTAGGACAGCTCTGAAACAATAACCCACTCCACTTCTGTGGTGCCACTCTCTGGTGTAAAAGTAAAATACCCTCTAGTGGATTTATCTTCAACACTCAACGTGTAGTCTAATCGCTCATTATGCTTTACTGTATTCATAGTTATTGCACCAGCGCCAACATCTTTATTATCGGACTTCCACTTATATCCGTACGTTTTGTCTCCTGTACTTCCGTTATATGTTCTTTTTTGACTGGGATCTTTTTCATACCGAGCATCCCAATTCGTCCAATTCTCAAAAGTAGCCACCTGACTATATACTGCATCTACTGGTGCTTCTATCTTTATGATTCTTCTGACTTCCTTAGTACTCGGGGCAAAAAGCGCTGCCAATAAAGCTGCTCCTAACATTATAAATAAAAAATACAATATTCCTTTTACCAGTTTCATACCTTTGTTGTTTATGATTTGCTACGAAAATACAAGAACTACGTTACTAACAGTACGTAAGAAGCCTATGTCCTGTTTCACTAAAAACCATTAAGAGTTATACATTTGTACCCATAAACAAAGAGAGTATATGAAAAACATTAGCTTATCCTTCACTTTAGTATTTGCACTATTTTTAGGTGCCTGCAATTCTGCACCAAAAGAGGCACAAACTGAGAATGTAAATTTAGATGTACAAGAAACACCACCAGAGGTGGCTCAAGATAATTTAGAAACAACACCAACAGATAAAACAAACATGGAAAACGGACTTTATGCCAAAATGAATACTTCAAAAGGAAGTATCCTAATTCAACTAGAATTTGAAAAAGCACCACTAACAGTTGCAAATTTTGCAGGACTTGCAGAGGGTAAAATTGAAAACACGTCTAAAGCTCTTGGAGAGCCTTACTATGACGGAATCACGTTTCACAGAGTTATACCTAACTTTATGATACAAGGTGGTGACCCACAAGGAATAGGAATGGGCGGACCTGGGTACTCGTTTAAAGATGAGTTTCACCCGGACCTAAAGCACAACGTTCCTGGAATCCTTTCTATGGCTAATTCTGGTCCTGGAACTAACGGAAGTCAGTTTTTTATAACTGTAGCTCCTACTCCTCATTTAGATGGAAGACATAGCGTATTTGGTCATGTAATTGACGGTATGGATATAGCACTAGCTATAGCTGATGCTCCTAGAGATAATCGAGATATGCCAACTGAGCCTATTTTTATAAATAGTCTGGAAATACTTCGCGTAGGAGAAGCAGCTGAAGCTTTTGATGCTGCTAAAACTTTTGCAGAATTAAAATAATGAAAACGGTAGATTCTTATAATTTCAATGGGAAGCGCGCACTTATACGTGTAGACTTTAATGTCCCGCTAAGCGACACATTAGAAATAACTGATGATAGCCGAATAACCGCTGCCTTACCTACTATCACGAAAATATTGAACGATGGTGGATCGGTAGTACTCATGTCTCACCTAGGCAGACCAAAGAGCGGTCCAGAAAATAAGTTCTCATTGATTCATTTGGTACCTCATCTTGAAAAACTAACGAAGGCAAACGTTGAATTTTCCAATGATTGTATTGGAGAGCAAGCCGTAACTAAAAGTAAAAAATTAGAGCGTGGCAGCATTCATCTTTTGGAAAACCTTAGGTTTCATGGTGAAGAAACAGCTGGAGATCTTGATTTTGCAAAAAAACTTTCAGAGCACGGTGATATCTATGTGAATGATGCTTTTGGCACAGCACACAGAGCGCATGCCAGTACGGCGATTGTAGCACAGTACTTTGATGATAAGTGCTTTGGATACCTGATGGCAAAAGAAGTAGCAAACGCCAAAAAACTAATGAGTAACCCTGAGCGACCATTTACGAGTATAGTAGGTGGCGCTAAGGTGAGTGATAAGATCCTTATTATAGAGAATCTACTAAATATCGCAGACCACATCATTATTGGTGGTGGTATGGCGTACACATTTTCTGTAGCTCAAGGTGGCTCTATTGGCAATTCACTTTTCGAAGCTGATAGAGTAGAAAAATGTGCTGAGATACTAGCTAAAGCTGCTGAAAAAGGTGTGCAAATACACTTACCTTCAGATACTCTGTGTGCAGATGCATTTAGCAATGAGGCAAATCAGCAAGTCTGTGAGAGCGGAACCATACCTGATGGATGGATGGGGTTAGATATAGGAGAAAAGGCTATAGGTGCCTTCTCTGACGTGCTAATGAAGTCCAAAACAATACTTTGGAATGGACCAATGGGCGTATTTGAAATGACAAGCTACGAAAAGGGTACTAAAGCGGTAGCAGAAGCAGTGGCTCAAGCTACTAGAAATGGAGCATTCTCACTCATAGGTGGCGGAGATAGCAGTGCTGCAGTGAAAAAGTTTGGTTTTACCGACGATGTAAGCTATGTATCTACAGGCGGTGGCGCTTTACTCGAGTTTTTCGAGGGGAAGCAACTTCCGGGGATAGTAGCTGTAGAAGGGTAGTGATTGTTCGTGATGACACAAACTTATACGAACAATTTTCAATAATATTTAAACCGGAATCTTGTAAAGGGTTCCGTTTTTTATTGGTGTTAAATATACGCTTGTGCTACCTTACTATTTGTAATATTTCGACACTCAATAGGAATTGACTTACTGAAAGTTTAGATTGGGAATGTATTATGATTAAACAAAAAGTTCGAATTAATCATCCTTGTCATATGACTTGGAAAGAGATGGATAAAATCGAAAATTCTACCAGTAGGCACTGTAATGAGTGCTCCATTGATCTCATAGATTTTACTACTATGAGTGATGATGAAATGATTTCATATCTATCTGCACGAAAAACAGAAAAGGTGTGCGTCAAAATGTATGCTGCTGATGCCCTACCAGACGCAAGCAGGAGCCAGCAAGTCCTTCTCAATTGGTATAAAAAGATTAAATCCAGCCAAATCAATCGCCATCTTAAAGCTGTAATGTTGGTTGTCGTTGGGTCAGTGCTGCTCACTGCCTGTGGATTCGGGGAGGATGTTCCTCCACCGTGTAGAACTGAATTAGTGCCAGACACTACAACTGTAGACCCAATAGATAGTGTTGACGTTGTAATATGCGATTAATAGCTGTTAGCTAAGTGTTTAGCCGCTAGGTGCAAACAAGTCAATTCCTCATACTGCTTCTGGCATTACAGAGACCAATCGATTTGAAAGGTCGTATACAATGACTAGATAAATTGGTTAGGAGTAAAAGTAGTCGTTTATTCAATTAGCTTACTAGCGCTGTAATGAGTCACTAACCAAACTGTCCCAGCACCCGCAAAAGTCTTAATGAATGCTCCTGGTAGAATCTGTGAGAAGGTCTCAAATGCTTGAATAGACGAACTGGCATAAAAACCAATCCACACTATTCCGCAGATTATAATCACGCCGTGCATTTGAGCAAAAAAACGCACAGCAGAAGCAAAGCCTCGTGGTTCAACAACTGGAATAAATGCTGAAAGCAAAAAGCCAACGAAAAAACCTAGCGGCCAAGAGCTAAAATAAACCCAGCCAACATCACCGTTGAAAACAGGTATTCCAATAATCCCTAGACAGAGATATGCACCAATAAGACCTATTCGAAATGCCCGTGGTAAGTGATAATATGCCAAACCAAGAAATAGCGTTTGTAATGTGAACGATACTATTCCACCAAAGTCCAAATCTATCTTAGCGCCTAGAATCAGTAAAAGCAAAAAAGCACCCGCCATACGCGAGTGCTTTTTATGTGGTGTATTCATCATCTTTTAATGTGTATCCGCATAGCCGAAAACTTTTTTCAAAAGATCTGTCGTGCGTGCTATTGGATTCGCTCTTATCTTATCTTCTTCTTCCTTGATCTGGCTAAATAGTGCCGTCATCGCTTTATCTGTTACGTACTCATTTAGGTCTGTCTCTACTTTTTTACCCATTACCATGTTGTAGGCACTGGTAACTTTATTCCAAGGTTCATTGATATTCACTTTATCTAGCGACTCTGTAATAACAGGAGTAAACTTACTTTTCAGGCTGTTAGATGTAGTTCTTTTCAAATAAGCTGTACCTGCTCCTTCTCCGCCAGTTACAATACCTATGGCATCACTTATGCTCATGGAGGTAATAGCGTTTACAAAGATTGGCTTAGCTTCAGCCATGGCATTTTCAGCTCCTGTATTCATGGCTACTTCTACTTTTTCTAAATATGGACCGGCTAAAGCATTAGCTATAGGATTTCCTCTTATTTTAGAAACTGCATCTTGTACTTCTTCAGGCATCAAAATTTTGTACGCCGCATTTTTAAGGAAGCCTCCATCTTTACCCAATGATGCTGTTCCTGCTAATACTCCTTTTTCCAATGCTTGCTTAATACCAGAAGCCGCTTCACCTTGAGTGATACCAGTCATGCCTCCTTCACTGCCAGCAACTAACACGTCTAGGATTTCATCACAAGAGGATAAGGAGAATACTACTAAAAAGGCTAAAATTATTTTTTTCATTTTAATTGTCTGTTAATTTTATAAGTATTTTGACTTTAATAATAATGCCTCAAACTTAAGGTCGCAGAAAACTTTCGTAAATCACATCCATAATATTGGTACGCACTCCGTCTCGTATTAGTTTCCTATTCTCTTGAGTAGGGTAGACTCTATTGCTTAAAAACACATAAATCAAATCGTAATTTGGGTCTGCCCACACCATAGTACCCGTAAATCCTGTGTGACCAAAACATTCTGAAGAAGCCAAGTCCGAGGCTGGGTTACCTTTACGTCTATCCATCTCTGGCTTATCCCACCCTATGCCTCTACGTGAGTCAATAGCTTGCTTTGCTGTAAATTTTGCGATAGTCTCAGGTTTAAGGTATCGTACGTTATTGTATATACCTCCATTGAGTAACATCTGCATCAGAGCGGCGAGACTCTCAGCATTACCAAAAAGGCCCGCGTGCCCAGATACTCCGCCTAACATTGCCGCACCTGGGTCATGTACGGTTCCGTGAACAAGTCCTTTCCGCATATCTGGACTCAATGAAGTAGGTACTATCTCGGAAAGTTCAAATTTCTTTAAAGGTAAAAATGCAAGTCTCTCTATACCCATAGGTTCATAGTAGAGTGCATTTACATAGTCTTGGAAATTCTCACCTGTTACCTTTTCAATAAGCTCCTTCATAAGTATCATTCCCAAATCACTGTACTTATATTTACCTACGGTGCCTACCTGTGACTCATATATTCTTTCTAGTATACGACCCTTGTATGTATTCAACATAAATAAATTATTCCCTACATCAATAGTGTGAAGGTCTGTAGGTAAGCTAGAGTAAATGGAGTCATATATTTCTTGATCATTTATCGTTTCATAATAAAATGGAATCCAGTCCTTTAATCCAGCCTTATGCTCCAACACCATCTTTATAGTCATGTGCGCTTTATTAGTGCCTTCTAGTTCCGGCAGGTATTTTGCCATTTTATCATCTAACGATAACTTACCATCTTCTACTAGCTTCATAAGAGTCAAGGTAGTAGCAGCTACCTTAGTAATAGAAGCTAGGTCATAGAGATCTGTATTTTTTACAGCTACTTTGCTATTGAAAGTGTGCTTCCCGAAGCTCTTGTTGTATATTATTCTTCCACTTTTAGCTACCAACACTTGACACCCAGGAGCTGCACCGCTATTCACAGCTTTATTTGCAATATCATCTATCTTACTAAGAGTAGCACTAGACATGCCTACCTCTTCAGGAATTCCAGCGTTCAGCTCGTTTATCGGCAGGGTAGTAACACCCATATTTACTCTATAATCAAGCCCAACAGTCACTGGAAGCGTGCCATTCACTCCTATCACTCCATATATTGCTTGAGCCGCCTTTATGTGATGAGCATCTTGGTCTTCATATGCTAGTAGCATTGTTTTATGATTATCAAACTTCTTAAGATTATACGGATTCCCGAAGTTAACTATCACTAAATTGTTAGTGGTCGTTAATCCATTGATAAAAGCCGCCGTTTCACTAGTCACTCCATAATTTGGAGGGTACTTACTCATGGCATGTAGCGACACTACGGTGTAGTCATAAGTTGATATTTTCCGCTTTAATTCAGCAAATTGAGCTGCACTAGCACTCTTGCTTATGGCAACTGTGCTTACATTCCCTAAAGACGCTAGCTCGCTCTGAAACTTCGTCTTATTGCCCGTGCCAATAGCGATGGAAAGTACTCGTTTATTCTCTTTAGCATGAAATGGCAAGAGTAGCTTCTCGTCTTTTACTAAGCACAGCTCTTGCTCTACCAATTTATAGTTTACGTACTTTGCTTCAGTGCTATTAAGATCATTTTCAACATTGTACTCATTTAACGTTTGAAAATCATCTAGGCCCATCGCATGCTTATAATTCAAAATTTTGAGCACCTTACCCCACACGTAATCTTCACTCAGTCTACCATTTTTCATCGCCTCTTTAATGAGTCGCTTCGCCTTGGGAATGTCTCCCGGAGAAAGTAAAACATCGTTTCCTGCCATAAGAGCTTTTAACTCCAACTCTCCATCTGGGTGATATTTAGCAACTCCTTGCATATTGAGCGCATCTGTAAAAGATAAGCCTGTGAATCCCATGTCACGTCTCAAGATACCGTTTATTGCCTTATCCGATATACTCATCGCAATATTTTTACGATCATCTATTGCTGGTATAAATAAGTGAGCGGTCATTACGCTCATTACCCCTTTACTTATTAAGTATTGAAAAGGTTTAAACTCAACCGCTCTTAAACGCTCAATACTGTGGTTGATCACTGGGAGGTCTTTATGTGAGTCTACGTCTGTGTCCCCGTGACCCGGAAAATGCTTTGCACATGCTATTACTCCTGCGTCTTGCATCCCGCTTGCGTAGGCCCATCCTTTAATGGATACATTGCCAGGGTCTTCGCCAAATGACCTATAATTGATTACCGGATTATTCGGGTTATTATTGACATCAATAACCGGAGCAAAATTCACATGGATACCCATTCTCTTGCATTGGCGTCCGATCTCCTTGCCCATCTCATATATTACCTCTTCGTCTTTTATCCCGCCTAAGCCCAATTGATAAGGATACGAAATCGTATTAGACAAGCGCATTGCCAATCCCCACTCTCCGTCTATGGCTACTAACATCTTGGTTTTGGACATTGCTTGATACCTATTAGTCAACTGAACCTGTTCTGTAGGGTTTCCTTTGAAAAAAATAATACCGCCTACTTGGTGATCTTGAATCAGTTTCTCCACCGATGCAAGATGCTTGGCTCCATAAGTGGGTCTAACCTCTATCATAAATAGCTGCGACAGACGCTCATCTACACTCATAGAATCGAAGGTGTTTTGAGCCCAAGTGCTGCTGTGTTCACTGTAGACCTCTCTAGGTGGAGCAAACAGCGCAGAAGAGGAAAGTAGAAATAGAAGTATAGCTGTATATTTAAGCATTTTTATCATTTGCAGACCAATTAATGTCCCTAAGCACAAAAGAGGTCATAAATGCCTGAATACCAGCAAAGAGATAGCCCTTACTTATAAACGTAAGTGTGTGGTAAATAGTACAGGCAGGTTAAGCTAACTGGGGGTTACCCAATTTTCTTAGAAAGACTAAATGAGAGATAAATGCTTCTCTAAAAGTAGTAAACTCTTGATAGTTTATGCCGTGCTTACGAGCAGTCTCTTTCACAATCTCGTACAACTTAGGATAGTGCGCATGGGATACGTTTGGAAATAGGTGGTGTATCACCTGATAGTTCAAGCCTCCGCAGTACCAAGTGAGTACTTTATTCTTTACAGCGAAATCGAAGGTATTGTGAATTTGATGTACCGTCCACTCATCTTCAGAAGTTCCATTAAACTTATCATGATTTGATAGGTCAAATTTATCTACTACGTGTGCTAATGAAAATATCACCGCAAGTATCCAACCCGCCACAAACTCAACTACAAAGGCGCCTATTAATACTTGCCAGAAAGCGAAGTCTAAGAACACAATTGGAATTACAATCATGTACGTTAGAAATACTAACTTGAAAAACACCATTTCACCGTATTCTTTAACTATTTGCAATCCTTTGGCCTTGTTTAAGCCTTTTTTTCTGTATTCGCGATACTTGGTAAAATCAGCAAAAAACCAGCCTAAAGTTAAAAACCCATAGAAAAACGCCCAGTACACGTGTTGAAATTTGTGTATCTTATTTCTTGGCGCGTCTTTGGCAAAGCGGAACAATCCTTTGCCATGTACATCTTCATCATGCTCATATATATTGGTATAGGTATGGTGGAGACGATTGTGCTGATTTATCCAGTTACTAGAACTTACCCCTAAAATATCTGCAGTATGTCCGAAGATATTATTTACTGTTTTATTTTTAGAGAAAGACCCATGATTGGCATCATGCATCAGACCCATTCCGATACCTGCTTTTGCTAACCCCATCAGTACGCATAAGAACAATACTGGCCAAGCCGAAAGGCCTAAAAACAGAATAGCGAAATATGTTCCAAAGAAGGTAGTAAGTAAAATAACGGCTTTAACCTTCAACGAAGGAGTAGCGAATTTTGAGATTTTAGACTCTCTAAAGTACATCTCTACGTTTGTTCTTAGCTCACGACTGAAATCAGTTGCTGACTTGAATTTTGGTAATACTATTTTTGACATCTACTGCAAATGTATGTTAATTTAAAAAATGGATTTTTTCGGCCTCTGTTTAGAGTACCAATTGAACCCTTGTAATCGACTTTTGTTTTTAGGAAATTTTTCCAAAGGATAAAAAGTAGCTTTTGGTTTGTTCTTGAATACGATAGTTCGGATACGACTGTTAGTGTCAATGTTTATAGTCATCCTACCACATACTACATCATTTACGCCTGAGTATTTAGTACTATCTTCTAAGGCATAGTAAACACTTTGTCCATTACCATCTACATCCACTTTATATATTTTTCCTTCAATAAAGAATGCTTCCAAATGCTTACCCTTTATCTGATTGTATAGATTGTTGGGGTCCCGATCTATCACATAGCCGTTGCGGTAGGCTTCAAGCCGCTCTATACCGTCTTTATTTCTATATACGACTATAGTGTCACCTGTCACCTGATTGCTATCCGTCCATAGTATAGGGTTCGTATAAAAACCGATAGTACTATCCGTAAAGTTATACTCCATAGAGTCTGAAACGGCCTGCATATCAGATTTATATAGCTTAACAGCTCTATACGCCAGTAGTCGCCTTTCTTTGCCTTGCAAAGTATCAGCTAAATCAATAAAAGTATCTGCCCTAAAATAAAGAGAGTCACCATCTATTTTTTTTATAGCACGTGGGCTTCCAGTGACCATGGTTATCTTTTCTAGTCTCTGGTACTTCCCATACTCTCCAAAGATCGCGATTTCCTCTGCCGTATCTATCATAGATATGTTGCCAAAAGCTTCTCCCAGTCCAGAAATGCGGTAATACATCATGCTATCTGCTATAAGTTTATTGCTTTCCCCTTCGATATACGCACCTTTACTAAACTGAGATACCTCTTTTTCAGTATTATACCACCCATACTGGCAATAGATAGTATTTTCCTCTGAACGAATATAGGTAGGCCCTAAAAAGGTTGCCAACTTAGATTTGGTATTGTATTTCAATGTGTCACAATCCATTATATACTCTGGATTAGTTAGTCTGACACTATCTTTAAAAAAGAACTCCTTACTTCTGCTGTAATACGTTCCCCTCTCACTATATAGCTTATCCTCTCCATTAACTATATCTCCTCCAGTGGTATAATAACCTACTTTATCGGCCATGTTATAGTTTAACTGATCCGTAGTAAGAATCATCTTACCATCTGTTAGTTTTACGTTATTGCTTACTTTAGCTAAGCGTGTATCTCCATCATATTCTAGGTACTTTCCCCAGAGGTCTAATGTATCTCTCTGACGTATATATATGTCGCCAAAAGCTTCTATTTTATTTACCTCTTCGTAAAAGCGAGCACTATCACAATCCATGAGCATCTCACCTTGTTTGAAACGTACATTACCTCTACAAATCTGATATTTCCCTACTGCTTGATTGTAGCTAAGCTCGTCCGCACTTAGTATTTCTATCTTCGATTTCTTTAGCGCGTTAGTGTTTTGACCTAAGGCTAAGAGGCATAAAAATACGAGTGTAAATGTTAGTAGGTGTTTGACCATATAAAAAAATCAAGGCAAAATTAGCCTTATACTTTATGTTTGTTCTCTTTTTACGGAGCAAACATCGTGCTGCAAAAACTAAAGTCCTTCATATCAGAACACCAACTATTGGAAAAATCAGACCAAGTAGCTCTTGCTATTAGCGGAGGAAAAGATTCTGTATTTGCTGCGCATATTCTCTCCAGGTTAGAAATCCCATTCATAATGATACACTTGAACTTTAGTTTAAGGGCTAGAGAAAGTGATGGTGATGAGTTATTCGTATCTACTCTTGCAGCTAAACTTCCCTTGTGTACGGGGATTTTCGCTAAAAAGGTAGATACAAAAGCATATGCCAAAAAGCATAAGTTAAACACTCAGCTAGCAGCAAGAGAACTTCGCTATGCGTATTTTCAAGAACTGAGGGAACAAGGATTATTTACTAAACTGATAACTGCTCATCACTCAAACGACCAGGTAGAGACTTTTTTTATCAACCTTAGTCGGTCTGCGGGTTTGGCAGGTTTAGCTGCCATTCCGTTACAGCGCAGTTATATTATAAGGCCATTTCTAGCACTTAGTAGCGAAGAGATCCTTATGTACCTTAATAAGCATGGCATCCCTTATCGTGAAGATAGTTCCAATTCATCTGAAAAATACTTAAGAAACAGTATTCGCCACTCTATATTGCCTCAAATAGAGACAAAACTGCCTGGTTTTAGGAGTCAGGTACAAAAAAGTATTCAACACATTAAAAGTGAAAATAGTCTACTTCAGCACTTTATAAACGACTTTGAGAAGAAGCATTTTATAGAGGATTTAACAAGCATAAGGGTCCTTAAATCATCATTTTTAAGTTTTCCACATCCAAGTGTTATGTTGTATCGTATTTTAGACAAGTATGGTTTTAACCCTGCGGTATGTGAGCAGATAGCTCAAAATTTAGAAACTGAAGGAGGGCGAACATTCGAATCTTCTGATTATATATTAGCTACGGATACTACGAATCTTATTATTCGTAAGAAGAGAACTTTTCATAACGAGTCGGTTACTGTTCCCGGTCCAGGCAGATACTCCATTGGCGCCAATACACTAACACTGCACCGCACTTCTGAAGCTATATTTTCAGGCAACTCGTATGAAGAAACTGTCACTATAGACGATAGTCTTTTCCCGCTCACTTTGCGTTTTTGGAATACTGGAGATAGGATACAGCCGTTAGGCATGAAGGGCAGCAAACTACTTAGCGACTTTTATACGGATCAAAAAATAAACATACTTGAAAAAGGTGATATCCCTCTTCTTTGCACAGAAAATGAAGTGCTATGGATAGTGGGGTATCGGATTTCCGAAAAGGTAAAGGTGCAAAAGAATAAGGCATTGTACTCATTATTCTTTACTTTTGAATGAAGGACTAATTAAATCTTAAGGTGCAACTAAGTAGTTCCCCTAATGGTCTTCTTACGAACCATATGAAATCAATAGCTTTAAAAACAGTCGTAGCTCTGTTATTTGCATTAACGCTGGCAAGTTCTGCTAAAGCCGATCATATCATAGGATCTGATATGACCTATCAGTGTGCAGATACGCCAGGTATATATAAGATTATTTTCAATTTTTATCGTGACTGCAACGGGTGCTTTGTACTTGGTCAAAGTCCTAAGTGTGGTACTAGTCAAAACTGCGGCAGTAGCTCTACAGCTCCTACCAGCTTGTCTTTACGTTGCACCACTTCTGGTAAGGTCAAAAACTTATCCTCGGTCAGCATGACTCGCACTGGCATAGTTGATATTACCACTACGTGTAATTCAGCGAAAAGCAGGTGTGAGCAACCATGTAATGGTACGTTTCCGCACGGAATAGAAAAACACACTTTTGAGGGCACCATAGATGTACGTAGTGATATAACCGCTGGATGCTGTGATTTTGAAATATCTGTACGTTTAGCCGTAAGAAATGTGGGAATAACAACGGGTCAAAGTCAGCAGTGGTTTTATACTTCTTGTGAGATTAATTCTTGTGCTGCTCCTTGTAACTCTTCTCCAAACCTATCCAATGATCCAGTTGCCATTCTGTGCTGTGACCAGCCTTTTACTTTTAATAACGGTGCGGTGGATACCTCTGATAGAGACTCGATTAGTTACTCTTTTGGAAAGGCCTTTCAAAATAGAGGAACCGAATGTAACTACGCTTCACCTCGTACATATTTAGACCCTATTACACCATACTATCCGCCGGGCACTAGTTACCCAACTGCAATTCCTTCAGCAACCCCGCCAATAGGCACTTACTTGGACCCTTCCAGTGGTGATTTAATTTTTACGCCAACTAATTGCTCAGAAATAGCTGTAGTCGTCATACAAATGATAGAGTGGCGTAAGGATTCGTTAGGTGTTTACAAGCAAATTGGAGTTACACGGAGGGATATGCAGGTAATAGTAATGAGTTGCCCCAGTAATAATCCACCTGAAGTAGAAGGTCCTTACTCATACAGTGTCTGTGAAGGAAATCAATTGTGTTTCAATGTGACTACTGACGACCCTGCATACATTCCACCACCACCTACTCCTACTCCTCCGCCAGATACTGTTAAAATATCTTGGAACGGAGGTATCCCAGGAGCTACGTTTACTGTAGCAAAGCCAAAAGTATTAAATCAAACCGGCCGATT